>Ga0315296_10000072_pt1 | contig 103034 bp, 107 predicted proteins | sample YL17G14_18_MG_FD_203921 | JGI IMG/M metagenome (GOLD analysis project Ga0315296, IMG submission 203921) | Sediment microbial communities from Yellowstone Lake, YNP, Wyoming, USA - YL17G14_18 | ecosystem: Environmental > Aquatic > Freshwater > Lake > Sediment | place: USA: Wyoming | collected... | reverse complement strand
CCTAGAGAGAGGTGAGCACGTAAGAACGCTCCTCAAGGATCTGGGGGCTGTCGATCTGGATCTCGCGCCTGCAGTTGAGGGGAAGTACCTCTTGGTTCCAGTACTGAATCCTCAAAGACTCGAGGAAGATGCCGAACTACATCTGCTGGAACTGGTCGAACGCAAGCTGAGGGTGAACCATCGTAGGCCAAGGAGTGTAAAGGAGGCCCTTCTTGGGAATCTTCAACCTGACATAGCGGGTCAGATCACAAAATCCTTCGACATCATAGGTGATGTGGCAGTGGTCTCCACCAAGGAAAGGATGTCGAGGTACAGAGAAAACGTGGTGAATGCGTTGCTTTCGGTTCACCCAAACATACGGCTGATCTTGGCCAAAGTTGCTCCGGTTTCAGGGGTTGAACGGGTAGCTTCATACGAACGATGGTACGGGTCAGGCACGACGGAAACACTGCACAGAGAACACGGCTGCGTCTACGGTTTGGACGTGACCAAGGTGTTCTTCACCCCTCGACTGTCAACGGAGAGAAAGCGGGTGGCATGCCTCGTTGAACCGAACGAGACTGTATGTGACCTCTTCGCCGGCGTAGGCCCATTCTCGGTGCTCATAGCCAGACTGCAACCCTCCTCGCACGTCAAGTCCTGTGACATCAGTCCTGAGGCTGTCACCTATTTGAAGAGGAACGTACGACTCAACGGAGTATCCGACAGGGTCGAGATCTTCCAAGGGGATGCTGCGCAGGTATCGCACAAGTTCCTGAGAGGTTTGTGTGACAGAGTGGTGATGAACCTGCCCAAACAGGCTGAACTGTACTTGGCAGCAGCTACAGAGGCGCTCAGGGCCCGAGGGGGAACAATACACCTCTATCTGTTCCGGAAGGCCCCCCAAACCTTCGAGGAGAGGATCTCGCACGCGACGGCTGGACTCGAATCGCTGGGTTGGAAAGATGTGGAGGTTTCATTTCACAGGAGAGTCCGCGAGATAGGTCCAAGAGAGTTCAACGAAGTCGCAGACATGAAGGTGTCATGAGAACAGCCTGGGCGAGGTTCCTACTGGTCAGTGGACTTCGGATGGGCAGACGAAATAGGGAGCACGTCAAGCCTTATGGACACAGAGTTGTTCGGCCTTGCGAGCTGGCGGGCCAGATCCCTGTTGATGTCTTTGGCCGCTTTGCTGGATAGGATTCCTATGGTGCGGCCATCAACATACGAGCTCCTTCTCACAACTATCGAGGTGCGATCGCAAAACACCATCTCCTTGGATCCAGCTGCCTCGACTACATCCCGCATTCCGGCGCATTCAACCGTGACAATCAAGCGAGCACCAACACGCAACAAGGCCTTTAGTTCCGCGCTCAATTCAGACGCAGACGTTGAGGCCCCTACAGCAAGTATGCAGTCGCCTCTTCTGGTCATATCGTTGTCCTTTGTGATCTCAATTGTGGTGGGATGTCTCAGGGTCACAAGTTCATGACCACGAGCTGTGATGGTCGCCGTTGCTGCGGGGCGCAAGCTTAACCGATAAAACCTCAGCTGATGTATAAAAGGCGAGATTGACCGGCTATGATGAGCAACGTAGTAGGATGGTTTCTTACCTCAAGTCGCTTGGCATAATTACGTCGGAGAGAGTAGAGAGGGCCTTTCTGGTGATCCCTAGGGAAGAGTTCGTCCCCGAGGAAGTCAGAGACCAAGCCTACACAGATACGCCGCTGCCACTGATGAACACCGGTCAGACGATATCGGCTCCATCCATGCTTGCTTACATGGTTGAGGCTCTAGATTTGGAATCTCATCACAACGTCTTGGAGGTTGGGGCAGGGAGTGGCTACGGCGCAGCCGTGATGGCGGAGGTCATCAGCCCATCTTCTAGTGCCGGAATCAGCCACAAGATACACGCGATTGAGATAGACCCTCGTCTGGTCTCCTTCGCCAAGGGTAATCTCCAGAAGTGCGGGTGCTCAGATCGGGTAGACATCATACTCGGAGACGGTGCCCTAGGCTTGCCCGAGGAGTCGCCTTTCGACAGGATAATGGTATCGGCAGCAGCCACAAGCGTCCCAAGACCACTAACGGATCAACTTGCCGACGGTGGGACAATGGTGATCCCGGTTGGCGGCAGTTCTTGGTCTCAGGAACTGCATCTGGTGCGCAGAAGTGGCACCGAAATCACAGAGGAATACATGATGGACGTCATATTTGTTCCGCTGAGAGAGGGTCCATGAGTTCTATCTCTCGATGAACCTGGCTAGACCAGACCTCTTTGCTTCAATCCTCTGAATTGTTGCATCTAGGGTTTTCGTCACTCTCTCTTCGGAAAAGGAGTATTCCTTCACGAGAAGAGAGACCACTCCATCTTTGTCAATAGGCTGGAAGTCTAGGGACTTGACCTCGGCGACAGGAGGATTCATGAAGAAAGCAACTATCCGATCTAGGTTCTCGGGAACTACAGCGCCTCTTTCCTTGTATGTCTCTTCGAGTTTCGCTCCTCCGGCCACCAGAGCAAGAGCCTTCTTCGCTCCTAGACCCTTAACCCCCTCACAGTAATCCGTTCCAACCAGAATGGCGATGTCAATGAGTTGGCTTCTTGAGATTCCCAAGTCTTGGGTCGTTCTGTCAATATCCACTAGCTCCGGCTTGACTTCGACATACGCCCTGCGCCCTGGAAGCTTCCTTCTGCCCGTGACACCTAAATTCCTGACCAGCTTCGGAGCTCCAAAGAGCGCGGAGTCATAGTCTTGGCTGGCCGCCGCGAACACTAGCCCCACTTTCGCCAAGTGAGCAGCTTGCGCTTCTCCCTCGGACGGGGCCTGAATGCACGGAATACCCATCAGCCCGAGCAGTTGTTTTGAACTCTCTCGGATGTAGTCATTTACCCGCGCTGTGGCTTGAGCGTACTTCCTAGCGCCTTCAAGGTCACCAGTTCTGAGGGCGTGATCGTATTTCTCTTGGGCCTGTTTCTTTCTCTCCTTGCGCACCTCCACCTCTTGCCTCTTGAACTTCGGTGGTTCCCCGTCAAGGACGAAAGCTGGCCAGATATCGTTCGAGAGGAGGTTGCAGACTCTGTAAAACAGTCCAGATAGGTGGCTGGTAATCCTTCCACTGCTGTCAGCCAAAGGCTTACCATCGGCCCCCCTTATTATGGACAGAAACTGATACAGGATATTGTACCCGTCAACGGCAACGACCTTTGACCTGAGTCTATCGAAGGTTATCTCTTCTCTGGTCAATATGCTCCCTATGTCTACACCCAAGGTACAATCTGCGATTTCAGTTTGTGAGTATTAATCAGTTCCGGGGCCGCCCGTTCCCAGAAGTTCGACCCTGATGTCTTTCTTCGACAATCTTATAGTGACTATCAAACCCATTATCTCGAACTTGATCAGCGTGCTCATCAAATCCTTCTCGGACGTGTCAGGATAAGTCTTCCTCACTTCTCTGAGCAGATCTTCGAACTGGACGGCCTTCTTGACCTTCAGTATCTCTAGAATCTCCGACTTCAGCAGAGGTGCTTCATTGCTCATTGCGGCCTACCCACATTGACGAATCTCCTCACGTTCTCCACAGATATCTCCCCAACACCTGCCAGCGACCTTATCCTATCCTCGTATTCTTGGCTTACTCCGTCCTTCTCCGGGGCCGTCAGATCAACCACCAGAGCTTCAATACCATAACCGATGTATTCTCTGCCGCGGGAAATCACTTGCTCCTCAGGGAACGCGGCCCTTAGTGCCTGTAGCAGATTGTCCAAGTTAACGTCAACGCCGGTCGGGAATATCTTCACGGTCATGATGACCTTCCTCTCCATGTCTCCATCGCCTCATGGCCCAACGAAACCGCATTTGGGGCATGCATACTGCCTGACGAACTTTCTGTCTTTCTCACCTCTCCATATTGCGACCTCTCCGCAGTTGAAGCACATGAACTTCACGTACCTCTCATGCGGGTCGAGGGGCTTGTTTGAAGAAGTTCCCCTAGGCATTGCCGGGCGGTCTAAGACTTCCTATTTAAACAATCCGGTTATGAGATGATGAGCAACTCTAATCCCGATTGGCAGCAAGTTGACATTCGGTGTGATAGTCCGAAGTGCCTTCTTCAGATCCCCGTGGAAATCGAAATCAACCGTCTCTAGGTATTTCGTCAGTCTCTCACCAGTCGTGACCGTCGTCATCGCTTCCATCACAAGCTGAGGGCCTACGGAATCCAGCAGCTTCCTGATCGTCCTAATCTTTCGGAGTTGAGACACCAAAGCTTCCGAGGATTTCATCGCCTCAAGGGAGGTTCCTTTCAGTTCCTGGATAATTGTCTCGGCCGTGGCCCTTCCTGACAAGGCTCCAAACAATATTCCCCCCCCAGTTGTGGCCTTTGACATCCCTGCCTCGTCTCCCACGGTGAAAACATTTCCCCTCCTGATTCTGGGGATGGGCCCCCCTGTCCAGATCCCCCACAGACTCGGCCTTCCGGACAACTCCGCCCCCTCTTTCTTGGCCATGAGCCGGACGGAACTCAGCACATCCGTCCTCTTGGAGGCGACACCGATCCTACAGTGCTCTTCGTCGATAGGTACAACGTATCCGAAGAACTCCGGAGAGATCTTGTCGCTCAGGTATACAGAGGCGACAGTCGGATCTGCATGCTTCTTTGCGATGCATTGGGCGGACGTCAGCAAATGGGAGTTGTCCCTTGTCAAGCCCAACCGGTAACCTAGGTCATCCGCAATTCCTCCCGCCAGCACGGCGTATTCTGCGCTGTGTGTACGTGCAGACTCGTCAACCACGATCGGATGGTCAACTTCCCTTACGGACACCGCCTTCTTCGACCTGACCAACTGAACTCCCTCTACTTCGCACAAATCCGCAAGATGCTCATCGAACCTCTCCCTCGATATCACCTTCGCGACGGGGCGGCTTGATCTCACGACGATTTCTTTGGTCCCGTCCGTGAATCTGAAACCGTACAAGTCGTTCAACTCAATGGAAGATGGCGACGGGATACGAATCTTCTCACCGTAGTCAGCTGAGACAACGCCTCCGCAGTGACATGGGGACCCAATGGTGTCGTGTTCCTCTAAGACCGTGACAGCCACGCCTGCCTTGGCTAGCGTCATTGCTGACACCATTCCGCTTACGCCGCCACCAACGACAACGACGGTCGACGCGTCGGACATTAGGTAAGATTGACCTCGCTGAGATTCCGATGGTGTGCCTTAAATGTTGTAGGCAGACTTCGGTGTCGCAAAGGGCTCCCAAAACAGACGGACTTCGTTCGCAACTCTGGAGGCAGTCCTATGAGAATCGCGCTAAGACCATCAGGGCATCATATCGAGTCGTGGAGAATGCGTACACTTTGGGCCTCGCCATCTTGGCTATCTGTCTTAAATTTGGATCCCCTGCAACAGAGGGCGATGCCGCAACCAAAGCCCCCAGCACCATCACACCCTCTACGTCCTTTAGACTACCTGACGCTCAACGTCTACTGGTTCGCTCTATCATTCCTCTGGAATTCCATGGGACCCATTCTGTTGCCTGCATTGGTTTCGCTCTCGGTGGTTGAATCACAGAGGGGCAGAGCCCTTGGTCTGATCTCGGCTCTCGGGCTGGTAGTCGCCATTGTGGTACAGCCCGCAGCAGGGGCGTGGAGTGACACTCATGTAACGCGTTGGGGGCGCAGGCGTCCCTACTTGGTTGGTGGTACATTGTTTGATGTGATCTTCTTGCTGGCAATGGCGTTCTCGGGCAACTACGTGTTGCTCGTCGTCGCTTACCTTCTCTTACAGACTTCATCCAACATAGCTCATGGACCCTATCAGGGCTACGTACCCGATTTGGTGCCGGAAGCCAAGCGCGGTGCTGTAACTGGCGTAAAGCAGTTGTTGGAGATGATTGGAATAGTCGTCACTTCGTTGGTAATGGGCTACCTAGTCGGGCAGGGTCAGATACTGATGTCATTCCTCGCAATCATTCTCTGTCTGTTGGTCTGCATGGCGATTACCGCGTTGTTCGTGACGGAACAACCCTTTGACGGAGCGCTCAAAATCGAACCCGAGAAGTCGGCGCCACAACCCCACCACGATTCGGCACGGGACATATTGACCTCGCTCTTCCACAGCCGTGATTTCTTCCTCTGGCTAGTCTCGCGCCTTCTGATCTTGGTTGGCGCCAACTTGGTACGCAACTACGCGCTCTACTTTTTCATGGATGTTCTGGGTCTGCCGAATCCAGCCGGAGCGGTCGGGGGATTGCTAGCTGTCATTGCGGTGAGCATTGCGATAGTCGTTTACCCTTCGGGGGCACTGAGCGATCGCTGGGGGAGGAAGTGGTTGGTGGTTCTCTCCGGCGTGTTGGGGGCGATTGGGGCGCTGTTGCTGATGACCGCCACGACGCAGGAGCAGGTGTTGATGTACGGCGGTATCATCGGAGTGAGCGCTGGGATATTTCTGAGCGTTAACTGGGCTTGGGGCGCGGATCTGATACCGCCCGGAACTGGGGGGCGCTACCTCGGCATATCGAACCTCGCCACGGCTGGATCGGGAGTGTTAGCAGGTGCAGGCGGGTTCGTGCTGGACTACTTCAACGCACAATCTCACAACATGGGTTACACGGTCCTCTATCTGTCTGCGGCGGTCTGCTACGTACTCGGAACCATCTTGGTGTTGGGGATCAGAGACGCTGGGGGAAGACAGCCGGTTGCGCCACGCCAGAGGAAAGAGAACCGTTAAGAGAGGGAGGAATGCTGGAGTAAGCAGGTAGGGGAAGACATGGAATTTGAGTACAAGCAGTGCATTGTCGTAAGATCTGACCTGGCGATGTCCATAGGGAAGACATCTGTACAGGTCGCACATGCTGCAGTGACTTCTGCGGCTGATGCAAGGACTCGGAAGCGAACATGGTATCGGGCTTGGGTCGATGAGGGGCAAAAGAAAGTTGCACTGTCAGTCCAGTCATTGGATGATCTATTGCGATTGGAGAAAAAGGCGCAATCGCTCAATCTTCCAACTGCGTTGATAGAAGACAGGGGCTTGACGGAGCTGCCGCCGGGCACGATCACTGCTCTTGGAATCGGCCCTGCGCCTTCTGGCATCGTCGACAAAGTCACCAGCAATCTCCCTCTGTTGAAATGATGGGAACGAGGCTACCAACTGATCCCGAAGGAGTAGTCGCGTGGTTAAGGGAGCGTGGCGCAGACAGACTGATAGGCATGGAGACTCAGTCTTGTGATACTTCATCCAGACTGAAGGGCAGGATACGCGAAACGCCCGAAGATTTCTTCGTCTCAGAGGTTTTGAGAAGCGGGTCTGTGGCAACATCACTGACTTACAGAATGAACGGTGAAGGAGACATCCCTGTGTATGTGTTGTCCAAGACAGATCTCGATACCATCACTGCAATCAGGGAGTTCTCCACAGCGCTCGGGTTGAAGCCATGGGAAGTGAAACACCTCGGGCTTAAGGACAAGCGAGCCGTGACCTACCAGTTCATATTCCCGACTAGCTTCCGCGGGACGCCCCCTCCAAAGCTGCACGGTGGGAAATGGGAGGCAAGCATATACTCAATGCTGGGGAGGCCATTGAGACCTCTAGACTTGTGCGGAAACCTTTTCTGGATACTGATCAGCCTTAGAGATCCCGTTCCGACGCCGGAACTCCAAGGTTTGCTGTCTGAGTTCACCCGCAGAGTATGCGAGACCGGGTTCCTGAATTTCTTCGGCCCCCAGCGTTTCGGAGGCAGGAGGCCGATCAATCACGTGGCAGGATATCTAATCGCTAGGCGCGATTATGATGCGGCGGCGGAGGTCATATTGGGTACTCCTTCCGGTTCCGATGATGAAGCGCTGCGTCGAGCAAGAACCAGCTTCCTCGAGGGTGAAAGACGCAGGGAGCTTCAAACCCTAGCTCGTTCGCCTTTCATTCTGGAGCGATCTTTGGTGAAGAACCTCGTCCGGTACGAAGGAGACAGCAGGGAATCAATACTAAAACTCCCGTCATACCTCCTGAGATTTCTGCTGGAATCTTTCTCCGCATTCCTCTTCAATCTCGCGGTCAGCCGAATGAAGGGCGGACTCCTGAGCTGGAAAGCCCAAGAGGGTATGCTGTACGTACCCCTCGACGATCGGGCAAGCCCCCTCACCATATGCGTGAGGTCTACTCCCTCCTCTCTCGGGACAATAGAGGATGATCTCAACAAGCGAAAGGCAGTTCCAGCGGTAGTGTGTCCGGGCTTCTTGGTGAAGAGAGCTCTGGCAAAGGAGTTGGGACAGATCATGGCCGAACTGGGGGTGAGTTGTAGTTCCTTTTACCTTAGGGAGCGGCCGGAGGCCGGATACCCGGGTCAGATCCGTGCCGCCGTGACAATCCCTAGGACCATCTCAGCTGCACCAACTGGCAGCCAATCGGTTTTCCTCCGTTTCTTCTTGCCTAGGTCAAGCTACGCAACCGTTCTGCTGAGAGAGCTGCTAGCCAGATAGCCGTCTCGGTGGGCGTCACGCAGGCTTAATATCACGGTGATTGCGACGAGTTCCGCTTACTGGCATGGGCGAAGAGACAAAGAAGAGCATAAGGGAAAGCTTGAGCGATCTGGCCAAGAGGAGGGGGCTTTTCTGGCAACCCTACGAACTGTACGGAGGGCTTCGCGGGACCATTGCGATCGGACCGGTCGGGTTCTTAATGAAACGCAGAATAGAAGATCTTTGGCTCGAGTCCTTTGCGGAGAGATTCGGGCTCATGACCCTAGAATCACCCATTCTGGGGCCACGCGACGTGTACGTTGCATCAGGGCATGAGGGAAGCTTCGTTGACAAAGCCGCAACATGCAGTTCATGCGGAGCCGTCTGGAGAGTAGACCAACTGTTGTCCGAGGAATACGACTTGCGGAACGCGGAACTCTTGGACCTTGAACAGCTAGAAAAAGAGATGGTAAGCAAGGGTGTGACCTGCCCCAACTGCAAGGGAAAGTTGGGCAAGCCCTTCTTGGCGCCGCTCATGGTAACCGCTAGTCTTGGCTTTGCGCAGGGCGCCCAGTCATACCTGAGACCAGAGACGGCACAGGGCATTTTCACAGAGTTTAGGCGGCTGTACAAGATCGGTCGACAGACGTTGCCTTTCGGGGTTGCACAGATAGGCAAAGTATTCAGGAACGAAATATCCCCGAGGCAGGGATTGCTTCGGCTAAGAGAGTTCACCATAATGGAGCTAGAGATGTTCGTGGATCCCGAGGCGAAGCTGGAGATCGATCGAGAACTCGGTCCTATCGTTTTGCCGTTGCTCACAGAGAAGACTCAGATGTCAGGCTCCGACGAAATCTTCAAGACCACTTTGTCAAACGCCATGGGTGATGGAACGTTCTCAAACGACTGGGTGGGCGTGTTCATAGCCACTGCCTTAGAGTTCTTCTCATCACTCGGCATAGACCGGTCAAAGGTTAGGTTCAGAGAGAAGTTGCCCGAGGAGAGAGCCCACTACGCGAAACAGCTGTTCGACGCCGAAGTCTGGTTGGATGGGTATGGCTGGACGGAATTGGCTGGGTTCGCATACAGGACAGACTACGACCTGAAGGGGCACATGAGAAAGACTGGGGAAAATCTGGGAGTAACACTCGGTGATGGGCGGCAAGTGGTACCGCATGTAGTGGAGCCGAGCTTCGGTGCGGAGCGAGTTCTCTACGCTGCTCTTGAATACGGTCTGAGGGAACGGGAGGGTTCAGCCTATCTCTCTTTGCCCCCGAAGATAGCCCCCAAAGATGTCTCCGTCTTTCCTCTCATGGATAGAGCCGAGCTGTCAAGCGCCGCCAAGGAGGTTCTGCTGCTCCTGAAACGCGCCAGATTCCTCTGCAACTACGACGAATCGGGGTCGATCGGGAGAAGATACGCACGCTCTGATGAGATAGGTATCCCTCTAGCGATTACCATAGACTACAAGACGCTCGAGGACAAATCTGTGACCATAAGGGATCGAGATACCCGGGAACAACAGCGCTCGCCGGTGAACGAGTTGCCGAGCAGAATAAGCTTAAGGCTCAACGCCCAATGGGCTAACCCTCAAGTTTAATCTTATAACTCTCCTCCTCACACACAGACAGTGTATCGTAATTGCTACCATCAGAAGCATCAGCCAAGCTCAGGCGGCAGGCCCTGAACCTGTGCCAAGAGCTGACCAGAGTGAGTCTGGACACAGTGAGGGGCCTTCACAACATGGTGATTGCCTTCGCCGAGGGGAAGGGCGCTGAAGTGGAATTCCACGGAAAGAAAGTGATGGAACTCAAAGACGAAGCGGCAAACCTGAAACGGTCTCTAACGGAAGAACTGATCTCCGCCGGAGCCATCTTGTTCAGCAGGGAGGATTTCCTGAGACTCGCCGCCCCTCTGACGGAGATATCCGACAGGGCTGATGGCATAGCTTTCAGGCTTAGGGAGCTTTTCTTCAGGAAGCAACGACTCGAAAGGGGTGTGTTGGACGCGATAAGGGAGCACTCCGCCGCAGTCCTTGAATGCGTTCTCAAGCTACGGGAGGTCACTTACTCTCTGAACTTCGACATAGCCAAGGTGGAATCGCTCGCCACCGCTGTGGAGTCTGCGGAGAGGACGGCAGATGAGAGCTACAGGAGGTTCATACTGAAGCTCATTGACTCCAAAGTGGACATTCCGACATTGGTGCTTATGAAGGATGTGGCAGAGATGTTGGAGGAAATCGCTGACAAGACCGAGGACGCTGCCGATGCGTCTAGGATGTTGGCATTGAGCGTGCTATAGGAGGTGCCGAGCCTTTGTCAGACGCAGAAATCATAGCCGAGCTTGTCAATGACCGCTTGGTTGTGTGGGACATAGGAGCCTCCCGCAAGCTGTACAAGATGGGATACTTCGGAAAGCCGATAGGCGTTCCGAAACCGAAGGATTTCGAGTTCGATGCGCCACTCACACTGGATCTTATCGAGGGACTCTACCTAGCGAGGAAAGAACTGATCAGGGTCGTCAAAGGGAACAAGCGAATAGGCCCAGCCGCTCTGGAGCGCGTGGCACGTCGGTATCACGAGCGGTTCGACCTGAAGTACAGGGTCTATGAGAACTTGAGGGGTAAGAACCTTGTGGTAGGTCCCGGGATCAAGTTCGGTTGCGATTTTGCAGTTTACGAACACGGCCCAGGAATCGATCATGCACCATTCCTGATCGAGGTCAAAGAGGCGGGTGACCAAGTGACAGCGGCTGACCTAGTGAGGGCCGGGAGACTCGCCACCACGGTCAAGAAGAGATTCGTATTCTCCGTGGTCGACAAGAGGACATCTTCCATACACTACTTGGTAAGCAAGTGGTGGAAGGCCTAGGTAGCGTCACTCTTATCAAGTACGGTTCGACATTCGATCACCGACCATTGGAGATCAAGAAGGTGGGGGTGGTCACCTCGGGTGGAGACGCCCCCGGGATGAACGCAACGATAAGGTCGGTTGTCAGATGTGCGATAGACCAAGGGCTTGAGCCTGTGGGAATAGAGCACGGGTATTCCGGTCTGATCCTCAACCAAGTGATCCCCATGAACAGGCGTTCCGTTTCAGGCATCATAAACCAAGGTGGGACAATACTGAGAAGTGCGCGATGTGAGGAAATCAAGACTAAGGAAGGTCTTGATGAAGCCGTGAGAACCATAGAATCCAACGCCATTGATGCTCTCGTCGTAATAGGCGGAGACGGGTCATTCCGTGGCGCTCAGGAAATAAGAAAGGCCTCTGGGAGGCCAGTGGTGGGCGTCCCTGCTTCCATAGATAACGACATGTGGGGCGCCGACGAAACTGTGGGATTCGACTCGGCGGTAAACACAGCGGTCCGGTCTACGGACAATCTTCGGGATACCGCTTACTCACTTGACCGGACGTTCTTGGTCGAAGTGATGGGACGAGTCCGAGGATTCATCGCGCTTGAGGTGGGTCTGTGCACTGGCGCAGAATACACCCTGATACCCGAGGTAAAAGAGGATCTGAACAAGATAGCTCAGGATCTTCATGAATCAGGGCATAGGGGCAAGAAGTGCATAATCATCATAGTGGCCGAAGGATATGGGGACTCACGGGAAATTGCCTCTTATCTATCCCAGAAAAGTGGACTCGAGACTAGGCTGTCAGTGTTAGGTTACATCCAGCGAGGAGGTTCGCCGACAGCACGCTCCAGAAGGCTAGCCGCTACCTTCGGTGCAAGCGCGATTGAGGCGCTACTCCAAGGAGAGGAGGCCTCCATCGTGGGTCTTCAGGGAAACGAGATCAAGATTGTTCAGTTAAGCGAAACAAACAGTCACCGCAAGGAGATAGACCTCGAATTGTATAGGTTATCTAGGAGCATATCACGGTGACCCCTCTCTAGCGCTACTCTAAACAGCCTTCTTGGGTGTACACACGATTGAGAGCACGACGAGGAGAATGGAGAACACCGTTCCTGTAACAATCGATATCATGTCCGCAATCTGGACTTGAGTAGATGGCAGCATTATCAGGTAGTAGTTCACTGTTAGAAAGTATGAAAGCAGGGTAATCCCTATCACCAAGTTTGCTCCCTTCGCCTCTTTGACTCCTCGGTTGTACCCCAAGGCGGCGACGGGCAGAATCGCAGCCGTCACGAACAGGACGGGATGAACCACTCCCCGCCAGAAGACTAGGAACGAGAGGATGACAGAGAGGAGTATATCCGTTATGATGATGACCCACGTGTAGATCCTTGACATGCCCTCAACCATTGAGGCGTCTACCCAGCTGACGATCCTCGTCATTCATGTTTATAAAATCTACACCGTTGGTTGACCGACTTGAGAGAACAACCAGACAACAGGTTTCTCCATGTCCGGCCTTCAATCTCGTTCCTGGACAGCGAAACCGGTTTCAGTGAAGCGAAGTTCGTGGTAGTTGGGGCGCCGCTGGATGTGACCGGCACATTCAGGACAGGCTACCGGGACGCCCCCTTGGCGATAAGAGCTGCATCTGCCCAGATTGAGACGTACAGTCACCGGTATTCATTCGATGCTGAAAGCGCTACGGTTCACGATCTTGGGGACATTACAGTCGGCTTCGATGTTCCCAGTGCTGTTCGGTTCATTGAAGAGACGGTGGCTCAGATTCGCTCCAATCAGAAGATGCCAATCATCTTGGGTGGTGAACACACGGTGACGCTCGGAGGTTTCTTGGGCTCTGGTGCTGACAGGCTGGTCGTATTTGATGCACATATGGATCTCAGAGAGGAATACCAAGGTGTGACCTTGTCACATGCCACTTGGCTGAGGAGGCTAAGCGAGAGGATATCCCCGAGCCGAATCCTCATTGTGGGGGCTCGTGCCACTTCACACGACGAGCTTGCGTCAATACCCCCTGGGATAAACATCATACACTCAGATGATCTGCAGAGCAAGGAGAACGAATTCGTGGATTGGGTTGAGAACGCAAGAAACTGTTATATGTCGTTGGATCTTGACTACTTTGATCCCGCCTATGCCCCTGGAGTCGGAAACCCAGAGCCCGGGGGTTCCTCTCCTAATGATTTCTTCCGCCTCCTATCTCGCCTGAGGAAGCCTAGGATAGTCGGGCTGGATGTCTGTGAGGCTATCCCTAGTTTGGATCCATCGGGTATTACATCAGTTCTTGCGACGAAGGTAGTCATCGAGCTGTTGTCTCTGATATCTGTCAAAGATCTCGCTGAGTGACACTGCCCGATTAGATTGACTGGAAGTCAACGCGGCCTCCGCTAGAACTAGGTTAGCGATCGCATCCTCGCAGCCGGGTGACGGGACGCTCCTATTCGAAATCGCCTCAAGGAAACTTCTCAACTCAAAGAGCAGCGGCTCTTTCCACAACACTGCTTTGGTGAAGGACCCCTTTTCGTCCTTCACAGTCACTTCCTGTGTTATCAAGTCCGCCTCGACATAGCCGGTCATTCCGGTCACCGCTAGCCTTCTACTCTTGGACGGCGTTATCCAGTTCGCCTCAAGAACAGCCCTATGCCGTTGGAAGTTCAGCAGAATAGTTGCGTGGTCTTCCCTTGGCCTTCCCATCAATGATCCGGCAAGGGCATAGACGGAACTTGGCATCTCCTCCGAAAGATAGCGGACTATGTCTATGTCATGTATGGCCGTATCCTTTATCACCCCGAGGTCTATTGGCCTATCCGGCCACTGTCTTATCCTAGATGTTGCCATGATGATAGGGGCTCCGATTCTGCCGTCCTGCAGGTAGCTTCTCACTTGGGTCACAGCCTGGTTGAACCTTTCAATGAACCCCGCCATCAGCTTCGCATCCTCTCGCTCCATGATCTGGGCGAGCTCAAGTGCTTCTGATACATCAGTCACAACCGGCTTCTCCACGAACAAGTATTGAACTCCCTTGACTATCAGTTGTTTGGCTATGTCGAAATGAGTTGTAGTGGGTGTGGATACGACCGCTCCATCAACTCCACCGAAGTCGAAGTCCTTGGGGGTGGAACTCCATGGGACTCTGTACAGATCGGAGAACGCCTTTGCTGCGGTCTCGTTTATATCTATAACACCAGCAAGTGCACCCAATTCACTGAGCACCCTTACATGATTCTTGCCGAACGACCCTGTTCCTACTACAACCACCCTTGGCGAGCTGGCCATTGAGCCCTCACATGAAGTCTACCAGTTTTGAACTTTTCCCTTTGCTCGATATGTCTATGCCCAGCGGTTCTAGGAATTGGTCACACGTGGTCTCGAATATCTGAAGGTACTTGTCCACGTCTATCTCTTCAGGGGATACGGTCTGAGTGGGTTTCACGCCCAATCTCCCCTTGACCTTCACGTATGAGATGACGCTCCCAGCTCCGGGCGTCGTGCCGTCCCTTGATGTCATAATCGCCGCCTTGATGTGCTGTGGAAGCGTGTCCTTGTAGTCCTCGATGTCCTTGCTCATCATGACGTTGAAGGACAGGCTGGACACTGGGACTTCGCGTCTCTTCAACTTGTCAATGCTGTCCTTCAAGATATGGCCGACCTTCTCTTTTGCCTGTTCGAATTGGGTCTCGTCTTTGACACCACTCAATATCGCGATGGTTCCGTTGAAAACCTCCTTCACGAAGGCCGGGGTTGAGCTCTTTTTCCCCATGAGACCCTTCACGTCCACTATTCCATCCTCCGTCACCCCGAAGTAGTTCTTCTTCCGTGTGCTGAACACAACGTACCTGTATTTCTTGTCGAAGTTGAGCTGGATGCCGAAGGCCTCCGAAGCCTTCCGGGATATCGCCTCTATCTCCTCTTCTGACGGTCGCTCGAGGAATGCTGAGTCGGTGTCTCCGTATATCACGTTAGTCCCTCTTTTCTGCGCCTCCGAAATGACCTCAGTCAGTATCTTCCTTCCTAGGGCGGTCACGCTTTCGGCCACCGGAGGAGTGTAGAACTGGAAACTCTCCGCTCCCATTACACCGTAGCTGGCGTTAAGGAAGACTTTGAGAGCTCTCTGTATGACCTCATACCTTTTCGCAGTCAGTTGCGAGGTGGCCTCTTTGGAGAGAGGAATGTAGAGCTTCACCCTGAGATCTCTAAGCGTGCCGATCACTGAGCTAGTTATTCCCTTCACCTTCGTGCAGACCCAGTGGGGAAGGTCCGCCACCTTATTGTCCCTACATTCGGGATGGGGGCATCTGACGGTTTCGTACGAGAGGTTGTACCTTGCTATCACACTCGGGTACAGTGACGCAAAGTCCATGACGACGACATTGAAATGAGCCCCAGGAGTTGGCTGCAGCACTATCGCCCCCTTGTACTTCTTGCCCTTAATGATGGCCGTGGTCACCGTCCCCCCTTTAAGCTTCAGTATGTCCGCTTGGTTTGGAATCAACATTCCCCTCTCTCTATGGAGGGCTATGAAGAGACTTCGGATCCATGAAGATACCGCTCTCCTGACTATCTCTTCCATCGGTGCTCTACTTATTCTCATCAGCATCACGATGAGGTTCATGACAATCGCCCCGTTGTACGTGGTCAGTTCCAAAGTGATCGCGGCATCGTTTCTGCAGTAGAGCCATAGTTCCTCGTATGACAACTCTCCAAATGGCTTCGTCAATGGGAGCTTGCCCTTTCCAATGAGCGCGTTGCTGATGGCATCCAGCGTCGCCTCTTTGTACGCGTTGCTGAACGCATAGATCTGGATGGATCTGTTGTAGAAGAACCTGTAGAGGTCTACATGGACCCCCACCTTCATGTCCACATTGTCCCTACCCGACCTCAGGGGGATATCGCCGTCTGGAACCCCTAACGCTCTCGCTCTGCCTCGGAGATATGGCAGGTCAAAGTTGTCTCCGTTGAACGTTATGACCAAGGGGTATTGGTTGAGGAGTTTGAAGGTGGCCATAAGCATCTCTTTCTCGCTATCGAAGAATCTCACCTTCGGCTCCGTCAGCAATCCCTTCGGGATCTGGCGCTTTGGTGAGGCTAGCAGAAAGGTAAGGTCCATTCCTTCATCGTCCATCATGGCTATGGCCACAATAGATTCCCTGGGTTCGTTCGCATCCGGCAACCTGTTGGGTTCGCTCGGTAGAACCTCAATGTCCAAGGCGACCCTACGAAAGTTGGATACTGGTTGCTCCAAGAGGATGGCGGTCTTCTCGAGCATCTCTCTATCGAGGGGTGCAGTCGAGTCCAAAATCCTCTGCAGTCTTGCTAGGACGTCAGGCTTGAGATCGGACACGGAGAGCTTGAGATTCCCGTCTTCTATGTCGTAGTACTGCCCCGGTCTGAGGCCAAGGTCATAGATGTAGTTCAAAACATAGGCTATGTCTGCCTCCCACGTGTCCCTCAGCACGGATCTGACCGTCCCACTGGGCTTTCCCCCTATGCTGAGCGGGTCTGCGGCGACGATCTTCGTCATCACGACCTCCTTCTGCGAAAGGGCATTGAACTTCCTCACTTGATAGAATCCAACTATGCCAGGAAGCGAGACCAGCTCTCTGTTGGACTTGAGTTGTTCCTCGGTCAGCGTACTCAGGCAGTAGGGCTTGTGGTCGGTCGGATCTTCTACCGAGAACACGTTCTTGCCGTCTTCGGTCAGGAACTTCATTATGGCTTTCCTGAGTTGTCCGTCGTAGGTGACCGACAGAAGGAAGCCGCGCCTTTTTCCTCCCAAAATCCCAAACCCTTCATGTTCGTTCCCATCACAGTTTTAAGTCTATTGACACTCAATTGGGCCAAGCGTGAAAAGAACTCGCCGAAGGTACTTGCTAATAGAATATGACGTGTCCCTGTATACCTTAGATCGTCTTCGGGAACTCATGTTACGAGTCGCAGAAGAACTCTCGCGTGAGAATCCTCACTTCAAACACACTTTCTTCGTTCTCAGGCCAGGATTGGCGATCCTCTCAATGCCCCACAAACACGTTTCCCAAGCCAAGGGGAGGATCTCATCTTTGAGCCCAGGTCTCGAGGTGATACTGACTTCTGGGACTCTGGAGGGGATCAGGAGAAAAGCAGGGGCAAGGAGCTCTCAAAAAGGTTTATCAGAACCTTATCACAGTTGAATTCTAGGTGTAAACGTTGTTGCCTGGGATGGGCTATGATAGAGGAATTACCGTCTTCTCCCCTGATGGGCGTCTTTGGCAAGTGGACTACGCCATGATCATGGTGAACAACAGTCCCACGGCGTTGGGTGCCAGCTCCAGCAATGGTGTTGTCTTAGCCGGCATAGAGAAGAAGACCGACGCTCTGCAGGATAGGAGCTTCAGCCATAAGCTGTTCATCATCGATGAGCACGTGGCGGCGACTGTCACCGGATTCACCTCTGACGCTAGGATCCTGATCGACATAGCTCGCCAGGAATCACAGACGAACAGGCTGCTCTACGACGAGCCAATAGACATGAACTACCTTGCCAGAAGGCTCGGAGACATAATGCAGAACTACACACAGAATGCTGGGGTTCGTCCCTTTGGAGTTTCACTGATCATCGGTGGTGTTGACCTGTTGGGCCCTTCGGTGCATCAACTGGATCCGAGCGGAATCTACAATAAGTACTTCCTCACTGCATCGGGAGTGAACAGAAACGAAGCCTTAGAGGCCACCAAGGCTATCTACAACAAGTCGGCGTCGCTGGATGTCCTCAAAGAGCTGGTGATGATAGGAATGATCGCGAGCAACAAGGCAGAAGCTTTGCCTGAAGTAATCAGGATGACGTACATAGATGCTGGGGAGAAGAAGGTCACTCTTGCCAAGGACGAGGAAATCTCTGAGATATTCGAGAGAGCCTCCAAGAAACAGCCGCCCAAGGTTTCAGAGAAGTAGGTAGTCCAGATGTCCGAGAAAGTCTCCTTGGCTCGGTTCGATGTGAGAGGCAATCATTTCGAAGTATTGGTCGACTCTGAGCGGGCCTTGGACTACAAGCTCAAGAGAACTCCTTGGAGCGACAAGATACTCAAGTTCGAGGATGTCTTCAGGGACTACAAGAAGGGGGAGCGCGCATCAAGAGACGCATTGCTCAAAGCGTTCTCGACCGATGACTCCCGCAAGATATGCAAAGTGATCATCGACGAAGGAGAACTCCAAGTACCATCACATATGCGCAGGAAGCTACTGGAGGAGAAAAGGAAGGCGATAATGGCATTGATATCAAGGGTTTCTATAGATCCCCAGACAAACACCCCGATCCCTCTCCTGAGGGTCGAACAGGCGTTTGACAAGATCTCCATTCCGGTCGACCCATCCAAGGAACCAATCGATCAGCTGAAACCGATCATCAAGGAAATGAAGAGAATACTCCCCATAAAGGTCAAAGAGGCCGAAATCGAGGTAGAGTTCCCCCCGGACCTAATAGCCCATGTAAGGGGGTATCTTGAGTCCGTCGGCGAGATGGTCCTTCAGCCGCGCAAGAAAGGCGATTTCCTAACGATGACGGTGAAGGTTCCGGAGGCGACGAGGACAGACATAGTACAGAAGGTAGCAAAGAGGTTCGGTGAAAAGGTTAAAGTAACGTTAGTCTAGCCGGTTTGCGAGGTAAGGAAACAGATTGGAAGAGGAACCAAGAGGCCCTGTCGTAGTAGTGCCTGGCGAGGTTATCGGCACAGGCGACAACAGGGCTGGAGAAAACACGGTGAAAGTTCAGGGGTCGATAGTAGCCACTAGAGTGGGAATCCGAAGAGGCGGGCCAGAAGGTGTGAGCGTGATACCCTTGAAGGGCTTCTATGTCCCAAGAGTAGGAGACCTAGTGGTCGGGATAGTGTGTGATGTCTCATACAATATGTGGAAGGTCGACATAAACTCCCCCTACTTTGGAATCCTTCCAGCCACGGATGTCTTCGGCAGGAGGTTTGACCCCACAATGGATGATCCCCTGAAGGAGTTCGACATAGGCACAGTGTTAAAGGTCAAGATAGTGGCATTCGACAGAAGCCAAGATCCCCTTCTCACGATCAGAGATCAGGACTTGGGAAAGGCTGACTTCGGGTTTTTGGCCAGAGTCAACCCCTCCAAGATCGCCAGGGTAATAGGGCGAGGTGGGTCGATGCTATCCAAAATTCAACAGGCCTCCAACTCCAAAGTCATAGTGGGACAGAACGGCACTGTCATACTGACGACAAGTGATCCGGCCATGCGGGATAAGCTAATCAGGGCCCTCAAGCTGATAGAGGAGGAGGCTCACGTATACGGCCTGACTGAGAAGGTTGTGGAACTCATTTCCGGTAAGGTGGAAGGACAATGACCGAAGAGAAGACAAAGCTGATCGACGAGAGGGGGCTAAGAACTGATGGACGCAAGCCAGATGAACTCCGGCCCATCAAGATAGAACTCGGCTACCTCAAGCACGCGGACGGTTCTGTCCTCTACGAGCAGGGCAAATGCAAGATACTGGTCGCAGTCTTCGGGCCTTCAGAGGTCCATCCGAAGCACATTGAGCTTCCGGATCGGGCGATCCTGAAGGTCAGATATCACATGGCTCCCTTCTCAGTTGATGATAGAAAATCGCCGGCGCCATCAAGAAGGGAGATAGAACTCTCGATGGTTGTAAGAAATGCACTGGAACCAATAGTGATCACGGAACTCTTCCCCCGGACTGTCGTCGAGATTTTCATCGAAGTTCTGCAGGCCGATGGAGGTACACGCGTTGCTGGACTGACTGCCGCCGCCTTGGCCTTGGCCGATGCGGGGATACCCCTGAGAGGACTCGTTGCCGGGTGTGCGGTCGGCAAAGTCGACGGAACCATGGTTCTTGACTTGAACGATATCGAGGACAAAGAGGGAGACGCTGACATGCCCGTCGCCTACATTCCTACTATGAACAAGGTTTCACTGCTACAGATGGATGGTTTGATGACGAGGGATGAGTTTAGGCAGGGACTCTCGATGGCAATAAACGGGAGCATGAGACTATACGCGCTACAGGTCGCTGCCTTGAAGTCGAAATACAATCAACCTGAGAACCAGGAGAAGGAGGAGACACAGTGATGTCAGTCACAAGGGATCGCCCAGTGATATCGAAGGTTCTACACCAAGAGCTCATGGATCTGCTTGCACGAGACAAGAGAATGGACGGCAGAGCTCTCCACGAGTTCAGGAAAATCGAAGTTGAAACCGGCTTGCTGAAGAAGGCAGAAGGCTCTGCGCTAGTATCCGTGGGCGGTACAAAGGTGCTGGTCGGGATAAAGGTAGGGATTGGATCTCCTTTTCCTGACACTCCGAACCAAGGAGTCCTCACAGTGAACGCCGAACTGCTACCGTTGGCGTCGCCCACGTTCGAGGCTGGTCCACCTGACGAGAGGAGTATTGCGCTGGCCAGGTACGTCGACAGGAGCATCAGAGAATCAAAGGCGATAGATCTGGAAGCGTTGGCCCTCCAACCTAGGAAGATAGTTCAGGTGGTATACATCGATGTCTACGTTCTAGACTACAGCGGGAACATGACGGACACGGCGGTGCTCGCTGCCGTCAAGGCCCTCGAGAACACTAATCTGAAGAGGTACACTCTCGAAGGAGATGTTCCGACCTTCAGCGGAGAGTTCATCCCGTTGGCGTTGAAGGATTACCCGGTTTCTACGACCTTCGGCATCATTGGGGAGAAATCCTTCCTAGACCCCAACTTGGAGGAGGAACACGCTGCAGAGGGGTTCATATCATACACCTACACACAAGAGGGCAACCTATGTGCGGTCATGAAGAACGACCAAGGGTATCTCTCACACTCCCAGATATTCGACATGCTTGACATAGGTTGGGAGAAGGCCCAAGAAATAGGCAGAGCCATGAACTGGAGGAAGGACTAGGTTGGCAAGAAGAAAGCCATCAGGCTCCCTAGGGGTCAAATACGGATTCACACTGAGGAGACGCTCGGCCGATGTGATGGCGAGAAGGAGACTCAAGTACAAGTGCCCCAACTGCGCCAGAGGATTCCTGAAGAGGGTCGGAGTTGGAATCTGGACCTGCAAGAAATGTGGGCACACGTTTGCGGGAGGCGCGTACGAACCACACACAAAGTCGGGACTTACTTCCGTCAGGGTATCGGGGATCACTTCTGCCAAGAGAGCTGAAAGTTAATAACCGAGTTCGGTCTACGTGTGGCTTGGTGCGTTCTTGATGGAATCCGTGCCTCCACAGGTCAGCGACAAGATATCCAAACTGCAGTCGACACAAGCCGCCTATGACACGACCGTCCTGCAACACCAGCGAGTGCAGGAAGAACTGAGCGAAGTAGAGAGATCCTTAGAGACCTTGGGCCAGGAATCAAGCGACGAGGTATATCAGTTTGCAGGGCGAATTCTCGTAAAGAGAGACAAGAAGAAGGTCGAGACAGAACTGAAGGAGAAGCAGGAGTTGCTAAAGCTGAGAGATTCTGCTCTTGAGAAACAAGAGGGCAAACTGAAGGAGAAAATCGAGGAGCTGGAGAGTTCAATCAAGGGTTCGTTGAAGAGCCAGTGAACGGCATGGTCGCCGGGTCTCCTCCCCTCTTGGATTCGATAGCAACTCTGTCTACACGACTGGCAGAAGCAAAGCCAAGAAGGATTGCCATCTTGACTCACAAGGGAGCCGATGTTGATGCGTTGGCCTCGGCATTCGGGATCAGAGAAATGCTCGCCCAGAGCTGTCCCTCATCGCATCTGTCCATCCATTCGGTGGGAAAGCTACCGCAGAAGTCCAGAGGACTGGTCGAGTTCCTAGATCTTGAGGTGGACGGAGAGATGCCCGAGACTCAAGGATCTTGGATCTTTCTCGTAGACACAGGGGGGTGGATGACAACCGGAGTGCCCGTTGAGCGACTTTCGGAGGCGGAATGCAGGGTTCTAGTAGATCATCACCCGCTGGTGGATCAAGATCTCTACGACATCGTGCTGTACCACCCTTCCACTTCGACGTCCGAGATCGTGTTGAAGATGTTTGATGCCCTACACTGCACTATGGAAGAACGCGTCTCCACGGCCCTGCTTGCGGGAGTGATAACGGACACTGCTGGGTTGAGGGAGGCAAATGACGAGACACTGATGCATCTCTGCGAGCTGGGATCAAAAGGGGCAAAGATTGCCAAGGCCTGGGAGACGATCTCGCGCGAGGCATCAAGGGATGAGACTATGGCCAGATTGAAGGCAGCCCAAAGAATGAAGATACTGAAGACCAAAGAATTGGTCGTCGTCATAACAGAAGTGGGCTCATATCACTCCGTCGTTGCTTCCGCACTGATCAGATTGGGAGCGGACTTGGCGATAGTGTTCTCAAGAGCACCCGAGGGGTCAAAAGCGAGTCTAAGGGCATCGAGGCGTCTGTCTGACCTGTCCTCCTTGGACCTCGGACCTCTGAGCGCTGAACTGGCAAGGGAACTCGGAGGGCATGGAGGAGGTCACATCAGGGCCGGGGCCCTCAGTTCTTCCAAGAACATGAAAGAGTCGCTTGCGCTTGCCGAGAAATTCCTAGCCAAGCATTTAAGTCAGCTGAGAACTGCAGAGTGACCAGCCCAGGTCATGGCCGAGAACCCGGTGGTGTCGCTCAGAGATGTTACCTTCTCCTATCAGGGCGGCTCGAGGTCAGTGCTGAAAGGTGTCAACTTCGAACTCAGGGCTGGCGAATTCGTTCTCATCACTGGACCCTCTGGGAGCGGAAAGACATCTCTGGCCAGGCTGATAACGGGTCTGATACCCAACAGCTACCCCGGGGAACTCTCTGGAAGCGCTGTTGTTCTCGGCGAGGATGTCTCCAAGTCGAAGATCCACACCTTGGCCCAGAAAGTCGGGTTTGTGCTCCAGAATCCCGAGAATCAACTGTTCGCGCTCACAGTGGAGGACGATGTGGCCTTCGGCCCTGAGAACCTGGCCCTACCTAGGCAAGAGATCAAGAGTAGGGTGGACTGGAGTCTATCGACAACCGGGCTGGAAGACCAACGACAGAGGCCGCCCTTTGAACTGTCCGGTGGATTCCAGCAGAGGGCAGCCATAGCTGGTGTACTTGCGATGAAGCCGAGGTTGCTTGTCCTGGACGAGCCCACTTCATCGCTTGATTCCCTAGCAGCTAGGAATTTCGTGAAGTTCCTGACGAAGTTACGCTCGGAACTGGGCGTCACCACTCTCATCATAGAACAGCGACTTGAGCTCTTCTACAATGCGGTCGACAGGATAGTCGTTGTACAAGATGGCTCGATCGCAGTTGACGCGACACCGATCGCCGCGCTGGACCTCTGTCTGAAAAACAATCTACAGGTGAACTACCCTCTTTCGTATCTCTTCTGGAAGGCATACGGAAGGGATATCGGTCGAATGTCGGAAAGACCGCCTTCTGAACCGTCGACCTATGTCGACAGCATTCGTCGCAGAATGGGTGAGAGCGTTGGCTGAGATTGAAGTCTTGGATGTGGGTTTCTCGTACGAGCCCGGAAGAGAGGTTCTGAGGCAGGTCACCCTTGACGTACCCGAAGGTTCGTCTATGTCTATTATGGGACCAAACGGTTCCGGCAAGACGACTCTCATCAAAACCTTCAACGGACTGCTCCTGCCAACAAAGGGAAAAGTGCTCGTCGATGGCTTGGCCACAACGAACGCATCCATCTCACAGTTAGCCAAGAAAGTGGGCATTATCTTCCAGAATCCCGAGAAGAGCTTCTTCTCTGAAACGGTCAGGCAGGAGATCGCTTTTGGCCCGAAGAACATGGGGTTCTCAGAGAAAGAGGTAGATGCTGTGGTCAATGACGTGTCGGTCAAGTTCGGGCTTTCGGACTACCTTTCATCCAATCCGTTTGACTTGAGCGGCGGCGAGAAGAGACGCCTTTCGATAGCCTCCGTACTGGCTTGGCGCCCTGAAGTCGTTGTGATGGACGAGCCGACCGTGGGGCTCGATCACCAGTACAGGGTGTTTCTGATCGACGTGCTGAGAGGATTCAAGGCGGAAGGCAAGTCCGTCGTGATTGTGACGCACGATGTTGACTTCGCTCTTCTGACTTCGGAAAGGACCGCTCTGATGGACGATGGCTCGATGGTCTGGCGCGGGAGCTTGACGGATCTTCTGAAATCGCCAGAGTTGTTCGCGAGAGCGAACATGCTTCCGACGTTCCTGACCTCTCTTTGCACTGAACTCCTGAGATCTGGTTTGTCCCAAGATCGGTTCGCTCCGGTTGACCTCGCGTCGCTGCTGGGAGGGAAGTAGCTCATGTCTCTTGCGTTCCTGAGGGCCTACAGATTCTCAAAGTTAGACACTCCGGTCCACAGGTTGGATCCACGGACGAAGTTGATAATGACGGTAGCATTCACGTTGCTGGGAGTAACGACACTTGACCCTTTGGAGATTCTCGTTTTGTTGTTTGTTCAGTTGATCATTCTGGCCATAAGCAGATCGCTGCAGATGTGGCTTCGGTCACTGAGGGCCCTGTTGCTCTTCCTTGTGCTCATATTGCTGGCTCAGGCAATAGCTACGGGCAACCTACTTCAGTCCGCCTTCTTTGCGCTCCGGTTCGTGGTGGTCGCGTCCGCAACTTCTTGGTTCTTCTTCACCACTTCTCCAGAAGATCTAGGCCGGGCTCTGGAGCAAATGGGCATATCCGCCGATGTAGCGTTGTCCTTCACCCTGTCAATGCGGTTCATCCCAGTCATAGCTGAGGAGTTTCAGTCAATATTCGATGCCCAGCGGGCCAGAGGCTTGGATGTGGGTAAAGGAGGTTTGTTGGACAGAATGAGATCTCTGCTCCCCGTGCTTGTCCCACTGTTCGTGGGGGTGATAAGGAGAACATACGAGATCGCCGACGCTCTGGAGCTGAGAGGATACGGAGCCCTGAAGTCAAGGACGAGGTGGAAAGACCCGAAGTTCGGCAGGACCGATGTCCTGGCGTTGTTGGCGCTTGTAGCACTGTCTGCCGGTCTCATCTACTACAGGTTGGTCATCCCGACCTTGGATCTGTCCAAACTCACCACCCTTTTATAGATGTCTGAGAGACCCGAGGCTCGTGACCAACCGTCCTCCTTTTGATGCCCTCCTCAAGGCCATAAACGTGAACTTGGATTCGGTGGACCCAAAGCAGGTCGAAGGTTTTACGAATGCGCTGACGAGCGCGTACCATGACCGAAGAACGATAGGTGTAGTAGGGGCCGGCAGGAGTGGGCTGGTCGCCAAGGCATTTGCGATGAGACTCATGCACTTAGGATTCAATGTCTTCGTGATAGGCGAGACAATAACCCCAGCCATCGGAGAGGACGACGTCTTGCTGGCAGTTTCCGGGTCGGGAGACACAGCTTTGACCGTGAGTTCTGCTCAGGTGGCGAGGCACGTCGGAGCAAGAGTGATCTCCATTACTTCCTTCCCAAGCTCGAGTCTGGCCAGATTGTCGGACATCGTGCTGGTCGTGCCCGGCAGAATCCAGAGGGTAGAAACTGACGACTACTTCTCAAGGCAACTCTTGGGCATTCATGAACCCCTTGCACCTCTGGGAACTCTCTTTGAGTTGTCCACAAGCATTCTCATGGATTCCATAGTGGTAAAGCTGATGAAGGTCCTCAAGATCGATGAGAAAGACATGCGGAATAGACATTCCACGATACACTGATTTGAGCCAACGCTTAACCGCTCGCTGGCTGGATGAGCGACCATGAAACGCACTAGACACGTAGACAAGAAGCTGGTCTACGAGGTCGTAAGGCGGATCCCGAAGGGAATGGTCTCTTCGTATGGTACTATCGCTAGGGCAGTGGGTGTGCCAGGGGCCGCGAGGGCCATCGGGAGCATAATGCGGGCCAACCCCAATCCTCCGATCATTCCATGTCACAGGGTGGTGTATTCTGATGGGAGACTGGGTGGGTTCAGCGGCAGATCCCACATACCTAAGAAGGTGCGGCTGCTGCGATCAGAGGGCATAAGAATCGCCAATGGCAGGATCGTTGACTTCTCGCGCGTGTTCCATGACTTCAGAGGGTGAGCTGACACTGGGCTATAAGGTAGGCATAGCAACCACCTGCGGTGCTTGTTGACCGCTGGACTTCGTCATGTTACTGTTTCCGTGGAAACAGTCTTATAATGGGTTGACCCACTCATACTTTGATGGACGGGACATCTAGGGTGCCCGGATTCTACAAACTTTCTATCAAGGATAGACTAGAACACGTCCGGAGGGTCTGTGGGCTGACGTCAGAGGAAACGGAACTCCTGATGAAAACGGGCGGTCTGAACTTGGATGTGGCAGACAGGATGGTAGAGAATGTCATCGGTACGATGTCATACCCCTTGGCGATTGCGGTGAACTTCCTGATCGACGGCTTGGATCGCCTTGTTCCCATGGTCATCGAGGAACCATCAGTGGTTGCTGCCTCCAGCAACGCCGCGAAAATGATGCGGGAGAAGGGAGGCATATTCACGAACGCGACAGAACCGTTGATGATAGGGCAGATTCAGTTGTTGGAGATCGAAGACCCGTGGGCGGCTCGCCTCAGAATAATCGAGCACGCCGATGAGATTCTGCAACTGGCGAACGAACAGGATCCGTTCCTGACGAAGGTCGGAGGAGGAGCTAAGGGCCTAGAGGTTAGGGTCGTGAACTCCCCGACGGGAGTGATGGTTGTTGTGCACCTTCTCGTTGACGTAAAGGACGCGATGGGAGCCAATGCAGTTAACACGATGTGCGAGGCTGTGGCCCCAACTGTTGAGCGAGTGACCGGTGGCAGGTCGTGTTTGAAGATAATCTCCAATCTCGCGGATAGAAGGCTTGCCAGGGCCAGAGCTGTCGTCGCGAAAGAAGAACTAGGTGGAGAGAAGGGGGTGGACTCCGTAGTCCAGGCGTGGTCCTTCGCAGTGGCCGACCAATATAGGGCGGCAACTCACAACAAGGGGATAATGAACGGGGTGATAGCAGTTGCGCTGGCAACCGGACAAGACCACAGGGCGCTGGAGGCGGGTGCGCATGCCTATGCCGCCAGAACCGGCAGGTATCTCCCGCTTTCCACTTGGGAGAAGGACGAGAACGGGGATCTGACGGGGACGTTGGAATTGCCCATGGCCGTGGGTCTTGTCGGCGGGGCCACCAAAGTGCATCCTGTTGCGCAGCTATCTGCAAAGATACTCGGTGTGAAAACCGCCACCGAACTTGCTAGAGTGATGGCTGCTGTGGGTCTGGCACAGAACTTTGCGGCACTCAGAGCGCTTACTCAGGAGGGGATCCAGCTCGGCCACATGAAGTTGCATGCTAGGAACATAGCCTCAGCGGCTGGGGCAGAGGGTGAACTAGTGGACAATGTTGCGGAAATCATGATCAAGGAGAAGACGATAAGGTTCGACAGGGCCAAGGAACTGGTCGAGCAACTCCGTTCCAAGGGGCCAAAGTGAACGGGGTCGGCCCTCTTTTAGCACCAGCGGGCGAAAAGGTGCAACACAAGAAGGAAGGCTTAAATATCGATTCCGATATCGTTTCCGATATGTTCGACGAGCGTGGCGGACCTCGCTCCCGGAAGTTTCTGCTTCCTCCCAGAGGCGCACTGAGGGTTTTCATCTTGAGGTTGATAGAGGAGAAGCCGAGGACCGGATCTGAGATAATGAACGAGATTGAGAAAGAGTCCTTGGGACACTGGCGACCTAGCCCAGGTTCGGTCTATCCCATGCTGTCTGATCTTGAAGACGAAGGATACATCCATGGAGAGGCCGAGGACGGCACAAAGAGGTACTCGCTTCAACAGAAAGGAAGAGAGTTCTTGGAGTCTGCAAAGAAAATGGAGGTCTCCGAGCCATCATGGCGCGGAAGGGCACACCTCTTTCTGCCACCTTGGTTGGGTCTCGGCGTGGGGCAGGACAAGCTGTTTAGGGCTTTCAGAAAACAGAGCGTGCAGCTCTTCCGGATAAGACACTTGGTGAGATCCGGTGAGGCGCCAAAGGAACTGGAAGAAGAGGCACTTCATGTCATCGAGATCGCATCAAAAGAACTGGATGCCATTCTGGAGGAAAGCCGATCGGAAAAGGGCCAGCACGAGTAGACGCTGTGACAAACCACCGATGATCTCTCTCACGACCGCCCCGATTCCCACGATGAGTCGTCGTCTTCCTCAGTCATAAGCTTCGATCGGATACTAGTCCAATGTGCAACAATGCACACCGTTGACCAACACAGTGGCCTGCGCTTCAACTGGAAATCTTTATTATGACTCAGGTTCGGCCCGAAGACTACCGGAGGTAGAACTCAGAATAGTATGCCAAGATATAAGACCACGGACGAGATCCTGAAGATAGCTGACCGTAGGGACAAGATACGGAACATCGGCATAATAGCCCACGTTGACCACGGCAAAACAACACTCAGTGACAGTCTGCTCGCAAACTCAGGCCTGCTCTCACCGACTGTTGCAGGCGAAGCGTTGGCACTGGATTACCTCAAGATCGAACAGGAGAGGCAATTCACCTACAAGGCCGCCAACGTCTCTCTCTACCATGAGATGGGGGGAGAGCCGCACTTGATCAACTTGATAGACACGCCTGGTCACATAGATTTCACGGGCAACGTAACGCGCTCCCTAAGGGCTATCGATGGAGCCGTCGTAGTTGTGGACTCGGTCGAAGAGGTAAACAGGCTAGACCGATTGGTCGCCTGGCCCAGTGGTTCAGACCGAGACCGTAACTAGACAGGCCCTCGAAGAGTACGTGAGGCCAGCGCTATTCGTAAACAAGATAGACAGACTCATAAAGGAGTTGAAGTTGAACGGAAACGAAATAGAGCAGAAGCTGTTGAACATTATCCGAGACTTCAACAAGCTGGTAGACCTCTATGCCCCGTCTGAGTTCAGGGACGAGTGGAGAATAGACCCATTCAAGGGCAGTGTGGCGCTCGGGAGCGCAAAGGACCGATGGGGGATAACCCTCGACATAGCGGCCAAGCAGGGGCTCAAGTTCTCCGACATCGTCTCGGCATACCAGGGAGGATCACCTGAGGAACTCTCCAAGCGGTTTCCGGTTCATGCCTCAATCTTGGACATGGTGGTGAAACACTTCCCCTCACCGAAGGTGGCACAGAAGTACAGGGTGCCAAAACTCTGGAGAGGAGACTTGGACAGCGAGGTCGGAAGGGCCATGGTCTCCTGTGACCCCAATGGTCCCACGGTCTTTGTCGCCTCGCACATGAGAGTGGACCCACAAGCAGGAGTGGTCGCGACCGGCAGGTTGTTCTCAGGAACGGTGATGTCGGGTCAGGAGGTCTATCTACTGAACTCAGGCGACAAAGGCAGGATACAGCAAGTCGGCCTGTACATGGGCCTCCACAGGGAAATCGTGGGTTCGCTCGGGGCTGGGAACATCCCGGCGATACTTGGGTTGAGCAACTCTAGGGCGGGCGAGACCATATCCTCGCTCCAAGGCTTGGTCCCCTTCGAGGGGATAAAGTACGTGAGTGAGCCCGTCATGACGTTGGCGGTCGAACCCAAACATCCGAGGGATCTCCCTGAACTAGTAAACGTGATGAAGCGACTGAGCATAGAAGATCCCAACTTGAAGATTCACATAGATGAACAGACGGGCGAGTACCTGCTCAGCGGCATGGGTCAGCTTCACCTCGAGGTGGCACTGACTTTCATAAATGAGGCAGGCTTGGACGTAGCCTCCTCGAACCCGATCGTAATATACAGGGAAACCGTGTTAGGGAAGGGTGGACCGGTTGCGACCAGGTCTCCGAACGGTCACAACAAGGTCTCCATTGAGGCCCAGCCGCTCGAACCCGCAATACTCCAGATGATGGCACAAGGCAAGATATCGGAGTTCATGGAGTCTAAGGAGAGGGCCAGGTTACTCAGAGAGGCAGGCTGGGATCCTGATGACGCGAAGAACTTGTTGTCTATAAGTGAGAGCATGAGCGTGTTCGTCGACGCCACGAAGGGAGTCCAGCGTCTTGAACAGGTCAGCGGTTCCATCCGGATAGGGTTCACTGAAGCGATGGCGGAAGGAGTGCTCGCCAGAGAGCCGGTGAGAGGATTGAAGGTTCGGCTCATGGACGCTACGATTCATGAGGATCCCGCGCACCATGGTCCGGGTCAGATGATTCCTGCCGTGAAGCGAGGTCTCTACGCGGCAATGTTGCTTGGCAAGACTGCATTGCTGGAACCGATACTGAGGATAGATGCGAGGGTTCCGATGGAACAGGTTGGGACTGTGACGAGGATAATAAACCAGCTGAGAGGCAAGGTGAGTTCGGTTGATCAGAAGGGGCACTTGGCATACGTGGTGGGTGAGATACCTGCGGCAGAATCATTCGGGCTGTCAGATACCATGAGAAGCTCTACCGGCGGTAGGGCCTTCTGGGACACCTCGTTCCTCCGTTGGGACACGGTCCCAGCATCCATTTCCCCCACAGTGGTGGCAGCCATAAGAGCAAGAAAGGGCCTACCACCTGAAATCCCGAAGGTCTCAGACTTCTTGGAGTAACCTACGCTGTCTTTGCCTCTGTCAGAAGGACTTTCCAGTCAATGTACTTGGTGACTATCTCTTTCAGCATCTGTTTCAGGGTCTTCTCCGCCTCCTCCTCTCCGAGTTGGCTCTTGTTCCAGGTGACGAACGGCGGGTAGAACGACGCCTCCCGGAACTTCGGCTTACCATCAACGACATCGAACCTGACGTATCCGAGCTCCCTGAGGTAGCAGATCTCGTTGGGACATAGGATGTCTATTTCGTTCAGTTCCTTCTTCAGGAACAGCAGCTTGAACTCGCTGGCGTCATTAATCTGTCTTCCGCAAGGGCACTGAACAGGCATGCACAACGCCCGCTCGCACTGTTAAAAAACATATCTGGGCATTATGGCCGTCCAATAGCATTTGACGCTCGCAAAACTTATTAAACACGCAACCACACACCTTTTTCCGTAGGGTGAATAGAAAAATGGCAGTGGTTCAAGGAAACGTATCAGGCACGCCCGTCCTACTACTAAGGGAAGGGAGTACCAGATCCAGAGGGCGAGATGCCCAACGGAACAACATCATGGCAGCAAAGGTCATAGCAGAGGTGGTGAAATCGGCATTGGGGCCACGTGGCATGGACAAGATGCTCGTTGACTCCCTAGGCGATGTCACCATCACCAACGATGGTGCCACGATCCTGAAAGAGATGGAAGTCGAACATCCGGCCGCCAAGATAATGGTGGAGATCGCCAAGACGACGGACTCCGAAGTGGGAGATGGAACCACGTCTGCCGTTGTGCTTGCAGGAGAACTATTGAAGAAAGCTGAGGAACTCCTTGACTTGGATATACACCCGACAATCATAGCTGAGGGTTACAGGATGGCAGCCACGAAGGCAATCTCGATCCTGAAGGAGTTCGCCGTCAAGGTAGATCCAAAGGATCGTGGCCTCCTGAAGAAGATCGCAGTCACCTCGATGGCCAGCAAACTGGTCCAGGAGAACAGCGACTACCTGTCAGACACCGTAATCGAGGCGGTACTGCGGGTGACAAAGGAACAGGACGGCAAGCTCATAGCGAGAATTGATGACATCAAGGTGGAGAAGAAGGCTGGCGGGTCGATCGCGGAGACCGTACTCATAGAAGGCATAGCCATTGACAAGGAAGTGGTTCACTCGGGCATGCCACGCAGAGTTGAGAACGCGAGAATCGCACTCATCAGTGGCCCGCTCGAAATCGAGAAGACAGAGTTTGATGCCAAGATAAACATAGACAGGCCAGACCAGATCAAGGCCTTCTTGGACGAGGAACAGAAGATAATCAAGGAGATGGTGGACAAGGTGATAAGCTCGGGTGCTAACGTGGTCCTCTGCCAGAAGGGCATAGACGACATAGCTCAATACTACTTGGCAAAGGCGAACGTGTTGGCTGTCAGGCGAGTCAAGGAGTCTGACATGGAGAAAGCCGCGAAGGCGGCAGGAGCGAGGGTTGTCACGAACGTTGAGGATCTGTCCGAATCAGACCTTGGAAAAGCGCAACTAGTCGAGGAGCGGAAGCTAGGCGACGACAAATGGCTGTTCGTGGAGAAGTGCAAGAACCCGCTTTCCGTCACTCTGCTGATAAGAGGAGGGACCGAGAAGGTAGTGGATGAGACGGAGAGGGCGCTTCATGACTCGATCTGCGTTGTGAAGGATGTGATCATGAATCCTTACGTGGTCGCAGGTGCCGGAGCACCGGAGGCGGAACTAGCACTCAGGCTAAGGAACTATTCTGAGAAGGTCTCAGGAAAGGAACAACTGGCCGTGAGAGCGTTTGCCGATGCTCTGGAGATAATACCTTCGACTCTCGCTGAGACATCTGGAATGGACTCAATTGACACGCTCGCTGAACTAAGGCGTCTACACGAGGGGAAGCAGATCTGGGCCGGAATAGACACTGTGCAGAGGAAGATAACTGACATGTGGGCCAACAGCATCATCGAACCCCTTGTCGTCAAGGAACAAATCGTCAAGTCTGCGAGCGAAGCTGCGAGCATGATCATCAGAATAGACGACGTGATAGCCTCAGCCAAGCCCAGGGAGGGTCCAAGGCCCCCGGGTGGTCCGGGGGGGATGGGCGAGGGCGGGCCGGGCGAGTTCGAGTAAAGACAGAAAAGGCATCATTGGTTTCAGAGCCGTCCGACGCAGAAAGGTGCGGCCGTGGTCTAGACTGGTAGGACGTCAGCCCCCCATCGAATGAGGACAGCTGGCAACCCGGGTTCAAAATGGAGTGTCCATGGAACTCCCGGCGGCCGCACACATTCGGATCATAAGGGAGGAGGCGTGGTTCTCCTCTCCTCATACCTTTTCCTAGTCCACGTCATGAAATCCTTGCTCGGTGGCGCTTCTTGGTAGAGTTGATCTCTCTTGGCCTCAAGCAGATTCTCTTCTTTGCCTGAGAAAGATGCTGCTGTCATAAGAGAATTGCCAGAAGCTCTGGCGGTAGCTTCCGCTTCATGCACACATTCCCTCCAGTTCATGGCCCTCATGAGATGATGATCAACCACCGTGACCTTGGTTCTCTCCGCTATGACCACGAGGTTCTGGATTGCCCTGTCAACCAATCCCTTCTCTATCTGTAAGGGAACCAAATAGGCGGGAGGGCCTCCAGCATAGACCGTGGATGCTCCCCACCGAAGGATTAGGTTTCGGGTCTCATCACTTACCGGGCCTTGCACGTCCGACGCAAAAAGGAACGAATCTCTTCCACATGACACTTTGAGCATGATCACGTATCCCAGCCTAGTTCCTTCTTCGCCATGGGGAACGGGCCTTGAGAAGTCCAGCCTCGTCTCCCCAAACTCGAAGCTCGACGCGTCGGCAACCTTCACTTCTCGCGATACGGCTCTGAGGAACCTGTTGAAGTAGAAGGCCCTTACCCTCTGGGATGGGTTGATGTTTTCCCTGGGATCCTTGACCAGAACCAGTTTGTCCTTGTACAGTGCTTCGGCTGTTTCGTAGTCGCTCCACGTCCAGACGTAGTCGCTGTCAAAGGGAGGAGAGTAGTGATCGTGATGGTAGTGAGTGATCACACAGACATCTGATCTTTCAGCGGCCATCCTTATGCTCTTCCGTGACTCTGCCAGAGCCTTGTACTCTAAGGGGTGGGGCAGCAGTCCGAATCTGGGCCCTAGGGCAACACCGGCATCTATCAATACAGTGACGTCGGGTGTCGCAATCTTGGTAGCCATGCTCCTTGTCCCTAGGCTCTCAGCCGCCAAGATCTGGACGTCAATAGCCAAACTCATCCCCTCTAGTTCTCTGTTGGTGCGTGATATCTGACGGACATAAGCTATTAATCCGAACCGGAGTGCTTTGATGTCGAGGGCGATGATTTGGATGGCCTTTGAGCTGCTCGTGCTCGGGATCTTGAGTTATGAGCCCTCAAAGTGTGGGGAGAGGTCAAATTGAGTTCTACGCCAATCGTCAAGGCAGATCATCTCGTGTTGAAGAGAGGGAGTACTCCGCTGATACAAGACCTATCGTTTGAACTGGGGAAAAACCTAATGCTGGGAATTGTCAGCAAGAACAGGCTGGCGGTCAGGTCCCTAATCTTCGCCTTAGCAGGCTACCTTCCGTGGAATGGTGGGTATTTGGGATACGTCTTCTCGGGGCAACCGGAAGTGAGAGGGCGGGGGAAGAGAATATCCTCATTCTCAAACGAGCTGACTTTCCCTCCGAAGTTGCGCGTAAGGGAGATACTTGGTCTCAGTGGAGCGGACAGCTTGGGAAACTCCGCCCGGGTTCAGGAACTCTCCAGCCTGCTACAGCTCGACGAATTGCTCGGAAGAAGGTGGGAGCAACTGAGTCACCCAGTAAGGTCTAGGGTGCAGCTGGCAACCTGTTTGGCCAAAGACGAGGAGCTTTTCATCTTGGACTATCTGCCTTCAGACATCGGTGATGACTACAGGACCATAGTGAGGAACTACCTATCTTCACTGACTGCCTTAGGAAAGACGGTGATCATGGCAACAGACGAACCGGAGAACCTGTGTGACATCGTTCTGCTGATAAGAGGCCCATCGTCTTCAGAATTCGGGAATGCAGACGTTCTCCGGAGGAGACTGGTGGGTCCCGGCAGGGTCGAGCTCACAGTGAGCGGTCTGGCCCTTCAATCAGTGGAGGACCGATTGGTCCAACTGGGTGCAAGTTGGATCTACACCGGCGACGATCGACTGGTGGTATCATGTACCAACGACAAGCCAATGGTCGAGCAACTGATATCTGAAGTGACGGCTAACGGCGGGGTCGTGGAGGGAGTGCGAGTCTTCTCCAGCCGCCTCATCGACGCTGCACGGGGGACGATGTAAATGGGACTATCAGCTGCTAAGGTTGTGTCGGTCTTGTTCCGGTCACTTCTTAGGGACTTCGGTTACATCCTTGGGGCTATGGCCTTCCCGATCGCAATCTCCTTCCTGACGAATCTCTTCGCGGATGGCTTCATGCCCTGGCCACTGTTGTTGTTCCTGAGCCTCTGCGATGCGCTGGCAATCTCAACTTGGCTCGGTGAGGCAAGGCGAAACTACGTTGCAGTCTCTTCGACGACGGCATCGACCGCCGTGGCCGTGACTGTCATCGAGGTCCTCATCTGGACCACCAAGCTGACGGCTCTCGAAGTCACGAGTTGGATTGCGGTTGGCGCTGCATCTGTGGCGTTGCCGCCGAGCCTCTCTCTCATGTTTCTGAATGCGGCTGCTGGTCTGCTTCTGACCTCGCTCTTTCTGTTACTCACAGCTTGGGATGCCCGCGTCCCGTGGGTGCTCGTAGTAGGCTTGTTTCTTATCGCGTTCCTATCTGGAACCTCGATGCGGGTCTCTGCGTTGTCGGGGGACCCTCTGTGGCAGTACATAGTATCAGCTCAGTCCAACTCCGTCGTCGCACCAGCTGCGGGTCTAGTCTTCGTACTAGTGTCCACTTTCCTCAACCTGTGTATGGCTTGGTATTGCAGGGCAGAGACGTTGAACATGATGGTCTCCTCTGAATAGGGAAACCAAATTGGTCAGAATCAGGCTGGGATCCAAGGGCGCATCTGTGAGCGAGGGTGGCTTCACCGTTGCAATGGATCACGCCGGTGGAGATGCGTCAGGCATTCGGTTCGTATCCCACGCTCACTCGGATCACATATCGGACATCAGGCCGGGCCAGCATGTTGTCTGCTCAGATCCGACGAAGATACTCTGCGCTGTCAGAGGTAAGTTCTTTGACAAGGTATCGTTCGGGCAGGCCTCTCTGATTCCAAATGGGCACATACTAGGATCCACGGCGTTCTACGTTCCCGGAGAGTTCCTGTACACCGGGGATTTCAACGATAGGAATCGCCCGTTCCAAGACGGGTTTCGCCCGCTTCGGGCGAAGGTGATCGTCACAGAGGCAACGTTCGGGGTCCGGAAGTTCACGTTCAGTGAGGAAGAGGAGACGATCTCTGAGGCAGTGGAGAGGATCAAGGAGCTTCTGGGCTGGGGTAAGTGTGTGATAATAGTGGGGTACCCGCTGGGCAAATCACAGCACCTTCAGATGTTCTTTGACCGACAGCTGGAGGGGTTTCAATGCTATGCCTGGCCATCAATAGAGACCTACAACGACATCTACAGACTGTTCGGCAAACGCATCCAGAAGAAGGAGGAGATCACCGCGGAGGTCACGTCTAGATTGTTGGAGGCCGGAGCCCGGGTTGTCTACATGCCGTCCTATGCTAAGAGGCTCCCGTTGTATGAGGAGCTGAGGAAGAGAGGGGCGGTTTCGTTTGCCTTCAGCGGCTGGTCGATCCTAGACCAGTACTCACATATGGTAGAAGTCGACCATTCATACGTCATCAGTGACCACGCGGACTTTGATGGGCTGGTGAAGTGCGTCGAGATGGCCAATCCTGAGAAAGCATATGTGACCCATGGGTTCACAAAGGAGTTCGCCAAGGCACTGCGCGAAAGGGGCATAGATGCGGAGCCACTCTCCGACGTTCACAGCAGGATATCACACTTCCTTGACTGATTGTGCACCTGATATGAGTCGATTCACCTGGTCGAGCATTTTCTCGAGGTCTCCCTCCCCGTACCCTTCAGCCCTAATGACCAGAGCGGGTTCTGTGTTCGATACTCGTATTGAAAACCAGCCGTTCTCCAACTCTGCTCTGACCCCATCCATGGTGTCAACATGGATTCCCTCAGACCGGAGTTCCTCCTCTATGCTCTTGACGATCGAGAACTTCCTCTCCTCAGGGGCTTGAACTCGAATCTCGGGCGAGACGAAGGTCTGTTCAAAGCCACCCAGTATCTCTTCAAGGTCGTGACCTTCCTCAGATAGCAGCTGCATCAACTTGGTGGCACAGTATATCCCGTCGTCATAACCGTAGTAGCCGTCCTTGAAATACACATGGCCGGAGAGTTCGCCTCCAAGGGGGAACGATCCGTCCAGCATGGCGTTGGCTATGTATGAGTGACCAACACGGGTCAGCTTGACACCTCCGCCCAGCTTACGTATGTAGTTGATCACAGACCTTGATGCTCTCACATCCAACAGAATCGTTGCTCCCTTGTGTTTCCTCAGGACTCCTCGCGAAAGTATGGCCAGCAGGAAGTCCCCGAACAAGAAGCGGCCGCTTCTGGTCACCACTCCAACTCGGTCGCCATCCACGTCTAGGCCTATCCCCAAGTCAGCGTGCTCTTCCCTGACGGCCCTCGTTAGCCCCACCAGAGTGTCTTGGTTAGCCGGGTTGATCATGCCATTTGGGAACGAAGAGTCCGGCTCTCCGTTCAAGATCGTTGCATTCAGCGAGAGTCTTTCAACTACCTTCTCCAACACCGGGCCGGTCGTACCATTCCCCAGCTCGAAAACCACCTTGATGTCGCCTGAGGCCCTGACCCCTCTCGTAATGAAGTCAACGTATTCGCCCCGGATGTCTTCCCTCCTGATATCGGCAGCGACATCGAGATCTGAGTCGATGTTGGCGTTTCTGAATTCTCTCTCTATCTCCCCGATTCCGGTCTCATACGTGAGAGGGCGAGCGTTGGCCTCCACAAGCTTGAGTCCGTTGTAGGAGACTGGATTATGAGAAGCAGTTACCATTACCCCGCCTTTGGCCTTGCTGTGGGCCACGGCAAAGTACAGCAACGGCGTAGGAACCATTCCTATGTCGACAGCCTCGACGCCGGCAGCCGTGATTCCGGCCAGAGCCGAAAGAGAGATGGGAGTGCTACTTCTCCTATTATCCCTCCCCACGATGACCGGCCCTCCGTTTCCGAACCTCCTCGCGAATATGAAGGAAGTTTTCAAGGTGTCTTGGATGCCGATGGTCTTGCCGTATATCCCCCTGATGTCGTATGCCCTGAAAATGGACATCGAATACGGGATGTAGCTCCTGGCTAAAAGACTTGCCTGCCTGGCAACAGCCCGGCCTTCTTCGCCATGATGGGCACCTCTCTCTCCGGTTCGGCTATCACTCCGATTTCGGTCACAATGGAGCTTATGAGCCCAGCCGGTGTGATATCAAAGGCAGGATTCAGTATTTCCGGATTCCCTATCCCAGCGGGATCCTGCTCGTACACCTCCTCGGAGGATCTGAATTCTATGGGAACATCGGCTCCAGTCAAGGCCTTTGTGGCGATCTTGTACGTTTCTGCTGCGACCAAGACTGTCTTGTTGAGTTGCTTTGCCAACGCTGCCATCTGAAACGTCCCAATCTTGTTGATCAAGTCGCCATTCATGGCAACAGCATCGGCTCCCACTATCATGATATCTGAATCCCCCATGTAGAACCCGGCGGCGGAATCGGTGATGAACTTGATGGACGCACCAGAGTTCTCGAGTTCCTTCGCGGTGATCCTGCCTTGGTACAGAGGCCTTGTCTCGGTGACGTAGATAGTCCGCAACAATCCACGTGCTGCCGCCTTCCTCATGACTGAGACCGCTGCGGAGCTGTGGCAATGAGTAATAGCCGTTGAATTTTCTTGGATCAGTGGCATCGCAAGGTCAGCTATTTTCCTCGATGCTTCGTCCACTCTCTCGATGAATTGGGAGACAGAATCATCCAGGATCTTCCTCAATTCCTCTTTGGACGCCCCATTGCACACCCCGCTATCCAAAGAGCTGTCGAGAAAGGACAGTGCGTTCGGAAGGGCGACCGCGGTAGGTCTTGTGTCCAAGAGCACCTTCTCTGCTTCTCTGACCCTATCGAGAAAAATCCCGGGGGACTCCGACTCCACGTAGATCTCGTCAGCGGCATTCCTCAAGGCCTCCAGACTGGCCACAGCTATTCTGCTCGCTCCCCTTATTCTCATTGACCGGATGTCATTTGCTGCTCTGGCTATTGTTTCAGGAATCGCCATCTCACACCGCTCACCGCTCGCTCGATGGAAGCGAACGCTGTTATCTCGTCAGCAGTTCCTCATAAGTCTTCTTTGTTCCTTCGCATACGGTTGACCAAGAAAACCTGTTCGGGATTTCCGCCATTGCGTTCCCAGTCAGTGTCTTTGACAGTTGGTCTTCCACTAGCAGCCTCCTCAATGCTGAAGAGAGTTCGAGGGAGTTGTCCGGAGGAACCTTGAGCCCGGTTCTCTCATGTTCAACTATTTCCGATAGCCCTCCGGTGTCAGAAACCACGATGGGCACTCCCCTGACCATACCTTCCAAGGCGACCATGCCGAACGGCTCATACAGGGACGGAACGGCCTGGGCATCTGCTATTCCGAAAAACTTGTCCAACATCAGATCGTTCACGTACCCTGTGAAGAAGACCTTGTCGTATGCCCCGATGTCCCAAGCGACCTTCTTCATCCTGTCAGATGCATATCCGTCTCCTACGATCAACAGCTTGGCCTGAACACCAGACCTGATCAAGAGCGGCATGGCTCCTATCAACACGTTGAGGCCCTTCTCCTCGACTATCCTCCCCACGAACAGGACAATCTTCTCCTCGTCCTTCGCGTACTTTCTTCTGAACTCCAATCCCGGTCGTTCTCTCTTCTCAGGCAGCTCCACGCCATTGGGTATGACGCGAACTTTGTCTTGAGGAACCCTGAAGAGCCAACTTATGTGGTCCTTTATGTAGTTGCTGCAGACAATTACTCTGGATGCCTCGTAGGTGCCCCATCCCTCCGTTTCGTATATCGTCCTTTGAAAGTCAGTGTGGATACCTCTTCTTCTTCCGTATTCCGTTGAGTGAACGCTGTACACCACCGGCGCTCCCAGTAAGTTCCTCAGGGAGATTGCAGTGGGCAGAACCATCCAGTCATGTGCATGTATCAGGTCGTAGTCATGAAGGTTCGGCAGGGAGACGATCTCGCTGAGCATACTGTGGTTCATGCCAACGGTCCAAGAGAGGAAGTCAGGCGAGGGGAAGTTGTAAACATCAACCCTGTGAATTGTCAGGCCTTCTGCTGGGTGCTCGACTTCAGGTTGCCCAGGAAATGAGCAAGTGAAGACCTCGACCTCAACTCCGAGCCGGGCGAGACCCCTACATAAATTCAGGACATGAACGGCGAGGCCGCCCACCTTCCTAGGAGGATATTCCCACGTCAACATCAGGACTCTCGTCTTCATCACCTCCCCTGTCCACCAGGGATAACAGCGCCTTTATTGCGTACTCGGAGTGAAGGTCAAAGGAGGCTATCTTCCTTTGATCTACGCGGTAGTGGTCAGAGAGCACATTCATTGTTTGAGTGGAGTATGGCACTACTAGGTCTGCCTTGGCAAGGAGCGACTTCTCGAAGTTCTCAATGGTTATGCTGAGCGGATCTCTCCTCCAAGCGCTCCTCTGAGGCTCGGTTGACTGAACGATGCTGACCAACGGGACACCGAACCCCATCTTGAGGGCACAGGCAGAAGCCAACGTCAACCACTCAAACGACACGATCAGGTCAACCATCTCTCCCTCAATCAATCTTTTGCCTTCCCGTATGAACTGAGTGGTCAGGAACATCTCCACGGTGAGGACAGAGTAGTAGGTTCGTATTGGATTGCTGATTCTGACAACTCTTATACTGTCCTCGATGAAGTTGCCAACCAGCACATCATCATGGACGAGCGCACTCACAAGCAGCCCTTCGTCCCTCATACGCCCGGCCAACTCTCGCGCTCTCAGCGATGTCTGACCAAGTACCTTAGGGGGATATTCTGGCGTGATTATGAGTACTCCCCTTATCATGTCGACATTCACGTGTATATTGCGCTAGCTATTATGATTCCGAGAGACGATACGTAGAATCTTGGGTTATCCTCAGAGGTTGTTTTTCCAACCAACTGTCTTTGCTCGAGTGTATTCAGGATTCCCGCAATCGCATTCACATCTGTGTTGGTCAGTTCCGCTATTGCTTGGGGGGTTGTTGCCCGCTCCTCGCTCACCATGCCCGCCTCATGCATTCTAGATAGAACGTAAAACTCCCTTGATATCCTCTCCATGAGAATGTCTAGGTCATCAAGGCTTGCCTATATAATCGTGCCGCGTCCTCCGGGGGCACAGTGATGATGTAGGCCCCAAATCCAAGCTCGTATCCGGCCAGTTTGCTGGTTCTTGGGAGGATCTCCATGTGCCAGTGGAATCTCTCAGCCCGTTTGGGTGGGAGATGGAAGTAGAGGTTGTAAGCAACTTCACCATGGATCGTCTTCACCGCTGAGAGTAAAGTCTTGAGAACGTCCGCGAGTTGTCTGACGTGGGGACCTTCGGTGATTGAATGCAAAACCTTTGTCGGCGCTACCCAGAGTTCAAAAGGCTCCATCGGCGCATATGGCACGAACGCGACGTATCCCCCCTTGTTCAAGACCAGTCTGCCTTCATTCCGTGCCTGCTGAGCCAGAACAGACATAGCCGATCTGCTGCCACCTCCTCCAAAGCTGCGGAACGCTCTCAGCTCAGCCGCTACCTTTGGGGGCACCATTCGGCTGGCAATGATTTGAGTGTGAGGATGTGGAATGGAAGCCCCCGCGTCTTCCCCGTAGTTCTTGAATATGCTGACGCACTTGACCCGCCGATCGGCATCTAGTCTCGTGATCTCGAAGAACAAAACCTTGAGATACGTTTCGATTTGTTCGATGTCCTGTTGGTCGAAATCCTTTGCGTGGTCCGGGGTTTCCACCACGATCAGATGATGTCCATAGGCCGAGGGATTGCCAGGAGGGGTGTTACTGGAGACGGCTGGAAACATGTTTGGAAATACCCTGACATCCCATTTGTGCGCGTTCGAAGCATCCTCTCCGAACTTCAGTTTGATGCCTCTGGGTGTTGATACCGCGACCATTTCGGCTGGAGGGGTCATTCGCTCGTTGCCACGACAGAAGGGACACGTCTTTCGTGGAGTCGATGGTGGTGATTGCACGAGTTTGGGTCTCTTGCTTCTTGCAGCCGCGATGACGGACACCCTACCTGTGAACCAGTCTCTCCTGATCTCGACTGCCTGCATTATCGTACTTGAGGTGTGTCGGCGTATATTAGCTTCGACGGGCGACAAGGAAGAGTTATCTACTTTTTGGGCCGTCTCCAACTGGAATGGAAAAGCCCATCGGCGAGATCGACCTGAGAATAGTGAAAGCCATATCAAACTCCCCAGACTCCTCCATCAAGTCTTTGGCCGATGTATTGGGGATGAGAGCGCCGGATGTCGAGAAGCGCGTCGTCTTCCTGATGCGGTATGGTCTTCTGACAAACAAGGCCAACAAGAAAGGCGCCTTGGAACTGACCGCAAAAGGACGATTCTTCCTTGAAAAACGTGATCCGAGGATAGTTGCTGGATACTCTCCTGCGGACTCAGTGCCCGACTACTTGGCCTTCAGGTTCGCGGCCGGAGAGGGTATGATGACTGGAGATGTGGCGCATTCGTATCAGGAGTTCCTAGACGTGATAAAGAGGGTGGATTCAAGGTCCTTGGTCTATCATCTATACAGGGGGGATTTTGACAACTGGGTCTCCGAAGTCTTCAGGGACAAGGCGCTGAGTGAAAAGCTGGTCCGACTTAAGTCAACAGTACGACCAGTAGATCAACTGAGGACAAGAATGATAAGGCTACTGGAGGGCCGATTAGCCGAGTTGAGAGGTGCCTGACATAATGAAGTCGATAGGTTGGCTGGAGATGTCGATGATGGTTCCAGACAACTGGGACTTGGTCGCTGAGTCCGGGGGATTGTCTGAGGCCTTCATGAGATTTGACTCTGTCGACCGAACTCAAATGGAGCTGAAGTGGGAGCGGACAAAGAAGAGGGGGGAGGCACTTCCATTGTTGGCGTTGGACGGATACGTTAAGGAGGTCACGAAGTCCATGAAAGACAAGAAGTCACTGGTTGTGATCGAGAAGGGAAATGCTCGGGTGTCAGATCACAAGGCATCTTTCTCCTCTTGGAAGGTCAAGGATGATTTGTTCATAACTACTTGCTGGCTTTGCCCGAACGAGGGGAAGATAGTGCTGGTGCAGTACTCTCTTGCCCCCGGCGAGACCAAGGGCGACCAATTCGAGGAGATCTTGCGAGGGATACAATGCCATACTGATGGAGACTTCTATTCCTACAAGTTGTTTGGGTCCAAGTTCCAGATTCCCAAAGACTATAGGTTGTCGACTCGCAAGATCCTAGTCGGTAGATTCAGAGCGTCGTTCGTGCACGGGTCCTCACTCCTGTACTTCTCATCCATCGGGCTGGCCAAGGAACAGCTCAAGAAACACAAGACGCTCGGGCGGTTATTCAACTCCGGCGAGGCTAAGGAGGTGAAGAAGATTCCTGGCATAGGTGCGTTGACCAAGAAGGTCAAGGACACAGATGAAGTGATAGACCTGAGCAAGACATCCAAGGGTACAATCCCGTTCATTACGGGCGCTAGACAAGATAGGCTCAGGATCTTCCTTGACGAGGACTTCAACAAGGTCTTCATCGCTGGCTACTCATGCAAGCCTGATGAAGTGGAACGAGCTGACACCTTTATAAGAAGCATAGAAGGGTGCGAGTGAAAATTGGTCGATATTCCCTTCTGGCCCTTCAAGAAAAAGAAGAGGTTGCTTTCTAGGGAAAGGTTTCTGTTGGCTCGCCCGGTGATCAACCCTGCGATCAAGACCGAGGATTCCGAAGATGGCACGGTCATTCTCGTGATCCCCGTGGAAAGGTCTGGCCTCCCGAACGTCGTCTCCAAGTCCCTCTCGATCCCCGAGCGGAAGAAGGTCCAGCTCGATGAGGTGGGAAGCAAGGTGTGGCGCAAGATAGACGGTAACATATCTATGTCCGACCTGTCAAAGTGGATGGAGGGCGAGTTCAAGATAAGTCAAAGAGAAGCCGAGGTCTCGCTCAACACCTATTTCCAGAAGCTCACCGAGAAAGGCCTTGCCGGCATGATAGTTCCACCCCCTAAGCCCGGCACGCAGGAGGCCGTAGAAGAGGCAGTCGAACTAAGGAAGAGGTCAAAGGAGCTTCAGGAGCTTCATCGCAAAGACAAGATAACCGAGGAAGAGCTCAAGGAAGCCCAACAGCAAATAGACAGTGCACTCGAAGCCATAGGGGAATCTGGTACAAAGAAGTAGTCAGCCTAGTACTCCGTCGATGACGATCCCCTTTCCTCTCTCTATCCTGAAGGTGTACCGTGTCGGATCTACTGCCGTCCATCGCATCTTCCTCACATACAGAGTTCTCTTGAGTTTTCCATCGACGTTAGCTATCCCCAGTATTATGATGCCCGAAGTTATGAACTCTTCAACTCCAAACCTGCTGATCGAATCCTCACCTGTTGGGACTTCAGATGTGATCAGTGCGGTGGTCCCGACCCTTTCTTCTATTGAGAAGACGAGGCTCCTGATGTACTCCCTTGTGTAGGTCACTTCTGTCGTGTTCATGGTCACTAGGGGCGCGACGGGATCGATCACCAGCCTCTTTGCTCCTACGGACTTGGATATTCTCGACAGTTCACCCACTATGTTGTTTACGATCACGTCCATGTCCTTGCCCCACATCTTGGCTGTGAAGTACTGCCTCACCGGGAGGATCACGAGCCTGCGTTCGTTTATGTACTGCTGCAGATCCCAGCCAAACCTCCTGACATCGGAAATGAGAACTTCGGGTCGCTCGTCGATCGTCACATATATCCCGGGTTCTCCTTTGGCAGCTCCGTACGTGAGGTACTGCAGCGAGAATATCGTCTTCCCTGTTCCGGTCTCGCCCGCGATGAGGTAGGACTTACCCTTCTCAAGCCCCCCCTCCAGTATCCTGTCTATTTCCGGGTTCCCCGTGGGTATCCTCCTCAGAGCTGAGAGAGACTTGGCTGGAGTGCCACACCTCGGACAAAACTTGTAGTTCGGACCAAGGTGTTCTCCGCAGACTTCGCACACGATAGTCCCGGTAACCCCCAATCGATTCCAGTAGAGTGAAATCTGTCCCCCTTATATCTTTATTATCTAACTAACGGCGAAGAACTTCTCTATTCCCTGCCTCACCAAACTCACTGCTAGCGCGGCGACAATGAGATTCGATATTTTGGCTGTCATAATAGTCACGGGCTTGCCCAGCTTCGACAGTATCACCTGATAGTTTGAGAGGATCGCATAAGAGACTAGGGCATTTGCCAGTACAACCACCAGCGTGAGAATCGGTCCTCCCAGTGACTCGGTTATCACCGTGATCGTCGATATGCTCCCGGGGCCGGCCAAGAGTGGTGTGGCCAGTGGGAAAACAGTGATGCGCTCGACGCTCATCTCGCGTTCTTCTTTCGCCTCGAAGAACTCTCTCAATGCCAACACGAATAGCACCAGACCGGACGCGATTCTGAGGTCACTCATCCTTATGCCGAAATAGAAGAATATCCCCATTCCGGCCACGGAGAACAGCATGAGTATGAAAGTGGCGACCAGCACGGATCTCCCTATGATCTCTATTTCTGGACTTGGGATCAAAACGCTCAAGCAAGGAATTGAATATCGGTATGTTGCCCAATGAATCCGTGACCACGAAGAGCATCAGAAATGACTTTACGATGTCGTCCTGCATTGGACGCTATCTTTCTTGCGGTTGCCTTTCTTAATTAAAGGTATTCTGTACGCGTGTCCGCACTTCAGGCACGTTATGGAGAGAGACTTCACCTTACCTGAACTCACCCTTACGGTAGCAGTCCTTCCTGGAACGATGACGCGCTTGCACTCATGACAGTAGAAGTATCGCTTGAACAGAGGCACGCCTCTCACGTTGTACCTCCTCAGTATCTTGAATGCCGTTGTCAACGCGGCCTCACTCCTAGCAATGTCCTGCGAAGACATCTCGAGGGCGACGTTAACAAGTCGGTTTATCCTCTCTCTTGCCGCGTGTTTCGAGGGCTTCTTCATGTTGTGTACCTGGGGGCGGCGTTGGTGCGGCTTCCGCTGGCCATTCGGCCATGTGCGGGATTTGAACCCGCGATTGCCAGCTTTCCTCATCCGCCTTGGAAGGCTGGAGTCCTAACCAGACTAGACCAACGCCGCTGGAGCAGAGGTCGGTCACCATTACATATACCTTTTTGCGTCTCCTGGTTCCGTTGACTCTTCAGCTCATCGCTTTTGAGCCAACTCCGCTGCCATCGAGTCAGCATCTTTTGACTGCTTTATCCCTTCACATGGCAGGGCGATTGGGACGAACCTCATCCCTCCGGCCAATATGTTCTTGGCCCCATTCATGTCTCGATCCTCAAGCGTGCGACAATGAGCACACCAGACTTTTCTCCCTACGCATTCGGTCGTCAAGCGACCACATGTCGCGCAGGTGGAGGAAGTCTTCCGCGGATCGACACGAACCACGATGGAATAAGAGTAGTTCACTCTTAACCCCCACGCGCCGAAGAGTTAACAGAACCCGTCTCCTCAATCCAAGAACAGCCACTTCAACTCAAAGACACTCGATTTGAACTAGATCCTTGCAGGAACAGGTTTTCCAGCACAGCGTGCTCGTTGCAGGTGGTCCGGTTACAGTTTCATGGCTGCAACGAATACGTTCTTCCCAGATATGTAAGAGTCCAGATAGCGGTAGCCGCATGACTCACACAGATCCCTGAGTTCCCTGGGTTGCCACTTCCGGTAATAGCGGGCTACAGCTCCGGGTCGAGTTTTCCACCATACCAGAGACATTTCCCCGGGAACGTCCTCAGTGTGAGCCTGATACATCGCTGCAGGTAACCACACAGACAGAAACACCATCTTGCACGGTACCGTGATTCTGAGCAACTCTAGGAGGGCGCACTTAGCCAGTTCCTTTGTCAGGTGATGTAGGACAGCGACGGAAGCTGCCAGATCAAATGAGTTACTTCTGAAGGGCAAGGATGTCACGTCACAGACAATGCTGTGGACCTTCCAGTCGATTCCTTCACTGGCGATCCTGCGTCGCCCCACGTGTACCATTTCCTCTGAGAGGTCGAACTGAACGACCATGCGACTCGCGCCTGCAAACAGACGCCCGTATGTGTCAGGGCCAGATCCGGCATCACAGATGCTTGCGAATTCTCTTCCGGAAACCAGCCTCGCGGTTTCCTCGAATCCGGAACTCCTTAGTCTTGCATAGTCTTCAGCAAGCAGGTCGAAGGCCTTTCTGACGTCGTCGCGCGGGTCCAATTGTGAAATCGTGCCGCCTACACTTTATATCCTTGCCCGAGTTGTACTGAATCGTATCATGCCAAGTAAGAAGACCGCCCCCGAAGAACCCGAGGAACCCGAAGAAGAGGAACCGATCGTTCCAAAGGGCAAGCTTGAGTATGCTGATCTCGAAGACATCCCCGGAATAGGCCCCGCAACTCTCGCCAAGCTCAAAGAGATAGGGTATTCCACGATTGAGTCCCTAGCGACCGCTTCGGTCCACGAGTTGGTGAAGGCTGGGATGTCAGACAAGGTGGCCTCTAGGATCATATCACAAGCCAGACAGGGAGTGGATGTTGAGTTCCTTTCAGGTTTGGAGATGCTGGAGAAGAGAAAGATGGTCCGCAGGACAACGACATCCAGCAAGAGCCTTGACGACCTGCTAGGTGGGGGAATAGAGACCATGTCAATAACGGAGTTCTACGGAGAGTATGGCACAGGGAAGTCCCAAATATGCCATCAACTCAGCGTCAACGTACAGCTCCCAATTGAAAAGGGAGGAATTGATGGCTCTTGTCTCTACATAGATACAGAGAACTCTTTTCGGCCAGAAAGGATAACCACCATGGCTACGCACTTGGGTCTAGATCCGGAATCAGTGCTCAAGAGGGTAGTCGTCGCCGAAGCTTACAATTCAGATCACCAGATGCTCATCTTGGAAAGAGCGGATGAAGTCATCAAAGCCCAAGGCGTCAAGCTGCTGATCATAGATTCACTGATCTCTCATTTCAGAAGTGAGTATTTGGGCAGAGACACGCTCGTCACAAGGCAACAGAAATTGAACAAGCATCTTCACAGATTGGAGCGGCTTTGCATGGCCTTCAATTTGTCGGCTGTCGTAACCAATCAAGTCATGTCAAGGCCCGATGAGTTCTTCGGCCTCGGAGCCTATCCTGTGGGGGGTCACATACTAGGACACAGAAGTCACAGCAGAATATTCATCAGAAAAGCAGCAGGAGGACACGGGAACAGAGTTGCTCGTCTGGTGGTCAGCGTGGACAGGCCGGAAGGCGAGGCCATGTTCAAGATAGGCGAGATTGGAGTCTCAGACGCCGAGGAAACCTAGGCGCGCGTCAAGGAGTTATTCTGAACCTGTCCCTCGGGTAAAGGACAGCCTCCCTGATGTTGCTCAATCCCATCATCGCCATGAGAAGCCTGTTGAGCCCCAGTCCCCAGCCGGCGTGAGGCGGCATACCACATGTGAAGAACTTCAAGTGCTCCTCGAAGGTTGCTGGATTCATTCCAGATGCCACTAGCTTCTTCTCGATCTTGCCACGATCCTCTTCTCTTGACCCACCAGAGCACACCTCAAGTGGGCCCCACATAAAGTCGAAAGAATCCGTCACGTCACCTCCGTCTCGTTGCTTGATGTAGAAAGGTTTCGTGCTCGTCGGCCAGTCCGTTATGAAATAGGCCCCCTCGGAGAACTGTTGGACCTTCTTTAGGTCCTCGCTTGAGAGATCCGACCCGAACTCCACCTTCATCCCATGTTCCTTCAAGACGTTCACCACTTCCTCATATCTATACACTGGAATGGGCCCAGAGATCTTTCTGAATTCCGGTACCAGTGAATCAGCCAATTGACCGTTGCGACCGATATCAGAGGATATGGCCAAGATCATGTCTTGGAGAATCCCCATCACATCTCCGCAATCCGCGAAGGCGACCTCGATGTCAAGGGAAACAAACTCATTCAGATGCCTCGTCGAGTCGAAAGGTTCAGCCCTGAAGTAAGTGCCCAGTTCGAAGACCTTCTCAAGTCCCATCACCAGCTGTTCCTTGTACAACTGAGGGCTTTGTGCGAGGTTTACGGTCTTGTCAAAGTAGCGGACGTTGAAGAGATTAGCTCCCCCCTCGGTCGCAGCAGATATTATCCTGGGAGTGACAACCTCAGCAAAGCCTCTTGCGTGGAAAAACTCCCTAACTGCAGAAACGGTCTCAGAGAACACCTCGAATATTCGCCGTTTTGATGGTCTCATGAGATCCATTGGTCTGTAATCGAGGCGCACATCAAGGCCGGTGCTGATGTCCTCGGCAATGTCCATCGGCAGGGGGTGCTTGGCTCTGTTCAGGACGTGTATCTGCTCGGGGAGGACCTCCACTCCTCTCTTGCTCACCGTACTTCGCTCTATTGTGCCGACGACCGATACCACGTCATTCTGATGAAGGGTTCCGATTACTTCCCCTACGGATTCCTCACATGACCCCTTCTTCCATGTGACTTGCACGCTTCCGGTGCGATCTCTCACAAGCAGGAACTTTATTTTTCCTAGATCCCTTACCTCATCAACCCAACCGGCTAGTCGTTCCTTCCTCCCTGCGGCCTCGGGACTGACCTGCCCGATGTCCATGGACTTGTACTTCATGTGCCCTAAGTGGGCGAATTGCTCGTTATATTAAGCTCAACTCCATAGAGGTCGGATAACAACTTGGCGGCCTCCCTCAGATCCACATCGAGTTTCCCGTCAACTTTCATTACCGTCAAGTTTGCCCCACCTGGTAGCCAGGACGTTCTGGACGACAATATCCTCGCGGGGTAAAGGAGTCTCTCAGACACGGCCCGAAGAGGCTCCCCCTCGTCGAAGAAGACGGCCTTCCTTCTGGTCGCATGATGAATCTTGTCCTGCAGGTCGTTGAGCTGTGCCGACAAATGTGCCATGTTACCTTTTCGCAGCTTGATCAACAATATGCCTCTGGCAGCATATGACTTCAGAAACTCAATCCCCTCTGTGGATACCTTGCCCTCCTCCGATGACATCAGGATCTTGCTGATCTCAAGGTCGAATTCCGAGACCTCCCCTTTCTCCAGCTTCTCTTGACAGGAGCGACACAAGACATCGCTCCTGAGACAGAATTCATGGAAAGGGGTTCTCAACCGGACACACAGGACGCCTACGATGCCCAATACTTTTAAGCCTCTGTCCTTTGACCTCACATAGAAGCATGCCAGTAACCAATCCGGAGCTCATCCAGCTGGCTCAGGCCAGAAGACTGAACGCCAAGATCTGCAGGAGATGTGGTGCGAAGAACAGCATAAACGCCACGAAGTGCAGGAGGAAGGGGTGTCATAGCTCAAACCTGAGACTCAAGAGAAGGATGCCAAAGGCGAAGAAGAAGTAGGTTTGATGGCAGGACCACATACCGTCTATGGATGGGCCGGTAGTCTAGCTCGGTATGATGCCGCCCTCACACGGCGGAGGTCGCCGGTTCGAATCCGGCCCGGCCCACTCAAATCCTGAGTTTCCGAGGGGTGAGTTTCCGAGGCGCTATTGGATTCGATAGCATGGCCGTTATTGGCTTCAATAGCGCTCCTGAACATGGCACTTGCCCACTCGTTAGCCATGATCGCCGGCAAATCATGTTCCCCAAGGGCCCTGATTTTCCTCCTCACACAATGCCTGAGCTACCGCAGCTGGTTCGGCTTGGCCTGTTTCTCGCCCCTCAGAAAGTCCGTCTCGGCTTTGCTCAGCATCTTCGAAGGACTGGACTGGCGAGAGGTCATAAAGGTGAGGCCAAGAGTTCAAATACGAAGTGGCAAACTGAGAATGGATTCTCGCTCTTTGGCTTTTTCGCTCCTAAGCGAGAAATCGTTCTTCCACAACGTGCGACCATCTTCCGCAACAGGACCACTCAGGCCCTAGGCGCGGTCGCCTGTGTGGTCCTCGCCTTCCTCACTCTCTTGGCCAGGACTGCAGGAGCCTCAGGGCCTCCTCCAGAGACTCCTTTCTGGTTCCTATCGCTCGAACCCCCGGTAATCGCATTGAGCTCATGCTTGTTGGCCTGATCTTGATCGCCCACAGACCAGGCAACGTTTCTTGGCGTAGTGTCTCACAATCTTCGCTTGAATCGTGGCCGCGTATGACCGCGGCATTCTCTCTCACTCACATCTGAGAATTCCTCGGCCGCGCACGTATCGACAGCGAAGTCCATTTTGACCTCGCTTGTCCATTTCTCCGCAGTTGTATGCCCTGTCAATTACTCAGCGACGTAACCATTCAGAGGTCTTCCCCCCTCTTTATATGATACTTCAGTTGAATCAAACGTGAATGACGGGGACGAGAAAAGCAATTGTCATCTACGACACACAATTCGGCAACACGGAAAAGGTAGCGAAAGCGTTGGCATCGGGAATCAGAGAACAGGAAGTTCAAGTTGATTGCGTCAAGGTCGATGAGGTCGACGTCAACAAGCTTGCAGAATATGATTTGCTGGCGATTGGAGGGCCAACCCTAGCCTTCGGCATGTCCAAACCGATGAAGGACCTTCTTGGAAGACTGGAAGGCATTGAACTCAGGGGTAAGAAGGCATTTGCATTTGACACCAAAGTGAATTTCATATTTGCCGGAAGCGCGGCGAAAGGAATTGAAGGAAGGCTGAGGAGGCTCGGGATGAGCATTGTCAGACCCTGTTCCTCCGCCATAGTCAAAGGGAAAGAGGGCCCTCTCGAGGAAGGCGCGGAAGAGATGTTCAGGCAAATCGGGGCGGAGATTTCAAGATCCACACAGTAGATTCAAGCAATATCAGTCGGACGCTTGGTCTGTCCTAGCTCAGATTGTACGTTTCTCCGAGGGCTGGTTTTATGACCTTCGGTATGCCGATTTCTTCCAGCTGTTGTGCTAGGTAGTTGACGTTGTCCTTGGTACCGTGTACCAGGAACGCTGTCTGAGGGTTCGTCTTCTTCGCGAGTTCTATGTAATCGGCTCTGCCGTTGTGTGAGGAGAAGTCGAATTGCTCTACGCGAGCCTTCACCTCAACTATTTTGCCACCCAATGGCAACACCTTCTTCTCCAGCAGGACGGCTCCAGGTGTGCCTTCCACTTGGTAGCTGACGAGGAATATCGCGTTCTTTTTTCCTCTCGCCACCTCCTCTGAGTACTTGACGGAGGGCCCTCCCTTGAGCATGCCCGCGGGTGTCACGATAACACCCGGATCCCTCGTAGCATTTTTCCTATCTTGATTGCCTTGCAGGATGATGACATCGTGAACGGCGTCCTCGAAGTTCTTTCGCTCGTTGAGGTACTCTAGATGCGACATGAGGACCTCTGTCACCGTCTTGGTCATGCCGTCTATCATCACCCGGTGTGAGAAGCCGTGAGCCTTGAGGACGGTGATTATTTCCTGGGATCTGCCCACCCCGAATGCCGGTATCAGAACTCTCCCTCCGGATTCAACAACCTCCTTGACTGCCTTCACGAACTTATCCTCAACGGCCTCCCTAGGCGGGTGGTCGGTCGTGGCATATGTGCTTTCAGATATCAAGACGTTCACTTCCCTGTCGTAGTTCGTGTCAGCCGCAGGAACAATTCTCGTACTCTTCATGTTCATGTCCCCAGTGTACAACACGTTGAGGCCGTCGACATTCGCCATTATCTGCGATGCGCCGATCACATGTCCTGCGTTGAAGAACTCCAACGATATCGGGGTGCCGTCGGGCCTGTACCTCTCCCTGTTCTCAATCACGTTGAGTGAAGAGAGGAATCTGCTGACCTCCACCGAGTCAAACGGTAGATCTCCCCTTGATATCTTCAACATGTCTAGCAGGAGTATCGCTGACAGCTCCTTGGTGAGCTTGGTGGAGACAGCGTTCCTCCTTCCACCTATGAAGAACAGCGGAGCTCCTCCGACATGATCAAGGTGGCAATGACTGATAGCGAGTGCCTGGATTCTGCCAGGTTCCACGTACACCGGGAAGCGCGCGGTGTGATTGAACTGCACTCCACAGTCCAATAGCACGCCTCTCCCATCATTCGGCTCCAGCAGGATAGCGGATCTTCCGACTTCCTCAACCGCGCCTAGAAAAGATAACTTAGCCATGATCGATCAGTTCCCGAATACTATTCCGCAGCAACTCAAACCGCCTCGTCTATAAGGGTTTCGGACTCGAGTCGCGCACTCCAGACTTCGGATGCACTTATTAACGTGCTCAGATTAGCTGCGACAGTTTGTCATCGCAGCCCGAGATCGTCGCTCCCAACAACCCACCGAGGGAGCCAGTGGTGGCTATCTCAGGCCTGCCCGGACTAGGGGCAGTAGGAGCGGGGACGGCTTCCCTTTTCGTAGAGAAGTCCGCGGTCAAACCCTTGGTCTTGAGGCACATAGTTCTTGATCATTCGTTGAGAACCCTGTTCGTGAACGATCAGGGCGTAGCGGAGCCGAGTTCATACACTCTGTTCTATGTCGAGATTGAGGGATCAAAGACGCCGGCTTTGGTATTTGTCGGGGCATTCCAGCCTCCGTCATCGATAGGTCAACACAAGCTGGCCGATCTCTTTCTTAGGACTGCAAAGGAGCTGGGATCAACCGTGGTGCTCACGCTTGGGGGGTATCACACTCAATCAATCGGTAAGCAACGAAGAGTCTTCGTTCTACCCAACGATTTCCAGACATACCGGGCGTGTCTGGAGGCCGACATCCGTGTGACGGGAGGTCAAGTCACTGGAGCGGCCGGAATCATCGCCGGATTGGCAAGGTACTATTCGTTCAAGGGAGGTTGTCTGTTAGCAGAGACTGATGGAGAGACTCCAGATAGAGCAGCGTCACTAGCACTGTACGAAAGAACCCTTGCCCTGCTGCAGAATATGCTGCATGCCTAGGACTCGGTTCCTGCTCCCTTCATGAACTCCTCGTATACTTTCTGCACTCTCTCTGCTACCATGCCCGTGCCTTCGATGACTCCTCTCTCATCAACTCTGACCTTATCGAGAACAATTACGACGCCAGCTTCCTCATTGTACTTCACCATGTTGGGGAATATCCTCTCAAGCCTCTCAGCGAGTTTCCTCAGTTCCACGAATGCCTTGGGCAGGAGGATCACTCTGATGTAAGCTCCACCCAATACGACCCTGAAGTACTTCTGGCCCTTGTCCTTCTCCGCGTTTGATAGCACCAGAGCCAATGATGCGGGATCGAATGCCTCGAGCACCCCTGTGTACAAAGATCCGTCCGATGTCTCAACGGAGACGTTTTTTCCAATCATTTTCTTCAGTTCCGCATCAAGCGTTAGTCTCAGCAATCTTGTGGCCAACATCGCGTGGGGTGTTATTAAGTCTCTCATCAACATCAACTCAGCGAAACCACTTCCGTTGAGGAGGGGCAGTTCTGGTTGTGCGCATCGCTTTAGACGGCACAGCATGATTCGCAATCCGTGACCTCCGCGAGCGTGTTGATCGGAGACAAAGACCGCTGCCCCGAGTGCAACAGCACGCTGGTGTCGGCCGAGGGAGAGGTCGTGTGCCAAGGGTGTGGCCTTGTCGTCGGTTTGGGAGAATACGGCCCTGAGGAGGAAATGTTGCTTCACCGAGGGGGCTCAGATGGATCAAGAACTGAGGAAGTTGGATCTTCTCCAGACGTGCCCTACTTCACCGGCTATGGCGGGAAGAAATTGGCGGTTTCGGACCTACTTGTGAAACACCTGTCCTCCAAACGGAATCTGAGGATGTATGCGACAGGTGACCTATTGGCTGGAATCCTTTCACTGCCGACAGTGCAGATATCCACAGCTTTGATGCTTCTTGGGAGGGTCAAGTCCTGTTCAAAGACCAGACAAAGAATGTGTGATCTTCTCGGGGGTGCCATCCTCATATCATCGAGGATGACTGACTCAAGGAGGCACTTGACGATAGCGAGGATGGTAGATGCCCTCAACTCAATCGGTTACAGAACGAGACCTAGGAACGTAATTCAAGCCCTCTCACTCTTCAAGGAACAAGGCCTCTACGTGTGCTGCAAGACACCAGAGGAACACTTGGAAGACATCTTCTCCGGACTGGATCTGATGCTTTCAATGCGGGGGTTGTCATCCGAGAGGATGGAACACGAGTGGGAAGTAGCAAGAAAGTCATCACTGAAAATCCTCTCTCTTGCCAATGCCCACAAGATAGTGAGCAATCCGAGATCTAGAGCTGCCTGTTCCGTGTACGCTGCGTTCAACGGCGCCAGATCTGGTCCCAACATACGCAAGTTGAGGGTGTCTTTCTCGAAGATAGCGCAAGCTTCTGGCCTAGCAGAATACACGGTGAGAGACAACTACGAGAGATGGTTCTCCGGCTTCATGTTCAGGATCTCTGCCTGATGGCCTCGTGACATAGTAGTACTTGGTCGCTCCAATTTCCACCCCCTCTTCAGGTATAGTGACTACTAGATGAAAACCTATGATATACGCCGTCGTCTCTGAGCTTGACTGATTGTTAACGGACCAAGTGTATCGGCATTCATATGCGGATCGTATCAGTGAGTTCACGGACGCATTCATTTCCCAGAGCACATGTGATAAGAACTCCGATCGCGAGAGGTTCTCACAGGACTCACTCTCGCTCGCGCGATCCGCTGTTGTATCTAAGTGACTGTCGAGCTCGCCAATCCAAGCGTCAACTTGCCGAACAAACAACCTAGTTCTTATGGCGTTTGCCACAGCCCATCTCAGATTCGAGATGTCCCCGGCAATGCAGAGCATCAGTACTGTCGCTACTCCCACAAGCGCGACGAAGGGCAGTGACACCCTCATCGTCTCACCCCTACCAGTATGACCGTGCAATTGAAGTCGCCGGAAGGGAGGTACACCTCTATGATCGGGGGGTAGAGTCGCCCAATCAGGCTGTCTTGGGCTAGTATTGTGATGATTCTGGTCTGCTGAACGACAAGTAGGTCTTCTCCGTCAATGCAAAGGTCGTACTTGTCGAAGAACTTACCAATTGCCCCTTGATTCAGCTCGACGAGCCGCGGGGGCATCGATGCAAGCGCTAGGACCAAGATGCAGCCGGTCGAGACAACAACAGCTGCAGCGATCACGTCGACCGATATGTTCATTCTCACACGCACCGCAGGAAGGACACCAGTCTTCCGAGTTCAACGGCAGAATCGTGGCATATGATGATGATCAAGTAGAGCCCTATTGCCACTAGGGGGAGCAGCACTATTCCTGTCGCAAGATCCACGAATGCCTTCGGTTTCAGGCTCGCTCACCCGCCGCGTTGGCTCCTCACGTACAGCGATCCATTGATTCTCTCTGTAGCTACGGCGGTAATCCTCAATGTGGAGTTGACAAGGAGCACACGAATAGCGAGTTCGTCTCCAGAGGTTCCTTCCACGGAGACCAATGCGAAGGAGGGCAGGTCAACCCTGATTTGAGCCCAATCTGAGTGTGTCAATCTCACTGGTGCCAACATTGCAGACATCGCATCGCAGGAGGCCACCAGTAGCTCAGATGACAGGAAGTGCACGGGGTACAGAGCTGAGGTGGAAACGGCCAGGCACATCAGCAACCAAGCTAGGTTGTCGCCAGCGAACTCCACGTACTCCATGGTGAACCCTCGCTAGACTGGTTCGCGAACACCCACAGGATCCTTGGTCGGCAGAGCCTTGCCCTCGATGTATCTCTGATATAGATCCGCAAGAAGTGGCAGAACCTGCTGTACGACTATCCCGATCGCCGTCAGCGATATGAAGGCGGACAGTGCCAACACCAATACTTTCTCAACTATGGCGCTCATTCTCACACCAACAGAGTATTGAAGGACATCCCTATAATCGCCCCTGCAGTCAAGAACGGAATAAACGGAACTCTTTCTTCACCCTTCTCTCCAACCACGGAGAATGCCCACGCAAGTGGCGCGAACAGCGCCAAGAATTCAGGCACGTAGCCGAAGGATGTCAGCCCCCGTCTTCGAAGGAGTGATACGGTTCTGTACCTCAGCACAAGCAACAGGGCGTTGGCCAGCGACATCTCCGAGATCGTTACAGCGATGGGCATACCACCAGCCAAGAACAATGACGTTCCATACAATGTCATCCTCTCGGGAAACAACACACGCAGGGAGAGCAGGAATATCAGGTCGGCACTACCGGTTCTACCGAGCGCGACCAATACGCATAGTAGCAGAAAGCCCAAAACTTCTCCAAGGCTGAGGGGTGCCCACTCGGTGATGGCCTTTGTTTCACCGACGACATGCCTGACACTCGCTATAAACAGAGAAGCCAAGGCTTGACCGAGCGGAACCGAACTGGTCCGCAGGTCCTCAACACACATGGACGCGGCGTTGATAAAGAAGGCTCCAACTAGAAGGTCGTCTATCACAATTCATCAATGCCGGTGGTGCTCATAAGCCCCGCGTTCCAGTGCGTAGTGAGAGACTTTGGGTCAGAGCGATGTCGTACTGGAGGCTCTACTGGATGAGGTTCAGAACCTGAAGAACGAGATCTCTAGGATCTCGAACAAAATGAACACCCTACAGGCGAAGTTGCTGGAAATGGATTCCCGCCAGCGTGAGAGAACCACAAGGGAAAAGGGGGAGATTGCGGCTGAAATCAAGTGAAATCTTGTTCGCAAGATCGAACGGTTGTCTCACAGTGTTCTCAGGCATCCCCGCCGACGACTATTCTGAGATGTCAGCGCTGATGCTATTCTACTCTAGGTTTGCCGGCCGTGTAACTAGAATGACCATTATTGGCTCTGAGGGAACTGAAGTGATAGACTCCCCCAGGGTTATTGAAGCTGTGAAGAAAAGGGCGAGAAACATCTCGTCATCTCTTCGCTCTGTTTCCCTTCAATTCACGTCAAGATCCAAAGTGCCGGATGGGTATGAGATCTACCCGGGGTTTGGGCACCATTATGTTTCCCCTCAGAAGCAAGACAGCGGCCTTGCAGAGGCTAACATCGATGAACCAGTGGCAATGTTTCGCCCGGCGCTTGAGCCAGCTGACGGAAGCGACCAGTCAGGGCTCTCTCACTTGATGGTTCAGGTGCGGCCAGATCGACGGAACTACTCGGTACGTTATGCATCGGAGGAATACATGAGGGCCGTGCTGGATGTGTCATTCTTCATGCGGGGCTTGCTTTCGAAAGTACTCTTGGGAAGAGGCAAATTCGAAGAGCTACTATGCTACCGAAAGGTCCTTGGCGGTCGCTACATGGATTCCGTAGTCCACGGTTTCTCCGAGAGAGTCAGAGAAGCGATCCTTTCTCATTCCGCTTTCAGATCTGTAGGGCTTTCGAAGCTGTACCCCTTGTATGCCGACCCGTATGTACAAGAGATCTACGTTGATGCTGTCGGACTGAGCGCTTACGTAGATCACGCCTCATTTGGCCGGCTCACGACGAACATTCGGTTGAACCTCAATGACATAGAACCACTCATCGTGAACCTCAGGCGCAATACTGGCCTCAGGCTGGATCTTAAGGTACCATCGATCAAGGGGGATCTAGTGACAGGCTTCTGTACGTCCCGAGTTTCCGTTGACGCATATCCGCTTGTAGTCGGAAGATATGCCTTGGACATCAGGAAGCTGAGGCAGTCCCCGTTCTGTCTAGTAGAGTTGATCAATCAGAACTTCATCACTCTGGAGGAGGCATCTCTGATGATGTCGTTCCTGTTCCACAGGATGAACATCTCGATAATAGGGGAACCCGGGAGCGGCAAGACAACACTACTCACTTCATTGGATGCGCTGACCCCAACTTGGTGGAGGAAGATATACTTGGAGGATTGCGTTGAGATATTCCCAGAGTCTAGGCGTAGGGACTCGCGGGGTCTCCATTTAGTGGTTGATCCCTTTGAAAGCAAGGGGTCGTCTCGCAGGAAGTCGTCCGAGATCGTGAAGCTCCTTCATAGGAATCCATCATACGTTATCCTAGGAGAAGTACAGTTCTCGGATCATTTCAGAGCATTGTTCCACGCCATGGCGGCCGGGATAAGGGTGATCCACACCTCGCATGCGTCGGGCGCGACGGATTTCGTCAGAAGGGTCACCAAAGTCTATGGGATCGCGGCGGACTTGCTCACAAACCTCGATCTGATAGTCTTTCTGAGGAAGGAAGAACACGAACTGGGAACCCTCCGATCGGTCGGTTCTATGACGACCGTGTGTGACGTAGATGAGTCCGGATCTCCCAGATTGATCTCCGTCAAGGGTGGTGAATCCGCTGTTGAGCAGGGCGAGCGTGGTTTCAGAGTCCTTATGGATGAAGTAGAAAGAAAGAGAAACTTAGAGGTCGGCACTGTCGCTAGGTCGTACGAGGAAGTACAGCGGATCCTTGCACAGTTGGCGTCAGATGATGTCCGGGATCTCTCTGCGGTGAGAGCCCGCATATGTGGTGCGCTTCCCTCGCTCACCTTAGGGGGTTGATGCTCGGGATTTTGACCAAGACTCTGGCAGAGAAACTGTTCAGGCTGTTAGACGCAGCCCGCGATGCGGACGGAGAGGCCAGAATGAAGTCACGCAAGTTGTTCCTGTATTGGGCGCTGAGAAACGCTGGCGAGTCAGAGCTACAGTCTGTACTCGAGGTCTCTGAACTGGACGCGTCGGGGGAGGAGAGACCCTCCCAGGAAGAATTCCTGATTCTGAATGGACTATACTCAAGTTCGAACAGAGGAGAATCCATGCCGTCAGGGGTAGCGGATTCCTATCGGCTGTCCGAGACCATCGTCCAGGCACAAGCAGGCATCAGGGAGCGGATGAACTTGGTGGAATCAGTGAACAGAAAGGCGCTGAAGGTCGAGTCGAGTTCTCTTCAGAATAGGTTGATAGTGCTGACCTTTGTCCTTTTCATAGTGCCATTCGCGGTCCTGTTGTCGACTTCCTTCATCTTCCCCGAAGGGTCGCCGGTTTCGGCCGCGTTCTTGGGTCTTCATCCACTGGTTTCATACTTCATTGCGAAATGGGCTACGATGCGCGATGACCTCTTGGCCGTTTGATAGAAGATACTCGCTGTGGGTAGTCTCGTCACTACTACTATCCCTTTGCCCGTTCATATTGGCGGCTTTCCCGCCCATATTGCTGCCCCTTGTTTCTGCAACCTCATTCGTCATGACGTTCGTTTTCGCGAGATTCCCTTCTGAGCCATCCCAGGATTTGAGCCTCAAATCGGATCTCCTCCGCTTCTGCACTGATCTATCCGTGGACATGTCTTCGGGCATCAGTGCCGAGTCCGCTTTGTCAAAGAGAGTCCAAGAAGGAGATGAGTTCCTCGCGCCCGTCAGTGACTCAATCTCTCTGCTCCTGCTGTCTGGAACTGGTGCAGAACACATCCTGCCGTCTCTTCGGGGGGAAGGGTCCAAGGGAAGCATGAAAACGGTGTTCTCAAAGATGGTCGGCTACGGGACCGCGGACATCCTTTCTGCGGGGCCTTTCTTGGATATGTGGGCAGAGAACCTTGCGCTAGCGGTGGAGTCCAAGCGATCGCTTGAGGAGATTTCCCATAGGGCAGAGTTCCTGCACTATTTGATCTCGTTCACGATGGGCTTTCTTTCCGCCTCTACATCGCTTGTTTCGAAGTTGAGGGTGCCCTACACGACGCAGCTCGACGGACCTACCGCTCCGCTGATGTTCGTCAGTTTGTTTTTCCTCAAATCATCGATATTCACAATCAGTTCAAGGAAGTTCCAGTTCAGAAGGCCCTTGATCAAGTTCGCAACCGGATCAGCTCTCATGATCGTCTCCTTTTTGTCGTTCAGCAGACTGTTATCCATGCTCTGACGATCTTGGAGATTATAAGGGATTGAGCGCGTTTGCATAGTGGTGAATCGCACGGTGAGATTGAAGGGTTCTCAGTTAATCGAAGAGGGCTTGCTCATAGTCCTAGCCTTAGTGATGGTCGGAGCTGTGTTCGGTGTCTCGAAGGGAGTCGTGGACGGGATAACGAGCTTCTTCTCCAACTTCGTCGAGGGGCTAGGGAAGCTGGCCTACGATCTCTTTGGCTGGGTGCTGCCCTGACGGGAGCTGTCTTTGTTGCATGGACGAGAAGATCGAGAGAGCCACTGTTCTAGGGGTCGCGTCGCTAGCGATCCTGATCTTCGTGGTAAGCAAGGCGGGCGGCGTGGTCTGGATCAAGGAGTACCTCGGCGTCGTGCCAGTCCTACTCGGATCTACCGCACTGGTGCTTCTTCTGGGTTTCATAGCCCTCAGGCTGTTCAAGTCTAGGGCAGGAGGTTACAGATCTCTAGGTTGGGGTGTGGAAGGTCAGGACGGAGGTCTGCTGGTCATGCACAGGAACGGCCATTTGACCCTGCTCAGAGCATTCGAGGTACTCTCGTCCCCTAGATATCAGGAGGCTGAGCAGTGGGGCTCAAGCAAGCCAGCGTTACAGAACACACTTGAGGGCATGACAAGAATAGGGGTCGGTGCCACAATCGTGACAACCATAAGCCACAGCACTCCGGGATCAGAGAGCGATTCTCCCCAACCTTTGCTGAGGACTTTCGTAATCGTGACAGACCACTGCGACGAAACGTCCAAGAACGACACTGATGCGAGACTCGAAGCTCAGGTGCAGGCTCTCGAGTCAGCTCTCATGGCCTCAACCAGAGGATGCAAAGTCACCTCACTTCAAGATGGAGAGCTGGCTTCACTGGCGGAGCGCATATTCTATGAGAAGGCCGTGGCGGAGAGGGCGAGCGACAGTAACTGCACGACTGAGGTCATGTCGTCACTCCACTTGGTGGAGAGCAAGGCCAGTGACATCGTTGAGGGTTCGACTCTCCCGACGGCACGGGATCATAAGGGGCTGAGGATTGGGCGAGTCATGTTCGCCGGTACGGCAGGCGAGTTCCTGGACCTTCCCCAGTCCTCCATCTCAAAGCACATGGTCATCTTCGGGGCGACAGGGTCTGGGAAGTCGAATACCGGTAAGCTGCTGGTCAAACTGCTCACCGACAACAGGGTGCCAGTCTTGATACTGGACTGTCACAACGAGTACTCAGATGCCGCGAGGGAGGTCGGAGCAACCGTACTGAAGTTGGACGGCTCGAGACACTTGGACATGTTACATCCGTTTCAAGTGGCTGATTTCAGCGATCACGTCTCCATCGTGACGGATGCCTTCAACAACGTCTTTCATTTCACTGCCTCGCAGTATTTCATGTTCAGAGAGATACTGACTCAGACACTGGCCATGTCAAGGATAGCCGACGAGACCGCGGGCATGGCTCAGGTTGTGGAGTCTCTGGAACAGTACTCCCCAAATTCCTACTACGAGAACGAGACCAAGTTTGCGCTACTGAGGCGTTTGAAGCCGCTTGTCCAAGGCGAGGCCAAGAAGACGTTCGTTGATGGGTCTCCGATCAAGATCGGGGATATCACCTCATGCGCGTGCGATTTGAGGCTGGGGGACATCAAGGACGCCAGCCTGCGTAACTTGTTCTCGACTATGGCCTTGGCGCTCCTGTACGAGTATCGTCTGATCCAAGGAGCGTCCCAGCTGAAGCATGTGACACTCATTGAGGAGTCACAGAACATCGTACCCTACAGGGACAGGACTCAAGAGCCTTCATTGTTCGAGAAGATGTTCTTCGAGATGCGCAAGTACGGTGAATCCCTAGTCTTGGTGGCGCAGTTCCCTTCACAGGTTTTCCCAGACATCGTGAAGTCGGCGGGTGTGAAAGTAGTTCATCGCATGACAGAGACAGCTGACTCAGGCGTTGCCATGGATCTCATGGGTTTGAACAGGAGAATGTACTCTCAGCTCAAGCATTTGCCAGTAGGACGAGCGTTGGTGCTAACTGATCTGAACGAGGAACCGCTGACTGTTCAATTCCCGGAGTTTTCTCCCTCGTCCAGAAACTCGTTCGCGGACTTCACCACATCCGCCAATCCGATGGCATCGTAGGGCCTAGAACTCGCCCTGTTCTTCTGCGATATCCTTGTCCCACAATAGGGACATTCCCTCGACCTTCCGGACGTCCTAATGCCCGTGAACTTTCCGCAGGTCGGACACTTAACCAAGAAGTACCTGAGTTTCGACAACCTTGAGGAACCTCCTAATCCTCTTCTCGCCCATGATTCCCATCCATTCTATCGGCGGCGTCTTGGCAAAGGATTGCCTTGTAAGGCAGGCCCTGATTAGTGCGGCGGTCTGACCGATGGAAAGTTGCGTTACATCCAAGTCAGCCACACGATTATGTCGCTGCCTGGCCTCGGTTGATACTGTTCCAAGGAACTCGCTCAGGGAATTCTCCTTTGCCTTTCTCATGCTTGACAGCCTGGCCGATCTTCGGAATAAGCGAAGCGGATCCAGTCTGAGCACAAAGACGCCGAAGGTGTCCGACTTGGATACGAGTTCGTAAGCATAGTGCCCATCTATGAGCAACACGTCGAAGTCTCCTCTTCTGATCACGTGTCCGACCTCACGCCTGAGGCCTCTCGTGTCGGCGATGGGTACCCCTCTAACCTCGTCATAGCCCAAGTACAGTTTCCTCTCTGACACGAGCTCACCTACCTCTAGGTGCCCGTACCCGTACCTCCGGGAGAGAAAGGAGCACAACGAGGTCTTACCAACTCCCGGGGTCCCAGCCACTGCCACAACGATGCCTTTGCCCAAGATCCGGCTTTGGCTCGAAAGGCAAAAATATAAGGAGTCCCAATCGGGGGCAGGTGCTCCGGTGATGTAGACCGGCTAACACCGGCCGACAGCATTCGAGCCTCTCGTTCCTAGGAGAGAGCTCGGTACCCGGGAGGTCTTATGACCCGGGAGTTCAAATCCCGGCCGGAGCACCACGTCAAAGGTCTAAATATCCAACGAGCATCTTCAACAAGACGGATCCGAGATGGGATGGGAGCCCATGGACGACAGAACCTACAACCACCAGAGAAAGCTAGAAATGGCTCAGGCATACTTCAGAAGGGTTCGAGTGAGGAGATTCATATCGATCCTATCTCCTGCAACAATAGTGCTGACATTGGTGTTGGCTGGTAGTCTGCTGACGAATCGTTCGAATTCCGGTTCAAATGTCACGATCATTGACGCTAGTTGGGCTCGGGGGTACGGCAGTCTGAAGGAGCTGGCAATTTCCCCCTACACAACTGTTGTTGTGAAGGGAGTCGTGATCGGTGCAGAATCATATGTTGAGACCCTTCGTGAGCCCACGCTTGGACCTGGCTTGGTCTTCACCGACTATGTCCTTGAGGTCCAGCTGGTCTTGAAGGGTTCGTTGAAAGTCTCGGATACAATCACCATCCACCAGACCGGGGGAACTGTCGGCGGATACACAATGGTTGTGTGGGATGATCCGCCCCTCCGCGTTGGGGATGTCTTGATCCTCTTTCTCCATGAGTGTGAGCCAGGCAAGTACTTCATTGAGGGTGGTCCGCAGGGAAGGTTCACAATACGAGATGGATCGGTATACTCCTTGGGTGAGATGCACGCGCCCGCGGATGATGGGACAGGCTCCTTCAGAACCTACGGGCAGAGCGAGTCGCAGTTCATCGGCAGCATCGAGTCTGCTTTGATGCCAGGATGAAGGGATGGAGGGTCATTCTCAGCTACGGTGGCGACGGGACGAATGGATCGAGCCTGACCGAATCCACTAGGTCCTTGGTCCCTTCCTTTCTGGCATCTTTGTTGAGAGTAGCATGTCGTCAACCCTGATCAGTATCGTCGCAAGTTCCGTTGCAGACCTCAGAATCACTCGAAGAGACTTGATCGGTTCGAGTATTCGTTTCTTCTTGGAATCAACCATCTTTCCCTCGACGGCGTCTATGCCGATGCTTCTGCCAGATGCCTTGGCGTGAGAAGCCCTGAGTTCAGTGAGTGTCTTCGTGATCTTCATTCCGGAGTTCGTCGCCATCGCTTGCACTAGGTCCATGAGCGCCTCGGAGAAAGCGTCCATAGCCAGGCTGGTTTCCCCCTTTGTCCGAGTAGAGTACTTCTTGAGTCGGACGGCCATTTCGAGTAGTTCCGCCCCTGCGGTCGGGACGACCAGAGGCTCTTCATAGATCATCTTGACTGCTGACAAGCCCTTGTTGATCGCCCTTTCACTGTCCTTGACCGACTCCTTGCCAACTCCTCTGAGCAGCACCGCGACGGCCTTAGATCTTGAAGCCCCTTCCACTATGACCAGCTTCTCGTCTTCATACTTCCTCTCTTCCACCGAGTCCGCACGTCCCAACAGATCCTTCGACAGGTCCCCGTGGTAGTTGATCATCTTAGCTCCTGTTGACTTAACGAGTCTCTCCATGTCCGACCTCTTCACGTTCTTTATCGCCATTATGCTGGCTTTCGAGAGGGCAGAAGAAGCCCGGTCGTCAATCCCCTTCTGGGAGAACAAGACGTTGGCTCCACTCTCGACTATCTTGGCAACCTTTTCCTCCACGGTGCTCCGTTCTTCCTCCTTCATCTTCATCATGGTTCTGGGGTCGTTGAACTCGAGTTCGGGGGATATCTCGGTCTTCTTCACTTCCAGCGCGAAATCTATCAGCGCTATCCTTGCATCCTTTGCTCTCCTGGGCATTCCTGCCGAGGCCACCTCCTTTTCGATTATCAGACCGTTCACGAATTCGGAATCCAGCAGCTGACCACCGACCTTGCTCACCACAGACACGTCATCTAGGTCGAGCTCATTCCCGGCCTTTCCTCTCTGCGTTACCTTCAAGGCTGCGTCCAGAGCTATGTCGGTGCACTTCTCTACGGTCTCAGCTTCTGTCTTCCCCGTAGTGGCTACTATCAGCGTCTTGACAACGTCCCTCAATATGGTGCGATCATCGGGCTTGACCTTGATCGCCAGCTTCTCCAGCACCTGCGCGGTGTAATCGCTTGATTTGGCGAATCCCTCCGCAATGACCGCGGGGTGTATGCCTTTTCTGGTGAGTTCAGCTCCCCTGGCAACCAGCCTCGACGCCAGATAGATGGCTCTTGAGGCTCCATCCCCCTCATTCTTGTTTATCGTCTTGGCAACCTCCACGTACAGTTTACCGACAGGGTGCTCGATGTTCGCCTCTGAAAGTATGGTTGCTCCGCTCTTACTGTACGTTATGTCGCCGAATGTCCCCACAAGCATCTTGCTCATACCTGCAGGTCCCAGAGAGCTGCTAACGAGCTCTCCGACCACCGCACTCAAAGTCAGCATGTTTGACACTACGTCATCCCCGGTCGTTCTCGCTACGTTTTCCTTCAGAACATAGACGGGTTGCCCCTGCAACTGGGCAGGAACGGCTTGTGACATACGTTATCGAACTAGCTCACTCATCCCCCAATAAAAACTTTCCGACCAAGTGTTTAAAAACGACAGAATTGACGCTGTTGAGGACTGAGACGGTTGGGGAGAGTATACGAGACGAAGATCAAAAGGATCGGAGGCACGATACTAGCGACATATGGGAGTCATCTCTCAACCGACTTCAGGTCCAACAAGGAGTTTCTGGTCAAGGTGCTCAATACGCACTCGAAATTCATAATCAACAAGGTGGCTGGCTACGTTACCTCCCAAGTCAAGAGGCAACTCGCCGAATCTCAAGCGGAACAAGAGCCGGAACCCGAGGCAAGCCAGACCGGTGAGGCCGCATAGACAACCATGGAAGTGCTAATCTCAAGCGAGTCATACGGATGGGCTAGGAGGAAGGTGAGCGAAGCCAACATCATCCTTTCTCGCTATCCGGGCGAGGTTAGGGATGGCAATGCCCTGTTAGTGTCCTCGTTGGCCGGGGCAAGGGAAGCTCTGATGTATTTGCAGACAGGAAGCCCCAGAGGGTCTTACGACGTTCACCTGCTCAGGGCCGGTGGGCAGATCTCTTCCGACTACGAAAGGCTGCTCTCATACATAGATGGTACGATAGAAATCGCCGGACGGCTTGAGGAGAGATCGACCACGCTCTACAGCCTAGCATCCGCCTTGGTCTTGACCGTCAGCGACCTTGTTGATGCCGCCGGCGACCTTTGGGATCTGGAAAAGACGAAGTCCAATTAGATCCCTTTTCTCTTCAGCGTCCTGTCGACAACGCTCGGTTTGAACCCTATGTCTATCAGTCGCTGTCTAACAGCATCAGGTGTTGCTTCTCCAATCTTCTTGGATATCGCCAGAATCGCCTCCCGTTGCTCATGGGGGAACACAATCCATCGGTCTGTCGTCCTGACGTAAAAGTCCGGAACGACCGAACTCCACGGCTTGTAGAAAACGGTGGCTATCAATAGGGACTTAGTTCCCTTGTCCTTGAGGAGTCTGGAAACACATTCAAGGCTCCTTCCACTGTCCGCCACGTCATCAACCAAGAGTACGTCTTTTCCTGCGAGTTCTACCTCAGGAACCTGAACCACTCTGGGCTCAGGACGAACCTTGTATATGTCAGTATAGAACTCGACTTTGACGATGACGACGTTGGGATTCTCAAGCTCATCCGACAGTATCCTTGCGGGGACAAGCCCACCCCGACTAATCCCAACTATCACGTCGAATTTCTTGCCAGAAGCTAGGATCCTGTCCACGAGTTCTAGGCAGAGGTGGTAGAAGCCGTCCCAATCGACAAGATCGTACAGCCGACTCTGCACCATCCTCGTGTTGAGCCGTTAGATCGAACGGTTATTAAAGGTGTGTTCCTCAACTTGAATCAGTTGTTGCGGGAAAGGAGGATAGCGGGGGGATGGGCAGCAATGGCAATCATCCCTGTGACGGGAGAGGGCTGTTTCGCGATCGTACAGAAAGTCAGAGACGAGATGAAGTCCACCTATGTTCAAGTCATTGATCCGGATCGGGTACTGAACGAGGATCATGTGATCTTATCGCTGCAGGATGTTGTGTCCGCTCATCAACATGGATACAACAAGATGAATCGGGTGGACTCTGAGCTGTTGTTGGTGATGGCCGGCGTGAACAACTTCGAAGTAGCAGTCAAGGCATTAGCTCCAAGAAACAAAGGAGATGTGGTGTTGGTCAGCTTCTCCGCAAGCAGGAACGAAGCGCTGGCATCAATCAGGTTGTTCGAGAAGTATGCTCACTCTCACGCAAGGGAACTTGCCTTCTCAAACGACGATTCGCGCCTTTCGAGTTTGCTGGAGATCTACGGGATCACAAAGAACAGCGTGGCAAGACTCAGCGAAGAGGAACTAACGAATGCCCTAGTCGAGAGAGGGGCCATTTTCTACGCCAAGTACAGGTAATGGTTTTGCGAGGCCGGCCAACAGGAACTCCTTGCCCAAGTAGAGATAGGCGACAACCTCGGGGGTCCGCAGGTCAGCAGCCATGGGCCCGGCCATAATCCGTGAGATTATCCCCGTCCTCTTAGGATCGTTGAAGCCGATTCCTTCCAGCCTCACAGCTGCACGATCCCTGCCCGCGTGGCTCCGCAGCGCGGAATTCAATGTGTCGCACACCAAATCCAGTTCCCCTGGTCTTCCGACCAGTGAACATGGAGTGGTCTTCTTGATGAACCTCAGCTTGCCGTTGTGGTCGTTGAGGTCAGACAGAAATCGCGCGTCCGTAGCTTGGTCAAGATTGGTTGTCTGCGCCACTACCCTCCCTTCGTCCACAACTCCGAACAACTTAACCTCAATGTCGTGCTCCACGCCCACTGCGAAAGCCTCCAAGAACGCATCGCCCTCATAGCCTCTGTTAGAGGAAATCAGGAGGAAACCTCCCTCTATCACGGAATCCGCGCCCCTAACTCTGATAAAAGACTTTTAATCTCCAGTATTGATTGCCGGGACGATGTCTAGGGCGCCCGTGGTGGAAGTATCTGACCTCCACAAAGAGTACGTCCTCAGAGGGGGAGTAGTGCAGGCACTCAAAGGCATAAACCTGTCAGTCATGAAGGGGGAGTACCTTTCGATAATGGGGCCCAGTGGTTCCGGCAAGACAACTCTGTTCAACATGATAGGAGGTCTCGACAAACCAACCAAGGGATCCGTGAAGATAGACAACGTAGAGCTAGCTCAGATGAGCATGAGCGAATTGGCTTGGGTTCGCAGCAGGAAGATCGGGTTCATCTTTCAGACGTACAACCTGATCCCCGTGCTTTCCGCCTCCGGCAATGTCTCGCTTCCGATGATATTCACTGGCATGAGCAAGTCCGAGAGGGATAAGAAGGCGGTAGAACTACTTACGATGGTTGGGCTGGGTGACAGGATAGACCACAGGCCCACGGAGCTCAGCGGTGGTCAGCAACAGAGGGTAGCCATCGCGCGGGCCTTGGCGAACGATCCGTCGATCATATTGGCGGATGAGCCGACCGGCAACCTTGATCTTTCCACGGGATTGACGATAGTTCAGCTTCTCTACAGGTTGAAAATCGAGAAGGACACCACCGTAATCTGCGCCACTCATGACCTGAAAATGGTGGATGTGAGTGACAGGCTCGCGTGGATACGAGACGGACAAATCGAGCGTGTTGAACGGAGGTCCTCCGTCAGCATAACGCCGGAGGATCTGGCGGTTTAGACTCATACACACCACTCTTTTCCATTCGCTACGAAACGGGTGAAAGTTGATTTGGTCAGAGTCGCGGTAATCGACAAGTCGGCCTGCAGGCCAAAGGACAGCGGGAGGGTATGCAGGAAGAGCTGTCCAGTAGTGAGGACGGGCAAGGAGGCCATATACTTCTTGGACGATGCTTTGCCGCCGATCATTGACGAGGAAGTGTGCATAGGGTGCGGCATCTGCGTGAAGAGATGTCCATTTTTCGCGATAAGCGTGGTGAACCTGCCCGACGAGATCGAGAAGGAGGCATTCCACCGCCACGGGGTGAACGGGTTCAAGCTGTTCAGGTTTCCAGAGGTAAGGCCAGGAGAGGTGACGGCGATCGTGGGACAGAACAGCACTGGGAAATCCACGATCCTGAACATACTCGCAGGCGAGATCACCCCGAACTTGGGCGATCCCGGCGCTCATCCAGACCTGGAGCAGATAGCCGACCGACTCAGGGGGACGACCACATCCTCTCTCTTGAAGAACATCATGAGTGGGAAGATCCGAGTCGTACACAAGCCGCAATACGTGGACCTGATACCGAAGGCCGTTAGCGGGTCAGTTCGGGAAGTCCTGTCAAGAGCTGCTGACAATGCCGCAGTCAGTGAAGTCTCCGACACTCTTCAACTGTCCAACTTGCTGGACCGAGACATCGGGCTGCTCAGCGGGGGCGAACTCCAGAGACTCGCAATAGCAGCGGCCATCCTGAAAGATGGCGACCTGTACTTGGTGGACGAGCCATCGAGTTTCCTAGATGTGTCGCAGAGGATCTCCGTGGCGAAGGTTCTGCGTGGCCTCAAAGAGAAAGGGAAGACCATGCTGATCGTGGAACACGACCTCGGACTGCTGGACTACCTAGCTGACTACGTCTCTGTAATCTACGGAGAGCCCGGCGTCTACGGTATCGTCTCGCACCTTATGGCGTCGAGGGTGGGTGTGAACTCGTATCTCGAGGGATACCTGAGGTCCGAGAACATCAGGATCAGGAAGGAGCAGATCAGATTCACAGTCAGGCCTCCGCCGGGCGAAGTGGAAGCGGTCGAATCGTTGCGGTGGGAAGACGCTTCGATGGATCTGGGCGGCTTTCGTTTGCAGATGGACGGTGGCAAGGCGTACATCGGGCAGGTGATAGGAGTTGTGGGACCGAACGGCATCGGCAAGACCACTTTCATAAAGAAGGTGATGAGAGACTGCTTCGGTGAATCCAACCCCTCAGTCAGCTACAAGCCACAGTACCTGAGCGATGTCTTCACCGGGACCGTATCATCGATTCTGCAGGCGAGCGCCGGAACGCAGGAAATACCATCGTGGGCCGAAACGGAAATCCTGAGGCCGCTGAGGGTAGACAAGATTGTCGATAGGGAGGTGAGCACTCTCAGTGGTGGAGAGTTGCAGTCAGTCGCGGTGGCCACGGTGCTGGTTCACAAAGCGGACTACTACTTCTTCGATGAACCCTGTGCCTACCTAGATGTCGAACAGAGGATGGCCGTGCAGAGAGCGATTCGACGTATCGTGGAGGCCAAGGCGTCGGTCGCCTTCGTGGTGGAACATGACATACTCTTCGTTGACTTCGTTTCCGACAGACTTATCGTGCTTGATGGTGAGCCTGGCACTTCAGGCCACGTCAACTCGCCGACTTCCATGAAGGACGGCATGAACAAGCTGCTATCATCGCTTTCGATCACCTTCAGGAGGGATGTAGACACCGGCCGGCCTAGGATCAACAAGCCCGGATCCAGAGCTGACCAAGAGCAGATGGCATCAGGAGACTACTACTATGCAAGCTGAGAGCGATAACCCTTTTCAACTGTCGGGTAGGATAAGGTCGCGATGAAGACTCCGGCAATCGTGATCAACTTCAAGGCGTACGAAGAGTCGCTCGGGAAGAAATCACTCGAACTGGCGAAAATGGCCGAGAAAGTGTGGAAGGAGAAGGGGGTGACGATCGCAGTGGCACCCCAACTTGTCGACCTAAGAACGATAGTCTCAGAGGTCGAGGTCCCGGTCTTCGCTCAGGCCTTGGATCAGGCGCAGGTGGGTGCCTTCACGGGCTTCACTACACTACAAGCTATCAAGGACGCGGGAGCGGATGGCTTCATACTGAACCACTCGGAGAGAAGGGTCAACCTCTCGCTCATCAGTGAGGCCGTGAATCACGCTCGTTCTTTGAAGCTGATCTCCCTGATATGTGCGGACACTGCTGACACCACCGGTGCGGTCTCCTCCTTGAACCCGGACTTCGTTGCGATAGAACCGCCGGAACTGATAGGAACTGGGATACCTGTGTCAAAGGCAAAACCCGAAGTCGTGACCGGTTCCATTGACAGAGTCAGGCGAGTCGGGTCCACCTCGAAGGTGATATGCGGAGCTGGCATAACGACGGCCGAGGACGTGCGGGCTGCCCTCAAGCTTGGAACAGTAGGAGTGCTTCTCGCAAGCGGCGTAGTCAAGGCAAAGGATCCGTTGAGAGTTATCTCGGAAATGGCAGACGCGTGTCTATAGAGTATACCAAGGTCAGTTCCCTTTCGAGATCCTGATGTACTCACGGGCGACCTTCAGATCCTCTAGGGCCTCTCTAGCCTCACAAGGCGGCTTTGCCTCTCCCCTGATGGCCTTGATGAAGTTCGCTGCCTGCTGTCGCATCGCATGAACCCACGGCAACTGCGGGACGGTGGTCTGAGGAACGACTTCCTTGCCGGGATCCCGGAAGATCTCGACACGCCCAGGCCGGTTGGAGGTCATCGGGGCTGGAAGCTCCAGCTTGACCCACCCGTGTCTGAAGCAAACTAGGGCGGACTCCTGCCAATCGAGAGTTGTAGAATAGGGAGCCATTTCTATGACTCCTGGAAGACCGCTTTCGCTCTGAGTGATCAATAGCACTCTTGATCGATCAACATGTCTGACGCTGTAGGATTCACCCAACAGATGTCTCATCAGGTTCACTTGGTGAATGTAGTAGTTGACAAACTCAACGTATTCCTTGAATGTCTGTTCGTCCATGTCAGTCGCCGGAGGATCCGATTCAAGCTTGGGCATGGGTTCGTCGGGTTCGATCCAGCCGAGGAATCCTTCTGCGATCCAGTCCCCAGGGGGCATACTAATTCGAACGTAACGCATCTCCCCAAGTTCACCGGTTTGCTTGAGTCGGTCGATCTCTGCCTTGGCGTACATCGTGGCAGGATCGCTGCGCTTGTGATAACCAACCATGAGCCATGTGCCACTTTCCTTGACGGTCTGCATAATCCTTTCGCCTACCTCGACGGAGCTTGCCAGAGGCTTCTCGATGAAGACCGGGACTCCGGCCTTCATTAACTCCGGGACGATTATTCCGTGTCGCGTGAACGGTTGCGAGGCAACAATGCCGTCGAGTTTCTCCTCTTTCAGCATCTCTCTGTGATCCTTGTAGACCCGGGGCACGTCAAACCTCTTGGCCACTTCCTGCGCCAACCCAGGACGCAGTTCTGCAATGGCTACGACTTCACAGTCAGGCAGGTTCACGTAGTTCCTCAGGTGTGCACACTGTCCCATTTTCCCCGCTCCCACAAAGCCGATCTTCACTTTGTCCATTCACTTACACCTCCTCATGCCTTCCCCGCTGGGATCTTCTTATCGCCTACCGTTTCAGGTCCTAGGTTTCGAAAGAGATAGAGTCCCTGTTTTCCTGGGGCCACGATGTCCAACCGCCCATCACCATCAATGTCTGCAATCGCCATAGAGATCCCAGTACCTGAAGCCTCTCCGGCTTTGCCGTGATCAATGATCTGTTTTGTGAACGAATGGCCGTTCCACTTGAAGCAGTACAGTCCTACTACTTCAGTCTCGCCGGGTTCGGCTCCACAATGAGCGCGATAGCGGTTCCCGGTGATGAGTTCGCGTTCACCATCGCCATCAATATCCACATACTGCATCTCGTGATACTGTGAGAAGTATGGATCAATAGGGATTCGAGCCCACTTCCTCTGACCGTTCTGGTCAGATGACTGCTGGTAGTAGTCAAGGCCATAACCGTGCGCTTGGCCCACTATCAACTCCGCCAAGCCATCACCGTTGATGTCCTCCACTATGATTGGGACGCTCGCGCTTCCGAGGTCGAACTCTTCGTGGAGCGTCCACTGTTCTTCTAGGGGTTCCGACGGAGGCTCAAGCCAACCCTTCCTGAGGACCAGTTCCCCTCGACCATCACCGTTGATGTCACCGAACCCCAATCCATGGCCGGTGACGCCATCCCAGACCTTGTGCTTCCGGAACTGCCCCGTGCCTATTCCTGAACCGTCTCGCATGAGCTTGTAGACGACCATCGGATTGCCTGGAGTGTTTGGCACTATCTCCAGTTCACCATCTCCGTCGACGTCCCAAGCTCGCGTCGTCTCTATGTGGCCACATTCGTCTATCACGTGAGTCTTCCATTCCGAGAGTTGACCGAGTGGATTCTCCCTCCAGTAGAGGGTCTTGCCAAACCATCCACCAGTGATGATGTCCAAGTAGCCGTCTCCGTTCACGTCCAAGGGAATAGTGGAGAAATCGTCGTAGTATTCTCCGAAAAGCGGCAAGTCACACACCTTATGCTTCTTCCAGTTCGGCCCTTCATACCAATACCCTCCGCATACGATGTCCGAAATTCCGTCGTTGTTCACGTCGAAGATACTAGCTGACTCGAAAGCTCCGTTATCCAGCTTGATCTTGTCCCACTCGATTCTCCTGAATGCCAAGTCTCTCTTTTCATGTCAAGTTCGCTTAATATGTGCTCGATAGATGATATCTCCCCTCTGCGCTCTTCCAGAGGTATGAACAATCAAGGCTTATCTATCCCATGTGGAACGAGCGAGTAGGTGACGAATATGAAAATCATAATCGCGGATAACTACGACGACATGAGCAGGAGAGCGGCCTCAATAGTGGCCGATGAACTGAAGAAAAACAGGAAGCTCGTGCTGGGGTTGGCGACGGGCAGCACTCCTTTGGGTCTGTACAAGGAGTTGATCAGGATGCACAAGGAGGAGGGGCTGGACTTCTCAGGTGTCACGACTTTCAACTTGGATGAATACCTGGGTCTTGACCCGAACCACGACCAGAGCTATCACTACTTCATGTTCCATAACCTGTTCGACAACATCAACGTGGATAAGAGCAAGGTCCACATACCAGATGGAAGAGCCAAGGACACGGAGGTTTTCTGTCACGAATACGAGAAGATGATCAAGGCGGCGGGAGGGATAGACATCCAAATCCTTGGGATCGGAGGGAACGGTCACATAGCGTTCAACGAGCCCGGTTCGCCCGCCGATTCGAGGACCAGAGTGGTGAGCCTTACTCCTCAGACGATCAAGGACAACGCCCGATTCTTTAAGGAAGAGAGCGAAGTCCCGCACAAGGCTTTGTCGATGGGCATAGGCACGATCTCGGAGGCCCGGAAGATCATCCTTCTTGCCAACGGGAAGAACAAGGCCGATGCTATCGTCAAGACCGTGGAAGGACCTCAGACCACACAGGTGCCTGCGTCGTTGCTTAAGAGGCATCCGGACGTGACGGTAATCGTGGACAAGGACGCCGCATCCAAGCTCACTCGAAAGTAGCCCTAGAAACAAGCTCGAACCAAGAAGCCTTAAGAGGAAAAAACGTAGTCATCTTGACGTATTGAAGGGGTATGCACACAGAATTGTACTATTACTGACAATCACTGTCTCCATTATCTTCTTGGCGGCTCTCCCCATGCATGCGCAGGCGGAGCCGGATCTAGAGCATATCATACTTCTGAACGTAAGGGTTTTCCTCGATGAAAGTCCTCCTGTGCCGAAGATCAACTTTTCGCTTGGGGTCAGGATGACCTCGTCCTACGTGGGGAACGTTCAGTTGTTCACTGAGTTGACCTTTACTTGGAGCATGAATGAATCAGGGGATTTGGTCATCACACGTGAATTGAAGTTGCCGTACACACCATATGGCAGCGAGGGTTTCGAACTCCTTGGTCTTCAGACCAGTTCATGCCTACAGTTGAATGAGTTGGCTTTTCCCTATGTTTGGATGCAGGCCAGTCCGAGCGAGTGGAACGTGCGTTTTGACGGATCGACTTTCGAGTATGTTCCGAGTACTCCGGTTACTATGATTCCTGTTGAACCTTCATCGTTGTCAACTGTCTCGAACGACCAGAGCGAAGCCCGTTCATCCATATTCTGCGTCCTAAAGGAGGAATCCTCAAGCAGACGCGTTCTAGAACTCAACTTCACTCTACACGCGACCGCAGCACATGAATACGAGCTTGACTTTTCTCCAATCGAGAAACTGAGTTCAAGGATCGACTTCGACCTGCCGCAGGAAGTGCACGCCGGACTTGATATGAGGTCCAATCGGAGTCTCCTAATAGTGCGTTCTGGCATCAGTAGATTGACGTTGCTCGGACACTATCATGAGACGCTTCTCGGCTACGTACTCCGCCCCGTCTCTCTGCCCTTTGTGCTCGACTTCAACCTCACCGAAGGTCAGACTATGGGGATTGGCCCGGAACTGACTGAGTCGATCGTCGCCTGGGCAGTTCGCATGGCAGATAATGACACGGCCTTCTTGAACAACACGAGGGTTTTCGCTCCCGAGACTGTTGGACGCCTCACACAAGCAAGGTCAGATCTCAGCGATTTCCGGCTCTTGAATGAGCAAGTCACGACATCGTACAACACATTCCCCTTGGAAAGGTCGCTGAGGCTGACGCTGGAGGCTCACGAGGAGATAGAAGGGCTGGTTTTCTCCTCAGGCCTAGTCGTTGTTCCCATTGCGTTGGTGGTTGTGTTCGTCGTCGCTGCTACGGCGTCTCATCTCCTATTCAACGGAAGCAGGGCGGCGACAGTCAATCTACTTGTCGGGTTGTACTTGTTGGCATTCTGGGTTCACCCGGGCTTGCGACTGTTCATCTATGCACGCAACTTCTGGCTTGCTTCCGATCCTACATCGGGAGGGTCCTCGCCCTTTGTTATGTTCGTGGTCGTTTCTGGCTGGTTCAGTCTCCTGCTTCTCGTCTTCGCAGCTAACCTCGTCTTCAAGTATTCTGGAACTACGTCAATCTACAGTCTGGCTGCATCAACTGCCGTAAGGCTGGTCAAGAGCAGGAAACTCAGGGGGGCTCTAACGATAATCGCGATCACAGTGGTCGCGGCTGCAACGGTCACGAGCGTCACACTCCAAACGATTTTCCCTGTCGTTTCAGAGGCAGGAACCAGAGTCCAAGACGGGAAGACAATGGTCTATCTCTCGAACTCTTGGTCACTTCTTGTGGTCACATCTCCGGGAGGACCGGCGGTCATAGACGAAAGCACCGGCATCTTTCCCATGAGTTCCGACGAGGTCAATTTCATTGCAGAGAAGCTCGGGCTGGAAGAGTACACTCCAATCTGCATCTCAGCGTATACCTCACCAAACCTAACTGGTTCAATAGTGTTCGCGAACCTGACCTTCCTGACTAAATACTGGGGGGCCGGATTCGAGGAGTCCACCTCGTCAGGAGATAGCGCGAACTCTGTATTCCTGAACGAGGATCTCTTCGCTCGGAACCATTCCCTTCCGGATTGGCTGGCCATCGAGGGGGTGAAGCTGAGAGTCGCTGGGTCATTTCGAGCATCTGCTCTGCTCATGCCAAGCGGAAAAGGGATAGAAGACTACCTGAAAGCTAACGAGCTCTTCATAGGTGTGCCGGACTGGGGCTCTTTGATCTCGCTTCCTTGGGACTTACCGACGAACACCCGTAATAGAAATGGCAAGTTCATCATTCCGACGCCCATAGTCGGGGTAGCTGACATAAGAGCCGCTAGGAATCTTTCTGCCTATGATTGTGCAGTGCTCGTCATTGGAACACATCCTGAAGAGGAGGGGTTGGCCGATGTCGAGGAATATCTGAGGGCCTTGGTCACCTCGAACAAGGTGGGGTTCAGTTACACGATAGTCAGCGTCAAAATGGACTTTGTATCTTCGTATTCGGCAACAGTAGCGAGAGGCAGCGAATTCAAGACCTTCCGGGTCAGCTTCCCCGTAGTCATGGCCTTAGGGAGTTGGCAGTCTCAACTGGTACTGATGTCAATAGGCACACTGATCGTCCTGAGCGTTGTTCTGAACTCGACGTATGAACGGAGGCGAGAGGCCACAGTCATGTCTAGCCTTGGTGCCTCTCCCAAGTTCATCACCTATTCGTTTGTAGCCGAAGGGTTGATGCTAGGAGTAATCGGCGCGTCCATCGGATACGTCCTGGGCTATGTCTGGGCATACTGGATAGGGGTCAGTTCACCAGAGATAGCTGCCGAACTTCATACGATGACCCCGCTGATTCTTGTTCTTCTCACTTCTATCGTCGTCGCGATCGTTGGTTCTGCCTTTCCTGCAAAGGAGGCGATCCTTCGCGTAGTGCCCAGCAAGGCAATGCTTAGCAGAGAAATAGGTTCCGTTAAGATCGAGAGGGATGGTTCAAGGAGAGTGTCGGTCCCGCTTAGGCTCAGAGAGAATCAACTGGACCGCTTTTCCTCGCTGATCGCAGAGATGGTACAGTATCCTTCTGCCATTAGGTACGGGGTGACAATTCGATCTCACGAAAGAGTAGCCAACGGCGAAAGAGTAGTTGTGGACTACAGAGGGCTGACTGGGGTATCTGAGAGATGGGTGACCTACGAGGTCAAAATCGAATACATCTCCATTGGGGAATTCTACCACGTCGCCCTCGTCATAAGAAGTCCTGAGGGCACATGGACAAGAAACCACCAATTCCTCTTGAAGAACATGGCATATGACTTGCGGGACGAACTCTTGAAAACCACACTTTCAAGCGACCTAGGATGATAGCTGCTTTGCCGGAGTCACAGCAGTGTGGTTCATCGATTGCTGGCGACAGTACACTCCCACTCCATGGTGAACTGCGTGTTATGCCGAGCAAACATGTCGCGAAAACACCGCTTCTGATAGGGATACATTAACGGTAAAATTCTGCCAAGACGGGTAGGCGAGAATGGCTAAGAACCCTCGGCAGTGCTCTCTGCGTTTTGTGGTGTGACCAACTCGGGAATCCCTAAATACATAGTGCCGGATTCACGATCGGTTGATTCAACGTGATGTCACTACGTCCGAGGAGAATCGAGAACTAGGAATAGTGTACGACAAAGTCTCTAAGAGTTTCGGGGATGTCGTGGCCGTTGATGGGGTTGACCTTAGGATACCGAATGGTCTGCTGTATGCTCTCTTGGGTCCGAACGGCTCCGGGAAGAGCACTCTCATGAAACTAGCGGTTGGAATGCTGAAGCCAGATTCAGGGAGAGTTCTGATCAACGGAGTTGATGCTATGCTAAGCCCGATCTCAGTCAGGAGAAACATCGGGTACATGCCAGAGGAAGTCGTAACGTACGACAGTCTCACAGCGGGAGAATACCTGAGTTTCATTGCCAGCCTGTACGAGATGTCAAGTGAATCTACACAGTCTAGATCAAAGGCCTTGGTTCATCTCCTGGCTCTGGACGAATACATGACAAAGCCAATAGGGGAGCTGAGTCACGGGAACAGGCGGAAGGTCGTTCTAGCTGCGAGTATCATTCATGATCCATCGGTTCTGATTCTGGACGAACCGTTTTCTGGGTTGGACCCCGAGTCAGCAAAGATACTGAAGGAGACCTTGCTGGACTATGTATCCAAAGGAAAGACCGTCATGATATCCACTCACGTTCTGGAAATCGCAGAGGCCATTTCGAAACGAGTCGCTATCATGCAAGGGGGCAAGGTCGTTGCAGAGGGCCCTCTCGAAGATCTGCGGTCAAGGACAGGCGCCAAAGACTTGGAGGAGGCTTTCCTGCAGGTCACTGGGGTCAGCGGGGAGATACAGGATCTTCTCACGGCTCTCAAGGCATTGTAAGTGGGAGACGAGAAATGACTTCTTGGCTCGAGTTGGCGAGGATCCTAGCAAAAGAATCAGCATATCGGGCCGCTAGACAGAGAGAATCCATAAAGACCTGGAGCTTCTGGAGAGGTAGTGGTTCAATAGTCAAGGCAAACCTGCTTCCAGCGATTGCGTGCACTTTCGGTTCCCTCATGCTTGGCCTTTTGATGGTGATCTACTCATCGAACTCTGCGGCTTCTTTCCCTTTGCTCTTCGGCTTGATGGGGGCAGTAGAGCTGGTGGTCGCGCTCTTAGCTATCGCCACCTCCACATCCATAATGACATCTCAGGGACTCCTTGAGCCACTCAGCTACCGCCCGGTTGAGGAGTCCACACTTCGAGGGGCTGTCATGGCAGCTAGCCTCGTCTACTGGGGTGTCGGCACGTCTGTACTGTTGGTGATCCCCGCATCAATCATGCTATCTTTCACGCGGGTGACGCCTTATCCTGTCATCGCGGGGACGGCGATGGCACTGACACTGCTACTCTTGGCATATGGAGCTGGCATATTCGTGGCCTCGCTCGCTCCATCTGTCCGTACAGACCCAAGACTGAGATTCCTGGCTACTCTGGCTTGGATTTTCCTCCTGCTGATCGGCTATTTGCCGAACTTCTTGAGCATGATTTTCAGTCTGACATCACACGTACCGCCCACTGACCTCGGCGTCTTGCCGGAGCTGGTTCCACCGTTCAACTTCGGAACTCTTGCATATGGCAATTTCAGCCCAATTGCTCTGACTTCATGTGCTATCACCGTCATGTTTTCGCTAATCTTTCTGAGATTCTCCTCGAACAGGCTCTGGATGAGCCTGATCCAAGGCCCGAGGACATCCACTCACGCAGTGCGCCCATCACCCAGGGCTGGACCGAAATGGACCGTGCGCAGTAACCAAGCCCTTCTTGGGTTGTCAATAAAGGACATGAAGCTCCTTGTCAGAAGTCCCCAGAGGTTGGCGACTTTCATAGTCTATCCTGTGCTCTTCGTTCTCCCTCTGCTTCTTGCACTCTTCCAACTGCAGGGAAGCCCACCGACTATAACTTCGTTCATATTGCGCTTGGTGTCCGCGATAGTTCCATCGATGGGCACCCTGCTTGGCCTTCTCGCGGAGCAGCTCTTCTATGTCGAGGGAGAAGGAGCCAGAGACCTGTACCGCCTGCCGTTGACTAAGAGAAGATTGGCTCTATCCAAGGCCCTCTCAACATTCCTAGCGCTGCTACCCGTGGGATTAGTGGTGTGCGTCACAGTCTCGTATATTTGGGGGATATCGCAGGGAGTGATAATACTCCTGCTTCTGGAAATCAACACAGCCGCGTCACTCATCATTGGCTCCGCGGCAACCGTCTCCTCGCTTCCAAAGGAATCATCTGACTGGAGTGAAAGAAGCATTGGCCCCGGGCAAAGGGCAATTCGCGTTTTGCTGTTCATCGGCAGCATCGTCTTGGCAGGATTCTTTGCCGTCATAGCGATCATCACACCGGTTGGAGAACTGGCGATGGTTGGCCTATCCGTTGTCCTCGTAACGATTGCAGCCATACTGTACCGAAGGGTTCACGACGTGCCGCTGACATCTTGACTACCCCTCCAGAATGAAGGAGAGTCCGTGGGAGCGCGAGGTAAGACTAAAGAAGTGAAGACTCAATGAAGAATGGAGGTCAGGCGAACATGAACGGTACGGACCGGAAGGGCTTGACTAGTTCGGAAGCGGAGAAGAGGTTGGCGGAATTCGGTTTGAATCAAGCTACGAAGCCGTACGAGATCAGCTTCTTGGACATAGCTAAAGAGGAGGTGACCGAGCCTATGATTCTGCTCCTCTTTGTGGTCGGGTTTTTCTACTCCATCTGGGGGAAATTCGAGGATGCATTAACGATACTAGTCGTCATCTTGGTCCTCGTTTTCGTTGAGATATGGAACGAGTACAGGGCAAAGAAGGCTATTTCAGCCCTGTCGAAGATAGCCAGTCCCACGACCAGGGTCTACAGGGATGGCGGAGTCAAGGAGGTTCTGACGGAGCAGGTAGTTCCGGGCGACATCCTCCTTCTCACCCCTGGAACCCGCGTCGCTGCGGACGGAAGAACGGTCGAGTCCTTCAACCTCTTGGAGGACGAATCTCATCTCACAGGAGAATCGTTCCCTCAGGAGAAGGAGAAGGGAGATGATGTCTACGCGGGAAGCCTCATCCTCTCGGGTGAGGGCAAGGCCGAGGTATCCGCAACGGGCAAGAGCACCAAGATTGGCAAGATATCATCTCTCGCGCAGGAAATCAAGCCACCCAAGACGCCACTCCAGTTGGCAATGAAGGATCTGGCAGGGAAACTAGTCTGGGTGGCCGCTTTCTTCAGCGTATCGATCCCGCTTCTGGGATTCCTGCGCGGACAGGATCTGCAGCAGATGATCCTGACCGGTCTCGCGCTCGCCTTCGCCGTCATTCCTGAGGAACTCCCGATAGTGATCACGATGGTTCTGGGACTCGGATCATACAAGCTGTCGCATGAGAATTTCCTCGTGAAGAAACTCAAGGCCGTAGAAGTGCTGGGCAACACCACTGTCATTGTTACGGACAAGACCGGAACGATAACGGAGAACAAGATGCGCGTTGCGTCTGTCTTGCCCGAGGAACGTGGAGAGGAGGTTCTGAAGGCTGCCTGGGAAGCATTGACCGAACTCTCGCTCACCCCCACAGACAGAGCCATAGCCGACAAAGCCAGTGAGCTGGGATTGGCGACCGGCCGCGGCGAACTCGTCAGGGAGCGGAGCTTCGGCGATCACAGGAAGACAAAATCCGTCGTGCGGAGGATTGAAGGCAATCTGAAGATTGTGATCACAGGCGCACCCGAGGAAATACTGCCCCTTACGAAGGGTGACAGGGCCGGAATCGATTCTCTGCTCGAAGGCGAAGCTGCCAAGGGCAGGAGGGTAATTGCAGTGGCGCAGAGGTTCCTCTCCTCCAATGAACTCGACGCTTCCTTCTCAGACATAGAGAAGAACTTGGACTTCGTCGGTCTGATCTCACTGGAGGACCCGCCGAGGAAGGAGGTAGCGAGTACGATAAGGCAGGTCGCCCAAGCCGGAATAAGGACGATCGTTGTCACTGGAGATCATCCCCTGACTGCATCCAACATCGCCAAGAGCGTGGGAATACCATCGGAGAAGGTGTTGACCGGCAATGACCTAGACAAGCTCTCAGACGATGAGCTGCGGAAGGTCGTCAAGGAGGTCTCAGTCTTTGCCAGAACGACGCCTGAGCACAAGTACCGATTGGTGAAGGCGCTTCGCGAGAACGGGGAGGTAGTGGCCGTGACCGGTGATGGCGTGAATGACACGCTGGCGCTCAAGGGCGCAGACATCGGCGTGGCCATGGGCATCAAGGGGACAGATGCCGCCAAAGAGGCGGCCGATGTTGTGCTGGCCGATGATAACTATGTCACCATCGGCCACGGCATCTTCGAGGGGAGGAAGCTCTTCGACAACCTCACGAAGGGCATCAAGTACTACCTTTCAGTCAAGGTGGCGCTAGTGTTGATCTTCCTCCTGCCTGCTTTGCTCAATATCCCTCTGCCGTTCAGCCCAGTCCAGATAATCGTGCTTGAGCTATTCATGGATCTCGCTGCTTCTGCAGGCTTCGTAGCGGAACCTGCAGAGAGAACGATATACAGCAGGCCTCCAAGGGATCCGAAGGAGAAATTCCTCAGCTCCGGGATGATCAAGGGAATCTTTGTGTCGGGTCTTAGTCTATCCGTGGCCGTCGTGATTTCATACATGTATGCAGTCTCTCAGAACGTCACACAGATTCAACTGCAGACCATCGCTTTCACGACTTGGATGATAGCCCACATCCTCCTTGCGTTCGTTTCTCGTTCGGAGAAGGAACCGCTCTACAGCCTTGGTCCGCTCAGTAACCACTTGATGGATCTCTGGGCGTTGGGTGTGGCTGTCTTCTTGGTCCTCGGTTTGACTGTTCCTAGCATAGGACTGAATCTGAGGCTGACCTCTCTAACTCTCGCGCAGATAGGCATTATCCTAGTTATCTCGTTCGTGGCCACATTCTGGCAGGAAATAGGTAAGATATTCGCCACATGACCTAGTTCCGGAATGTTGACTGTGTCGTTGCGCCAACGGTAGTTCATCCGGATCTCACCTTTGAAAAAGGAATAAGAACTGACGACCAGACATATTCACACTCAGGCATACCATGGCATGCAGCGTGTGGAGAAGATCAGTTGCCGTGGCTCTCCTGTTCGTTCTAGTCATCTTGGGCGTTCGGGTCGAAGGGCCTCCGGCATGGGCTTCAGGCGAGCCTAGGCTCCAGGGGATGGGCCCCACCACCATAGCAGTCACAGATGACGGGAGATATGCTTACGTCGGTTTCCATCTCTCGGACGTCATCTTCAAGGTGCGTTTGGCGGATTTCACCACCGAGGCAGTAGTCGACCTGACCGACTACTTCCCGTTGCAGTGCTATCACATTGTACTTGACGCCAGCGGACGGAAGCTGTTTGTTCACAGTTCGTCGTGGAGAAGACTGATCGTCCTTGACACCGAGACAATGAGCGTGATTCACACCATTGACAACATCGGGGCACGGGACATCATCCGCTTGCGCAATTCATCCCTCATCGCTTGGGATGGTGGGAACACGGTGAAGTTCATCAACACGGAAACCTACGAGGTGACAGAACTCACTGATCGCCAGATGTGGTTCATTCAGATCGTGGAGAGCAGATCCGCCGAAGACGAGTGGTATGTCGTTTCCCAAGAAGGGAACACGTGGAATGTGGGGGCCTACCGCCACGGGACTCGGAGCTGGGTTCGCAATGTCACCATCCCTCCCCAGGGCGAGATGTCAGACGTGAATGACCTTGTGGTTCTGCCAAACGAGAAGAAGTTGTATGCGACCGTTTGGGGCGGCTACTACCCAGAGACCCAAACGCATGGATATGGTCAGCTTCTTTCAGTTGATCTGACGGGGTGGAACTTCACTTTCATCCCGATAGATGGTGGCGAATTCACCCTAGAAACCTCCCCAGACGGACAGTGGGTGTATGTTGGCGCAAACTGGCCCAAGCCGATAAACACGAACAACATCCAGATAGTCAGCTCGTAGAACGATACGGTGGTTGGCTCGTTTGACTTGAGCAAGTTGCCTCGACCTCAATTCACGGAAGTTCGTGACCTCCAGATCGATCCCGCAAATTCCCGGTTCCTCTACGCTGTCAGCAACGACGCCAATGCTTTCATAAGGGTGGACTTGGACAATCTCACCCTTGCGAGCACGCTCCTTTTCAACGAGGAGAACCTCCAACCAAGCTACTTCGTCAAGGGACCGAAGCAGACTACCGGCTACGTCCTGATCACGCAAAGCCCGGAGGCCTATGAACTCGACCTTGATGAAGCGACCATGAGAAGCATTGTCACTTTTCCCTCGATTCGCGCTGACGCCTCCACCTATGATGTCGCGGTAAACGACGCCGGAAACATCCTCATCGCCCAAGGGGAGTCCATGTTGGAGGTCGATGGGGAAGACATGCGCCTCCTCACTACTCATCCGCTTCCTTCGAGCATAAACGGACTGTGGCACTTTGTTCTTTCGGCCGACCGAAAGATGGTATACTCGGTCTGGCCGGATCCAGCCTCGGGGTGGGGATGCCCGGACACCTTTCTGGCTCTCAATGCCACGACTTTCGAGGTGGAGGCACGCATCAAGTTGGAGGGAGGGGTGTTCAACGAGAGACCCTTCGAGCTGCCAGACGGCTCCAAGCTATACGTTCTGGGCGGATGGGACTGGGGCTCAATAAGTGTTCAAGTGATCGAGACAGATAACTATACGATCGAGAAAACGATCACATATGATCCTGCTGGGGACCTAGGGATTTCCGCAGGGCCCTATTTTCCATTTGCCTACGATTCCAGCTCGCACACCCTCTTCGTAGGTGCCGGTACCGTGGTCTTGGCAATAGACACAGACATAGATGTGATAGACAAAGTGATCGATTTGGGGGATGTGGCGAGGACTATTGGCCTTGAACCCGAGCAGTTCATCTATGTCAATGCGATTGGCCTCATCTATCAACCCCAAGAGAACTATCTCTACATTGTACATCTAGATCGAGCTTTCATAAGCATCTATGACCTGAATAACGACCGATTCCTGCAGAAGGTCATCCCCCTGAAGGGGTTCTTCCCGAACTACGTGTTTGCCGACGACAATTGCAGCAGGATCTATACTCTGAACGCCCGTTCCGACAGTGTCTCGGTGATAAATGTGAGGTCGAAAGCACTCGAGAAGATTATCAACCTTGCAGAGATTACAGCTGTCCCTGATCCTTCTGGGGCCGAGATCGCGTGGTCCCAGATAGTCTAGCCCTGTCTGATAGTGGCAGTCGTCGCCACCGGGATTGTAGGAACGTTGCTGTGGTCCAAGAAGCGGAGTGTCGCAGGTGGAGCATCAAGACCACGGTGATGAGATGTCCGGAGCCAAGCCTTAGGTAGCTCAGTCAACTGAATTCCATACGGGCGAGATAGCACGCAAGCACGCTGGTTCCTGGCAACACATCACTATCTCTCGGAGCAGCCAAACAGAGGACAAGGGTAAAAAGCGGTTCGTGCTCCATTGGCAGCGACCATGGAGGGCGTCTATCAGTTCATCGATGGGCACTCGCAGGCATTCCTTGAGAACCTCAGGGAATTCGTTCGCCAGCCCGGAATCAGCACCGAGAACACGGGGATCGACGAGACGGTCGGCTGGCTCGTCAGCAAGATGAGGGAGAAAGGGATGGAAGATGTTCGCGTCTTTCAGACCAAGAGACATCCCATAGTCCTCGGCAGGATCAGAGGAACAAGCGGACGTACGCTGCTCGTGTACGGGCACTACGACGTTCAACCGCCTGGAGATAGGGAGCAGTGGAAGGAGGATCCGTTCTCAGCCCAGATCATTGGCGAGCAAGTCATAGGGAGGGGCACCTGCGATATGAAGAACAACCTCATGGCGAGCTTGGACGCAGCAGAGGCGATCATACAAAGTAGAGGGTCCATGCCCTTGAGCCTGACCTTTCTATTCGAGGGTGAGGAGGAAATCGGGAGCCCCAATCTCAAGCCGTTCATAGAGGAACACAAGGTGGAACTCTCGGATTGCGATTCGATTCTCTGTGGGGAGGGAGGGGAGAACAAGAAGGGCCAAGCCCTGTTGATGTGCGGGTACAAGGGAATTCTCTACGTGGAGCTGTCGGTGCGATCCCCGACTGGGATGGACGTGCACAGTTCCTACGCGGGGATGATCGAGAACCCTGCGTGGATCTTGGTCCGTGCGCTCAACTCCCTGAAGGAAGGAGAGAAAGTCCTGATGCCGCACTTCTACGATGGAGTGGAAGAGCCAAGCCTGGGGGAGAAGATCAAGTACGGGTTGGCCCGGATAGCGATGAGCAAGGGAGAGCTGGAGGAGGCTTTTGACCTGAAGATCAAGGAGGGCATGAGCGTGTCCGAGGCGTTGATGGAGGCCTTCTACAGGCCCACGCTCAACATAGACGGGGTGTGGAGCGGTTATACCGTCCCGGGAGGAACCAAGACGATAGTCCCTGGCAGCGCATCCGCAAAGCTTGACATGAGGCTTGTTCCGGGGCAGGATCCGTCGGCGATATTCGAGAGCCTGGAGAGGCACCTGCAGAGCAAGGGCTTTGGGGGCGTAGCGGCAGAGAAGTTAGGCGAACTGCCAGCTTACAGAGTGGACCCTGATGAAACCATAGCCAGAGTTGTTGATCAAGCTCTGAAGAAGACCGTGAGTCCCAAGGTCATGACCATTCCGATAGCGCCTGGTTCAGGGGCAATGGTCTGGCTTCCTCGAATCCTAGGAAAGCCCATGATCTCTGCTGGTTCGGGTGCGGCCTACATGGCGCACAGGCCGAACGAGTTCATAACGGCGGAACAGTACATCAAAGGAGTCAAGCTCTTCGCGACAATATACCACGACTTCTCGCTGCACACTGCTTAGCTGGATAGACCCTCACTCTTCTAAGTGAACTAGACGGGCCCGGCGGTATCCGAGCCCAAACGGGTTCGAGTCCATGACCCAGAATGACGAATCTGCACTTCTCGTGCGATTCTTTGAGCTAATCGCGCGTTTTCGAATCCGATAGATTATCACATCATGACGCCATGAGGAAACCGGAGTCAGAATCCGGGTTGCATAGACGAGCTTGGCCGAACCATGGTCGACCGCCAATATCCTTGCACGTTCGTTCTGTAATGCAACCACGGGATGCACGTAAGACCCGGTGAACTAGGAGGGCCTTACATATTCAGTCGCTAGCCTTCTCCACATTCTGGGAGTGATGTGTTCTTGCATTATGTGACGATAGTAGCCGTACCATGTGGTCTCGCCTGCTGGTCTTCGGTAGTCAGGATCCACTTGAGAATCGCTTCCATGGTAGCCTTGGTCTCTCCCGCCGTCGGGGTTAGGCACCAAGTAGTCTGGGTATCCAATCCTAACCATCATGCAATCAACACAGTGTAGCCATTCGTGTACAACGACTTCAACAAAGAACTCATCCGTCCACCCGCTGGGGTAGTATGCCACGCCAACGTGGTTCTCGCCCGCACCTCCTGCAATAGCCGGCACGAGAGGACTTCTGGGATTCCACACCATGAAGTGATTGAAGTACTTTGCCTCCGAGTTCTGGAAATCATTGAGCATCCACATAACTGCAGGATCATCCCACATGGGCCAATTGACCCTATTGGACCCCTCTTCAGTTACTTTCGTCAGCGGAGTATCAACAATTCGAAACGTGAATTCCATGACGATCTCTCCCCTCGTCATCTCAAATATCTTGTTCGAAACGGTCTCGAACTGGTTCTTGATGTTCTGGATTTCTTGGTCAGTCAGGGAATATGCGGCACCTCTACCGTCACTCAACTGTACGTTCACGGACTTGAATATGTAGACGATCGCGTAGTATGGATTCGCAAGTTCCGGATCAGAATTTGGGGGCACGATCTTGTTCAGGCGGGAGATCTGCTCAATAGCATAGAAACAGTCGTCTTGACTGGCATTCGTCGAGTCAACAATCATTTGATACGCATCGAGTGCTTGGGCATACTTACCCTGAGACTCAAGAATACCTGCTACTGCTTTCCAATAGCTTGGGGAAGTCTGGAGCTCGCCGATTCCTCTGCGAAGGTTTTCCAGCTCAGACAATAAAGTCGTTATGTTCTCTCTGAGGATTTGGTTCTCTGCAACCATCATAGCCTTGTCTACCTGCAGGGCAGTGACTTGACTCTGGAGCGTAGAAACTTGGCCTAGCAGTGCTGTCCTGTTCGCCTGAAGAGCAGTTATCTGTAATCGCTGAGACGAGGTTTCAGACTGGAGTTGTGCTAACTGTGTCTGTAGTGCTGACACTTGCCCCTGTAATGTAGAGACTTGATCCTGAAGGGCAGATGTGCCACTACTGCCAAAGAGATACCCGCCCAAGATTCCCATGACCAAGGCAATGACTAGAGGAATCACACTCGCTTTTCCCAGTTTGGAAGCCAATCTGTTATCATGTCGACTGCGCTGTAAATTAAAGATTTTAGGAATAGCCATAATACGTACAAAGGACACTGGCTGTTTCGCACACGAAATGCCGTGTCTGAGGCGGCCGGGCGGTTTCCATACCTAAATGGGTTTGAGTCCACACACGAAAGAGGAATTCTTGATGTCTCGCAGGCATCCGTGGCTCCATATTGTGCTCTTGAGAGAGGTAAGTCAATGGGGGTATAACAACGTAGTAAGACCGGATCTGACTCTTGCCATATGTCTTGAGCTTGCCAGACGTTTCCTTCTCTGGGGCCTTCATTGCTTGGGAGCTACTTCAGTGTGCTACGACACTGGAAGCCGGACAGAGTCTCTCCAGAGTCTCAACTCAGTGGGCAGCTTGCTTGAGATCCCAAGGAACACAGAATTCTCATAGTGAGGAGAAGGGGAGATTGGCCAGGACTGGAAAACACCTTTCGCCATATGTGCAGATCTCAGAATCGTTTCCAAATCTGATAACGATACTCGATACTATCGCCGCGCGCATGCTCTACCAGAATAAGACTCTTACAATTTCCGGATCGGTCTCCACAGCCTTCCAAGTAACAGTAGTGGTGTTGGCATCGATTTCCCAAACTAGCATTTTCTTGGAATCCTCATCGTAGAGGACGACAATTTCCACAGCCAGAAACCCCACAGAGCCTTTATCACCGTTGGCAATAGTGACAGGCCTGTCCTCAAAATACTTATACGCATAATAGCGAAATACCATAAGTGGATGACCGTTGGAGAAATCGATATTGCCAGAAGAGAGGTTCTGGATGTAACTCTGGAGAAAACTTTGAAAGGCGGATTTTTTAATTACTAATTTGTAGTCGTGAACAGTGCCGCCAATGTAGATTTCTGCACTGGGAAAAGTTTTTTGGAGGAGATTCTGAACCTCTTCTACTGGAATCGCCTGCCACTTCGGATTTGGTAGTAAGCTCGGGGAAAAGATTGGATAGAGGGCTGGAGGTAGAGGGATGTACCCAAAGTCTACTGCAATTAATAATAAAATTAACCCAGTTAGAAAGACTATTGGAATCAATAAAAATACGAGTAGTACCTTTGAATGTGCCAAATGCTTTCACCTACCTGAATTATACCTCTCATCTTTTAAAATTTTCTTGTCAAGTCCCCACCAAAGCGCGCGAAGGCGAGGGTGAAAGAGAAACGATTGGCAAGGCCGTCGGCGTCCTGATCGCTGAGGCGCCGAAGTGAGGCGAGGAATCGATGCTCAGTGGGGCCGAGATCCTCTTTTTCAGAGGAGAGAAGCAGGTCAGCGATGATTACGCGCGCAAGATCCGCGCGCGGGCAGAGGCTAAGATCCAGAGGCTACGCGGGGAGCTCGCGATCCTGGCGTTGGATCCTAAGATCGGGCCGATCCTGAGAAACGCGCTCGAGGGCGCTTTGAGAGAACCAAACATCTACCAGACAGAAAGTTGTCCACGGACAGAAAACTGTCCTTCGAAAACGGAGGAATTGAACGGGCCCGGCGGGATTCGAACCCACGGTTATCGGCTCCGGAGGCCGACGCCTTGATCCGTACTTGGCCACGGGCCCGTAGATCATTGGTTTTCGACGGATAAATCTCTGTTCTGGGAGCCAGACCTGAGTCGCTATTGAAATCGATAGCACCTCCGCTATTATTTCCGATAGCGGTCTGAAACAGAGGCCTTGCCCATTCGTTGGCCATGATCGCAGGCAAGTCATTCTCTCGAAGGGTCTTGATCTTCCTCCTGACACAATGCCTGAGATACCTCAGTTGCTGCGGCTTGGCCTGCTTCACGCCCCTCAGAAAGTCCGTCTCAGCCCTGCTCAGCATCTTTGAAGGACTGGACTGGCGAGAGGTCAAAAAGGTGAGGCCAAGAGTTCAAATACGAAACGACAAGGCATGCGTGGATTCCGGCTCTTTCGGTGTTTCACTCCTGAGAAAGAAGTGGCTCCTTGGCTGGGGCGCTACAGTCCTAAGGCTAATATCCCCATGGTTGTTACAGGGCTCGCACGCCTGATGAAAAAAGAGGAGGATGGCATGCGACAGGATTCGGGGAGGCCGATCACTTCGTTATTTCTAGTCCCTGCTCTGTTCCTCCTAGCGGTATCTCTCCTCTGTGTTCCGAACGTCAAGGCCAGTCAGATCAGACTCGAAGATATATCGGGCGAAGCGAGCTTCTTCTGGGAACAAAATGCGACGTCCCACAGATGGATACCTGAGCTACTCGTTTTTCTGAACAACACGTCGGGAACTGTTCTCCATATAGATATGGTGAATGTGACGTTCCACGAAATAACCTACTCAGACGGGCACAAGGAGGAAGGATTTCATCTCGGGACCGAGACATGGCAAGAACTTCCAATCGGAGGGTTTCAGTATCTGGTGGTTTTGTCCGAATACGGATTCGATAACAAGCCGTCCACCTTGAACTTCGAGTTCCGCCTACACATATTGGAGGCAGGAGGAAGTCTCGTGTTTTCGCCGGACAACCGCACGGTTCCACTCAGCTCAATGAGGCAGACACTCCAGAAGATAGAACTCAGATATGATATACTCGATGATGGTAGAGCATCGGTCACGTATACAATGGTGTATCGCAATCCAGGGATTAGTCCAGTTACTGTGGAGATAGCTATCAGGTATCTTGAAACCGGTCATCCGGTAGACGGGACGGTTCCTGTGACAGTTGATGACCCTGCAGCCGGGAACGTCACAACGGAGCACATCGAGCAGGGAACACTCATGCTTCTTACTCCCTACCTCAAGAGAATACTCGGGGGGGATAGCTATGCTGTCTCGCTGAGGTTTATGCTTGAGGGAGTCATGAACATGTCCGGCGGTATCTATAGAATTGGTGAAATCAGACTAGTTCAACCCCCCTATGTCCAGAGTGCTGCTGTGAGAGTGAGGATCCCACAAGACCGGGGACTCTTCGACAGCCTGAGCGATGTAGATTGTACAATCCCTCCTGATGGTCCGCCGGGCTCCGATGTAGTAGCAGGTCGGACTCAGTCCTGCTTTTCTTGGAGTTCACCAAATGCCGTTGCTTCAGGGTCCTTCTCTGTAATCGATGTTCCTATGATCTCGTATCAGTATCTGTTCGACTCAAAGAGAATAGATCTGGGTTGGGCCAGCGTGGTGTCGCTAGTAGTCGGGGCTCTTCTTCCGAGCATCTTCGGGAAAGTGTCGGGATTTCTGAAATCACTATTCAGCCGCCTCGCCAGCAGACAGAGAAAGAAGTCGGGAAAAACTCACCGCATGCACACTGCTTAGGGTTGCCTGGTTCCAGCGACGAGCGACCCTAGCAGAACACAGAAGGCCTCTCTATCAATTGCATACGGCAGGAAGGCCGGAGGATCGAGAAAATGAACGAGCATATGAAAGGGTCTATGATCAATCACATACACGCGGGCAGTCCTCTCACGGCCGTGAAGAAATCCTCCGCGTCGTTGTGGGAAACATCTACCAGCGTGCACTCAGAGCTTCTTCCCCCAGATGGACCACGATCCCGCAGGTGGGCATCCGCATGCCTTGCCGACCAATTGAGTTACATCTGGGTGACAGAGCAAAGAGGCCCGCTTGTATCCGGCAAGATGAGCGTGCGTCAATAATTCCAGGATAGCTTCAGTCGTGAGCGTCTCCGCCCAGCAGTAGATATCTACGTGGGTGGCATGCCGCCATTCAGGAGCGAGGAATCCAATGAATTCATGCTTCGTCGAGTATCTGCCAATTGTGTGAGGCCACATGGCGCGCTCTCGTAGGACAGCATCTCGTTTTTTCATCTTGTCCACTATTTCAATCCACTTCTGGCATGGGTTCTGATATCGCCCGACCCACAGGGGCGATTTGGGCGGCATCTCGAAATCCTCTGGCGTGTATGGATCGCAGCTGCACGGGGCTGTTCCTTGCCGAACATCGCAATCTATGGTTGCCAGATCGAGCAAGTGCTCAAAACCGAAGCGAGCGTAGAACCCTGGGGCTCCTAATCCTCCGCTCACCGTCACATAATGACAACCGCTACTCCTACCCCTAGAGATCATCTCTTCCATGAGCATCGTCCCTGCACCGCGACGTTGAGAGCCTGAGTGCACGTATATGACAGAGATGTCCAGAGTAGTATCGAGAGGAGGTATATCGCGGCCAATGTAGAACTCGGCCTCTGCGATGGCCCTGCCCTCTTCCTCCACGACTAAAGGAGCATGACCCCAAGCGAGCAGGTTGTTCAGGTGGATTGCGCAGCTCTCCGGGCTCATCCAAGGCCCACCGCAGCCATAACGCTCTGCAATGTTCATAGCCTCAACTGGTCGATCGAAAGGCTTGTCAGGATCTGTCAGATAGATGGCCACTATGTCTTGCGTGTCGTCTAGAGAGGCTTCTCGGACGATCATATTCTCACATCCCAGCGTGCACAATATAAAACCAATCTCTCGCATAAAACCGGTTTTTGGCCCTATTCTTGCCATTCCTTTCCGTTGTCATGCGGAATACAGCATAGGACGCAGGGCATTCATATCTCGGCAAGAGAAGCTGACTGGATAGCTTCGCAAACTTTATAGGCCAAAAGACACTCGATTTCCTGTTACCGTGACGTTAGTGTCGTGTCACATATGCGGAAAGAGGATGGAGCTAAAGGACAGCATAGACACTGATACGGGCAGGTTCTGCGGAGACTGCTATCGTGAGATAACGCGTGACCTCACTGCGGAGGAACTGGAGAGGAGGGCCAGTGGGATGCTGTGGGACTCCGGATTCAGGACTTCTTCATTATGGGCGTACGGGGTCGTCCAAGCGGTCATGGCGCTCCTTCTTATCGCAAGCCCGAACGTGGACACCTTGGCGTTCTTCGGGGCAGTCCTGTCCTCGTTCGCGGCGTACGCTCTTGGAGTGTTGATGGAGGTGTACGGCGTCAGGCGCAGGATAGTCCTGACGGCGGCTGTCTTCCTTGGAGGTGACTGGGGCCTTCCTGTGGATAGCCGGTTGGCTTCTCATGGAGAGGACAGAGGGCGTTCCCCAGTTTCCCGTGGGGGTGATTGCCTCCATACCGGCCATCATGTCTGCTCTTGCGGTGATTAACAACTTGGTCCGGGCCTACGAAGGAGCACGGAAGTAGAGCAAGGCTTCAGTCGAACACAGTCTTTCAAACGGGCACTCTCTCATTCTTGGATCCTATCATCTCAAGATCCACCGTAGTTCCTGCTGCGCTCTCGATCACGGATCCTGACCGACATAAAGCCGCAACTGACGACGCTTCCCGGTCTCAGCGCGGGGTCGACAGACTTGGGTAACTTGGGTCAGCGGCTCTGGACGGCAAAAGGCAATAAACCTATGTGATCCCAGAAACAAGGGGTGAGGACTGATGTCAGAAAGGGCGCTGGTAAAGGCCGAAGTGATCTTCTACGACAGCGAGAAGCCAAAGATGACCGGGCCCATCGGTCAGCTCATTCTCACAGACCGTAGATTCGTGTTCGTCAAACCCGCCTCGCGGGGACTCATCTCCAGAGTCGCTCCGGACTACTCCAACAACATAGACGAGGGCCTGAGGAACGAGGGAAGCATCGCGATCCCGCTGGGGGAGATCACTGAGGCCAAGGCAGATTCCACTTGGGGCACACCGTATCTAAGGGTACGCTATCGAACTGAGTCAGGCGACAGAGCTTGTTCCTTCATCTTCAGGGGTGGATCCTTCGAATCAGGTGGCGTTTTCCTCGGAAGGAGAGCAATCGAACAACTCGCTGCGACCATAGAGCAGTTGAAGCAGCAAGCTCCGAATGAATAGTGGTATGTTCTCTCAGTACTCGCTGATGACATGTGCGTATCTTACATTTCCTTGAGAGCCGGGATTCCGAGCAGATCCAGCACCTTCCCGAATACTACCACAAAGGCCTCTGTCAGGTGCAACCTTGACGATCTGAGATCCTTGGGCTCCGCAGACAAAACTGGGCAGGTCTCATAGAATATGTTGAACTCATCAGCAAGCTGCTTGGCATATTGGGTCAGGTACTTGGGCTGCAGGTCCTCCGCCGCAAGCTTGACCCAGTACGACAGCTTCGCCATTTCCTTCACGAGTGTGATCTCCGGTTCTGATTTCAGAAGTTGCGGCAGCAGCGGACCCTGCTCGTACGGTCCGGCCTTCAGGAGTATGCCATATGCTCTGGCATGAGTGTACTGGAGCCTCTGTCCCGTGTCGCCGTCCAGCCTGAGAGCCTCCTCGATATCAAAGACCATCAGGTTCTTCAGGTCCGCCTTGGCCAACGCGTATCTGATTGAGCCAACCGCTATCTCGGAGCCAACCAGATCGAGCCACTCCTCCCTTGCGGACGGATTCCTCTTGCTGCTCTCGGACTTCGCCCTCTTGCCCAGTTCAGCCAAGACATTCTCGGCGTTCACGACCAACCCTTTTCTCCCCGACATGTGGACGATCTTCTTGGATCTGAAAGACTCGTCCTTCGAAAGCTGATACGCAGTCTCTCCAGACAACGCAACCACTTCGTAAAGAAAAGGCTGGTATGATTCCTTGGCATGCTGTGAAAGAAAGCCCAGAGCTTCCCTTACCACTGCCTGAGGGTATTCCTGACGTGAATCCACCACTGTGATCGCGAGATCGACTCCATTGTATTGCTCGGGAGCCTTTCCGCCCTTAGCATGATCTGTCGTCCAGAGGGTTTGTCCGTTCGGTTGAATCACGAAGGTCCTGTACTTGAAGTCAATGTCGGGCTCTCCCACCTTCCACCATGCATAGGCTATGTCCTTTCCAACATATGTGGCAGTGCCGTCTGATCTGATGAGAACCTCGTCCGGTTCCTCGAGTTTCGAGAAGATCTCCACGTCACTAAGCCTTATTGTCACCGTCCCCTTGTTCCTTCCATCTTGCGGCCGGGAGATTCTACCCTGCTTCTCTAGTGACGAGATCGATTCCTCGAAGAGTCCGGACTTCACAATGTCGCTCTCCCAGTTCAGCAGATCGAAGAACACGTTGGCGCTCCAGCAGGTGCGAAGTTGATCAGATGCTACCCTCTCGGCGAAGCTTCTGGCGGTGCTTGCTGTCTCATTGTTGCCCTGCTCTATCTTTGATATTACCTCGCTCTTTCTCTTTGCGAGTTCCTCATCACTCTCAATGGCTGAGTGGACTTCCGCGTAGATCCTACCCGCATAGACATCGAACCTCTCGCCCTTTGGTTCCATGGGGTGCCCCATATACAGGTGGGCAACCAGATTGTCCGCAACCTGTGCTCCGCTGTCATCGATGTAGTTCAGGACTCGCACACTGTGGCCAACGTATCGTAGCACCCTGGCTAGGCAGTCGCCCAGAACTGTGTTCCTCAGTGTGCCTATGTGCAGAGCCTTGTTGGGGTTTGAGTTCGTGTGCTCCACCAGTACCCTCTTGGTTTTCACGTCCTCTGGCTTCCCGTAGTCGCCCCCCTTTCGGGATATACCCTCAAAGACGGCGGCTGAATACTTGAGCGGCTCGAACATGAAGTTCAGATATCCTGACACCTGACGGACTGATCTGATGTAGGGATGTGTACCGAAGTCAATCCGGCGCGCTATCTGCTCAGCGACGTCCTTCGGGTTCTTGTGAAGTCGGTTGGCGAGTTCTAGGGTCACGGTCGTGGTCAGGTCTCCGTAGCTTGGATCAGTGGGCTCTTCAACTGTCACCTCGATGTCGTAGCCTGACTTCCGTGTGGCCTCGGTCAGGATGTGCTTGGTATGCGCGACAGCTTCGGCGAACGACAATCCGGACGGCTATTCCTTCACTTGATGAGTTAAAGCTATTGTGAAGTATCTGTCACTCAAGCATTGTTTTGCCCGCTTGGAGACTCGAATCCTACGCGTACTGTCTGAGCCTAGTACACAAGGTCGGCTATTGCCCGCTTGACATCATCCGGACTTATCGTCTTTCTCTTGCCCTTGACTGTGTACTCAATCGCTCTCCTAGCCAGTTTCCTTCCTTCCTTGAGCAGCAAGTCGTGGAGCACCAGCAGTGCTTCTGCAGACACCCTTTCTACGGTTCTCGACTCTTTCATCTCAAGCTCAAGGACCTTCCTGATCGAGCTGTTTGGGAACACCCTTATGGAAGGCTCGATCCTCCTGCTCACTTTCTTCTGTTCTTCGTTCGGCGTCTTTGTCCCGGCGTCCGCCCCCGAACTTGCAGTGCTTTCCAAGGTGTGTGGGTCACTTCCGCGCCCTTTCTTAAAGGTTGTCGGCTCGCTCACTACCTTCCCAGCTTCTCATCGAGCTTCCAATGCTTCCTCAGTTCCTGCAGGTCCGGGAAGGCCTTCTGCAATATGGGAAGGTACATCTCGATCTCTTTCTCGGTCATGTACTGGAACTGATACTCGCCCAGGTACGGGGATGGTTCTCCCTCCCTCGTGATGAACTCCAGGTGCATGAAAGGCTCTCCCTCCTTGATCTCAATCGGCTTCCTCTCGTTGTTCAGGTTGACCACTTCAAGGGCAAGCCTCCCCATGAAGCCGCTGTGCACCTTGGCAGCGTTCAGGAAAGATAATCCATCCCTACCGAACTTGCTCTTGGCGGTCAGGTGAGCCACAAAGTCAGGCGGGAGGAACACAATCTCTCTGGTTATGAGGTTCTGATGCTCCAAGTAGTTCAGGACGACTGTCTCTTTCACTGTGAGGATGTACGAATCCCCGTCGAGCAGTCGCTCATCGAACGGATGTACTACCTTGAAATCCCTGACGAGTTTCAGTATTTCGCTTCTGCCCAGTACAGTCATTGGCCTCTGCCCCTTCCTGTGGGCTTAAATGTTTGACAACCACTCGCTCGGAGATTACGGACGCTGCCACAGCTGATGCGACGCAGTATGCAAGAGGAATTGGCGGGCCCGCTGGGATTTGAACCCAGGATCTCCGGCTTCGCAGGCGTCGCAGAAGCCTCCTCTTGGAGAGTTTCACTTTTTCAGCACTAACGAGAGTAATCTGCGCGGGCTGCTCGAGACAGCCTCCCCGACAGCGGAAGGAGTTCCCCTCTGCGTTCCAGAAATAGCCGTTCCAAGAAAGGCGACCGGGGACGAGTTTTCAGGGATGATCCCTGATCCTGACATGGGGAAGTTCGCCTCCTTCTGTCAGGTAGATCTCCAACTCGCGGAGAGGACAGTCCGGGAGCACGTCTGGCAGATAGGCAGGTTCCTGAGAACCATCTGTAAAGATCCGAAGTTCATCACGCGGGAGGACGTCAGATCCTACCTGGCGACATTCGCAGCCAAGGCCCCGGCAACGCGCGCGAACGTCCTGAAATCGCTCAAGGTCTACTTCCGGGACTACTTGGGACGCCCGAAGGTAGTCGAGACGTTCAGGTTCCCCAAACAGGAGTTCAGCCCGAAGCAAGTCCCCTCGCGCGCGGATCTTCAGAGGTTCTACGGAGCAATACGCTCGCCCAGAGAGAGGGCGTTCTTCCTCCTTTGTGCAACTTCTGGCCTGAGGAAGAACGAGGTTCTGTCGCTCAACAGGGATGACGTGGATCTCGAGAAGCGGATGATCATCCCCAGGAAGAAGAACGGGACGAGGACGAAGCGGACTTGGGTTTCCTTCTTCAACGAGGAGGCAAAAGCAGCCCTACTGAAATACATAGAGACCAGGATAGACGACGATCCGAGACTGTTCAGGCTCAGCCCGAGGCAGACACACTTCTTCGAAACCGCGCGCTTGGAAACAGGCCTTCAGGTCACTCCCCAAGTCCTGAGGGAGTTCTTCGCGTGCGAGATGGGCAGGCTGGGCGTCTCGGATCGATACGTGGACGCGTTCTGCGGGAGAATACCTCACTCTGTCCTGGCCAGACACTACACGGACTTCTCTCCGGAGAGGCTGAAGGAGATATACGATCGGGCCGGGCTCAAGATCTTCTAAGCGAGGGCTGGGAGTTCGTCGCGCCCGTGAACGGTAAGATTCTGATCAAAAGGCGAGACTGATCGTCTGCGATCGTGCTCGAGAGATGCTATTTCCTCACGCGCACGCATCTTAAGGACGTTTCTGTGACCGCGAGGATTAGAGACAAAAAGGAGAAGACCTTAAGTAGTTTGGGTGACAAACTACGGTCAAAATGAAGTTGGAAAACGAAGCCATAAGACTGGCGGTGTGCACGCTCACGTTCGGTATCTTGATCGGGGGCGCGATCATAGTAGGTATCTTGATCGGACCACCGCAGAATGTCACAGTAACCCTCATGTATACTATCGTCGGCGGGTTCCGCAATCTATTCTGGTGAGGCATCACACTGACTTCTCGCCTGAAAGGATGAAGGAGATCTACTAACAAGCAGGACTGAGGATCTCCGACTTGTGCCGGCCTATTACCTAACGCGTCCTGAAGATCCAATCCCTGATCTGAAACGCGGCTGGCTCATATCGGTCTGTCCTTTTCGAATTCATCATGTCGTCTTAAAAACCTTGATGACGCTCAGATCTTAGGGATTCAGCGTATCTCCTCGGGGCTTCCTTCCTCAAAGATCGAGGCCGTGTCTCGCTGAAGTTCGCCGCGGAGCTTTATGGCGATGGTAGCTCCTTTTCCTTCGGTTCCCGATCACGACCGAAGATGACTATGAATGCAGAGAAGAGGAATCCTACAGTCAGTCCGGCCAAGAGGTTAGACCATCCAATCAATTCAAGATTCGGGGCGGGAGACTGTGGAATGAGTTCGGGCGCCAGTATCAGAAGTGCAAAGCAGAATGCTGTGGCAAGAAGTAGTATGATCTCTATCTTGTTGATCTTCATGACAACTTGACCTCCATCATCGTCGTTGAGCCCCCCTTCTGACTTCCGATCGCCTGAGTTGCCTTTCTCTCTTTGATGAGCGCGAGTAACTCCTTCGAATGTCTTTCCTCGCGCGAGCGGTAGAGCTTCTGCGCCTTCTCGCTCCCGGCCCCCTGCGCGTATATCGCGCTGTGGCTCCCTCGAACTGCTCCAAACCACGGGCTTCCCTTCGCTCGGGTCCTACCCCCCCTGAGGCGATCAATTTACTGCTGGGATTAAGGACCAGCCTTCCTAATTAGATTATCCACGTCAGTATGAATCTAATATGACTTAGAACATTCCGCGCGCCGTGTCACGCGGAAGTTCCTCGGGACTTCCTCGGGGAGATATTCGCGTGCGAGATGGACAGATCGGGTGTTCCAGACAGATATGTGGATGCGTTCTGCGGAAGAGTTCCGCAGTCAGTTCTGGCGAGGCACTACACGGACTTCTCTCCTGATAGACTCAAGGAGATCTATGATCAAGCAGGCCTGAGGGTATTCGGCAACACCGAAGTTCAGCGCGCGCGATGACATCCAAAGTCGCCTGAAGAGGGCGATCCGAGGGGAGAAGGGGATCCTTGAGATGGACCGGTTGGCAACGGCGCGCGTGGATTGAAACGGAGTTTCGGTCACTCCTTGAAGATAGTCGCTGCTAGGAGGAAGTGGAATGCTGAAGGATCCCCTGCGAGCAACGATCCATCTTCACCTAAGTTCGATACGAGAACAGTTCTCGTGAAGAAAGATTGCTAGTATCTCCTTCCGAGCAGAATCTCAGGCAATGCTTCGAGCTTGGACTTGGCCTCGGAATCCGGTAGTTTTGATAAGGCTTCCTCTATCGCGTCTTCATACTTCGAGGCGAACGCGAGGCTCTCTTCCTCAAGTCCCGCCGACCTCAGCATATTCATAGTATCCGTGATTTCTTCTTGGGTTGTGGATTCCCTGGCGAGCCTTTCCAATAGGATTTCCTTCTTCTCCTCGTTCAACCTCTGCAAGGCTAGAAGGACCACGGTGTTCCTAGCCTTGTGCACCATTAAGTCCTTGCCAATCTTCTTCCCGAACTCCTGCTCGGCTCCAAATATGTCCAAGACATCGTCTCTGATTTGGAATAGATAACCTAGATTGAGCCCGTAACTCGCCAACGCCTCCTCGATCTGCTTTGGTGCATCAGCAGCTATGGCGCCAGCCCTGCAACAGCCTTCGAATAGCACCGCGGTCTTCGCCCTGATTATTCGCAGGTAATTGTTAGTCGCAACGCTCTTCTTCATAAGGCTCTTGAAAAGGGGCTCGTCCCCAGCCGCCCTTTCCAATGATGCATTAAGCATTTCGTCTTCTAGCGCGTCATCTAGAACCTTCGAAACCAAGTTCTCAAGTTCTTGAGAATGCTTAGATTGATTCAGAATTCTCACTATGGCTTCTCTGTACTTACGCGCTATGAGAATTGCTGTGGCTCGACCGAATTTCCTCCGAGCGCTTGGCGCACCTCTCCTGAGCTCACTCTTGTCGACTATGTCATCGATTATGAGGAGAATACTGTGCGCGAGTTCGAAAGCTGCCGCGGCGGAAGTCGCCTCTGCTTTGCCCCCTGCGGCCTCTGCGGAAAGCATCACGAGCATTGGCTCCAGTCTCCTTGCTCTGGTCTCGATCTGGTACATCAATGTTTCTGTGAACGCAAGATTGACCTCGGACACAAGGTACTTCTCTATCACTGGGTCTACAATCGCACCAATGCCTTCGAGTGCGCGCTCGACAGGCAAGAACTCGCCATGCATTCTCCTGAATCAGCCTCCAAGTGAACCTAGTATGAAGGACAACATGCCGAGCATCATCGCTATTCTTATTAGATCCTTTTCCTTGGTCAGAGTCTTCTTATCGTCTGTCGTCAAGGTCTTGACCGTTGAGATTAATATCAAGACGTCTGGAATCATGACTGCGTACATGTAGTACCTGTTTGTCATTCCGGCGATGGCAGGAAGGAAGGTACATACTATAGCCATGAAGTAGAAAAATGCTGCCAATCTCTTTGCTGCTGTCTTACCGTACTTTACGGCGGGGGTTTCGATTCCCTTTGATAGGTCTCCCTCCACATCAATGACTCCCTTGTGCACTTCCCTTCCGAGATTTAGCAGGAATGCCATGGTTGAGAACAGGATAAGGTAAGACGCAATGCGACTTGTGGCAATTGCACCTCCTGCTACGAAGGGTAGGGCCACCAATGCGCTTACCAACACATTGCCGACGAAACCTGCCCTTTTCAAATAGACATTATACAAGATCGATAGAGCAGATGCCTCCAAGGCGATCAAAACGTACAGCACATTGAACGTCAGTAAAGAAGTCAGTAGGCCCAAGATAAGGAGTAGTAGCGAAAGATTTCGGGCTTCTACAACGCTGATCTTGCCGGAAGGTATCGCTCTCGCCGGCTGATTTATCCTGTCTACATCTACATCGATGAGGTCGTTCGTCACGTTGGCAAATGCCAATAGGAGGGAAGTCGCAGCAGCCCCAGATAGCAGCTGCGGTAGCATTGTCATACTGCCATCAGATAGTGTGAATCCAACGATGACCGCGATCCCCATCATGATCGCATTTACTGGCCTCGTTATCCGAACAATCGCGACTATGTTGCTCATTTTCGCATTCACCTAGACACTCTTTGAATTCGCCTTTGTCCAAGCTGCTATCGGTGTCGAGAATTCCTCTTCCACTTTTGTTCTGTGCAACACATTGAAAGAGCAGAACGGGATGATTCTACCGTCGGGTATCACGTAATGAATAACACACTTCTCCACTCTACTCAGGTCGAAGTTGTAGGCGTCCATGAAATGCATACAGCCTATCAATATGGCCTTGCGGTGAAATTCTGCCAAGTCCTCTGGCGTCCCGCGGGTTAGCAGATTCAAGATCAACTTAACGGCGTCTACATTTCTCGGAAGTTTGTCCACATGCACCAGACTCGGTAGTTTCCTCGCTATCTCCAGTATGGCCCCCGCTTTGCCAAATCTGTGGTCTCGTTCCAACTTGTTGGCAACATCCAAAACGAGTCTGTAAGTGGCTTCAACGTCAATGAATTTGGGTAGAGGTACGAGTCTTTCTCCATCTACGAAAACGTATGTAGCTGCCCCACAATGAGGGTGGCACGTAAAGTGCGTTTGTGGTATGTGACTCCAGGATTGGACGGATAGAGATAGTGGTACGACTATGGGAATGGGATAGAAGTCCTCGGCGAGAATCTGACCGTCGGTTTCCTGTTCTACCAGTTTGAAAAAATCTGGGATCGTGACCCTTGCACTCTTTACGTTCTCTCTTTCAACGCGACCGCAGAATGATATCGGCTG
>Ga0315296_10000071_pt1 | contig 103842 bp, 116 predicted proteins | sample YL17G14_18_MG_FD_203921 | JGI IMG/M metagenome (GOLD analysis project Ga0315296, IMG submission 203921) | Sediment microbial communities from Yellowstone Lake, YNP, Wyoming, USA - YL17G14_18 | ecosystem: Environmental > Aquatic > Freshwater > Lake > Sediment | place: USA: Wyoming | collected... | reverse complement strand
CTACATGTATACCCAACTCCCTGAGTTTCACAAGCCGCCCCAACAGTACAACTTCCTGAAGTTTGCCCAGGGCAAGCAGAATCGCACACAACTGTGCCACTTGCGGTACACAGATACCAAACTCCACCAATGTTTATCCCAGTACCGACCGGACCAAAACAACCTCCAGGAAAGGCACACTCAAAAGATTCGCAACAATTACTACCACCAGTACCATCCGATGCACAATTTCCAGAACAACATTCACTATCTGCAGTACAGGTTTGCAATCTAGGTTTACATATTGTAGTCGTGGTTGTTGCAGCTTCACAAAAACAACAACAGCGAAGTATTGCTTTACATTCACTGTATTCTGTCCATTCACAATAGCCAACACACAAACTTCTGCAATAAATTGATCCACTAACACAGAACCCTCCTGCGGCTTCACAATCACCTAGGGTGGTTATTGTAGTTGTGGTGGTAGTTGTAGTTGTTGTCGTAGTCGTAGTGGTAGTGGTAGTGGTTGTTGCAGCTTCACAAAAACAACAGCAACGACTACATTGACTATATCCTGGTTCACAATAGCCATAACCACCACAATAAGTATTACAAGCACTAGAACTTTGTTTACAAACCCCACCTTCATTCGTACAGTCTCCAGAAGGAGGTGTTGTGGTTGAAGTAGTGGTTGTCGTCGTTGTGGTTGAAGTAGTTGGTCTCGTCGTTGTCGTCGTAGCAGTAGTCGTCGTGGTTGTTCCTCCACCTCCTCCACCTTCTGGAATAGGCATAGCTTTCAGATTAACTTGATCAAACAAAAGAAGAATTGAAACTATGATGGATAAAGTTATCAGAATCTCTTTCATCTGATCTCACCTGGCATGTTGAAAACCAAAACGGATTTGTCTAAGTTGTTGAAAAAATCTTCTTTTGTACTAAAATTCAACCCTGAGGGAAATATGAATATCTCTGTGAATATGTATTTTCCTGGTAAATCAGCAGCAAACCCAGAAAAACCAACATGGTGATAATCCTTCCGGTAGAAGAGTTTACTGCAAGCCTTGCCTTCATACTCTATTTCTCCTTGTAAAGACGAGTCCACAAAGATAGTTGACCTATTGTACCTCTCTGGCAACTCTGCAGGATAATTCGGAAAATTGGAATTAGTACAAACGTAATAAGAATCGAAGTATTCGTTCAGCTTCTGCAAGTTCACTTGAAGGCCAAAGTATTCACCAGGCTTGAAAACTCTCTTGTCATTCGTCAAGTAAAGTCTACCGTCAGAATCCAAGCTGCATATGACATAATCCCTTCCTGTGTCGAGCAAGACCTTCTCACAATCCTCTACGTATTGAACCTGTTCTTCAGCGTTCAAACGGAGTGCTTCAAATTCAGCCATCTTCTTGGATTGTTGATGAACATAGTAAAAGCCTAGGCCTGAGAGCAGAAGGAGTGTAATTATAATGGTTAAAATTATCTTTCCCATGATTAAAATTAAGATTCCCTCAATAAAAAGTTAATGACTTGGTGTCGGTCTAGAGTGTGCATAACAGAATGAACCTTTTCTATACCTAAAATTTATTCTTGTGCAACTAAAGTTAACTTATGGTTTATGCAGTCGAAACTACAGAAACTTTTGAAACAGTTTTTAAAAAGAAGCATAGGGATAAAGTAGAATGGCTTAAAAAGATTAAGGAAAAACTAGGAGAGCATCCAGAATACGGAAAGCCACTACGAGGAAGATTACATGGCACGTGGCAGATAAGAATAGGTCCATTTAGATTGTGGTATGAGATCAATCATGCAGAGAAAAAGGTTATATTGAAAGCAATACTCCACAAAGATGAAGCAATTAAATACTATTGACTTTTTTCTAACTCTTTTATGAATTTGTCTATATTTCTTGTTCTTCTCTCTAGTATATCCTGTTCACTTTTTTCAAGCTGTTCCATTATTTCTCTATTTTGTAGAGTTTCTATAGTAGCCTCTAAACTTTCCAAATCTGCCTTTGGTATGCTAACTAGTCTTTGCATTATTATCATTATATTAGTTGGGGTAGAAATATTTAAATCTATAAAAAATACTCGTTTAACTTCTGCAAATTAACTTGAAGGCCAAAGTATTCTCCGAGCTTGAAAACTCTCTTGTCATTCGTCAAGTAAAGCTTACCATCAGCTAAGCTGCATATGACATAATCCCTTCCTGTATCGAGTAAAGCCTTCTCACAATCCTCTACATACCGGATTTGCTCCTCTTTTCCTGAACGGAGTGACTCAAATTCAGCTATTCTCTTCTTGGATTGCTGATAAACATAGTAAAGCCTAGTCCAGAAAACACGAGTAATAGTAATATAACGGTTAAAATTATCTTTCTCATAAATAAAATAAATATTTCTGACATTAAAAAGTTTTTAGCAGGTGAAATTGAAACGAACGTGAGAAAAAAATACTACTTTACAAATTTTAATATTACCCGCATAAAATCTTTTATGTCTTTTAGGTCATATCTCATTATTCTTAAAAGTCTCTTTGTATCAATATCAGCATATCTATGAACTAGAAGGTTTCTGAATTTTGTCATCTTTGCTAATTTTTTCCCGAGTTTTTCAGTGATGATTTTGTTTTTAACTAATACCTCAAACATCTTTGAGTACTCTTCTGCCCTCTCCAGATTTTTCGCCGCTATTATATGGTTTGCCACGTCGATACAACCTTCGCAAACCTCAAAAAGAGTATATTTGATAGCTTGTAAGTCTTTGTAATTACTCTCTAAGTCCTCAGCACTCTTGCCTTTAAACTCTTCCAAGAATTTTAAATTGATCTCGATTACGTCGAACTTTGATTCTATTAGATCTTTGTCGATCATGCTCTGAGCCTTCTTTCTCTCATTTCATCATATTCTTTGTAATAAGGCTTAAAATCTATATAACTTTTAGTGATGAACGTCACAAACTTTACTCTTTCTCTTTCATTATTTGAAAAGATTAACTTACCATACCTTAAAACTTGGTTCAAGAAACGTAGTGGTTTTCCATTCAGGATAACAGCCTCAACATTTTTCATTCCTGCATCTCTTTCGATTTCAAGACTGAGTTCAACTTCGTAAAATTTTCCCCTTTTAGTATTTTCTTTCAAAAAAACTCCTATATCAACATCGCTATCTCTTCTCTGTTCACCTCTCGCGAAAGAGCCATAAATGTACGCAAACAAGATATTCTTATGCCTCTTTAAGACTTTGGATATTTTTTCCATCGTTCTCATAAATTTTCATTTGATTTTTCTTTTTAAATACTTAGAACTATTCTAATAGCATTTACGAATCGCTTCAATCAGTTCTTTCAGCGATGCATCAGTCTTTATTCCAACGTTTGAAAAATGCGTCCTTTCAGCTTTGTAACCATTCTCTCTCAATCTTTCTAGCAAAATCTTAGATTTGGGTATTCTCAAGTCGTGTTTCTGGCATACTTTATGCACATCATAATAGAAAGGAAAAGATTCATTCTTGAGAAAATATAACATTTTTTTTATCTTTTTATCAGTCTTTGACCAGTTTATCTTGGACAGTTCTTTCTCACACGATTGAATGAATCCCAAATCCTCAATCTGGCCAATCCAAACCTTTCCTATAATTTTTGTTTTCTTCTTGCAGAACTCACATTCTGTGATTGGATTAACATCGACTTTTCTCCACAAACATTCAGGACAGTAATTAACGTAGCCAAGATTATCTGTAATTGATTTACTGGCTATGCTCTTTCCTTTTTTCACGCTAGAAAATACTCTGAAATAATGTTCTGACGCATAACTCAACAAAGGTTTGAAAGAAAAAGACCATTTTGAGAATGATAATGCCGCACTTGTAACCAAAATTCTTAGACCCAACTCCTTGAAGAAATCTGTCTTATAGCTTTCAATACTGTATCTTCTCAGACAAGTAATAGGACTAGTTCCACACAGAGCAGCAGTATCAGTCGCGGAAAACCCTAAGAATCCTTCTCTTTTTATCGCTCTGGCAGCAGAATCGAAGTAATAGGTAGGACTGCCATAAGGATCAATATCTATGTAATCAAACACTCTCATTTTCTCTGACAAAAGAAGGTTTGTATCTTGATTAACAATCTCGATTTTATTCCTAACAGAATTCAAGCGTGCATTTTCTTTCATGAATTTCAAGTTATCTTCACTAAAATCGTTCAAGAATACTTTTTTCACTCCACATTCTTTCGCTATCCTAATCCCTCTAGCGCCGATTCCAGCCAAAGCATCACAAACAACCCAATTTTTTGGATTAAGTGTTCTAATTACGAGCACGGTTAAGTCTCTGGACAACTCAACTCTCGGGTTAAAAAAATGTTGTTTATTTAGGTATTCTATTGGGATTTTCAGTCTAGTTAAACCCTCTACAATTTCTCTCGTCTTGTTCAACACAATAAGATTTAACTGTCTAATCGTTTAATATTTATCCCATGGATGATGCAAAGGAAAGTTATGAAAAGCTAGGAAAAAAATATCAACTACCGGCATTTGAAGATTTGATCAGAGAATTCCCAGTGAAGTTAGAAAACCCTGACTTGGTATTGCATGATGTAATCGAGAAGATATGTGATGATATGTGTGATCGTACTCAAACACTTGAACCTATCATATTTGCTGGTTCTTCTGGTGATCCTTCTATTCTTTACGAAACAAACATGTTGAAAGATAAGAGGGATGAAGCCTTCGGGTTATTCAAAGAATTGATGTCAATCTGTTGGGGAGGGGAAAAGGTAAAAAATCTTGCAAATGAAGATAAAATGGCTGAATTCATTAAGACTGTTCATAAAAAATGGGTAAATAAACTGAAGAAAACATTCGTGGAAATCTGTGAACTATTCGAGAAAAAATGGAAGAATGCTGAGTTGAGAAAGAGTCCTACTGACTTGATGTACCATGGTTAGTTGAAATTTACGATCGTTCTCTATATCTCTTCAAAAAATTGAGTAAATTAGATGTAAATCCATTCTTCGAAGGCGGCATGGCTAAAACACCTTCTGCTTTGCTTCTTTTAATCGACCTTATAGACTTGTTATAAGGATCAAAATCCCAACTTCGATTAGCTATTGCTTTCGGGTCAACCACAATGTCAGCAATCCATCGAAGATTATATCTGTTGCCAGGTGGTTCTGGCGGTATCAACAAATCTATTTGTGTATATAATAAATCCCTGAGTTCTTCAGATGTGACTTCCTCAATTTTAGAAACTTCTTCACCCGGACTAAAGTATAATTCCTTTGTTTTTTCAAATTCAAGAATAAGACCAGAAATTTTGGTTTTTTTACCCCCTTTTGGTATAAATACGTATTCCCAAGCTGCCAGTGGTTCTAATACATTAGGTGCAATTTTTTTAAAGTCTACATAATCATCCCATATTTCATGACCGCAACAATCATAGCAAACATCGAGCAGTGTTTGACCTTTTCTGCCCATTCTTTCAATTATAATCTCTTTCAATTTATCAGAAGGAGTCTTTGTTTCCATTAAAGTAGCTTTTGTCTCTCGGAGTACATCTTCATATTTACTCCTTACTATAACTGGAAATTTTACATGACCATTAGTATCATAATCGATAGGAATAGGAACAACTACATCTCCTGAAAGATGTTTGGTTATATAGTTTGAGATATTTTTGATTCCACTACTAAGACTACTTTTGTTTATATAAGTCGGGAAATTTAGGTTCGATTGAACCAAATTTTGAGTAGTTATCATCTTACCACAGATTTAGTTTACAATCTATAGAAACCGTTAAGGATTTAAACCTTTCCCATTAAACGTATAAACTTAATTACATCTTCTTGACAAAAACCTTAAAGAAGCCAAAGATTATTACAATCAATATTATCGTAATTAAAATGGCAACCATGCTGAAGTAGTCAAATCCTAAACTTGTTGTTCCTTCTCCACAACTCTGTCCATATGCTTTTGCTACTGTTGCTATATCTATTATATCAACAACACCATTATGGTTTACATCTGCTACAAGATTCCATCTTGAATGTCCTGGATAAGAACCATAAGCCTTTGCCACAGTGGCAATGTCTAGAATATCAATCTTTCCTTTACCGTCTACGTCCAAACAATAACAATCAGAACTACAACAACGTTTTCCTGCTTCTATTTCATCACAATCTGTATCAGCCCCACAAGCAGACTCGCAAGTATTTACGTCACGTGAAGCACCAGGAGAACAGCCACACTGAGAAATGGCAGTATTTTCATTCATATCCATCTCATTACAATTGCGTTTTTTACAACCCCATGCACCTGGCCAAATACTGTCTAGATATTCACAACAAGGATCTCCCTTACAGCCCCATAAATCATCCCTGTCCTTGTATCCTTGACAATCATGTGTCATTTCTATGGTTCCAGAGGCCTTATCAGTCCATTTTTCATTAACACAATCATTATCATTCTTTACATCCATATATCTTGTAATGTTGTCTATTATCACTTTACCTTGTTTTTTGCTATCACATTCAACACATCTTCTCTGGCTGGCATCCCATCTTCCAGTTTTTCTAACACAAACTGCATCAACAAAGCTGAATGTGCAATCATCTACCAATTCACAAACATTTCCATTATAATCTCCAGTATCAGGGCACTTGTAGTCTTTTTGACATATTGCATAATTATCCTCACAACTATCGACAAAATTATCATCTGTACCTTTACCCCCAGAGAAACAACATGGTCTTTCCCCATCACAAAAAGCATTAGGATTACAATTGCAATCTTGTTTGATTATGATACATGAACCTGTAGAATAGAAACCTGATGATATTTCTACTGCACAGTTTGAACCAGTTGTACAATCTGAAACTGTGCCCGTATCACTCTTCACGCATTGACAATGGACAGGTATTCCTGCCTCAACTTTAGAGATAAGAATAGTTATTGAGAATAGAATTAACACAAAAAGAAATTTTTTCGATGTCATCTACAAATTATATAGGAAAACCTGAATATATAATTCTCTAAATTACTTCAACTTTTGTTATGATTGCCTGACCAGGTAAATTAGTCTCAAACTTCGCTCTTACTATGCCTTTGTTTCCGTGCAGACCTGTAACTTCTCCGTTTATTTTCTTCCCAGACGGTGATGTCCAAACAAGTTTTTTTCCCAAGAACCCTTTGGCTTTCTCTCTAGAATCAACATTGTCCAATTCTATCAATACTTGATTAACATTTTGAGTATGTCTTCCTCTTCTGTAACTTAAAATCGTTCCTTTCATGTCAATCATTTTAATAAGATGGGTTTCTTAAATTTAAATCGATTATTTTTTCTCTTCTTTTTCATGTTTTTTCAAAACTTTAGCCAAATCTCTTATCAGATTCCTGACATATTCTCGCATCTGATACACATCTTTATCAGGAACTTTGTCTAAATTCTGTTTTTCTGCCAATCCTTTCATCTCTTCTATTTTCTTCCAGATATCCCAGTAATATCCTTCAACGAGTTTATTATCAACAAACTCTCTCTTGAATACATTTGGTATCTCTTCTGTCTTCTCAGGTAACTTATGTAAAGTCTTCAAAGCAGCGATAGCAGCCTTGTACATGACTTCATGCGTCCTCTCAAGAATCTTCTCTTTTTTCCTGAACTCTAAGACTGAGAGCAGCTGAAACATCTTTTCAATGAATTTATCAGCTTTATCAATCCATTCGTCGACAAAAGCTCCAGTGACATCCATCAGTTCCTTATGTTCGATCTTTTTTCTCACTTCGATGATATCTTTAAGCCAATCAGCATATTGCTGTTCAAGGATGCCAGGATCAACAAGATATTTCTTGACTTCATCGTAAGCCTTGTTTGGTACGGGTGGCTCTAAACCCATAAACATCAGAACAGCCTGAGCAGTGTTAAGCATGGCATAATAACAATCTTCAGCCAGCATCAAGAGTTTAACAGTCTTCGCCCTCATCAACTTCTTCGGTGCGCCTTCCATGTAACTCTCTATTGCTTCTCTAGTCGCAGGAATCTTCCCCATCTCCAACAATCTTTTGATAGGCATGAAAAAACCAGCATCATAGAGTGTTTTGCCTTCTTTTATGAAGTTGTAAATAATCGGATGACAGACACGAGCATAATCCCAGAATTCTGTCAGTGTGTAGGAAGGTTGAATTGAAATGTCTTCGGAAATTCCAGTTGCCATTTTCTCTAAATTATCATCAATCTCATTCTTTTCTTCTGGGCTTATCTCTTTCTCTGTATCATCAATAACCATGAAAACATCGACATCAGATTTGGCCTTGTATTCGCTCCTTGCCACAGAACCCATCATGATTATGCATTTGACTCTGTTCCCATACTTTTCCAAGATTTTATCCTTTAATTTGTTCAGTTCTTTGTCTATTTGAGCCTTTGTCTTTGGTTTTTTCTCTTCTTTCTTCTCTTCCATTCACATCACAACGGCAAATCCATTTCGACCAATTCTTTAGGTAACAGCTTCTTCATCCTCTCTATTATATCATTCGCCAAGGTCATAGCCTTATTAAGATGCTGAGCGTCTACATCCTTTATTACTTCATGTTCGATATCTTTCCATAACTTGTTCAATTCTAGGTATTTATCTATGTATGTCTTTTCCAGTTTCTTCTCTTTCACTAGTTTTTCCAGCTCTTCCGCCATGTGTTTCTGGTCTGGTGTTGTTTTGTAATAGTACATTATGACTGATTGACAAGCATCTGTTGCAGCATACCTTAGATCGAATATCATCGATTTTATGGTTAAACTGACTTTCTTCATGTGGACTTCGGCTGATTTTGCCTTTATTCCAATCGTCTCTTCACTCGGTGGCAATAACCCAGCTTTGAGCATTCTTTGAACTGGTTTTATAAAACCTGTGTCGTAGATGACTAGACTGGACCTTAAATAATTAAATAGTTCGGGTGAACCCCTTTTCATCCATCCCCAGAATTCTGTCAAGCCAGTTGTTTGAACATGTATATCTTTTAATTGTACTGATATGAGTTGTAATTGTGCTTGTATTCTCTCTAGATCTTCAGAGCTTTTAGTGGCTGTATCGTCTAGGATAACCCAAACATCGGCATCAGAAGTCTTTTTCATCTCCCCTGTGGCAGCAGAACCAAATATAAGAACAGATTTTACTAGGTCACCATAAGACTTTCTTATCTGGTTTGTGAATTCTATTATCTTAGTGTAAATCTCCCCTTTTGGGATTTCTTGTGTCGTTAAATCCTTTTTTTTAGGTATTAAGGGTTTTTTCAATTCTTCAGATAACTCATCTTCAAAAGTCATACTTATACCTTGTTTTCACTTATATATAAATTTTACTACTATTTAAGAGTAAATTAATTTAAATGCCTCCGAACCATCGATTAACTATTCTAATAAATAACTATGAGCAGATAAACTTTTGGTTGAATAAAAAATGAATAAAGTAGATTCTTGTATTTTTTACTTTTTCAGCTTGTAAACAGAATCATTTTCCCCGACTGCATCGATGACTTTTAGACCTATTGAATCCCCTTTCTTTGCTTCTTTTATGTTTTTATGCTCTATTTGCATCGAATCCACTGTCTGGGTAAAATTAGTGCTAGGGCCTTCTATGGATATCTCATCTCCGACTGAAAGCTTGTTTGTAAGTTCTACCACTGCAACGCTTATTTTGCCATAAAAGTGAGCTATTTTACCTATCAATTTTTTTTCTTGTTCCATGAATATTCTATAGTTAATAAGATTATAAAATTTTGTATTGTGTTTATTTCTAATAATTCTATAATACTAAAATCTACATTATAATGGTTTGACTTTAAAATAGTTCCTTTTTAAAATACCTAGAAAAGCCTTAAAAAAAGTATTTTAAGCATGATTTATATATTCCACTTACTAATAACTTCGTATGTCTGAACACTCGCAGAAAAGCAGGGAGCTTAACTCAATTTTTTGAGTGATATTATGTGCGGAATCATCGGTTATATTGGAAGAAACAAAGCAGCTCCAATTCTACTCCAAGGTTTAAAACATTTAGAGTATCGAGGCTACGACAGTGTTGGCATAGCTACTGTTTGCCATAGAGATATCTCAATAAAGAAAGACGTGGGAAAAGTCGAAGAAGTAAATTCCAAACTAAATTTTATAGAGCTAGAAGGAAATTTAGGAATGGCACACAACAGATGGGCTACTCATGGAGCTGTAACAACTAAGAATGCACATCCTCATACAGATTGTTCTGGTTCTATAGTTGTCGTACATAACGGAATAATCGAGAACTACCAAACGTTAAAAGAACATCTAACCCGAAGAGGTCATGTCTTCAAGAGTGAGACTGACACAGAAATCATTCCACATCTTATAGAAGAAGAGATGAGCAAAGGAAAAAAATTTGTCGAAGCTGCTAAGATTGCGGTGAAAAAACTAGAAGGAAGTTATGCATTGCTTGTGATGCATAAAGACGAAGATAAGTTGATAGCTGTCAGGAAAAGATCCCCTCTAGTCTTGGGAATTTCTGATGATGAGTATTTTGCAGCAAGCGACATCCCAGCCTTTATAGAAAACACGAAGAAAGTAGTTTATCTTTCCGACTATGATTTCGTCATTTTAACGCCGAAGAACTTTAAGGTTTTCAACTTACTTGAATGGAAACCTGTGAAAAGAAAAATAGACACGATAGGTTGGGATGCTGAGCAAGCAAAAAAAGGAGAGTTTGAGCATTTCATGATGAAAGAGATAGCTGAGCAAGCTGATACTGTCCAAAAAGCTTTTCAGCAAGATAGAAGAATAATAGATGACATCGTTAAAGAAATGAAGAAGGCAAAAGGAATCTTTCTGATAGCTTGCGGTTCAAGTTATCATGCCTGTTTAGCTGCAAGTTACGTTTTTTCTAAAGTAGCAAAGTACCACGTTAATGTGATATTGGCTTCTGAATTTCCGAATTACGAACATTTCCTTACAAAAGATACTCTGGTAATAGCAGTATCCCAAAGCGGAGAGACTTACGATGTTCTGGAGGCTGTTAGAGCTGCTAAAAAAAGAGGGAGTAAAGTTATTTCAATAGTCAACGTCATGGGGTCTTCTTTAACCAGAGAATCAGATGCCTTCTTGATGATGCATGCTGGTCCAGAAATCTGCGTTCTTTCAACTAAAACTTATACTTCTCAATTAACTTTACTTTCACTCTTAGCTTATGCCTTTGCTGAAAAATATGATGAAGGGAAGAAAAAACTCACTTATCTCTGGAATGTTATCTATCAGTTAACTTCAAGGACGATGAGAGAAAAAATTAAAGAATTAGCCGAAATCTTGAAGGATAAAGAGCATGTATTCTGCATAGGTAGAGGCTTACAGTATGCTACAGCATTAGAAGCTGCTTTGAAAATCAAAGAAGTAAGTTACGTTCATGCAGAAGCTTTCGCTGGTGGAGAGTTAAAACATGGAACAATAGCTTTAATAGAGAAAGGAACTCCTTGTTTGGTTTTTGTCTCTGAAGATAACGAGAAAGAAATCCTATCGAATGCAATTGAGATTAAATCAAGAGGAGGTTATATCATCGGAATCTCTTCTAAGGAAAATGAAATCTTTGATTTTTGGATAAAAGTTCCTGAATCTAATAATGAGAATGCTGTAGTGCAGATAATACCGATTCAAATTTTGGCTTACCAGCTCGCAGTCTTAAGAGGTTGTGATATCGATCATCCTAGAAATCTTGCAAAAGCTGTGACAGTTCCATAAAATTTAAAATAGAAAATACGAATTGATATTAAATGAACATATTCAGAGCATACGACATTCGTGGAATCTATCCAACAGAAATAAACGAAGAATTCGCCTTCAAAATAGGTAAAGCCTTTGGAACCTTCAACCCTGGTAAAATCATTGTTGGCTCTGAATCACGTTTGAGCGGCCCTTCACTTAAAGAAGAATTAATAAAAGGTTTAATATCAACAGGCGCAACCGTTATCGATATAGGTACAGTGACATCACCAATCGTCATGTTCGCTACTAAACATCTAGGATGTTCTGGTGGAGTTAATGTCTCTGCTTCACACAATCCCAAAGAATACAACGGTTTTAAATTCTATTATAAATATGGCATTCCAATAGATTTTGAAACTGGACTTATACAAATCCAAAAAATTTTCGAGAAAGAAAAATTTACAGAAGGCAAGGGAAAGTTAATAAAAAAAGATGTTATCAAAGATTATTCTAATTTTTTGTTGAGTAAAATAAGAAAACCGTTAAAAGTGAAAATAGTTTATGATGCAGGAAATGGTTCAACTGGGAAAATATATCCAAAGATATTGAAAAAAGCTGGAGTAGAAGTTCATGAGTTATACTGTGAACCAGACGGAACTTTTCCGAATCATGAGCCAAATCCTTCTAATAATGAAAGTTTGAAAGATTTACAAAAAAAAGTTTTAGAAATTAATGCAGATATTGGTTTCGCCTCTGATGGCGACGGGGATCGATTGGCTGTTGTCGATGAAAATGGGAAAGTAATTCCTACTGGCATAATCTTTTCTATTCTAATCGAGAGTGCACTAGAAAAAGAACCTGAATCAAAAGTAGTTTATACCGTCTTAGATTCTAAAGCAGTTGATGATGTCATTAGAAGGCATGGTGGAAAACCTATAGTCTGCAGAGTTGGACATACGTACATTACACAAAGAATGCTCGAAGAGAATGCAAGCATTGCTGGAGAGATTTCTGGCCACTACTATTTCAAAGAGACTAGCGGTGCAGATGATGCTTTATTCGCGATTTTAAGGTTGATAGAGCATCTCATTAAATCTAAGAAAAGAATATCAGATTATGTTAAAGAATACCCCAAATATTACTCTCAAGTTTCAGAAGGACTTAGATTTCCGATAAAAGAATCAGAAAAATTTTCTTTCATAGAGAAATTAAAACAAGAATTCAAGAAGAAAGGATACAAGATTAATACCCTAGATGGCGTGAAAGTTATATTCAACGATAGTTGGGCTCTATTCAGACCTTCAAACACAGAGCCGATAATATCGATGTCTTACGAAGCAACAACTAAGCAAGGGTTCGAAAGGATTAAAAAGTTCGTCAATGATATTATTGATAAGATTCCGAAGTGATCTTGTGGTAGATTATCCAGATAAGCCGATTGAGTTGACCGATGCAAATTTCGATGAGAATGTGAAAAAGTATCCTTTTTTTGTAGTTGATAATTGGGCTCCATGGTGTCCTCCTTGTTCAATGCTTGCACCTATTATTGATAGCCTTGCCAAGAAATATGTTGGCAAAATCGTCTTTGGGAAATTGAACGTAGATGAAAACAAGGAGATTGCTCAAAAGTACGAAGTCATGAGTATCCCGACTCTTTTAGTTTTAAAGAATGGAAAGTTAGTCGATAGAATTGTAGGTGCTATGCCGGAGTCACTTCTGGAGAAAAAGTTGAAGAATTTTCTTTAGTCAATGATTTTCTGAACATCAATAAAGGTATCAAAAGAAGAAGTATTATCACCACAAATACTGTCAAGTATTCTTTATAAGAGATTTCATAATTTTCCACAGTTGGCGGAACTATTGTAGGAATTTCAGTCGTTAATACAGTCGTTAAAGTTTCAATAGGAACTTGACCTGGAGTAGGTTTCACAGCAATTGTTGTAGTCGTGGTTGTTGCATTGAAAAGAGAAGGATTACTCAACACATTCAAGTTGATAGTAAACTTATTGCTACGTATAGTGCTGTTTGCAAATTCTGTGAATGAATCTATCCAAAATTTAATCGTAAAACTACGGTTTTCTAAGTATGGGTCAACAGAAATGTTTAAGTTACCGGCAATCTCTACATTTGGGTTTAAGCTGTAATATTTTGGTGGATAAGGTTCAATCTCTACACCAGAAGGTTTTTCAAACCTATAGAAAATTATTACAGATTCGTTGTAAGTATTTTCAATAAAAAAATCGAGTCTTTTCCAAGTTCCTTGGGGGATTGATAAGCTTAGGCTTGGAGCAAATCTTCTTATCATTATCTTAATGTTCTCGTCTTGTGAAAAAGCGAATTGCATGAGAAGTAAGTAAGAATAAAAAAGAATTATCAAGAATAAGTTTAATTTGTTCATACTTTAAATTTATTTTCTTAGAATAAAAAATTATTAATATTGAATTCCTTTAGTTGTCGGTATCTTTTTCGGATGTTTAACATCAACAATTTCATTAACAAAATCAGCTCTGTCGATCAATTCCTTTGGTGCAAACCTTCCAATTAAAAAAACATCTGTTCCTTTTGGTATATGATTCAAGAAATCTATCACTTCATCCACATCAAGTAAACCACAATGAACAGCCAAATTTATTTCATCCAAAATCAATAGATGAGGTTTTTTCTCTTTAACTATTTTCTTAGCGAATTCCAAACCTTTCTTTGCTAATTTCTTATCTCTTTCATCCAGATTTTCTAACCCAACCCAACCTTTCCTACCGAATTGGTATATTTCATAGTATGGATAAAGTTTCTTTCTTATCTTGTACTCGCCTATATTCTTCCACCATTTTAGAAACTGGATTATCACGACTTTATGACCATGCCCTATTGACCTTAGAGCTGCACCTAAAGCATTTGTGGTTTTACCACCACCAGTTCCCGTGTAGAGATAAATGTATCCCATTTAATCAACTCACTGGACAAACACCAGTCATACAACCCCCGGCATATTCTGCTTCGGCTGAAACAAACTGAACTTTTGGTTTCTTCTTCTCTTTTTTACCTATATACAATACTTGCTCTGGTTTACTCCCGTATCTGTAAACCGTGATACCTTTGCACTTCAATTTCCATGCCATTTCATAGATTTTTTTAACATCAGAGACTTTAGCATCATGAGGTAAGTTTATAGTTTTAGATACAGCGTTATCCGTATACTTCTGAAAAACTGCCTGCATCCTCACATGCCATTCTAGTTTTATGTCAAGAGCAGTGACAAAAATTCTTTTAATGTCTTTGGGAATTTCTTCTATTTTCTGCAAAGATCCATTCTCGGCTATTTTTTCTAATAATTTTGCACTATAAAATCCTCTCTCCTTTGCGATTCTCTCGAAGATAGGGTTCACTTCAAAAAGTCTTGTCCCTTCCAGGACGTTTCTCATGAATGATACAGCAAATAATGGCTCTATGCCCGAGGAAGAGCCAGCAATAATTGAAATACTTCCTGTCGGAGCGACAGTAGTGACAGTTGCATTTCTCATCGCCTTATATTTCCCATGCCAAATGCTTTTTTCAAAATTTGGAAAAGAACCACGTTTCATTCCGATTTCTTCGGATTTTTCTTTAGCATTTTCAGAAATGAATTTCATAATTTTTTCTCCCAATTCAATAGCTTCTTCAGAATCGTAAGGAATTCTTAATTTTATCAATAACTCTGCAAATGCCATAACCCCCAAGCCAATCTTTCTGTTAGCTTTTGTTATCGTTTCAATCCCAGGAAGTGGAAACCTGTTTGCATCAATCACATTATCGAGAAAATGAACAGCTATATGAACAGTATTTTTCAATTTTTCCCAATCAATTTCGTTTTTTTCATTAACCATCTTTGAGAGGTTAATGCTACCTAAATTACATGATTCATATGGTAACCCTAAAAACTCACCACAAGGGTTAGTCGATTCAATTCTTCCAAGTTCTGGCGTTGGGTTATGTCTATTGATTTCATCTATGAATATCACTCCAGGATCTCCAGATTTCCAGGCATTCTCTATTATTAAATCCCAAACATACCTTGCTCTCAATTTTTTAACAGATTTTCTTGTCCTTGGGTTTATCAAATCATATTTTTTGTCCTTTTCTACAGCATCCATGAAATCATCGGTAATTGCAACAGAAACGTTAAAATTAGTCAATATCTTTCTTTCTGCCTTGACAGTAATGAATTCTAAAATATCTGGATGGTCGACTCTTAATATGGCCATCATCGCTCCTCTTCTCTTTCCCCCAGCTTTTATAACATCAGTTACTGTGTCGAAAACACGCATGAAAGATACAGGACCAGATGCTATGCCTTTGGTTGATTTGACTATATCGCCTTTTGGCCTGAGTTTGGAGAAGTCAAAACCTACACCACCCCCAGATTGCTCTATTAATGCTGTATTTTTAACTGATGTGAAGATACTTTCCAATGAATCCTCCACTGGTAAGACAAAACAAGCTGATAATTGGCCTAATGGAGCACCAGCATTGAACATTGTGGGTGAATTTGGTAAGAATTCAAGCCTGCTTATAATTCTGTAAAATTCCTCTTCACTTTCTTTAGAATCTTCACCATACATCCTGTCAACATCAGCGACATTCTCAGCAACTCTTTTGAACATTTGATCTGGAGTTTCTATTATCTTTCCATTCTCATTTCTCAAGAGATATCTTTTCTTCAAAACTTCCAATGCATTCACTGTCAGCTTGGGTTCAGCTTCTATCCCAAACTTTTTCTTCATCTCCCTGATCTCGATTTTTTTCTTCCTGTATTCAGAATATTCATCAGCAACTCTTTTGTAACCTCTTTTTTTCAGGACTTCTATGACTATGTTCTGAGCATCTTCCACAGAAGGAATTTTACCAACAAATTTTTCTTCTAAAATCTTAATGACTCCATCAGATATTTTCTTTGCTACTATCCCATCTTTTAACTCAACTGCAACAAAAGCTTTATGTATAGCATCTGTTATCTTTTGCTGTTCAAACTTGACTATCGAACCATCCCTTTTTCTTATCTCAGAAATCTTTGCCATATGTCTCTAAATCATATTAGAACTTCTTATTATAATTTTTCTTCGTCCATTTGTTATAGTTAAAAATAAGGTTCAAGAAGAGAATAATTAATTGATGGAAGAAGAAGTATCGAGCGGTATACTATCAAACGAGAAGGGTAAAAGGGTAATTCTTTTAGGTAATGAAGCAATCGTAAGAGGGGCTTTAGAGGCTGGTATAGGTTTTGCATCCACTTATCCTGGGACACCAGCATCAGAAGTCGGCGATACTTTTTCAGCTATAGCAAAAAATGTTGGAATATATTTCGAGTACAGCACTAATGAAAAAGTGGCCTTAGAAGTTGCAATGGGAGCTTCTTTTTCAGGCGTTAGGTCACTGGTATCAATGAAACAGTTTGGAGTCAATGTTGCTGCAGATTCACTTATGCCTTTAGCCTATGTCGGTCCAAATGCAGGAATGGTCATCATGGTTGCTGATGATCCTGGCTGTTGGAGTAGTGCTCAGAGTGAACAAGACACAAGATATTATGCTAGAATGGCTCATATTCCGATGCTAGAACCTTCAGATCCACAAGAATGTAAAGATTTTGTTAAGATAGCGTTCAATCTCTCAGAAAAATTCAAGATACCTTTTTTCGTGAGGACTACAACTAGAGTAAGTCATGAGAGAGGGGTTGTTCAGCTTGACAATTTAGTGCAAGGTAAAACAAGGGGATTCTTCAAGAAAGATATGAGTAAATTCAATATCATGCCACCAAACACGATGAGGCTGCATAAACAAATTTTGGAGAAAATTGAAAAAATAAGACAGATTTCAGAAAAGATGAGTATTATTTTTAATGGGAATATAAAGAGTAAGTTGGGAATAATCGTTTCTGGAGTTTCATTCAACTATGTGATGGAATCTTTGATCGATTTGAACATTAGGTTACCAGTATTGAAATTGAGTTTAACTTATCCAACCCCCGAAGAAAAAATAAAGGAATTCATAAAGAAGTTTAACTCTGTTCTTGTCGTTGAAGAGTTAGAACCAATTCTGGAAGAAGAAATTCTTGCTTTGGCAAAGAATGTTAATCCCAAACTAAGAGTTTATGGAAAGAAGAATGATTATTTACCAAAAGTTGGAGAATATGATGAAGAAATAGTGATATCAGCTTTAACAAGAATAACTGGAAGAGAACTTGGAATGAGTTTTCAAAAACATCTTAAAAAATACAAGGACATCAAAATACCAAGAAGGTTTGCAGTCTTGTGTGCTGGTTGCCCACATAGAGCGACATTCTGGGCGACAAAGATTGCAGCTGGAAAGAATGTGATATTCGGTGGTGATATCGGTTGTTACATATTAGGAATATATCCTCCATACAACACTCAAGACTTTGTATTTTCAATGGGCGCTAGTGAAGGTATAGTGCATGGAATAGAAAAAGTTACAGATCAAAAAGTAATAGCATTCATAGGAGATTCCACTTTTTTCCATGGTGGTATGCCTGGTTTAGTCAACATAGTCTACAACAAGTCCAAGCCACTGATAATAGTCATGGATAACAGAATAACTGGAATGACTGGACATCAGCCTAATCCTGGAATGGGAAGGACTGGCATGGGTGAGAAAACTAAAGAAATCAAGATTGAAAAGATAGTCAAGGCTTTCGGAGTAAAACATGTAAAAGTTGTGGATCCTTTTAACGTAAACAAAATGATCAAAACTATTAGAAAATTCTTGCAAAAAGACGAAGTCTCTGTTATTATAGCAAAAAGGGAATGCAGACTACTGACGATGAGAAGAAAATTGAGAGCTGATGAGAAGATTTACAAGTATGAGATCGATCAAAACAAATGCAAAAAATGTGGGACTTGTTTGTTCTACTTTGCATGTCCTGCTATCTATGAAAAAGGTGGAGTTTTTAACATCGATAAAAATCTTTGTACTGGTTGTGGAGTATGCAAGCAGGTTTGTCCGTATAAAGCGATAGGAAAGGTGAAGAAATGAACTGGAAGGAATTCTTAAAACCAAATCTGAAAAAAATTATCCTTACACCATTTTTTTTCTTATTCATTCTACCTTGGGTAATACCTGTGAATTTCAAATTCAATAATATCATTAATTTTATTTTACTCATAATCTATATTTTTTTGTCTTACTTAGGAGGATGTGGTTTAACCTATTTATGGTGGGATAGATGGATAATATTTTTAAGAAGAAAAGAAAGGATTGAAGAGAAAAAGATTGAAAATTGGAGAGATTTTCTAAAACCAACAAAAATGAAAATGATTATATTCCTGAATTTTGGATTTATTCTTTTCTTAAGTTATTTTATCCTCTTTCTTCCACTAATACTTCAAGCCCCGAAAAATCCTGTTTATGATATGATAGCAAAAATTTTCAATGACATAGTATTTTATACATTAGTCGGTGTAATTTTTCTTGTAATAAAAAGACCGTATACTTATTTAGAAAATTTAGGATTTCCCGCTATTATTTTGGCGACAATTTTGATAATTTTTTATTGGCATATTCTAACTTGTCTCATAGTCTGGATTTATGACAAGGTGAAGAAGAGATGAAAGAATTCAACATAGTGATAGCTGGCGTTGGCGGACAGGGTGTCATAACTTTAATGAGAATAATAGCTGAATCTGCTCTAAATCAGGGCTACGATGTCAAGACTTCTGAATTACATGGTTTAGCTCAGAGAGGCGGTCCAATATCATGTCATGTGAGATTCGGTGATAAAATCTATTCTCCTCTTGTCATGCAAGGAGAGGCCCATTTAATCTTTGCTTTAGAACCATTAGAAGCTTTAAGGACGTCTTACTATGGTTCAAAAGAAAATAAAACAATTTTTTTCGTAAACAACTATCCTATAATTCCACTCTCAGTTCCAGTAACAAAAGAAATCTATCCGTCAATGATAGAAATCAATGAAACTCTCAAAGATTTTTCATCAAAAGTAATATCTTTGAATGTATCTGAGATTGTAAGAAAAGAAGGGGGTAATATAGTTTTAACTAACATTTTCATGCTGGGTTATACTGTCGGAAATTATTTAATCCCACTTGAAAAAGATTTTGTTATAGAAGCTATAAAAGAAACAGTTCCCAAAAAATATTTGGAATCAAATATACAAATTTTTGAATTAGGTTATAATTTAAAAATTCCAGCAAGGTCGTGATACTATGAATGAATGGGTAAATTATATAAGAGAAATGGCGTTAACTGGTAAACCTCCTGTTTCTGGCGGTAGATCTAATAAATTAGGTGTTATAAGTTTTGATGATTTAGTCTTTATACCAGCTCAACTTAACGCTAGACCAGTAGATTATTTCAGAGAAGAAATTTTTACAGAGACTATAATAGGAAAGAATTCAGAGAAACCTTTGAAATTAAAAATTCCTATCTTGATAGCGGCGATGAGTTTTGGTGCTTTGAACAAAAGAGCAAAGATTGCCCTAGCTAAAGCCAGCACTGCTGTCGGAACAGTTACAAACACTGGAGAAGGTGGTATGCTTCCAGAAGAAAGACATTATGCAAGATTGTTAATTGCTCAATACAGTACAGGGAGGTTTGGTGTCGATGAAGATTACATAAAGAAAGCAAATGCTATCGAGATAAAAATAGGGCAAGGAGCAAAGCCGGGTCAAGGTGGATTATTACCAGCGTTTAAAGTCACAAAAGAAATCGCAAGAATAAGAAAAGTTCCCATGGGTCATGCAATTCATTCACCACCATACCATCCTGATATAAAAAATATAAATGATTTGAAGAAAAAAGTTGAGTGGTTGAGAGATTTGAACGGCGGTCCAATCATTATAAAACTCGGGGCAGGAGATGTTGAGAATGATGTTAAGTTAGCGATTAAAGCTAATCCTGATGTGATTGCGATAGATGGTATGGAAGGTGGAACTGGAGCAGCACCCAGAATAATGTTGGATGACTTTGGTATTCCTACTTTAGCTGCAGTAGTAAAAGCGAGAAGAGTTCTGGATAAAAACAAAGCCAAACAAGAATTGTTAATAGGTGGAGGATTAAACAGAGGCAGTGATGTTGCTAAAGCATTAGCCTTAGGAGCAGATGCAGTTTTCATGGGATTCTCTTTGATGATTGCTATGGGTTGTGTTTATTGTAAACAATGCTATACAGATAAATGTCCTGTTAATATCACATCACAACATAGGTTTAGAAAATTGGATGTCAACGAAGCTGCGGTTAAGATAGCTAATTTTATACATGCATGCACTGAAGAAGTTAAGATGGCGGTAGCCGCGACTGGTAAGAAAAATGTGCATGACTTGAACAGAAATGATTTGAAAAGTCTTAACTTAACCGTATCTGAAATTACAGGCATCCCATTGGTATAAAATTTTCAAGGCCAAAGAGTATAGTTGCATCTACCACAGTAGTATCTGATTTTTCCGTCTTCTTGTTTATGCTCAGCCATATAAGTACCATCACCGCATCTTGGACATACTTTTTTCTCTCTTTTAATCTTATCCCCTTCTATCTTTAACATTTCCCATCGTTTAGTCGATTTATGCTTCACTTTTTCTCACCTTCTTTCTTTTCAGGAAGTTTTTGTTCATCCTTTGGTTTTTCTTTCACTTCTTCCTTTGGTTTTTCCTCAGTTTTAGTTTCTTTCTTTTCCTTAACTTTCTTTACTGGAACCCCTTCTTCCCAGATTCTGGATTTTACTCTTGATTTAGCATCTCCGGCATGAGTGAGGATATAAATGATTTCAACTTTATCAGGAGTAGTCTTGAATTTCTCAGTTATTTCTTTCTTAACATCTTCCACTTTCGGAGTAGGTTGGCCAGTATGATCTAAAGTAAAGATCAAATCTGTTCTTTTAAAGAATGTGTTTTTCTTTTCTTCAGTTACATCCATTTTCATTCTTTCACCGTTATCCAAGATTTAATCGTTAGGTTTAAATATTTTTAATCATCCAACGAACAATGCATACTTTCCAGGAGCTCCTATGCCCAAATTCTTGGCTATTTCACTTTCTTGTGGATCGATAATGATGACTAATCCTTTCCAGCTGGCAGAGAGGGCAGTAGATTTACAGATGGGACATTCCTTCTCTGTCGTAAATCTTCTACAATTCCTACATACATATTGCCTTTTAACCATTGAATCACTTCTTATTATTTATCAAAGCTTACATTTAAAAAATTGATTTAAGGTCTTAATATACTCAACGATTATACATTTTTATCCTGTAGAATTAATATTCTATTGTTGATTTAATGGGTTTAAAGTTATTGGTCATTTCATTTTGTTTGATATGGATAGGGATTGGTTTCATAGTCTTGGGATTAAATGCCATAATTTCTTTCAGTTTACCCCTCGGATCATTTCCATTCTATGTTGGCGTATTACTGACTTTTATAGGCTTGTTCTTGATTGTTATAGGAGTTTGTTATGTGATAACTGAATTTAGACCATAACTGTTTAAACGACTTTGCTGAACTTTAACATTATTTTTTTATCCTTAAACTTTAACTCCCCAAGATGTTCTCCTTCCAACTTTCCTATCACAATAGAACTTGCGCCAACATCCCTCTTCAAATCATTCACAAATTTCTTCAGAGTTTTGTCTGTTTCAGTATCAGACTTTAAACTTACTTTAATTCTATCTTCAACTACAAACTTACAATTTTTTCTCATTTCTTGAATCTTTCTCGTCAATTCTCTGTACATTCTATCTTCAAAAATCTCTTTATCCTCTGACAAGTCTAATAGTATTTTATTCTTCTCAAACTCTGATTCTGCAAAATTACCTTTTGGTTCTTTAGTAACAACTTTAACTGATTTTACATTGCACATATCCATTAAGACAGTCTTCAAATCTTCCACCGCAGATTTTATTTTTTTATCTTGAGTTACGACTAGCATTTGTTTCACAGGCCAACGTAACTTCAAGTTTACTTTCTGTCTTGCAAAATTGGATATTTCAGAAATCTGCTTAACGACTCCCATCTCCTCTTCAAGTCTCTTGTTTATCATCTTTTTGTCTGGTTTTGGAAATTCATACATGTGGACAGATTCTAAAACTTTTCCAAAATTCTTCAAAACATTTTGGTGAACATCCTCTGCTATAAACGGGCATATTGGTGCCAACAATTTCACGAGGTTCTCTGTTATTACAACTAGAGTATAGAATGCAGCTTCCTTATCTTTCCCTTCATACAGTGGCCAGGTTCTATCTCTTATTATTTTTATATACCAACGAGAAAGGTCATTAAGTATGAAATTCATAATTTCTTGAACAGCCTTATGTCCATTGTAAGTCTTATAACCTTCTAAGTAATTTTCTATCAACGAATTCAGCTTAGATAAAATCCATTTATCTTCAATTTTAAGATTCTTTGGTTTCGAGAATTTAGTGACATAAGTGCTAACAAAATTGAAAGTGTTTCTGACGATGTTGAATTGTTTGGCTACGTCTTTCACGTCATCTATGTTGAAATAAAAATCGTTCCAAGCAGGACTTGACAATAGATAGAATCTCAGAACATCCCTGCCGTATTCTTTGATAACATCTTGAGGTGTTATTATGTTGCCTTTAGACTTTGACATCTTGATGCCATGTGCATCCAAGACAAAACCATGAAATACAATATTCTTGAATGGAGCTCTATCGAAAGTTATTACACTAGTTATCAATTCAGAATTCCACCATCCTCTAATCTGGTCAGGTCCTTCCAAATTTAAATCAGCAGGCCACATTTCTTCCCACAATTTTTTATTCTGAGGATATCCTAAGCTGGCCCAGGAACAAACACCAGAATCAAACCATACATCCAGAACATCGGACACTCTGTTCATTTTCTCTTTGCATTTCGAACATTTCAAAATTACGTTATCAATGTATGGTCTATGAAAATCTTTTGGTATTTTTTCTAATTCATCTCTTGAGCCTACAACTTTCACTTCATTACATTTTTCACAAATCCATATCGGTAATGGAATGCCCCAGTAACGCTGACGAGATATCGGCCAATCGCCTAAACTTTCCAACCAATTGTGGAACCTCTGTCCTGCCCAAGATGGAAACCAATTGACTTTTTTATTCTCTTCTATCAGTTTATCTCTTATCTTTGTTACTTTGAAGAACCATTGAGGGAGTGATATCAACAATAAAGGAGATTCACAGCGCCAACAATGTGGATATTCATGTTTTATCTTTTCTTTATGCAACAACAAGCCACGATCTTGTAATTCTTGTATGATCAGATTGTCAGCATCTTTGACATACATACCAGAATATTTTCCGCAAGTATCATCAAAAGTTCCGTTCAAATTGACTGGAGATACTGCTGGCAGTCCTGTTTCTAATCCAACTTTATAGTCTTCCTGTCCATGTCCAGGTGCTGTATGAACTAATCCTGTCCCGTCTTCCAGAGTTACAAATTGATCTGATAAAACAACTATATGAGCATTCTTCAATTTCTTTTGAAAAGTAAAAATATCAGCAAAAGGATGAATGTACTCTAAACCTTCTAAATCGGTTCCTTTCAATTTTTCTAATATTGTGTGATTTTCTATACCGATTTTTTTCATAACAGTCTCTAAGAGTTGTTCAGCGATTATCAATACTTCATCATTTATTTTCACTCTAACGTAATCGGCATCAGGTTTGACCATAACACCAGTGTTCGCTGGTAAAGTCCAAGGCGTAGTCGTCCAAATCAGCAAGTATTCTTTTTCTTTGTTTTTCAACTTGAATTTCACGTAGATTGACGGGTCATTGACTTCTTTATAGTCGATTTCATTATAAGCAACAGCAGTCTCACATCTTGGACAAGCATGAACTGGATATAAACCTTTGTAGAGCAACCCTTTCTCAAAAGCTCTCTTGAATGTGAACCATGCACCCTCGATGTAATCATTCGTCAACGTCAAATAAGGATTCTTCCAATCCATCCATACCCCAAGGTTGTTGAACTCATCACTCATCACGTCTATAAATTTAGTCGAGAATTTTCTACATTCTTTTATGAACTTGTCTATGCCGAATTTTTCAATGTCTGATTTTGATTTAAAATTTAACATTTGTTCTACCTTATTCTCTATAGGCAATCCGTGAGTATCATAACCTGGCTGATCCCAGACTTTGAAACCGAACATCCTGAAGAAACGAATGTAAGAGTCCTTTAAAATTTTGTTTAAGGCGGTTCCCATGTGAATTGAACCAGTGGCATAAGGAGGTCCATCCAAGAAATAAAATATCTTCTTTTTCTTCAGTTTTCTTACTTTTTCTGGTATTCTATTAGCTTCCCAAAATTTCAGAATCTGTTCTTCAGCCCTTTTCTGGTCTTCTAGTATCACCATTGTTTACACCTTATTTTATAATTCTGTGATTTTGGAGAGATAAAACTAAATAAATGTCTAGAATGAGATAATCCGACTGACACCCACTTTTCTCACTTCTTCCGTATTAGAGGGGAAGATATTTAAAACTTTTTTATTTATTTTTTATAGGTATAAACCAAATCTGTCAATCCATATTCCATCATAATCTTATCAAAAGTATTAACACATCTATAACCGGTTTTTGTCAGGGATATTAATTCATCTATATTACTACGCCAGTTTATTAATTGCTTATTATTTCTTCTTTTAACATTAATATTGAAATATTTTGGTTGAAAAACTTCAAATCCATCTACTTCAACTCTACCTTTTTTTGCTACTCTATGTTTCCATTTTCTTCTTATATAACCTAAAGTATGTTTTCTTCTTATATGCTTTCTTTCAAGTGCATTTTCTCTAAGCTTTTCAAAATATTTACTGTTTATATTGATACCATTTTCTGCAATAATACTCCACTGATAGGTTTGACCAGGATAATATGATTTGATATAACTTAGAAAATCTCGGTATAACATGATTTGACTTCTTTTGTCGCTACAATTAGATTTAGCATAATGTGGGGGTTTCCATGATTTTTTCATTATTTCTTTAAGTCTGCTGTTTTCTTTTTCAGGTAATGGTTTATGATATTTGCTTTTTAATAAATCTTTTAAATTGAATTTATCAGTATAATCCAACCAAGTATAGATCAATTCTTTTCCACGTTGGGTTAATTCATATCTTTGTATTACACCGACTTTTTCACATTGTTTTACTAAATCTTTTTTTTCACATTTATCTAAAATTTCCTTTAATTTATCAGTATGTGCTCCAATTCTCCTCTTATTTGACAAGTAACCCATACTTAATGGTCTAGATTCTTTAGCGAGTACATATCCAACATCAAAAAGTATCTCTAAATCAGACCTTTTCGTCCTATAAAGACTTTTTGAGCTTTTTATCATGAGTTAACAAAAAAGACTCAAGGATTTAAACCTTTCTATCTTCATCAAGAGATTATACTATTAAACCTAAAATAATAATCATGAAAGTAATTCGAGTTATTGCTTCAGAAATAGGAAATAATTCTTACTTATTGTTAACGAAGAAGCCTACAATAATTGATCCGTCTGAGAACGCCAAAGTAGTCCTAAATAATTTAAAAAAACATATTAAACTAGAAGATTTGGAATACATAATCCTGACTCATTTTCACGAAGACCATACCCTTGCTACTCCAATAATGAAGAAAGAGACTAATGCTGAAGTATTGATTCATGAATTGGATGCTGGCTTTCTTGATTTTAAACCTGATAGAGAATTAAAGGGAGGCGAAACACTGGATTTAGGGGATTGTAAACTGAAAGTTATCCACACGCCAGGTCATACTCCAGGAAGCATTTGTTTGTATGAAGAAAAATCTAAGAGTTTGTTTTCAGGAGATACTATTTTCGCCAATGGTGGTGTAGGCAGAACTGATTTACTTGGTGGAAACACTCAACAGTTGTTAGAATCTATAGAGCATCTATGTGAATTGGATATTAAAGTTTTGTATCCAGGACATGATGAAATTACAGATAAAAATGTAAGTAAACAAATTATAAGCTCTCTAAACTCTATTATAAATTTCGGTTAAAAATTTTTTTATTCACGCTTATACATAACCTCAAATTTTTCAAAACCAAAAACTTGTCTATGAGTTTCTTCTTCATTGAATGTATGTAACCCGCTAACTACTCGCAAACTCAATTCTACACCTGTTTTTTCTTTGAAACCTTTTGATAATTCAATTACTTTACTCCTTTTTTCCAATGGATGAAGAGTATCTTCAATGAGACTATAACTATTGTCTGTTAATACAACAGCATCAAAATCAGATGGACCATAAGCGAAAGTATTTCTCTTATTAACATAAATTGCAGGTACAAAAATATTGGGATATTGTGGTAATGTTATCCTAGACCATCTTCCATTTGGGTCTGGTCTTATGTAACTTCCAAATCCACAAATTTCCCAAATTTCTGGATTATTCATGCCAATCTCGAAAAGAGTTAACTGAGCTTGATTAAAAACATAAGATATAATAGTTTCCCGAACGGATTTTTCGTTTAGAAATTCAATTATTTTCTCGTGGTTCATACATCATCAAGTTAAAAACTTAATTAAATGGTATCTATGTTGGGTTTATAATCTTGTGAAGGACGACCAAAGCTAATTCTGTTTTCATATAAAGCAATTTCATCCACATCTACGGTTTTTTGAATTATAAAATCTTTTATCGGCATAACTTTTATATTATTGCCTTTAACATCCACTACAGCAACACCATGCTTTTTTTGATCGGTAACATAAACAGCAGCTCTACCTAATCTTTCGCCTGTAAATGCATCAAAAAACATTGTTTCGCCACTTCTAGTGGTATAAGAAGGAAGTACAGGTGCCGTCTCATAACCTAATTTTTGTTTAATTTGATTTGCAATTTTGGTGCTTATTCCTCCTAACTTTTTGTGACCAAATTCATCTGTTTTATCAGAAATATAAGTTGGTTGTTTATCCTCAATAGATATAGCTCCTTCTGCTACAACAACAATAGCATAGGGATTCAAACCTTCTTTTTTGCGTTTTTCATATGCATTCTTTACGTTTTTGCATACTTCATTGATATCATAAGGTATCTCTGGTATCAGGATTACATCTGCCATTCCGGCAACCCCAGCTTGGAATGCAACATGACCTGTATCTCTACCAAATACTTCGACTACTAAAACCCTCCCATGACTACTTGCAGTTGTTGGGAGACTAGCTATAAAATTTTTTACTTTATTGTTTGCTGTATCAGAACCTAAACTATATTTTTGAAGGTCACGATCCATGGTTTTAGGAATACCAACTACAGGAAAACCTAGATCATCAATCTTATAAGCAACACTTAATGTGTCTTCCCCACCAATAGCTATCAGAGCATCATACTCATGTATTCTTAAATTATGCATAACATCGGTTGATCTATCTTTCCCACCTTCGTCTTTGAAAGGGTTTGTTCTCGTTGTTCCGAGGATTGTACCAGCCCTTTCACCAATACCTTCTACAATCTTAGCGTTTAATGGCATTATTTCATATTCTATTAAACCTTTCCAACCCCATTTTATTCCAAAAAGTTGGTGGCCAAGTTCTTCAGCTTTAAATGTAGCTCCTCTGATTGCACTGTTCATTCCCGCACAATCTCCTCCACCCGTTAGTATGCCTATTATCAAAAAAATCACTTTCTTTCAATTTTAACATCAAAACATAAAAACTTTTTTGTTTATTTAATCAGAGTGTTGATAAAAGACTCAAACTTATTTATACGATATCAAAAATTATGTTCAAGGATAATATGGAATGGAAGTATCCTGTCACAAAATATATATATAGAAAATTTTCTAAACCGACAGCGCGTTTATTCTATAAACTAGGGGTTGAATCAAATGAAGTGACTATTTTATCTTTCATTTTAGGTATAATTTCTGCATTCTTTTTGTCCCAAAGCTTGTTTATCCTCGGTTTAATAATTCTTTTTGTATCTGAAGTTTTAGATTGTGCAGATGGAGATTTAGCAAGGATGAAGAAAAAAGTCAGTAAAAAAGGAGAATTTCTAGATTCTTTTTTGGATAGGATAGTTGAAGTTTTCTTATTCTATGGTTTGATTTTTACTAACCCAACCCATTTAATGTTTATTGGTTCATTGGCATTAGTCTGGTCGTTATTAGTAACATATGCACGCAGTAAAGCTGAAGTTGTAGGCATCCCTTGTGAAATTGGCATTGCTTCAAGGGATGTAAGAATATTGATTATTATGATATCTATTTTATTAGCTCCATTCTATCCAGAGGCAATTTATTGGGGATTCTTTTTGATTGCAATTTTAAGCATCATAACAGTTGTTCAAAGGTTTTGGTACACTTATCACAAGATTAAGGAAAAGAAGAAGTAATTCGAGAAAAATTTAATCGTTAAATCTATCTTATTCTGTGTTGATTTTGTAAGGAAGTTGATATGCTTTAATCTTTAAGGGTTATAAGGATTAAAGTGACTGAATGTGGTTTAAACAAAGAGTATATGAAAAATTTGTCGAAGGAATTGTAACTGATATTTTGCATGATAGCCAATTAGCATATGATCTTAGAATTAAATTAAAGGATATAGGAGAAAATGAAATCAAAAGTATAGTATACAAAATATCGAATCAGAAAATAAAGGCCGATTATCCAATGAATCTGAGAGCGTTTTATAATATAAAATTAAAAAAAGAGATAAAAACAGAATTTTTTGAGATTCTCAGAAAACGATATTAACACTTATTTCCATTTCTCTTCCCATGAGCAAAAATCTGCCCATTGGACCTTGTCCCAAAACTCTTTTAGAAATAATAAATTTATTAAAAATAATATAATTAATATGACTAAAGCTACTATGATTGGTACGTCCGCCGTTTCAAAACAGGGTCAGATAACTATACCAAAAGTGGTTAGAAATCGACTAAAACTCAACAAAGGAGACATTGTAGAATTCTTATTAACAACTGAAAATTTACTAATCATAAAAAAATCAGACTATGATGTGGAAATTGAAATTTGAGATTAGTGTGCTTTTGGGACATAGCTTGCCCATTGAAAACTTTTATAAACTTTAACCTAAAGAATTAATTAATGTCAAGAGAAAAGAAATATGCATTAACCTTTGATGATGTATCTATAGTTCCTGGTCATTCTAAAATCTTACCTGGGGAAGTAGATGTTAGCACTAAATTAACTAAATCCATCAAGTTGAACATTCCTATAATAAGTGCAGCCATGGATACTGTTACCGAAGAAAGAATGGCTATAGTGATGGCTCAGAATGGTGGAATAGGGATAATTCATCAATATCTAACTCCTGAAAAACAAGCTGAGCAAGTAAGAAGAGTCAAAAGATATGAGAGTTGGATTATCGAGAATCCTATGACTATCGGACCAGATGAGACACTTGAAACTGTTAAGAGAATGATGAGAGAGAATGAAATTTCTGGCATTCCTGTCGTTAAAAACAAAAAATTGGTTGGAATAATAACGAAGAGAGACATACGTTTTGTCTATAACGATAATTTAAAAGTTAAGGACTTGATGACGAAGGATGTCGTAACAGTATCTAAAGGTATTACAAGGGATGAAGCGAAAAAAATCTTACAGAAGAATAAGATCGAAAAACTTCTTGTCACGGGGAAAGATGGAAGTGTTAAAGGTTTGATAACTACCAAAGATATCCTGAAGAAAGAGATGTATCCCGATGCTACTAGAGACTCTAGCGGCAGACTAATGGTTGGTGCTGCTGTCGGGGTAGGAGACATGGAAAGAGTTGATTTACTCTGTAAAGAAGGCGTTGACGTCATAGTCGTCGATTCTGCTCACGGACATTCCCAAAAAGTTTTAGACACCGTTAAACAAATAAAGAAACATTTCGATATCGACGTGATTGGGGGAAATGTAGTTACTGCAGAAGGCACAGAAGATTTGATATCTGCTGGCGCTGATGCCGTGAAAGTTGGACTCGGTGCCGGTTCTATATGTACAACAAGGGTCGTGACAGGCGTTGGCATACCCCAGATAACGGCTGTAGAAGCTTGTGCTGAAGTTGCAGATAGACATGGTATCCCTATTATATCAGATGGAGGTATAAAACAGTACGGAGACATAGCAAAAGCAATAGCTGCCGGTGCATCTTCGGTGATGCTAGGAGGTTTGTTAGCTGGGACTGAAGAAGCTCCTGGAAGGAAAATCCTACTCGAAGGTAGATTATACAAAGAATACAGAGGGATGGGTTCTGAAGGTGCTCTAGAAAAAAGATATGGTCCAGGACGTTACTTCAGGGACACAAAAGGCAAAACTGTTCCAGAGGGTGTTGAAGGGATAGTTGATTTTGTCGGACCAGTAGCAGAAGTTATACATGATATGGTAGGCGGATTAAAGCATGCGATGGGTTATACAGGTATCAAAACTCTTGAAGAATTCAGGAAGAAAGCTGTTTTAATCGAGGTTAGTGTTAGCAGTCAAAAGGAAGCTCATCCTAGTGTAAGGTTGATTAAAGAACCGAGAAACTATAGATCTTTCACTGTTTGATTTTAATAAATTAGTTAAATTTTCATATTAGAATAAAGAATTTATACTTGTTCATGTAATTTTTACACATGACGAAATTGGATGAAACCAAAACAAAGATATTCGCCATAGAAATATTGAAACTCTTTAAGCAAGAGTATTCTTACAATCAACTATCGGTTTTCATAAAATTGCCGATTCCAGTATTGAGCAGATACATTAACGGACATGTCCTTCCTAACATTGAAAGGTCTAAGGAAATAATAGAAATGTTCAAGAAAAAATACCTTATAGACATCTTAATGGGAAAAATCAAATCAAATGAAGACGGTACTTTCGACCATTCAGAAATTCTATCAAACGCTAATCTGTTAGAAAAAATCGCGAAAATCGTTTTTCATGACTTCAACTTTGCAAAAGTCAACAAAATTTTATCCGTTGAATCTGATGGCATTCCCTTAGCCATACAAATAGGAAAGGAATTTGGCGTTAACACAATTATAGCAAAAAGAAACAAGGAAATGGGTGTAAAAGATTTCATAGAAGTCAAGAGGTTTTATCTCACAGGAACTTACAGCTATCTGTACATACCTAAAAATTCGATAAAAAAAGGTGAGTTCATACTGTTGATTGATGATGTCATCAGAACAGGATCCACGATTGAAGCATTGATGGAAATATGCAAAAAAGTTGGTGCAAACGTTGCTGGCGTTTTTGCTATAATGTCTATCGGAGATTCGATAAAAAAACTGAAGAAAAAATTAACATGTCCAGTAAAAGCTATGATAGAGTTCGATTAACAAGAGCTTGTCCATTTAACACGAATATGTTAACGAATCATTATTTAAATATAAGGATATTATTTAAATGGTAAAAATGAAGAAAGAATCTTGCGGTATATTTGGCACTTTCTCGTCTGATGAGAACGAAACTTCTAGAATGATTTACAGGGGTTTAATTGCCATACAGCACAGAGGACAGGAATCCAGTGGTATAGCAGTCCTAGACGGAACAAAAATTCGTTTAAAGAAGTTCATGGGTTTAGTAACTAATACTTTTATTCCAACTTTACTTAATCAGATGAAAGGAAAAATAGGACTAGGTCATGTTCGTTATTCGACTGTTGGCGCTTCAAGTGTTAAAGATGCACAACCATTTCAGACAGATTATCCAAAGAGAGGCATAGTATTAGCACACAACGGAAACTTAGTCAACTATATGGGTTTGAGAAAAGAATTTACTGAAAAAGGAAGAAAGTTGATATCCACTTGTGATGCTGAATTGTGCCTACATGTTCTAGCTGAGGAAATGTCCAAATCTAAAGATATAGAAGATGCTGCCCTAGGTTTAATGGAAAGAGTTGAAGGTTCGTACTCCATAACATGTTTTACATCCGATGGTGAATTAATAACTTTTCGTGATCCTTTCGGTTTCAGACCTTTATGCTATGGTGAGAATAAAGACACGAAAATATTTGCTTCAGAGAGCGTTGCTCTTGAAACTAATGGTGTAGAGTTAAAATCTGATGTAAAAGCCGGAGAACTCATAATCTGTGATAAAAAAGGTAAGTTAGAAAAAAGGCAAGTCGTTTCATGCAAGAACACAGCACATTGCATGTTTGAATATGTTTATTTCAGTCGACCCGATAGCATACTTGATGGTAAGAGTGTTTATGATGTTAGAGTTAGACTAGGTGAAAATCTAGCTAAGACTTATGCATCTGATGCAGACTTAATAGTTCCTGTCCCTGATACATCACGCTCAGCAGCAGAAGGGATATCGAGAGTGACAGGTATACCAGTTGCAGAAGGATTGATAAAGAACCGTTACATCGGCAGGACTTTCATCATGCCATCCCAACAGATGAGAGACGAAGCTATCTATGTTAAATTGAACCCGATCAAATCCGTACTGAAAGATAAACACATCATTCTAGTCGATGACAGTATAGTCAGGGGAACTACATCGAAGAAGATTGTTAACATGATAAAAAAAGCTGGCGCAAAAAAAGTCGACCTATGGATTACTTGTCCACCTATAGTATCACCTTGTTTTTATGGTATTGATATCTCGACTCATGGCGAATTAATAGCATTCAATAATACTGTTCCAGAGATAGAGAAGATAATCGGTGCAGATAACTTATGCTACCAGAAGAGGGATTGTTTGATTGATTCAATCGGACACAAATCATGTGACCTTTGTATGGCTTGTCTAACTGGCGAGTATAGAACACCGATAGCTCAAAAAATCGCTGACAAAATGAAGAACCAGACTTCACTTAAAAAAGTAAGATATTGGGAAGCTGAGATGAGTTGAATGGAAAGAGTTGGCATTCTAGTAGTGAGTTATGGTGCCAGAGAAGTAGCGATGATAGATGCATTTTCTCGAAGTCAAAATTACAATCCACAATTTTATGTTGCTGACAAGCAAATGAATCCCTTCAATGTAAAGGTTGCTAAACAACATGTTGTCATTCCTGACTTAAACATAAATGTTATTTGGGATTTTGCCAAGAAACATAAAAATGAGATTGACTTCGGTATAGTAGGACCTGAAGGGCCGATTGTTGATGGCGTCAGAGATTTGGTAGAAAAAGGGACTGGTATTCCAGTCATATGTCCTACAAAAGAATTTGCTCTAGAAGGAAGCAAAGTTGTACAACGTGAACTTATAGAGAGATGTTATCCCAAGGCAAATCCACGATTCAAAGTTTTCGATAAGAAAGATTACAAGAATGTTAATGATGTTAAAAAAGATGTTTCCTTATGGTTGGATGAGTTTGACAATCAAGTGGCTGTTAAACCAGATAGACCTGCCACAGGAAAAGGAGTTGGTGTTTGGGGTGACCACTTCAGAACTCGCGAACAATTATTCGAACATTTTCTTTCAATTTATGAACAAGGTTCTGTGATAATTGAAGAAAAAATAGAAGGTGAAGAATTCAGTTTACAATTTTTTTCTGACGGCAGAAATTTAGTCGAGACACCTGCTGTCAGAGATTACAAGAGAGCATTCGATGGTGATAAAGGACCCAATACAGGAGGTATGGGATCTTATAAAGATGTTGGAGAAATATTGCCTTTCATGAACAAAAAAGATTGGATAGACGGTTTAGAGATTGCTAATAAAATCTTCAGAGAATTGAAAGGAGATGGAAGAAACATGGAACTGTGGGGAATTCCATTTTACATGGCTTACACTGTTACAAAAGATGGGTTAAAAGTTTTTGAGATTAATAGCAGAGCTGGAATGCCAGAGATTCAAAACTTATTACCGATAATGAAGAATGATTTTGTAGATGTTTGTTTCGATATTATTGATGGAAAATTAACTAAAATCGATTTTGAGAATCAGGCCTCTGTCGTGATTTACAAAGTACCTTCAACTTATGGTGGTAAAGAAAAGCAATTCACTGGCGATACAAGAGTTGATTTGAATGGCGCTTATAACTTAGAGAAAAAATATAGTAATAAAATCAAAACTTATCCATGTTCGATGGAATTGAAAGGCAATGAAATTTTTGCATTAAAATCAAGGACAGTTTGTGTTGTTGGAATCGGTGATAACATTCAAGCTGCAAGAAAAATTTCAATCGAAGGTATCGAAGCGATAAAAGGCGCATCACTCTGGTACAGAAAAGATATAGCTACAGAAGAACACATAAGAAAAAGTATCGAACATGTTAAAAAATTGAGAAGTGGTTGAAATGACAAAATGGTGGATTAAATTTGTCGAGAAACAAGATCCTGTTATTGCTGATGCTATTAAGAATGAATTGAAAAGAAAAAGGTTCGGTTTGGAGATGATTCCTTCTGAAAATTTTACGAGTATGGCTGTACTTCAAGCTTTAGGTAGCATAATGACTGATAAATATTCTGAAGGCTATCCACACAGAAGATACTACGGTGGAAATGAATTCATAGACGTAGCTGAAGATACTGCAATAGAACGTGCTAAGAAATTATTTGGTGTACCACATGCCAATGTTCAACCTTATTCTGGAAGTCCTGCTAACCAAGCTGTTTATATCGCCACTTGTAAACCTGGAGAGGTAATAATGGGACAGAGTTTACCTGATGGTGGACACTTGACACACGGATGGAAAGTTAATTTTTCTGGAATGTTCTTCAATAGTGTTCAGTATCATGTCAAACCAGATGGATATTTAGATCTTGATGAAGTTCGTAGATTAGCTAGAGAGAATAAACCTAAGTTGATATGGTGCGGTGCAACGGCATACCCAAGAGAATTTCCATTTGAAGAATTTTCAAAGATTGCTGATGAGGTCGGTGCTTACTTTGTTGCTGACATTGCTCATATTGCTGGACTTGTTATAGCTGGTGTTCACAAGAGTCCTGTTCCTTATGCACATATCGTCACGACTACAACTCATAAAACTTTACGTGGTCCAAGAGGAGCGATAATAATGGTCACTCAAAAAGGATTGGATAAATATCCTGAACTTGCTAATAAGATTGACAAGACAGTTTTTCCTGGGTTGCAGGGAGGTCCACATGATCATCAAACTGCTGCTATCGCTGTTGCTTTAGGCGAGGCGATGAAACCTGAGTTCAAAGAATACGGAAAACAGATAGTGAAGAATGCAAAAGCTTTAGCAAGAGCATTGATGGATAAAAGAATAAAACTTGTTTCAAACGGGACTGATAATCATTTGATATTGATTGATTTGACTCCATTTGGAAAAGGTAAAGGATTGTACGTTCAAGAAGCATTGGACTTGGCAGGAATTACTGTCAATAAAAACACTATTCCTTCTGATCCTTCTTCTCCATTCTATCCCAGCGGTATTCGTTTAGGAACTCCGGCTTTGACGACAAGAGGTATGAAAGAAAAAGAAATGGAATTGATCGGAGATTGGATTGCACAAATAATATATGAAGTTAAAGATTATGAGATGCCTGATGACAAAGAAGCTAGAAATAAAATCATAGAAAAATTTAGAAAAGAGATAGTAAAAAATCAGAAGATAAATAAAATTAAAAAAGAAGTTGTTGAATTGTGTAAAAAGTTTCCTTTGTACCCAGAACTTTAAAGAAATATATAATTGCAAATTTTAAATTATTCCATGGGATTCAAAGAGTGGATTATTCCCCAAGATAAAGTTTTCTTTAACCTTTTAGAAGAACAAGCTAAATTAGTTCTAGCCGCAGCTGAGCTATTTCAAGACATGATAAAAAATAGTGGAATTTCTGAAAAAAACATAAAGAAAATGAAAGGTATTGAGCACGAAGGAGATGAGATAGTCCATAAATTGTTTTACAAGTTGAACAAGACTTTCATAACACCCATAGATCATGAAGATATTTCCAAACTAACTTCTCTATATGATGATGTCTTGGATTATATAGATGCAGTAGCAGGCAAGATTTATCTTTTCAAAATAAAAAAACCCGACGGTGTGATTAAAGATTTTGCTGATATAATAGTAAAACAAGTGAAAGAAGTAAACGGTGCATTAAAACAGATAAGAAAAATAAAACAAGAAGAAATAGAGAAAAAATTTGAAGAAATTCACAAATTAGAGAATGAAGCAGATGACTTGTGTGATAATGCTATTGCAAAATTAGTCCAAGAAAAAGACGCTATCAAGATTTTGATATTTAAAGATATTTATGAGTTCTTGGAGGGCATAACAGACAGATGTGAAGACGTTTGCTTAGTTCTACAAGATATTGTAATGAAGAACACTTGATAAAATGATTGCTTTAATATTTATTTTTGCAATGGGTCTTTCTCTATTTTTTTCATTCTGGAATGGGTTCACAGATGCTGCTTATGCAATATCTACTGTAATAGGAACCAGAACTTTAAAACCAATCCATGCTGTGATTATAACCACGATTTTCAACATGATAGGGATGTTGTTTGGGTCTGCTGTAGCTTTTACTATAGCAACAGGTATAATATCTGAAAGTATGATGTCAGGTGAAGTTATCATAGCTGCCTTGGTTGGTGCTCTGATATTCGATGTGATTACGTCATGGGTTTATTCTCTACCGATATCAGAAACACATGTCTTGATAGGAGGGTTGATTGGAGCTGGTATAGCAGCTGGAGGATTAAGTGTTGTGAAATACGCAGGAATAATAGATAAAGTTATAATACCGATGACACTTTCACCTTTCATAGCAATATTAGCTACGTTCATCATAGGTTGCCTAATCATCAGATCATTTAGAAGATTCACTGCAAGTAAGGTAAACAGATATTTCAAAAGATTGCAGATAATGTCAACGATACTTTTCTCGATAGCAAATGGCGGTAATGCTGCCCAAAAAACAATGGGAATCATGACAGTTTTATTAGTATATTATGGCTATCTAACAAAATTTACTGTTCCATTCTGGGTAATGGGTGGTTCTTACATCACATTATCCTTAGGCATATTTTTAGGAGGATGGAAAGTAGTAAAGACTATGGCCACAAAAATAACTCGTTTGAGACCATATCAGGGATTTGCTGCTGAAGTTGTGGGTTCAGCAATACTAGGTTTTACTGCACTCGCAGGTTATCCAATGAGTTCAACTCACGTCATCAATGGTTCTATAATGGGAGTTGGTTTGTGTCAGAGAAAAAAGGCAGTTAAATGGGGGATGACCAGGAAGATTATTGGTGCATGGATTTTGTCAATGCCTCTTTCTGCTATAATTGCATTCATAGTTTTCAAAATCATTAAATTCTTTGTATAAAAAAATTTTCTCAAACACAAATACATTTTGTTGAAAATTATAATAAAAATTATAAACTAGTAAAACAAAAATATTAATAATGATTCCAAAATTGATGTTTTTCACTAAGGGCGTTGGCATTCATAAGGAACAGTTAGAATCTTTCGAGTTAGCCTTAAGGGATGCCGGGATACAAAAATGTAATATAGTCAGTGTTTCGAGTATATTTCCGCCAGGTTGTAAAATAATTCCCAAAGAAAAGGGTGTACAGTTATTAAGTCCAGGTGAAATTACTTTCTGTGTGTTGGCAAAAAATGCTACGAATGAGCCCAACAGGATGGTCGCATCTTCTGTAGGCATAGCAATACCAGCTAACAAAGATGAATATGGCTATCTATCGGAGCATCATTCCTTCGGTGAAACTGATGAAAAGGCTGGCGAGTATGCAGAAGATTTAGCAGCTACAATGCTCGCTACCACGATGGGTATACAATTTGATCCAAATATGGCATGGAATGAAAGAAAGCAGTTGTACGAAACTTCTGGTTTGATAATCAAGACTTCAAATATCACTCAATCTGCACGCGGTGATAAGGATGGTCTATGGACGACAGTAATAGCAGCTGCAGTTTTCCTTAGTGAAGAGAATATCAATTCCAGTGATGAATTATTTAAGAAAATTAGTCCCTAAATTTTAAGATAGTCTTCTATTTTTTGAGGATTCTGATGAATATAGAAAAAAATTTGAAAGATGTTAAAGAAAGGATTAGAAAATCAGCATTGAAAGTAAACAAAAATCCTGATGAAATAAAATTGATCGCTGTGACAAAGACTTTCCCCATCGATGTTATCAATGAAACAATTAACTTAGGTATAAACTCAATCGGAGAAACAAAAGTACAAGAAGCAAAGAATAAGTTCAAAGAAATAGGCAAGAAAGTTGAGTGGCATATGATTGGCCATTTACAAAGTAACAAAGTGAAAGATGCTGTTGAAATCTTTGATGTGATCCATTCGATTGATAGGATGAAAATCGCTAAGAAAGTAAATGATAAATGTCTTGAATTAAACAAAAAAATGCCAGTATTAGTTCAAGTAAATCTGACAGAAGATAAATTTGGAATCGAACCAGAAGGAACAGTAAAATTCGTAGATGAAATTAAAAAATTGGATGGTATCAAAGTCGAGGGATTGATGACAATAGCTCCTTATGTTGAATCCGAAAAAACAAGACCTTACTTTAGAAAGTTGAAAGAATTAGCTTTAAGTACAGGATTAAAACATTTATCTATGGGAATGAGTAATGATTTTGAGGTTGCGATAGAAGAAGGGACCACCATGATTAGGATTGGCACGGCAATATTCGGCAAGAGGTGATTTCAATTTCTGTGATAATAGATGGTAAAAAAATATCGGAGGAGATACTTGAAGGATTGAAACAAAGAGTTCAAAAACTCAAGAAAAAAAACATCAACCCAACTTTGGCAATTGTACTAGTCGGCGATAATCCCGCTTCTAAAATTTACATCAGCAACAAACAAAAGGCGTGTGAAAAAATTGGTATTGGTTCTAACTTGTATGAGTTCCCAGAAAACATTAAAGAAGAAAAGTTAATAGCGCTCATTAAACAGTTGAATAATGATAAAAAAATCCATGGTATAATCATTCAGTTACCATTACCTAAACATATGGATGAAAAGAAGATTCTTAGCTTGGTATCACCTGAAAAGGATGTTGATGGTTTGAATCCCATAAACGTCGGCAATTTGTTAATCGGGAATGAATACATTGCTCCTTGTACACCTAAAGGAATAATAAAAATGTTAGAGAAAATGAAAATTCCAGTCGAGAAGAAGAATGTAGTAATTGTCAATAACAGCAATGTCATCGGTAAACCTTTAGCTATGATGTTGACTAACAGGTTTGCGACTGTCACATTATGTCATATAAAAACAAAATTTCTAAGCCAACACACAAAAAAAGCTGAAATTTTGATAACTGCTACTGGAGTTCCTGGTTTGATAAAGAAAGATATGGTTAAGGAAGGGACAGTGATCATAGATGCTGGGATATGCTACAAAGATGGAAAGGTATACGGAGATGTTGATTTTGAAAATGTTAAAGATATTGCTTCTTTTATAATTCCTGTTCCTGGTGGAGTAGGACCGATGACAGTTGCCATGGTTTTAGAAAATACTTTAATTCTTGCTGAGAATATTCATAAATAGATATTATGAAACCCAAACTACTTTTCGATCAAAAAAAACAACCGATGCTTGTAGCCTGTTTTATGTCTGGTTCTGGTACTAACGTCAGGAAAATAATCGAGCATCAAGTTAAACTGAAAAAAGAAAGAGGAAAATCACCGTATGAAGTTGTTTTAATCTTTACTGACAACCCTGAAAGTAATGCCAAAAATATAGCCAAAGAGTGTGAAATACCGCTAGAAGTTAATGATATTAAAGAATTCTATTATGGGAGAGATATAAAAGATAAACATATCCGAGAAGAATTTGATAGAAAGACTTTAGAATCGATTAAACCTTATAAAGTGGATTTAATAGCTCTATGTGGATATGCATGGTTTGTAACAAAACCATTATTATCTGAGTATATCATTGTCAACGTTCATCCTGCTGACTTATCTGTCAAAGAGAATGGAAAAAGGAAATATGTTGGATTATATCACATCCCTGTCATGAAAGCTATATTTGCAGGGGAAAAATACTTGCATTCTTCGACTCATATCGTCATAGAAGATGTTGACATGGGAGAGATTCTAGTCGTTTCTAAACCTTTGGAAGTTGAATTACCAGAAGGAATTACGATAGAAGACTTGAAAAAACCAGAGAATAAAGAATTGTTGAAAAAGATAGCAGAAGAACATCAGAACAAGTTAAAAGAGGTTGGGGATTGGAAAATATTTCCTTTAACTTTACAATGGATTGCTGAAGGTAGGTTTAGTATAGACCAGGAAAGAAATGTATACTTTGATGGGAAATTAATCAAGAATGGATACAGATTGAAATAAAGAAAATACCGAAAACTTTAAGATTTTACAGAATTGAAATGAATTTAAGGTTTGACTATGAGCAAAATAAAACGTGCTCTTGTATCTGTCTATGATAAGACAGGCATCGTCGAGTTCTGTAAAGGACTTCGCAAACTTGATATCGAAATCATAGCAACAGGTGGCACGACAAGACTTCTGAAAGAAAATAAAATACCTGTTAAGAGTGTTTCTGATGTCACAAACTTTCCAGAGATTTTGAACGGCAGAGTAAAGACGTTACATCCTAAGATTCTTGGCGGCATACTGGCTTTACGTGAGAAAGAAGAACATGTTAGTGAATTAAAAAAACATGATATAAAGCCTATAGATATGGTCATTTCTAACTTGTATCCCTTCGAGAAAGTTACGAGTAAAGAAGATATCCAGCTGAAAGAGGCATTGGAAAATATTGACATTGGCGGATCAAACATGATAAGAGCGGCTGCAAAAAATTTTGAAAATGTCGTCGTTGTCGTTGATCCTACGGATTATGATATTGTCTTAAAAGAATTGAAAGAGAGTGGCGACTTATCCAAAAAAACTAGGTCTAGATTGGCGATAGAAGCATTCAGACATACGGCAAAATACGACTGGATCATACACAAATTCTTGGAAAAAAGTGTAAGCACACCGATAGAATTCCCTGAAATCCTCAACTTGACTTACAAAAAAATCCGAGATTTAAGATATGGGGAAAACCCACATCAGAAAGCTGCATTCTATAAAGAATTGGATGTAAAAGAACCTTGTATCACGAATGCTGAAGAGCTTTACGGTAAAGGATTATCATGGACTAATGTTCTTGATTTGGATACTGCCTTAGAAATAGTCAAAGAGTTTGATGAACCCACTGTATGTATAATCAAACATACGAACCCTTGTGGTGTTGCTTGTGGTACTAATATATATGACGCTTTTGAGAAAACTTACTCATCCGATCCTGTTTCTGCTTTTGGTGGAATTATCGGTGCAAACAGAAAGATAGACCTAACCACTGCCAAGAGAATGTCATCGTATCATTTTGATGCTATAATTGCTCCTGATTTTGATGAAGATGCGTTGAGAGTCTTGAAAGAAAGAAAAGTTTTGATATTGTTGAGAACAGGGAAATTAACTCACGGTACGGTTAAAAAATTAGATATAGTCAGTGTTACAGGTGGTTTATTGGTTCAACAACATGATTCTGTACAACTGAAAGACGTTAAAATCGTTACAAAAACCAAACCCACACAAAGGCAACTAGATTCTCTGAAGTTTGCATGGAAAATTGTTAAGTATGTCAAGTCTAATGGAATCGTTTTAGTAAAAGAAAAAAGAACTGTCGGGATTGGGATGGGTCAAACAAACAGAGTGGATTCTGTCAAGATTGCCATAAAAAGAGCTGGGGATGATGCTAAAGGCAGTGTCATGGCTTCAGATGGTTTCTTCCCGTTCAGAGATTCTGTAGATGAAGCTGCTAAAGCTGGAATAGTTGCGATAATTCAGCCTGGTGGATCTATAAGAGACAAAGAAATCATCGATGCAGCGAATGAACATAGCATTGCTATGGTTTTTACTGGAATTAGAGCTTTTAGACATTGATTTATTTTTGATTCTTAATAATTTTCAGGTTTTAATTATGCTAAATTCACGAGTTCACGAGTTTAATAAAAATCAAATTAATGAACAACAACGGTTATACGTAGTCGGTGATTTACATGGTGATTATGATGTTCTTTCTTCTTTGTTAAAAGTAGTAGACCCAAAAAAAGACATTATTATATTTCTAGGTGATTATGCGGATAGAGGGTCGTATGGAATCGAGGTCATAGATACCGTTGATACTTTGATTAAAAATTTTCCTCAAAATGTGATAGCACTAAAAGGAAATCACGAAGATTATACAGATTCTGGAACTCCTGAATTTTATCCCTGTAATTTAATTGATGAAGCAGAAAGAAAGAGAGGCAATTGGCAAAGATATTTTCAAGATAAATTTAAACCGTTTGTAAAAAGTCTTTGTTTGGCTGTCATTATACCAAATGAAACTCTTTTCGTACATGGTGGTATTTCAAGTAAAATAAAAAGTTTAGATGATTTAAGAAATCCAACAAGAGATGTAGAAGTTGATATTCTCTGGTCAGATCCTATTGAAGTTTCTGGAGAACATCCAAATAGTAAAAGGGGCATTGGTGTTTTATTTGGAAAAGATGTTTCGTTTAAAGTATGTGAATCACTTGGAGTAAAAAGAATAATAAGAAGTCATGAACCAAGAAAAGCAATAAAAGGACCTTTTTATGAACATGATGGTAGAGTCATAACAATAAGCTCTACAAGCGTATATGGTGGCAAGCCATTTATTCTCTTTATTGACCCTAAAAATCCATCAATTATGGAACCACGTTATTTGGATTAACTTTCTCATTGTATATACTCGAGAATAAACATTCATTAGGAGGAAAATAAGTAGAACTCTTTGATGGCTGATTTGTCAATTTAACAGGAGCATCTCTTATCAAAACAGATGGTATCCCTTCATTTGTTTCACCCATAACTACTACAGCAGCAGAAGCTAAACCATCAGCAACAGCTCTCTGAGTAATAATCATTTTATTACCGAACAAATCTTCTTTCCCTCTTTCATCTATGATAGAATCAAAACCGGAAGTGGCTAAAGCAAATCCAGTCGTTCCAGTTCTCAAAGGACTGCAATGAGAATCAGATATTATCACACCGATGTTAACGTTCAACTTTTTTTTGAATTCTTTTTTTATATTGTCTGCTGAAAGAGAAGGATTCTTGGGCCAAAGTATAGCATGATCTTTTGGAGAATTGGAATGGTCAACACCTGCGTTAGCGATGAATATGTTATTTTTCATCGTGAGTATGGCACGTTTAACTCCACCAAAGATTTTATCTGCTTCTTGCAAGACTAATTCCACAAAACCAGGTTCAAGGTCGTATTGTTTTGCCAAAAATTCAGCTTTTTCAGATGGTTTTAATTTTTTGTAGTTGACTATTCTCCCTTCTGTTAATGCAACGACTTTTGAAGAAACGACTAGTATGTCTCCATTCTTTGATGTGGTTTCAGTTTTTTTCATTGAAGTTATCAGTATATCGATTAGATTATCCTTACTTTTTATGATTGGAGTTTTAATTGGGAACAATTCCATGTAAAGACCTTTTAATAATTCCATGATTATTCAGTAAATATTTATCTGTATCAGATTTCTAATAAGGATGTATGAAAACGGATGAGACTAAAAGTCGATTGAATTCAGGGGCAGGATTCGGTTTTCTTCATACAACCTTAATGGCATTCGCGATGATAGTTCCTGCATTCTACTTCTCTTCTCTTAATATTTCAATCGCAGTTTACGGGTTCTTGATTGTCATAGGAGACATTATCTCTTTCTTGATGAAACCTTTCATCGGACGTTTGACTGACAAATACGGTGAAAGGAAATTCTTACTTGGTTTAACATTTTTCTTCTTCTTTTCTTTATTCGTGATAGGTTTTACAAAAGATGTATTAATCATAACTCTGTTGAAGATCGTTTCTGGTATTGCTAGTGCATTGCTCTTCGTCATAATAATTATCTATGGTTTGAGGACAGTAGAGGAAGAACCTGATAAAAAAGTCGGAACTTTCGGGGCATTAAAAAACTTAGGATGGATACCAGGATTGTTGATACCTGGACTTGTAGCAGATAGATACGGTATCATGCCAGCATTCTACATTATCTTGATAATTGGCATCATATGGATAGCTTACATGTTTAAAGAAACAAAAAAATATGAAAAAACTAAGAAGATTAAAGTGAGATTTTCTCTTTCATTCATTAAGAAGATTCCATTCTTGGTAATCTATAAGACTATGGATTTAGCTGTATTTACTGCGTTTTTGTACTTCTTTACGAGGTATGCATTACAAACTTTAGGACTAAGTAGAAGCATCATCTCGATAATAGTAGTCATAGAGACAATAGGCTTTTCTGTTTGCCAATACATGGTCGGCAGAATATCGAATAAATCTAAAAGAAAGTATTGGGTCCCTCTCTGTATACTGTTCCATATAATCGGTATATTAATCATGGTTTATGCGAACAATTTGATCGAATATTCCATCGCTGGACTCTTCATGGGGATAGCTGGTGGATTCATAGATGTTTGGTTATTCTCTAGGATAAGTGAGTCTGTTGAGAAATACGATAAAGGAGTTTTCTATGGGACTTTTGGATGGAGTTATGACCTTGCCACGATAGTAGGAGGACAAATTCCAGTATTGTTCGTTTCGCTCGGTCTTAATGTATTCGCATCGATGTTCGTCTTTCCAGGAATTATGTTGATTGGCTATCTGTTGAGTAAAAAGAAGGACTAATATTTTTGCAAGTTTACAAAGTAAATTATATTAAAAAAATTAAATTTTCTTAAATTATAATGAGGGGTAGTGGTCCAGTTTGGTCTAAGACACCAGCTTGGGGTGCTGGCAACCCGTGTTCAAATCACGGCTGCCCCAATTTATGATTCTTCAGAAAATCTCCTATAATTTCTCTCAAATCAGGTTTTCCAATCTCTTCAATCCTGTATCTAACCCTAACAGAAGGTTTGTTAATTTTAAGCAATCTTGCCAAATCAAATGGTGTGCCGACTAAAACTGCATCACATTTAGCTTTGTTAATCGTTTCTTCCAGTTCTTTCATTTGTTCGTCGCTGTAACCCATCGCTGGCAGTACTTTACCTAGATTTGGGAAGTTCTTGTAAGTTTCTTTTACTGAACCGACAGCATAAGGTCTTGGATCTATTATATTACATCCAAGTTGTTTTGCAGCTATTGTTCCAGCACCATAAGATGTACCACCATGTGTTAAAGTCGGACCATCCTCAACGACTAAAACTTTCTTACCTTTTACTATTTCTGGTCTTTCTGTGGTTACTACTGAATTTGCCTCGATGATTATAGTTTTTGGGTTTATTTCTTTAATGTTCTTTTTCACGATTTCTACATTTTTCCTTTCTGCAGAATTTACTTTGTTTATGATGACTACATCAGCTATTCTTGCGTTTACTTCCCCAGGATGATATGTTATCTCATGTCCAGGTCTTAACGGATCAGCTACAACAATCTGAAGGTCAGGTACATAAAAAGATATCTCGTTGTTTCCACCATCCCAGACGATGACATCAGCTTCTTTCTCAGCTTCTCTTAGAATCACGCCGTAATCTACACCAGTGTATATAACAAAACCTTTTTCTACGTATGCTTCATATTCTTCCCTTTCTTCTATGGTACATTTGTGCCTGTTCAAGTCTTCATAAGTTGCCATCCTCATGCAAGTCTGTTCAACTAAATCTCCATAAGGCATCGGTTCTCTGATAGCAACAAATTTTATTCCCATTTCATGAAGTATTTGACAGACTTTTTGGGAAGTCTGACTCTTTCCACAACCAGTCCTGACTGCACAAATCGCTATGATTGGTTTTTTTGATTTTAACATTGCTTTTTTAATTCCGATTAGTTTGAAATCAGCACCACTTGCTAATGCTCTTGAAGCCAAATGCATGACATAAATATGAGATAAATCTGAATATGCCAAGACAACTTGATCGATATTTTTCTCTTTTATGATTTTTTCCATGTCTGTTTCTGAGTAAATTGGTATACCTTTAGGATACAATTTTCCTGCTAATTCTGAAGGATATTTTCTTTCTCCTGTTTCAACCGTTCCGAGATTCTGTTCGCCAGCCATGGTAAAACCAACGACATCATACTCTTCATTATCCCTAAAAACAGTGTTAAAAATATGAAAATCCATTCCAGCTGCTCCTAGGATTAGAACTTTCTTTCTCAAATAAAACACCCCTCTTAATCAAAAAATTATTAACTTTGATTTAGTTAAGCATTTCGATTTTCTATTCATAATTATATCGTTCTCTAACCTACATCCACCTATTCCTGGCTCATAGATTCCTGGCTCTATCGTGAAAACCATATTTTCTTTTAACTTAACCTCTTTCCATTCTTTCAATACTTCTTTACTTTTTGGTTTTGGTGAGAGTGAAGGTAAATCATGTGTTTCTAGACCTAAGCCATGACCAAGGGAGTGTTTGAATTTGAACCCATTCTTTTTTATTAGATTCTCAACGGATTCATAAACTTTGCAAGTAGGTATATCTATTTTTAGAGTCTCAATAGCCTTTTCATATGCTTCTTCGACTGTTTGAACTATTTTTTTCTGTTTTGAAGAGATTTTACCAAGTATGAATGGTACGGTTACATCAGAACAGTATCCCTTATACCTGACACCAAAATCAACCAGCCCTAAACCGTCTTGTATTTTCTGGTTGGAAAAAGAAGGATAAGGATGTATGTAGGCAGACCTTTTTCCTGAAGTCACGATTGTCGAAAAAGCTAACTCATCTGCACCTTTTCTTATCAATTCCTGTTCTAGAATCAATGCCAATTCTTTTTCTGTCATCTTTCTCGAAAGGTTTTTTTCTATTATCTTTATTCCATAATTCGCTATTTGGCATGCTTTCTTTATTCTTTCGATTTCTTTGGGTTCTTTCACACTTCTTATATAGAGGATTACATCACTGATATCTTGAAATTTAAGATGTTTAAACTTCCTGTAGATTCTGTAAGGAAAAATTTCCTCGATTATGCCCACAGATTTAACTTTCTTTAATTTTTCTTTTAATGCCTTTGTAAGACTGCGATCATAAGATTCTAAATTGATTATCTCATCAGCTTCTGCGTTTTCCATAGCTTGGTCATAAGTTAATGGTGAGACAATCAGAGTCGATTTGTCTTGAGTCATCAACAAACAACTGAAAGAGAAAAATCGTTCCTGTTGAAAGCCGGTAAAGTATTCTATATTTACGTCATGTATCGGCTCAGAAGTTAGGAATAATACTGCATCTAACTTTTTTTCTTCCAATTTTTTCCTGAATTCTTCCAATTTTTTATTTGATATTATCCTCATGAACTCTATTTTGAATTAAGAGAACTTAAAATTTGAAACGTTTTCTAAGAATCTTAATAGAATGATTGAAAACATCCTGAAGCATCCCACCTAAGCCTATATTGAACCAGAATGGATGCCCAGTAAAGCTCGCTAACAATATCAATAGACCACCTGTAAAGGCATGATGTACCCTTAATTTTTTACTCTTTCTAAACAAAAAGACCTTCATTTCAGGATATTTTATGCTGATTAACTGAGTTATAGAAAATGTTGCTAAGAAAATCATCGGTTGAAATTCAACTATCGGTTCTATTAACATAAATTAATATTTAGATTTTCTGGTTTTTAACTATTACTCTTGTGGTTTACAAATCTTACAAGGTATGTAACCACTGTCTTTGGCTTCTTCTATGCTCTTGAAACAAACCAAATTTTTAGAACTAATCTTTTTAGCTGAGGTACAGTCACAAGAATGATATTTGTTCGAGTTCTTGCTACCGACGAACATCGTTCCTGAAGGACAACCCAATGCTTCACAATCAGAATTAGTCTCTTGTTGAACCACCGCATTTGTCAGTTGTTCTGTTGAAGTTGAAATTAAGATTGTTGTTGGAACAGTTTTTCTTATTGTTGAAGAAGTTTCAACAGTAGTAGTTGCTTTAATTATAGTTGTGGTTTCTTTACCTTTGACAGCTTCGCCTGTATATTCAGAAGGGCCAAATATAATAGCAACCAGGATTATCACCAAGAAAACAAGACCTACAGAAGCGATTATTTTTTTAATAGAAAACAATGAACCCCCATTCTAATTATTGAAACTAAAGGTATTTATTTTCCAGCAACTCGTACATTCTCAAATCTTATGTAAGGACATACTCCAGCCAAGATACTTCCGCCAGAAGTAATCACAGATTGATTAGAAATTCCTGAGATGTTCTTGATTATATCGAAAAAATTGCCAGTAACTAATCCACCTTTAATCGGTTTGGCTAACTCTCCGTTTTCAATGTAATAGCCAGCTCTGATCTCGGAAGAAAAAATACCAGTGGTATCATCTGGAGAAAGCCAACTGAAATGATCTACAAGTATGCCATGTTTAACTTCTTCTATCAATTTCTCTAAAGTCTTGTTACCAGGTTTAACAAAAAAGTTGGATATCATGTTGACTGGCATAATGCCATACTTCCCATCAAAAACAAAGAATGTATCACCTTGTCTCAATCCATTGCCAGTAGATTTTATTCCATCTTTTATCGCATAGAATTGATCGTAAACATAATCTTTGAACACTCCTTTCTCTATCAACATATTTTTCTTCTGAGGAATACCTTCATCGTCAAACTCGCTCGTCATCAATCCATAGGGATAAAGACCATCGCTGATTATCGTCAAGTTGTCTGAAGCAACTTTATCTCCGGGGGAAAATTTGGATACATCATTGACTTTTGCAGAGCCAGTAGAATGACTACCAATCACAGTACCTAAACCGTCTAGGACAGACGTTGGAGAAAATATCACAGTCGTTCGCTCAGTCTTTGGTGTTTCAGCTACAAGTTGATCTTTTGCTATTCTTATCCATTCATTCAAGTTAGAGACAGGCAAATCTTGAATCCTTCTTCTGTACTCATGAGGCCAAAATTCAACTTTTTTCCCGTTTTTTTTGACTATTATAGAAAGCTCGAGCATGAAAGTCGTTTCCTCTCTTTCCAAATCCAAACCTTCTGAATTGGTTATTTCGATGTGAGAATCGTAGGTCCTTATTTTGCCGAAGGATATTAAAACATCACTTGGAATGGAAGCTAAGATTTGTTTTGTATAGTCTCTAACCGCTCCTTCACCATCATCTTTTATTTTTTTGTCTACAACTTCTACCTCTTTGAATGGCTGACTATGAGGAAAATTGAATTCAACTTTTTGAGTTATATCAGAACTTTTCAAAGCATTCTTTATTGTTTCTCTTATAGCAAAAGGTGAAAAGATATTACTCGAACTGAACCCCAATCCTTTTGAATGAATTCGAATTCCATATCCGCTGTCGATTGTTTTGTCGATGAAACTTATTCTATTCTTCTGTAGGTGAATTTCATTGACTTCGGTTTTTTGCAGGAAGAGTTCATATTCTTTCTTCGTTTTTTCAAGTTCTTTTCTCATAAATTCTTTCATACTATCAACTTAATCTACAAAATTTCCAAAACTTCTTTACTAATTATTTTAGAGAGAATAAATAAAATTGTATTACGTTGTAATTATCTTTTTCAAAAATACCTTGAGGAAATCATAATAAATTCAATTAAAGGATTCCTACTTAATCAGCCATGTACACAATTTTCGCCCAAACAGTAATAGGATGGTGCATTACAAAGGCCGGGTTCAGTACTATCCTGCGTATAATCAGGATACAACAAAAACTTCAAGAGATTTATAAATTTCTTTGCAAATCATCAATATGCGATTTTTAGAAATCTGGAAAATATTTATTGTAATTCTATTCTTAGCAATACTGATAATTATTGCAACATTTCCTGAAAAAAAAGAAACTGAATATGACATAAATGCTTCAGTGAACAGGGCTTTAAATTTCTTGAATAAATCATACTCAGAAGAATACTTTTTCGATGATCCTTACATTAAGTGTGTGGGACAATTACTAGGTTGTGATGTGAACTACAGAAAACTTGATATAGCCACGGTTTTAACATTCTTCTTACCAGAAGAAATAAAAAGTGATACTCGAATCGTCCATGTAACTTCAGATGCTGATCACATAATATCCAAACAATTACAAAAGTGGAAAAATGTTCCTCTTAAAGGGATACCCATAGACTTATACGCAGTCCTAGCTTACTACTATTCCAATGAAACTAAAAACATGCTCAAAGAACTTATCGCTAACTTGCGTCCTGATGGAAGTTGGGAAGATTATGATATGTACGGTCCTGGAATGGAATGGAGAAAAGTAACTGATGAAAGTTGGCCTATTGTAGTTCTAGCAAAACATAAAGTTGACTGGAAATTGATCAATAAAACTTTAGATAAAAAAAGAGAAGAAGTGGAGAAGATACTTAATGAATCTTTTAATTGGACAAAACAAGGAAAGTATTATGCGATATTAACATCCTATCATGCATTTCTTTGGGTTAAGGAAGAAGGTTATAATACTGTTGAATACTCAAAACTAGTAAAGAGAATGGAAAATTGGCTTTCAAAACAACCAAATGATGAATACTTAAAAAAATGGCCAGTCATGACTGCAGACACTCTTTATTGGCTTTCTGAAGGTAATTATTCGGATAAAAATTTTCTTGAAAGATTGGCAAGAGAAGTGATGAAAAGTCAGGAAAAAGATGGAGGATGGAGAGTATCTCTACTGAAAAAGGGAGAAAAAACAGAATCTGGGTTAATCATCACTGAAGAAAATTATAATTCCGGTAGGTCCCATGCAACACTAATGGCAATATTAGCTTTGGAGAGTTACAAGAGGATATCTAATTAGATGATTTTAGTTTTAAAAAAAGAAAAAAAGAAAAAGTTGGTTTGGTTTCATTTTTATGTTTTGACTATAACTGGTCCTCCTCCTCCTCCACCGCTAGTAGTAGTTGTTGGAACGCTTGTGGGTATAGTTATAGTTCTAGTAATTTCTTGACAAGTTTTTCCGTATTGTTTAGATACTATGGCAACATCGATAATATCTATAATTCCATCGTTGTTTAAGTCAGCCTTTGGGTTCCAATCAGGATATCCAGGCTTTGACCCGTAGGCTTTGGATACTATAGCGACATCTTCGATGTCTACTTTACAATCACCATTAAGATCCTCTGGACAATATGGACAATAAATTGTAGTTGTAGTTGTTGTGGTTAGTCTGGTTGTTGTAGTTGCACTAGTCGTGGTTGTTGTCATAGTAGTAGTCGTTACCTGAGTGGTTGTAGTCGCCCCGACAGTGGTTGTTGTCATAGCAGTAGTCGTTACCTGAGTAGTTGTAGTCGCCCCGACAGTGGTTGTTGTCATAGCAGTAGTCGTGGTCGTGGTTACCAAAGAAGAATAGCTTACGATTAAATTCTTTGAATCTATTAACGGATCGATTAACAAGGTAGTCTCTCTCAAATTACATATGACTTTGTAATCACCAGTTTCAGTAAATTTGAGAAAAAGTATTTCATAAGTTATATCGAGCTCATCATCTCCCAAGTTTCCAGAATTTAGTATTTCATTTCCACTCGGATTGTTCAACCTTATATCTAGGTGTAGTTTTCTATCATCTCCAGTTGCTCTCTGAGCCTTACATTTAACCGTAACATTTTGCGGTGTTTGAGGATTATCAGGACTTGTAGAAAGTTCAATTATCTTGGTTTCTTCGATTATTATTGTTGTGGTCGTAGTTGGGTTGGGAACATTAACTATTGAATTTTCTTCAGCCTTCCAAGTCAGCCTTTCAGACATGCTCTTGGTATACAATTGCAACTCATGTATTCCAGGTGTAATCCCTTCTATCAGTACGTTACCACTCTGTCCTGGTATTATTGAAGCCTCTGTAATCACACATCTTCTTTCTATTCCATCAACCATGCATTTCAAATTCTTTATATCCTCTCTTCCCACATTCTTTAATACTACTCTATTACCGAATATGTCAACCAACTCAAAATTTTGGAGCATTGTTCCCTTGATAACACCAGAAGAATACAGATAGAGAGTACTACCAAAAGTGATCGTGATAATCATTATGATAATGGCAGCAAAGATGTCGACTACTCCTTTTCTTGACATGTTTCCTATAAATTATTGCTTTTCTCGGAATAAATAAGTTTATGTTGGAAATTCTCTTATCAGATACCCGTAGGATTAGTTTTGTGCAAACCAAAAATTTTTTGAAAGAATCGCATTAAAGCATCTTGTAAGATTATGGACAGGGAAACTGTTTTTTGACTTGTTGTACCTGATGATTTTATTATGATTTTTAAGTTCGCTGGGTCTTTGAATGATAAAGCATCAGTCCACCAGTCATTACCCTTATTGCCATTATTTCCTGCATCTTGTGTTAAATCTCTTTCGTGAACCCAGAACATTATCCTTTCTTTGTCTTTCGTTGTCCAATGAGAAGCTGGAGCCCAACAACTAACACTTATACTCTGACCTTTCTTAAATTGTGAATCATCTGAAGAACAATCACAATCAGCAATATCACATCCGTGAGTTCTATCCGTTAAGTTGAACCAAGCTCTCACACTAGATCCTGATACTTGAGTGGTTTTGGGATTATTATAATCAGAAACTTTCCAGAATTCCACTCCGACAAAAGACGAAACCTGATCCTCATCGCCTATATTCTTAACCATCACAGTAACTTTTATGATGCCATTGTCATTAACTCCGCTTTCTTTGCCATATTGTTTTGCTACTGTTGCCACGTCTAGGATGTTTATCACTTCATCACCGTTCAAGTCAGCGATTTCCTTCCATCCAACATCCCCTACTTTTTTTCCGTATAATTTGGCTACTGTAGCTATGTCGATGATGTCGATTGTTCCATCTCCATTTAAATCCGCTTGACATTCCCTACATTCACTGATGACAGCTTTTATGTAAGAATCGTAAGTCACTTTACAATCGCATTTGGTACCGCTTAGGAAATAATCTCTCATTTGTTTGGCAGACGAGTACCAAACATAATTATATTCATAGCCAGAGCATTGGTATGGTGGATTTTTATCATCATCAAGATAGCCTTTGTCGTACTGATCACAGTATGAAGGTGGTGCGGTTGTGGTGGTTGAAGTGGTTGAAGTTGTGGTCGTTGATGTTGATGTAGTGGAACTTGTAGTCGTAGTTCCTGTTGTCGTAGTTGTTGATGTAGTGATTCCAGTGGTTGTAGTCGTGGTTGATCCTGTTGTCGTAGTTGTTGATGTAGTGATTCCAGTGGTTGTAGTCGTGGTTGATCCTGTTGTCGTAGTTGTTGATGTAGTGGATGATCCACCTGTATTATTGAAAGTACCATCCTTTCCTTTCCCAACACAAATCTTCTCAATGGCCGAATTAACGAGCATCACATCATTTAAAATTAATGCACATGTTCCACTTCTTTTGGCTTTGCAGTGAAGTGCAACTAAACGTTTACCTCCCCAACCATTATATATGTCATCCCCAGAACAAGTATAAGCAATTTGATACAAACCTTCTTTCAAATCTTGATATTGTTTACTACCACTAGGACAGAGTTTTCCGTCGGGTGTCTCTGCTGCATCAAGACATTCTATAATATCAGGATTCCAACTTAAGTTAAACTCAAAAGCAAAAAAATTAGTAAAATATTTGTTTGGGTTTAATCTTACGTTGATGTCAAATTCTGTACCGGGATTTTTCACATCATCAACCTGTACCATTTCTTTGCAATCAGGAATTGTGACCGGAATTGTAGTTGTTGTGGTTGTTGGTTGGGTAGTAGTTGTTGTAAATTGAGTAGTTGTTGTTATTTTGGTCGTTGTCGTAATTTTAGTAGTCGTTGTTATTCTAGTGGTAGTAGTCGTTTGTCCTGTAGTTGTCGTAATTCTAGTGGTAGTCGTGGTTGTCACAGGAGAATAAGTTACAATTGTATTTTTGGAATCTATTAAAGGATCACTCCGCCAATCCACCGTTTGTCTTAAATTACATGCAACTTTATAATTTCCTCCTTCAGTAAATTTAGAAGATGATATATCGTAAGTTTTGTCCAGTTGGTTATCCCCTAAATTAGGAGAGGTAAAAATTTCTATTCCTCTTGGATTGGTTAAATTAATATCAAGATGTAATGTTCTACTATCTCCAGTTCCTCTTTGAGCTTTACACTTAACTGTAACAGTTTGTGGTGTCTGAAAGTTATCAGGATTGGCATTAAGTACAGTAATCGCAGATATCCCAGGAGGTATGGTAGTCGTCGTTGTTATTCTGGTTGTTGTAGTCACTCTAGTCGTAGTCGTTCCTCCTATAGTTGTAGTCATGCCTGGCTGTATAGTTGTAGTCATTCTAGTCGTCGTAGTACTAGAGGGAGGAGTTTCCCCATTAAAACAATAACAGCAGCACTCATCTTCTCTACATTCTTTGTATCCTTCTCCACAAATTCCTCGATCAAAACTTGCCAATTTACATGCATTAACACAACAATCTTGTAGTGGTCCATCACAGTATTCTTTTTTAAGACATGCAGCCCCATTTCCTCTATTACTACAATCCTTTTCTATTTCAACAGGAATGGATGTTGTTGTTATTGAAGTCGTCAATGGAGTAAATGGAATGTTAAAGGCACCATTAATTACCTCATGCGAAATTTTATTCGGGATAGGAAAATCATCATCAGTCAGTATAACATCATTGAATTCTAAAACACATTTCCCTTCTCCAACAATCTTAAAAGTGATTGTGGCTAGTTTTCCACTCCCACTCCTAGGTTCTGCTGGATATTGAGAAGTAAAAGCAAGAATAATTATACCTGTTTTCTCATTGGCCTGGTTCATGATGATACGTCTTGGTTTGTTCAAAAAAGGTGATACAGAGACATCAGTTGCTTTCAGAATACTAGGATCATATTTCAGCTTGAACTGAAAAGCATAAAGATTGGAAACTTCATCAAGCATTACGTCAACTTTAAAAGTATCACCCGAGATAAGGCTAGGGTCTACATTTGGGGGATCTACGTAGATTCTTGTAGCACTGGCAGATAGCATGTTCATGCAGACTGTAATCGAAAAAACAAAAGAAATTATAGTTATTTGGTTTTTCTTCACTAAATCATCCTTCCATTTTTCTAAATATCTCCTCGACCATGTACATGTCCAGATTATCTACTGTACCATCCTTGTTTATGTCAGCATCAGGATTCCAGTTTTCATCTCCAGGTTTAGATCCAAAAGCTCTTGCAACCATTGTTATATCTACAATATCGATTTGTCCATCATGGTTTACATCTTCTTTCATATCTTTCTGATTAGTTCCAGAATGGAATTTAAAATAAATAATGACGAATGCTAAAACTAGAAAAATTGAAGTTAAGATAATAATTTTTTTGCGATCCATTGAATCATGATTTGATTTTTAATCCTAAAAAAGTTTTAGGAACATCTTATTTGTTATGAATTAGTAAACCATTTTCTCCAAAATAGTTTTTAGTCTCTGTTTGTATGTTGTACACCTTTCCCTCATAATATTTCGTGATGTTCGAAAGTTCTGGAACAGGCTTGAAATCTTTATAATCATCCGAGTAAACTAAATGATTTTCAGTAAACCAATATCCTTCGTAGAAATATAATTTAAATTCTCCAACATGTTCGGATTTTTCCAGTATTCTTGATTCAACTCTTTTTTCATCTTCATAACCTATTACATAATCTCCATCCTTCAGATCATCAATTTTTTTGAATCCATCAGTTGTTAATATCAAACTTCCTTCCATCAGGCAGGGGTCTCGTTTTGGGTAACAATTACAGTCATAAGGATTCCATTGCATATCCTCGGAGCAAACGCCAGCACCACACTCATGAGGAGTGAATTTATCTCCACACACATATCCACAATCTGCATTCATATCAACGCATTGATCCTGCCTCCATGGATTTACTTTATACCTATTACATTTTGGACACCACTTACAGTAACCATCGATACAATCACTTTCTTTCTTATATTCAGAACATGGTCTCTTGCATTCGAAGTCTGCTTTTCCGAACATTTTTCCAAACATTTTTGCAACTCTTGCTATGTCCATGATGTCAATCTTGTTGTCACCGTTTACATCAACGTTTCGATATTCCCATTCAGCTCCATACTTCTTCGCTACTAGGGAAATGTCTATCACATCTACTTTATCGTCATCGTTCACGTCAGCCTGTTTGTCGTAGTAACCAAAGCTTTGAGACACAAACTTAACATCAAACTCGTCAACTACGCCATCTTGATTTACGTCTTCTTTTATTTCGTTCTTTTTACCAAACACCTTTGCGACAGTAGCAACCTCTATTATGTCAACTTTACCATCATTGTTAAAATCTTCCCTAACCGATAAAACTTCTGTTTCTTTCCATTCCAAAAAATCTTCGCTACTAGGCCTAAAGAACAATAAATTATCCAGTTTATCGATGTTTACTGTTACAGTGTATCTTCCTTTTTTTAACAGTACTTTTGTTGTACAATCGAAACATCTACCGTCAATAGTGGTGCAATGAGGATATCCGACTGGAATAATTTGTCCGGATTCGTTCTTAGCATAAAGTTCAGCAGTCTCTTCATGGCAATCCTTGACCCCATAAGCTGCGTATCTAATGACATCACAAGAGTGCACTGGCTCTCTAATGCCAAACTTCTTTTTATTATCGTATACAGGATTCATCTTACAGCCACATTCTGGTGCTTGAGGATCCTGATAAGTGCAGTACCACCAGTTTATGACGTAATCTACGACGATGCCGATTATGAGACCGATAACGAAACCGATTATGAAACCACCTGCAGCTCCTATTATGGCACCCATTGCAGAACCCGAAGCTTTTGCTGTCAACAAGACTCCGACACCTTTGATAAGCCCACTAATGGAATAAACAGAGTATGCGAGCCCAATTACCTGAATGCTGTCGGCGAGGAGTATATAATTATACTCTCCGTACCTTTCCCCAAACTGTCTAAGCTTTCCAGCCATGGTTCCAAAAAATTTTAACAAGAAGGCGAGTGTTGCTCCTTTTGCCACAGACTTAAGGATAGCATTTTCTCCAGGATGGGTAAGATCTCTGGATAAGCCAGACGTCTCTCCAGCTTTTTTTGTATACTCAGTTTCTACTGTATATTTTATCTCTTCTACTTTGTCAATCAAGTCTGAAGCTGCAACATCAGCCTGTCTTATCGAAGTTTCTGCAGCAGTTGTAACAGGATTGCCTTGAGCATCAGTGAGTGGGTAGCCATTATTCCAGAGAGTATCTCCTGTTTCACCGATATCGTAGATTTCTTGAAATACTTCATTCCTAAGTGTAACCCACGTATTTCCGTCCCCTTCAGCGAAAGACCAATACCATTTTACATCCAAAGGATCTCCAGGGTTTGCCAACATGTCTGCCCTTTTTCCAATCGATTCTAAAACGTCAAGTAATTCCGTTTTTCTCCATCCTGGTAAAGTTTCTTCTGGTAGACTGTCTAAGTCTGTCCTCAATTGAGAAACATCTTCCTTTATACTTTGCAACACATCTTTTGGTAAGCCCTCGATTCGTGAATATTCATCTATTTCTTGATTTAACCTCCATGTGTTAGACACTGCCTCCAAGAGTGGTTGATTGTTCTGTAAATTAACGTCAAACTTGTTCAAGAAGTCTATTTTCTGTAAGGCTTCGTCTGCTGTTGGAAGATTGTTGATTATTTCTATCTTCTGATCTTGTGTCAAATCTGATCTACCGTTAATTATATCTACCCAAAAATCTCTGTTAAATGTAACCCAACTTCTAGCAGCATTTGGATCGACTCGATAAAGGTTCAAACCATATTCTCGAGCATATCTAAGGGTCTCTGGATTACTACCTGATTTAAAATACCAAGTAGCAAACAATGCTTCTGGTTCAATTTGATCGTTGTTCCTCCATGCATTGATCAGTGTTTGTTCAATAGTGCCTCCTTCTTGTACATACTTTACATCTACCTCCGGAAACCCAATATACAAACCTAATTTGTAATCATCCTCGTTCTTAATAGCATTCATAAAATCATCCATATTCACATCTTGTTGCCTTGTTATAATTATCGTATAATATCCATTCCCAGCAGGACCGAAAACACGTGTTTTTATTCCTGGAAAGTTATTTTTTACATAATTTTCATAGTCGATTAAATTCTGTTGATTGAGATCGTCCATTAAATACCCTCTTTTAGATCCTGTTATAGCATTCACAAAACTAGAATACTCTTTAGGATCATTATGGACAAAATTTAATATAGTAGATGAATCACTCGTTAATTTTTGAAACAATTCTCGACTCAAATCTATGGAAGGAAGAGTTCTGTATGCCGATGAAGCCACTTTAACCAAATTGGTGGCAAATGTGATAAGATAATATGTTACCCTATCAGATTTTTCATTCTCATACCTAACTCCCTCGTACATTAAGGTAGTAACTCTGATTAGATTTTTACAATTCTCTAGTCCTCTAACTGGGAATAACTCAACTTTATTGTTATCGCTCTTGAGAAATAGTGTACTGAAGAATTCAGGAAAACTCTCTGGTGTCGTAAGGGCCAGTTTGTTGATGATAAAAGCACCATCGCTGTTGATTTTTATCTTTTTATTTTGACTATCCCACTGAGCGACATCCGGGCTCAACTGTCCTATTCCCTTGAAAATCTCTGGAAAGTCCATTTCCGACTCGAACTCATTCAGATCACCCTTATGCACATAAACGTAGTGTTCGCCTATCTGATCTTGTCCAACTTTTTTTATGAACCCGTCAGCACAATAGAATACTTTAGTCTCTTTTGCAGATACTTCAGCACAACTGGATAATTCATCAGCAAAAACAATAGTTGAACTAAAAGTAGAGGATGTAATCAAAGATAGTAGAAATAAACAAACTATTCCTTTTTTAAATTTCATGAATTTACCTCTTTTTTATCCTTAATCCGCCCACTTCCATTTTCAGTGTGTATTCACCCTTGCACAAGCAAGAAGTGTCGCCAAACACATTCAGCCATTCATGCAATCCGATACTCACGCTATTTTTAACAAACCCCAAGCACACTCCAGAAGATTCATATTCATTTATTTGAAGGATGTAATGAGTTTCATTCGTCGTTGATTTAATCCAGTAACAGGTGTTGTTCTGTTGTATTTTAACTATAAGCTCATCTTCACCTTCAATCAATTTGTTGATAGCTGATATCAAATTCGTTTCTTCTTTGACAGATTTAAAAAAACCAGTTATTCCTAATCTTCGAATATTCTGAATCAAGGGTAAAGATGAAAATAAATAGGATAATGAGAAGATTAAAGCAATTAAAATAATAATAGAAATTATTGTTCTCTTAGACATTTTAATGCCTTTAATTGAATGAAATTAATTTAATCATTTCTTATAATATCTTACTTTTCAACAATTAAAAACATGAGTAGACAAGAAGATAAAACTTAAAAACTTTACTCTTCTTCTAATCTCATATGATAGAAAGAAGAAGTAGAGAACAAATAACAAAAGATATGTCCAAAGTTCGGGAGAAGTACCTTGAACCATACTGGAAAATAAGTAGAAAAAAACCAACAGGACAAAAGGTTTTGGACCATCCTTATAAAAGTGTTCAAATGGCCCTCCACTATACCCCGCCTGAGATCCTACAAGAGAGACAAGATAAGATAGAGGAAATTAAAAGAACAATGACTGAGAAATCAACTCAAAAACCAATAGTTCAACTTAATCAATTGCAAATGCTGATAGAAGATGGGCATTTACTTCAATTTTACATGTGGGGTTTGTTCGCTAATAACATGGAATTATCGTTCCCTGAAATAGTTAAAAAGGTTAATCAGAAGTTTAGAGACTTAATCAACGAGAAAGATGTGGCAGGATTTCTACTTCAAAGTAAAGAAAACTTCGGAGAGGACTCATTCTTCGAATATTCCCATACGAATTTTAAAGATCGTCTAAATCACTTTTTAAAATATTCTCTCAGGAAAAAGATGATCTCTTTCATGAATTATCTCAATTATATTAAAAAGAATGAATACAGAGAACGAATTAGAGATATAGAATTAAAGTCTTTGATGGACCCAAAACTTTCTTATAGACCGATTGAAAATTCACCATTCTGGAGTTTTTATCAACTTGACTTGGATAATGGGATACTTCCAACCAAATTGATTACCTTTTTCCCAGATAAAGGTAGTATAAGTCAGTATGCAGTATAAAGGATATCATCTAGTAATCTATCGAAGATTTCATCCTATTATTGCATTCCTAATTCTCATATAAGGGCCACCAGAGCTAACAGGAACATAATCTTCGTGTCCTTTTCCGCAGCCAGAACCTCTCATCTCAAAATCATCTGTCACTGCATCTACTCTACTCAAGAACTCTAAAACTTTTCCTGATATTCCAACTCCTTTGTAAAGCCCGCCAAGTTCCCCGTCTTTTATCTCTATGGCTTTAAATGTAACTATTTGCAGATTCCCACCCAAAGGATCTTCCATACCAGTTTGTGCTCTAATCAAGTAGAATCCTTTATCCGTATCTTCAATTAATTCATTATGCTCCCATTCACCCGGTTCTACATAAGTGTTACTCATCCTGACAAAAACTTTCCTGGAAAAATCTTGAGCCCTTGCATTACCAGTAACATCAGAATTCATGAAAGCTGCGGATTGTCTATCATGCAAGAAATTGATTAAAATTCCATCCTTTACTATGAGAGTATCACTTGATTTTACGCCTTCATCATCAAAAACAAAATAGCCTCTTTCATTTTTCAAAGAACTGTTGTCATGCATCGAAACTAAATCAGAAATGATTTTCTTTCCTTTTAGTGCAGATAGGTAAGACCTGTCTCTTATGACTTGATCGGCTTCGCATCCATGACCGAAGCTCTCATGTGCAATAACGCCTGAAATTTCTGGGTCAACGATTATGTCATATCTGCCACCATTCAAGACTTTAGCTTTTAGCATATCTATTGAACCATTAACAACATCTTTAATTATTTCTTCCAAGTCGATGGAAGTTAACAATTCATAACCGCCTTGCTTTGCCAAAACATAATAATCGTACTCGATTCTCTTTCCCTCCTTTGCTATTGAAGATATAGAAAATCTAAAGAATGGCAACACTTGTCTTAAGACAGAACCTTCAGTGTTCATGAATAAAGTTTCATTGTTTGCATGACCCATAACTACTGAAGCATTAACGATTTTCTTGTTCTTCATTAAATTTTCAAAGTTTTCTCTTACAATTTTGACTTTCTCTTCTACGCTTACATTCCCTGGCTTTTTCTTGACATTTATCTCTTTGTCAACTTCCCAAGGATCTTTTATTATAAGATTGGAAGGTTTATTGCCAACTCTTCTAATCAACTTTTTTGTTTCATCTAAAATTCTTTCTTCATCCATCTCGTTGAAACCAAGATAATGCCATTTGTTGTCTGACATTACACGAATACATAAGCCAATAGAAGAAGCTGTATTGATGTTTTCTTCAGTCTTATTTTTTCCTATGCTAAAACTATTGCTATTCTCTAATCTTACATCCCCATAATAGGTTTTTTCTAAGATTCGAACGATTTTTTCCATCAAGTCTTTTGGACCCATGATTAATATTAGTTTGAGGAATTTAAATCAAATATCGATTATAGTCAAATTATCTAACAAACAATTCTAAACACATGCTCCATTAACGCATTTTTTACCTGCATATGCGCAGTTATATTCTCTCTTGCCATAATAAGTTAAACAGTAATATTCTGTCAACACATCACTAGTACAAAAATCTGTATGGCTGAAAGGTTTACCAAGGTAATATCCTGATACAGTGCCTTGAACATAGTATTTTAAACCACCATCTGTATCATTGCAACTGTCAGGCATTTTGGTTGTAGTTACATTAGGTAAAACAATCGTAGTCGTAGGTGGAATTGTAGTAGTTATTGGAGCTTTAGTCGTAGTTGTTATTTTAACTGTAGTTGTCATAATTGGACATGAACCACAATCTTGTGAACATGATGTACATGTTTCCCCATTCTCACATTTTCCATTACCGCAACTGGATTTACTTCCAATTCCCGATATCAAAACTATAGCTATTATTACAAGGATTATTATTGCTATCAGTGTCATCGATAAAAATTTTTGTTTCTTTGTTCTAGCCATAAATTATAATAATTTTGTGAGATATAAAAACTTATTTTTTAACTCTTTTAATCCTAATTATAAATGAAACAGAGCCCTGGTAGTTCAGTTTGGATAGAATAGCGCCCCCCTAACGATGATGAGGAGATGTCCAATTGAATGCAATGCATGATGATATACATGCACCTCGCGGAGGAAAGGCGAAGGTCGTGGGTTCAAATCCCTCCCAGGGCGAATTGGAAAAACTATAATCAGACATATATATGTTCTGAAAAAACATAAATATGATTTGAAATTGGAGAGAAAAATGACAAAATTTAACATAAAAATTGAAAATATTGTTGCTTCCGCATCTTTAATGGTCAAAATACCGTTAGAAAAAATTGTTGAAAACCTGGAAGGAACTGAATACGAACCAGAACAATTTCCAGGATTGGTCTATCGTGTAAAAGATCCTAAAGCAGCTATGTTGATATTTTCATCAGGTAAGATTGTTTGTACAGGGGCAAGAAATATAGCAGATGTAAAGAAAGCCGTGGCAAAAGTCGCAAAGATGATAAGGTCACTAAAGATAGATGTTCCAAAAAAATATAAGATACAGATAGAAAACATCGTTGCTTCAGCACAGATTCCAGCAAGATTGGACTTGGATAAAATAGCATTTGAACTGGAAAATTCTGAGTATGAACCAAATCAATTCCCTGGGTTGGTTTTTAGGATGACTGACCCTAAGGCTGTATTATTATTGTTTAGCTCAGGTAAAGTTATCTGTACTGGCATAAGAAAGATTGAAGATGTAGAATATGCTATGAATTTTGTGTTTAAAAAATTAAAGAGTATAGATGCACTTAAAAAAAACATTGAAATAACTGGATAAGATAAATTTTTGTTCTGGTAAAATAAAATTTAACTGTGAATTGGAAGCAATTCTTGAAACCAGACTGGAGAAGGTTATTGATAGCAATCATATTATGCGGTATAACCTATGGTTTGCTGTATTGTTTTCTCCCTGAAACTGAATGTTTGCCTAAAACAGTAGTTAATCTTATCGGCGGACCGGAGGCTTTTTTTGAAAGTTTATTTGATTTGTTTTTGTTTCTAGATGTCCCAATTTCAGAAAAGTTTTCAGCGATAATCATCTCATATCTTTTGTCTTGCTTGATAGTTTATTTTTATGACAAACACAAGAAGAAATAGAAGATATGACTGTAAAGAATACATTACGCCGGGATTGTGATTTGAACACACAAGCTCACGAAGTTTTTATTAGAGAGAACAGATTTAAAGATTATTACCAAGTAGAAATCTAGATGAAATATTTATTATAGTACTATGCGTAATTACCGAACAATGAGTTGTTTAAAATTTAGTTGTTATTTCCATAGGAAATCCTTGTTTTTTCAATCTTTCTAATATTATCTTTTCTTTTTCTATATTCATAGCTTTTTCAATTTCTTTATCATTTATTTTCATTAAACTCACCCCTCAAATTATTTTCATTCTTAATCACTGGTTGCAATATATAATTTGTCACTCACTATCTGGAGAAGAAAAAAACTTAATATTCGTGTCTCCCACAACAAGAACTGCTATTTTGATAATTTTGTGTTCTTGTACACCAAATCCTATCTCTTTGTTTTATAGACACAGTAAATTTACAATTACTACATTCAGCCATTTTTTAACACCTTGACTAAATAAAACATTAATAGTCTCATTGGAATTATTTTTTTCATTAAACTCACCTTTTTTAAATAAATTAAATAACAAGAAGATGGTGATAGCGTATCACCTTAAGGCACTATTCACTTCAAATAAGTCATCCAATAGTAAAAATTAAAGTAATCTGCTATACTATATAGGTATTATAGGTATTATAAGTATTAATAGATATAAATTATAGTATAAAATTAAAAATCTATCTTATTCTTCCTCTTGTATGTTTGCTACGGCTGGGTTTACAACCATGACATTTCTTTTTATTTACCATTTTTTTCATCTTACTCTAACTCTTTAATCTTTTGTTGAATTATTTTCTTAAGAACAAATCTATCTTTTTCCTAAGGACGCCGGGAGTGTGATTTGAACACACAAGCCCTTACGGGCGCCAGATTTCTCTGATCTCCGTTGTATCATCATTACTCAGATACCTCTGGGTTCATCATCGAATACTCTCGAGTCTGGTGCATTGCCATTCTGCCATCCCGGCCCATTAATTAATTAGTCACTCTAAGCAGAAATTTATACTCTATTTAACTAATATATTTTTGATAGAATGGTATTAGAAAGGTTGATTGATGTTAAAGAATCCTTAAAAAATCCATTTAAAACCTTTTTGTTCGGCATTTTCATATCGATGATAGCTCTTTTCATCTCTTACACGATGTTCAGTCATTCTACTGGTTTATACACGACTATAATCATAACCTTAGCTGCATTGCCTTTCATGAACAGGTTGTTACGGTATGAAGAAAAAGAAGATGAGAGTATAATGGAAACGTCATCTTTCGCCGAAAGATACGGTGATATAATCATAGCTTATATTGCCTTCTTCTGTGGCATGACTTTAGCCATGTCAGCCAGTTTTGTATTGTTGCCACAAACTATCTCAGAGAAAGTATTTCATGAGCAGATAACCGAGATAAACATAATAAGAGGTAAGTTCGATTTTGGAAATAAGTTCACAGAAATACTCATAAATAATCTCAGTGTGCTGTTAGTGTCATTCCTTTTTTCATTTCTTTTTGGTTGTGGAGCTATATTCATCCTCGCTTGGAATTCTTCTGTCCTTTCCTCAGCAATAGGATTGGTCGCAAAATCATCTGGTGGTGTCATGGCTTTGCCTTCTGCTGTTTTGATGTTTTTCCCACATGGAAGTTTTGAGATAAGTGCTTACTTGATCGGAGCGATTGCTGGCGGTTTAGTTTCAGCAGCCTTTACCAGAAGAAAGTCTATAAAGTTTTGGCAAATTATTCAAGACTCATTCAAATTATTACTTGTTGCTTTTGTTTTTTTGATTATAGGAGGGATAATCGAAACTACTGTAATTGCATTCTAATCAATTTCTTTTTTAACAAACCCAGTAACCTTCTTGTTCCATTATTTCCAGAAAGTTCTCTTGTTGTAAACTCCAAAACATCTCGTATCTAAAGCACAAGCGATATCTTCAGTTTTTATCAGTGAGTCGACAAATACAGGAACGATCAATTCAATCTTAGATTTTATCTTTTTGACAAAACTTCCCTTGTCTTCGAAACCTCTAGCCTTTCTTATGAGACCGATTCTGCTTATATCTTCTTTTATAGTTTCCATGTACCTGACGCATAGGACTATGATGAAGGCAAATTTATAAGGAAAAATGCTCGATAAAAGTTTGAACGATTCGTATACTTGAAAGCAAGAAATCATAGCGAATGATATTATCGATAGTGATGAAAACTTTATCGTCGCAATGACAGCATTATCAAAACTAGAAAATAAAGTCCAGAGAATCAAAAGCATCGGTATCGTGAAGACAAGATACTTTACTAAGAAAATTATAGTTTTTTTGAAATTTTTGCTGAAGATTCTAGCGAATATTAATGAAATCAAAGACATGACTATCAAGATTGGAATATCTTTTAGTATTAATGCCAGGATTATTAACGGTATGAACAAGATTAACTTTACATAGCTCTTCCACATTTTTTCTCCACCATTTTCCCGTTTTTTATTTCGAAGACTCTGTTTGATACTCTGAACAAAGATTCTTCATGAGTCATTATAATTACAGTCTTCTTACCGATGATAGAATTGAGTATCTTTGAGAAATGATAAGGATCTTGCCCAAAAACTGGCTCATCTAGAATCAATATTTCTGGGTCACTGGAGACTGCTGATGCTATTGTTAGTCTTCTCTTTTCTCCGAGGCTCAACGAAAAAGGATGGGAATTTTTTTTATTTGAGAGATCATAGTTGTTCAATATGTCGATCATCTGTCTGTTAGAAATTTCTCTACCAAAGTTTTTAGGTCCATAATTTATTTCGCCCAAAACAGTTTCCTTGAAAATCTGGAAGTTAGGGTTCTGAAAAACAAAACCGATTTTTTCTGCAACTTGTTTGTCGCTATACTCATGAATATTTTTATTAAATAATTCAATTTTCCCCTCTTCACTCTTCAATAGATTACATAAGCATAGAGCTAGACTTGTTTTACCACAACCATTCTTGCCAGTTATCGAAACGACTTCATTTTTCTTGATTTTAAAATTAATATTTTTTAATATTTTTTTTGTTCCGTAACTGAATGACAATTTTTTAACATTTAGGACATATTCATTTTCAGGATTTGCCCTATAAACTTTTTGATGCTGTGTTAATTTTTTTAGAACTTCCATCCCTTCTTTAACGTTGCCATTATAGACTAATTCTCCTTTATTCAAAACTAAACATTTATCGAACAAAATTTTTATAATACAAGGATTCTGTTCAGCAACGACAATAGTCTTACCTTCTTTCTTTAATTGTTTTAACAATTTTAAAATTTCTTTTTTCATGTCAATATCCAGGTTTGCTAGAGGTTCATCAAAAAACAGTATTTTCTTATCCATAGCGCAGATAGATGCTATGACAACTTTCTTTTTTTCCCCATAGGATAAATTCTTGATATCATAATCTAATTTGTCTGATAGACTGAATTTTTTTGCAAATTTTTTCACTAATTTTGAGATTGTATTTTTATCATAACACAAATTCTCAAGACCAAATGCTATCTCATGAGAAACTTTATTAGTCAAAATCTGTGTTTCAGGATCTTGTAAAATTATACCTATATCGCTCTGCATCTTCTCAATTTTTTTTGTATCGCTATTGTCGATTAAAACGTTACCAGTGAACCTTCCTTCTATCGTGTTCGGGATTATGCCAGTCAAACATTTCAACAGAGTTGTCTTCCCACTGCCAGAAATTCCTAGTACTAGGACAGATTCATTATCTTTAATCGAAAAGTTTATCCTCTTCAAAACAGTCTTTCCGGAATAGCCAAAACTCAAATTTTTAACGTCTATCAAGTTACTTCCCTTTTGTGCTCAAGTATGCCCTGACAAGGATGGGCGTACCTATTAATGTCATTATGTACCCAGTTATAAATACTGCAAACATTGAGCCTAGCATGAGTGTTACGTTTGGTATTAGACCAATAGCGAACATTCCTCCACTAATTACTATCGAACCTACTAGATATCCTAATGCTGATGTCAAAGCGAGTTCTTTAATGCTTTTTTTATTTCTTGTTAACAGCCCTATGATGAAATAACAGAGGAAATTACCTGGTAGTCCGCCGAATATTGTTGCTGGAGATGGCACTCCATGTTTTAATGCACTTGCTATAGTCGTTCCTATCCCTGCTGAGAAACCTCCAACTAATGGACCGAATAAGACTGCCATTGCTGAAGGGATTATCACTGCTGGTCTGAATTGAATGTCTATTGGTCCTCCAGTCTTGAAAGCTATGGCAAACATTGTTGGAACTGAGAATACTGCATACAATACTGCACCTATCGCTATTAATACTATCTCTAAAGTCCTGAGTTTGAATTTTTCTTTTAAATCGATTTTCATACAGTAAAATAGAAAGATTAGGATTTATGAAGTTAACTGTGACTTGAAGAAAAACCAGAATCAGATAGATTTTTATTTTAGAACTTCTATAATTTTAATATAGTGATAAAATGGTGACGGGTTATCAGGAAAAGAAGAAGACAAAGGAAGAAGAACAAAAAGGACTTGATGATATAACAAAAGAAGAAAAAGCAAAAGAATTGGGAAGATTACAAGCAAGAGATGAATGGAAAAGAAAAAAAAGGGGGGAAGAATAAAAAATCAGATAGATTTTTGTTCTTGGAAGAGAAAGATAATCTGGATTGTATTGTCCTGTAAGACTATGTTGGAAAAATAAGGCTTAGATGTGTTTAGATGAAGAAAGAAATAATGGAGGAAAAAATAGTTAGTTGCTCTCACTGTAAGCATTATTCGCAACTGGGTACTCTCATGCATTGCAAGAAACACGGTTTTACGAGTTCTGTTACTAAGAGGTGTTGTGATGACTTCAAGAGGTAAAAATAGGAAGAAAAAGAACCAACAAAATCAGATATATTATATTTTATTACAGTTTAGTGTGAAATTAGCGTACAATAACTTTTATCTACAAGTTTCATTTGCATTCTAATCTATTCACTAACAATTTACCAATCATCTTCATTGTCTTCTTGACTCTCGCCACTTTCATCATCTTCATAACCTACCACACATATCACCTCCAGCGAAATAATTAAAAGTTCTTTTACTCTTGATAAGCGATTTTAAATAGTTTATCTTTTTTCAGAATCAGATAAATTTTTGTTCTGGCATAAATTGGACACAGCATTTATTGCTTTGAAAGATAAATAAGTTTTTAAGGTAAACAATCATTCTTAATATATTAAGTTAGAGTGATCATATGGAACTTTGGGTATATACTATAGTCAGTGTTTTTATTGTCAGCTCGATTTCTCTAATCGGAATTTTTACTCTTTCTTTTAAGAAGGAGAGACTGAAAAAGATATTGCTTCTTCTTGTCAGCTTTTCAGTTGGTGGGTTGTTCGGGGATGCTTTTATCCATCTTCTACCAGAATCATTCAAAAGGCTTGGTATAAACTTAATCACTTCTCTATACATTGTTCTAGGCATTCTTATTTTCTTTGTGTTAGAAAAGTTCATCCGCTGGAGACACTGTCATATAACCGGTTCAAAAGAACATCTACATCCAATAGTTACCATGAACCTTGTTGGTGATACAGTTCACAACTTGATTGACGGAATGGTTATAGGGGGCAGCTATATTGTTAGTATTCCTGTTGGTATTTCCACGACAATAGCAGTTATTTTACATGAAATACCACAAGAAATAGGAGATTTTGGTGTTTTAGTCCACGGTGGACTTGCTGTCAAAAGAGCTATACTTTTTAATTTTTTATCGGCTCTAGCCGCCGTTTTGGGTGCCTTTATATCCCTTATTGTAGGACCGCATGTTGAAGGCTATGCATTAGCTTTGTTGCCCATAACAGCAGGTGGTTTCTTGTATATTGCTGGATCAGATTTGATACCAGAACTTCAACATAATGTTAAAGTATCAACCTCTTTATGGCAGTTTATCGCGATAATACTTGGAGTAAGTATAATGGCCTTGTTAGTTTTTTTAGGATAAATTGATAGGTTGATTGTTTTTTAGAATCTTCAATAAATCCTTCGTTTCAGGTAAGAACTTTTCTTTCTTCATCTTCTGTATTATTTCTTCAATATTCAAGAACATACCTTGCTTTAATTCCCCTTTGTCTAATTTTATTTTCTCGCCAGCCACAAACCCGTAAACTTTAGAATTTTCTTTTTCTTCTGGAATTCTTTTCTTAATAATCCCCATAAAGAATGGTTTACTTTCAACCCCAGCTTCTTCTTTAGCTTCTCTTACAACAGCCTCATCATAACTTTCTCCAGAATTAACATGCCCGCCTAAAGTAATGCTCCAATACTCAGGGAACATATCTTTTGTTTTGGTTCTTTGAGTGACAAGAATTCTCCTTTTTTTATCAAAGATAAAGAACATCACACTTCTATGGATTAATTTTTTATCGTGAACTTCTTTTCTGGTAGCTTTTCCTACAATTTTATCGTCTTCATTGACTACATCGAATATTTCTTCAGTCATAAAACTCATTAAAAATCTTATTTTAACTTTCTAACTACATTCTCTATTCTATCCATAGCTTCTTTTATCTTCTCGTAAGAAGTGGCATAACTCATTCTAATATAACCTTCACCATATCTTCCAAACTCAGTTCCAGGCACAGTTAAAACATTCGCTTCTTTCAAGAACAATTTAACGACTTCAGTCGATTTCATCTTCATTGCCTTTATATTTGGGAAAACGTAAAATGCCCCCTCTGGCTCTAGACAACTAATCTTAGGAATTTCTTTTATTCTTTTAACGATAAGTTTTTTTCTTCTTTCATACTCCTTCTTCATATCATTAACGCATTTTTGACTCCCGTTTAATGCCTCTATAGCAGTAATTTGAGAAATTGTTGGTGCACATAATCCAGAATACATATGGATTCTTGTCATAGATTGTATTATATCCTTCGGTCCGGCAGCATATCCTACACGCCAGCCAGGCATCGCATAAGTCTTTGAGAAAGATTGAAAAGTCACAACATGATCCTTCATTCCATTTAAACTACCGATGCTGATGTGTTTATTTTTTCCATATACAAACTTTTCATAAGCTTCATCAGAGAATATAACCAAGTCATGTTCAATAGCTATTTCAGCCAATTCCTCTAAAGTTTTTTTCTTCAATATTCTTCCTGTCGGGTTACCTGGCGTGTTAATCATTAAAACTCTTGTTCTCTTGTCTATAAGCTGTCTAACCTTGTCTGGGTCAAATTCAAAACCATCTTTCTCTAATAATGGCACGGAGACAGGTACACCAGTTACAGTCTCTACCATTGGAATATAAGCAAGAAAACTCGGGTCAGGCACTAACATTTTTTCCCCAGGATCGAGCAATGTTAAAGTCGCTAGGAACAAAGCCTCTTGAGAACCACAAGTAACTATTATCTCATCGGGATTAACCTTAATTTTGTTATCTTTCTTCAATTTTTTTGCTATGACCTCTCTGGTTTCTGATCTACCTACAGGTGGAGAGTAATGTGTATATCCTTCGTCAAGTTTCTTCTTAGCAAAATTTATTATATGCTTTGGTGTCGTAAAATCTGGTTCACCAGGGCCAAGAGAGATGATATCTTTTTTTTCTCCTGCCATCCTCATTATCTCTGTAAATTCGGAGTCAGGTAGATAAAAATACCTTTCAGAAATTTCATACTCTTTCTTCATAAAAATAATTATAGTCAAGAGACCATAAAAAGTTTATAAAAAAGAAATAATGGTTATTTATTTAAGCATAAATATTGTTAAGGGTTTCATGGTGAATAGATGAAAGTAGTATTTTTATGCGGCGGAATTGGGAAAAGGATGTTCCCCCTGACAGAAGATAAATTCATGTTAAAATTCTTAGGTAAAACTTTGCTAGAACATCAGATTGAATTAGCAAAAAAAGAAGGTTTCAAGGATTTTGTTATCATCGGAAACCCGCTAAATATAGAAAATATCAAAGAACTATGTAAAAATATTGATGCAAGAATTGAGTTTGCGATGCAAGAAGAACCAAGAGGTATGGCAGATGCTATTCTAAGCGCAAAAGAAATTATTAAAAACGATGAAATAATCTTAATCAGTCCGAATGATGTTTTTGATGAATCTATTTACAAGAAAATTCTTATTGAAAGAAAAAAAGAAAATTACGAATCTTATGTAATTGGACATAAGGTTGACCATTATTTTCCTGGCGGCTATCTAGAAGTGAATGAAAACAATGAACTGAAAAAGATTCATGAAAAGCCTGGGGAAGGAAAAGAACCCAGTAATCTAGTCAATATAGTTGTCCATTTGCATAAGAACTCTGCCACTCTATTGGATTATCTGGAGAAAACAAGAAGTGAAAAAGATGATGCCTATGAATGTTCAATAAATAAGATGGTTGTAGATGGACATAAGATTAAAGTTGTAAACTATGATGGCTTTTGGTATGCGATAAAGTATCCTTGGGATATCTTTGACGTTGTTAAGTATTTTTTGGATAAAGTAAAAGCTCCGAAAATCTCTAAGAAAGCGAAAATCTCTAAGAAAGCGAAAATTTATGGAGGGGTTATAATAGAGGATAACGTTCATGTTCTTGAGGATGCAGTCATTCGTGGCCCCTGCTATATCGGTGAAAATACAGTCATAGGCAACAACTCCCTCATCTGGAACTACACTCACATAGGAACTAACTGTGTAATAGGCTATTCAACTGAAATAAAACATTCGTACATCGGCAACAATTGTTGGTTTCACATGTCTTACGTTGGGGATTCAATAATATCTGAGAATTGTTCATTCGGGGCTGGAACGGTTACAGCTAATTTTAGGTTTGACGAAAAACCAATAAAAGTCACAATAAAAGGAGTTAAAACCGAAACTGGATTGGATAAATTAGGCGTAATAATGGGAAGCAATTGTAAAGCTGGTGTAAACTCTTGCATAATGCCTGGTAAAAAGGTTGGTCCAAACAGCATCATAGGATCTGGCGTGACTTTAACAACAAACTTAGAACCTAGTAAGATGATAAACGTTAATGAAAAAAATTATATAATTAAAGAGAATGTAGTAGCCATCCCCCAGGAAAAGAAGAAGAATTTATTAGAAAAATTATTGAGACATGATTATTAAAGAGAAGTTGATAATAACAAAGGCTAATGGTATTCAATCTTTAAAAAGTTGTTTTTTAAAAAATAAACTATGATAAAGAAGCTGGTAATAATCGCTGTTTTAATCTTGATAGTTGTTTTATTTGTTTTAACTAGGTTCAAATTTATCGGTGAAGTATCTAAAGTTATGGATTCTGAAAAATCAGTAGAAATCGTAGATAAAAAAATTAAACTCTTGTCGACAGATTGTATCGATGGAAAGCTATCAATGAAAATTTCAAACGATGGGAATACGCCAATAGAGAAAGGTGAATTGAAAGTTATTATCAATGATGTAGGAAAAACTGAAAATTTTATTGATAAGGGAATTAATCCTGCTGATGTGGCTTTTTATTCTGATTCGATAACAGTTTATTCAGGAAAACTGAATATAAAAGTAGAAGGTCCGGATAATACTATTGGTTGGGGTGTTATGTGTTAAAATTGAGGAAGGTTAATAAAAACAAATATATTTAAAAATAAATGTAAACTTATTCATTAGTGAGGGATGAAGAATGCAACTTTTGATTTTGTGTGGTGGAGTGGGAAAAAGATTAAAGCCTTATACTGATGAGACGCCTAAACCTTTGTTAGAGGTCCTTGGTAAGCCTGTAATAGAATATCAATTAGATTTCTTTAAGAGACATGGTATAAACGATATAGTTCTTTGTACAGGATACAAACATGAATTATTTGAGAAAAAGTATCCCCAAATGGAACATTCTGTTGAAAAGAAACCTTTGGGAACTGCTGGAGCAATAAAGAATGCAGAGAAATTCATAAAAGATGATTTCATAGTTACTAACGGCGATAACATATTTTCTTTTAACTTCCAGAAAATGCTACAAATGTTCAATGATACTAAAACTCCTTTGGTTACTTTAATTCAACCTGTTTCACCTTATGGTGTCGTAGAAGTGGAAGGTGACAGAGTCATCGACTTTAGAGAAAAACCTGTCCTAAATTTCTGGGTTAACGCTGGAATAACTGTCTTTACTCGTGATAGTCTGAAGTATTTCCCAGAAGAGGGTATGATAGAATATGACGTGTATCCAAAATTAGTTAATGATAAAAAATTGTTAACTTTTAAGTTGAGGGAAGGTTACTATTGGTTGGCAATAGATACGGCAAAAGATATAGAGAATGCAGAGAAGTTATTGTTGAAGAGAAAATAATCCATTTATTAAATTCTATTTTACTCATTTATAAGTAAACTACTTAAATTTAAGTAACTTAAAACATTGTATGCGAGAACTAAAGATTTTACTTTTTCTAGGGAAAAGAGGAGCTTTAAAAAATAAAATTTCTATAACAACAACAGAACTTGCGAATGAACTCAAAATTCCTCAACAAACAGTGAGTAGAATTTTGATTAAATTAATAAAAAGAGGTTTGATTACTGGCGAAAGGGGAATTGGAGGATACGAAATAAACATCACTCCAAAAGGAAAAGAATTATTACATGATCTTGATATCACTCTTGATGAGATTTTTAGAAAAACCAAAGAGATCATTATAAGTGGTAAAGTTATAGATGGATTAAAAGACGGAAGATATTATCTTAGTCAGAAAGAATACAGAAAAAACATTCTTGAAAAATTAGGATTTGAATTATATCCCGGCACACTCAACATAAAACTAGATGATCAAAACATAAAAGAAAAACTCCAAAAAATGGAGGGCGTAGAGATAAAAGGATTTAAAATGAATGATAGGATTTTTGGCTCGATAAAATGTTTCAAATCTAAAATTGATGGTGTAGATGCAAGTGTGATAATACCCGAAAGAAGTCATTATGGGTCTGATATACTTGAAATTATTTCACCATTCGAGCTAAGAAAAAAATTAAAATTAAAAAACGGAGATGAGGTTGTTATAAATGTTACGTGAGATGAAAACTTATGAGATTACTGGTTGTGCGGCATTGGCTGCCATATCTGCCGCATTTCAAATTGTTCATTTAGGCTATAACACCCCGTGGGGAATGTGGATCGATATAGTTGCAATACCTTGGATTTTAGCTTTTTTCTTGTATCGGGGAAGAGCAGCATTACTTGTTTCTTTAGTAGGATCAATAATAATAACTCTTTTTGATGCTAGCAGTTGGTTGGGTGCAAGTATGAAATGGTTAGCGACCATGCCTATGTTGCTAGTGCCATGGTTTTTACAGTATTCATGGAAGCTACGTTTTAATGATTTCAAGAAACTAAAAATAATTTTTATCTGGGTAATTACTGCTGTGATATTGAGAGGAATCATCGTAATACCTACAAACTACTATTATGCGCTGCCAATTTGGACTGGATGGACGCCTGAGAAAGCTATGTCTATGTTGCCTTGGTGGATCATTTTCTCTCTGAATGCAATTCAAGGGATACTGGAAGTTACGGTTGCTTGGCTACTCGTGTTCAAGTTTGGGTTAAAAAGGTTTGCAACATGGGAATATTAGTCGAGAATCTAAATTTTTCTTATCCCAATAAAGTTGCTTTGAAGAATATCAGTTTTAATATAGATGATGGTGAATTTATAGGGTTGGTTGGGTCAACAGGATGTGGGAAGACCACTCTAGCTCTTTGCATGAATGGCTTGATACCAAATTCTATTAAAGGAAAATTTACAGGGAGAGTTTTGATTAATGAATTAGATACTAGAAAAAATAAAGTTTCAGAATTAGCAAGAAAAGTTGGTTTGGTTTTTCAAAATCCAGATTGGCAAATTTTCAACTTGACTGTAGAGGATGAAGTAGCTTTTGGTTTAAGAAATTTAGATTTTGATAAAATTGAAAAAAGAGTTAGAGAAGCTTTGAAAATAGTGGGCCTTGAGGGATTCGAAAAAAGAGATCCCCAAACATTGTCGCAAGGACAGAAGCAAAAATTGTGTGTAGCTTCTGTTATAGCGACCGATCCTGATATTATAGTTTTGGATGAACCGACATCTCAACTTGACTACAAGAACACAGTGAATATCCATGAAATCTTGAAAAAATTGAACGAAAAAGGTAAGACAATTTTACTGATAGAACATGACACAGATTTTTTGGCTGAATATACTGATAGAGTTTTGGTCATGAGTGATGGAATGATTGTTAAGAATGGAAAGACGGATGAGGTTTTTTCTCAGGTGGGATTCTTAAAGAAACTTGGTATAAAAATCCCGAGAGGATACGATGAACCCAAAGATTAAACTCATTTTTTTGATAATATTTTCAACTCTCATTTTTTTCATAAAAGATTTAGTTTTAATGACAGCAGTTTTTCTCGTTGTAATTATTGGAATCCTTTTTTTGAAAACTTATTCGAAATTAATTGAGTGGATAAAACCAATATTGTTCATTTGTATTTTTGTTGTGATTCTACAAACTTTCACTTATTTACCGATTAGTTTCAGCATGGAAGGTTTCTTTTTTGGAATTATTATTTCACTTAGGCTGTTGATTTTGTTTCTTTCTGTCTTTACATTCATGTCAACAACTTCGTCAAAACAATTGTTTGAGACTTTCGATTTCTTACCTTATAATCTTGCTTTGATGCTGGCACTTGCATTCAGACTCTTACCTTTGATTAAAAATGAAATTGCCATGATCATGAATGCACAAAAGTCCAGAGGATTAAATTTTTGGAGTTTGAATATTTTCAAAACTTATTTTCCAATATTAGTCCCTTTGTTTGGGAAAACATTAGAAGGATCGAATCATTTAGCTTTAGCGATGGAATCAAGAGGGTTTAAAGGAAAATAAAAATTCTTTCTTCAAAAAATTCTAAAGTTTATAAGTATTCTTAAGCAAATTCAAAAGTGAAAACATGAAAGAAAAAATCATAGAATTCATAGATAGAAAAGTTAGAGATGCAAATGCAAAAGGAGTTGTTATCGGTTTAAGTGGGGGACTTGATTCAACTACTGTACTTTTTCTTTGTGTGGAAGCCTTGGGAAAAGATAAAGTTTTAGGAGTAATGATGCCTTCTGAAATCAACAAGAAAGAGGATTTAGATGATGCTATTCAAGTTTGTAAAAAATTGGGGGTTAAGTACAAGATCATAAAAATCGACCCGATTCTAAAATCTTTTGAAGAATCCCTTGATTTAATCGACAAGCTTGTAAAAGGAAATCTAATGGCTAGAATAAGGATGTGCATTCTCTACTATTTTGCCAACAAAGAAAAATTGCTGGTTGCTGGAACAGGAAACAAGAGTGAATATCTACAAGGTTATTTCACTTTACATGGCGACATATCTTGTGATTTTTCACCATTGGGTAATTTGTATAAAAAAGATGTTAAAAAATTGGCTGAAGAATTAGGACTACCTAGAAAAATCATAGAAAAAACACCGACTGCTGGATTGTGGCAAGGCCAGACTGATGAGGGTGAACTTGGTATTACTTACGAAGAACTAGACAAAATTCTACCATTTCTAGAGAAAAAAATGTCTGTTGAAAAAATACACGAGGAAACGAAAATAGAAATAGAGAAAATTAAAAAAGTGAAAGAAAGGATGGAAAAAACAGAGTTCAAGAGAAAAGAAATAGAAAAAGCATGAAAATAAACAACTTATAATTAAAAATTAAAAATTAATTCTATGAAGACAGCTCTTTTTGTAGGTCGTTTCCAGCCGATGCATATAGGTCATCTAGATGCAATAGAATGGATTTTAGAAAGATACAGAAAAATTATCATAGTCATAGGCAGTTCTCAAGAATCTAGGACAGAAGAAAACCCTTTCACTTTCGAAGAAAGAAAAGAAATTTTTGAAAATACTCTTAAAAGTGAGGGAATAAAAGAGAATAGATACGATATCATAGGAATTCCTGATGTTTACGATGACAAGACATGGGTCGGTATGATCTTGCATAAAGCTGTTTTCGACGTAGTTTTCACCCGAAACCCATGGACAGAAAGATGTTTTAGAGAATTGAACATTCCAGTCGAACAGCATCCTCTTTTTGGTGACATCTCTGCGAGCAAAATAAGACAATTGATGAGAGAAGGGAAAGAATGGAAAAGACTTGTCCCTAGAGAGGTAGAAAGAATTATCGAAAGAATTGACCTAAAAGAAAGGTTTAAAGTTTTTGGTATTTAACGGTTTCTTCTAATTTCAAGAAATCTTTCATCATTTTAATCATGGTTTCTTCGTATTCTCTGCATTGTCTAACGAATTTTCTTCTAATTTCATCGTAATAAACGTAGTTGTATATCTTGAGGATTAAAGTATAAAGAGGGTTTCTCTTCAGGATAGTAGTTTTATCCCATGATGTGACAACTTTTGCGAAGAATTCTATCTTGACCGAACCTGAACCGTCTGGTTTGATTACACCTTGTTTGAGTCTGATCCAACCATACATCTTACTCTTGTTATCAAATTCCCGTTCCCCATGCCAATGAATATGAAAATATACCTCGTTCGGGTCATAAGTGCTGCAGAAATATTCATCGATATAAGTCTTGAGCCCAGTAATCCTCATACCTCTCATGATAATTCCCGGTGCTTTTTTCACTATTTCTCTTATTCTAGGTCCTGAATACTCGATAGTAATCCTTGGTCTAGGAGAAAAACAATCTATTGACTCAACTATTTTTGTGACTGTAGCACCAGCTATTTCTTTACTTATGTCAGGTATGTCTTCTTCTTTATACATTATCTAAGTTCCTCCTTCTTCCATTCTTCAGGTCTCTTACCGCCCTCAATGGCAGCCCTGCTCAAGAATGTATGTTCTTCTTCTGGAATCTTCAAAGTTCCTTTCAAAGGATCCATGGCATGATAAAATATGGTCACCCACTGCCTTTCTTCTGATAATATTCCATGCGGGGCAACTCCATAGAATTCTGGAGGCAATTTATCTGGTGGGACGTTCTGCTCCAAAAACCTAATCATCAATTTTAAAGCAACGACTGCTAGTTGGAAAGGGTCTTTAAAACCTCCTCTTTCAAAAAGAATATAAGTTGTATGATCTTTTCCCAATTCAGCTTCTTTTAAAATCCATAACAATCTGTAGATTCGGTCGTCTCCAAGCTCAATTGGCCAGTGAGAGTGCATCGGGCTTGGATAATTTGAATGAATGCAAATTATATACTTGCCCACATCTGGAACATTATTAACTAAATCTTGTAATTCTTCGGTGGGATCGATGCCTTGTGTAGCAATATGTTCAAAGTCTATGAGCATCATCATCTTATCCCAATAAGGATTGCCTTCTTTCTTCAACTCATCTCTGGTATTTTTTATAGCAACGTATATCTGTTTACTTCGCCAAAGCATATACCTGCCAGCCTCTCTAGGATCTCTTGCATCTGGAGATTCAATTGCAATATGGAGATTTTTCAATGTATTCATCAACTCCTGATACTCTTCTTCAAAATTCGGAATTTTCATAATTTTTAACTCATTCTCTATTATTTTTGGAAGACTAGGATAATGATCTTTGAAATCCCCTGTTCCTGCCATCCATTGTGCTGCTAAAATCAAATGACCCTGAAGGAATTTCGCTGAAATTACTCCATAATAAAATTCCTTAAACATCTTGTCTCCAGTTTTTTCAGCTTTATTAATAGCATTTTTCAACCAATCTTTATTTGTTGGTTCAATTTGTCCAAATTCATCAATATAACGTTGAAGTTCTTTCTTATACATCTTGACCATATCTTTCCATATATTATCTTGAGTGTAAAAAAGATAGTTAGCGATCAACTCGCAAACATCAAGGTAATCTCCTCTCTTTTTTCCTATAATGTACCATTCCCTTTTTTTTTCGTCTTCACTACTCAATTTTTTTCTGAGTGCATTTCGTGAAATCGCTCTCATCCATTTTACATGTGCTTTTCCAGATTCTATTCCACTTTGTTCCTCTGTTATTTCACCTGATTGTAATTTCTTTTTAACTTCATCGCTTGCTTGAACTTCAGCTTCCCAAGAAATAGCTCTCATATCTTCTCCAAGAACAAGACTATCATACCTATCCCAGAACCACTCGACGAAATACTCTCTCAATTTCTCATTCTCTTTCAATATCTCAGATATGAATTCTCCTTTCCAATCACACATAATTATCTCTAATCTAGCACCAACATAACTCAACATCTCAAGCCAATAATTTAAACAAGCATGAAAATCAACATAATGGCAACCACCATAAACAGCAGACTTTAGAGATTTCTGGACATGGTCTTGTGCTTCTCTAAACTGCACCATATCTGGTATTTCAAAAGGCATGGTCAAGCTTCCGTGAAAATTTAAATCAATTCCTTGTTTTTTTGCAATCCTTCTTATTTCCAATCCGTCTGTATAATCAATTTCATGAGGTACATCTCCTGCTATCTCAATTGCACTAGTACCTCTAGTTAAGGCATAACCAAGCTTTCTGACAACTGTAGCTAATTCTTCACCATGGGCTATTGTAAAAAGACCTGTTGATACTGCAGCTTTCAATTTTAACTCTGTCATTAAACCCCCGCAAAATTTTTAAGCATGAATGCCCATATTTTCGGGACGAATACTTCTCGGATGTATGGTCTCATGTAACCAAAGAATAGCCTTTCATTTCTTGCAGGATCATATGGTCCTGACTTGAACAGTTGAAGTTTGAGGCCAAAAGTATAATTTATCGTACGTAATATACTTCTCATTGTAGACCTGAAAGAAGATTTAATATCTTCTACTGTCTTAGAAAATCCTTTTGATTCTGATAAATCTTCTTCAGAAGGATAAAGATTAGGGAACTCTTCCTTTAAGAGTTCATCGATTTCGTGCATTAGCCCGTCTGGCCCGATGACTTTTTTTCCTAACAATTCATCTATGTAATAGTCTAGTTTATATTCTTCAGCTACCATTTCTATGATTCTCAACAGCAGGATGTTATGCGTAACAAAAATCGATGAAAGCCTATTAAAATCGGTATCTTCTATATCAACTCCATTAGGAAGTTTCCAACTTTCTATACCACAGGGCATTTCTATTATAACATACCATTCTGTTCCAGGACTGCCTTTTTCATAGAGCCTTCGTCTAGCTTCTAGAATCATATTTTTTGTTATCTTAACGCCATGAACCTTTTCAATCTCAGGAATGAATTTTTTGACCACATCATCGTAAGGTTCAATTCTAAACCTTGGTACAACCTTTTCACGTTCATGTGCCCTAATTTCTGGTCTCTCTAATGCTTTTGCCCCTTCAGTTTCATAGATTTCTTTTGGTGCTTTATGCGTTTCTGTCGGTTCAAGTCCTTCTAATTTATTCCAAGCCCACCATTCTACATACTGATTGGCATAAGGTAATCCTGCTCCTGCAGGGTAATTCATGTGCATCATAAGTGTGGAATCGTCAACTTCTCTCATCATCTGGACACGTCTTATCAATGGTCTAAGCCAGTTCCTGTATTCCTCTATCGATCTTTTTCTTCCATACAAGCGTTCCAATATTCTTCTGTATCGTTCTTTAACCTCATCACCGAAGAATTGTCTCCATTTCTTGTACAACTTAACTTTTGTAGTCAAAACAACAGCTTCTGCCTTTGGGACTTTCATCTTCTTCATTATCTTTTCAACTTCATCATCTTCATCAGTTAACTCAATGAAATCCGCTATAATAGTAGGCCATCTTGGTGCTATAGACCTCAAAGAAACACCTTCTGGCAAGTTAACATCAACCAAATCTATGAACATCGCTTTTAGAGAATGTTCGTCTTTTTCTTTCAAGTAAGTCAATATTTCCTTGTACCTTCTTGCATCATGTGCTAATAATTCTACATCAGATATCGCTCTGTCTACAGTGGCTAAGCCTTCCTTTATCTCCCGAATAAGATCATTTTTTTGCTTTGTTATAGCCGCATAATAGGGATGAGATACAGATATCTCAAAAAATTCATCAACCTTTTGGACGTTGAATTCCCACCTGTTTGACATCATGTTTATTAGATATGTTATCACCGTAAATGTTACACCACGAGGTATAGTGGGGTTATATCTAAAAGTACAATTCCTGAGTCTTTCTGCCCAACCTAGACTCATATCATTGGGGTGTGTCTTTGGAATTTTTTCTGCTATCCAATCGATACTTAAGTATCTTTTTCCTATATCCCATCTTGTCCATGTATCTGGGAATTTCGCCATTTTAATCACAACTTTAACAGATATATTCCAACAATTATCAGCAATATACCGAAAAATACTCCTGTCCAGCCCATGTTTGGAGATTGCCACTCAGAGGTATCTGGGAAAAGCACGACTAAAAAAAACCCGAGCAAAATACAACCAGCACCTATGATTTTAGTCAGTATCATACTTCTATAATTATAATTGTTCTTGGTGGGTAATTAAACTTTCATTCTGTTCTTTATACTCGAAGAGTTGATATTTCCATACTTTTTTAATCTTATGACATTAACTTTAAGTCCTCTCTTTCTAAGCTCTTGTTCTAATTCTTTCTCATCCCAATATTGGTCATAACCTAGAACTATAACATCTGGTTTTATCTTCTCGACGATTTTCAGTTTATCTGAACCTTCATTTCCTAAAATTGCCTTATCTACTGGTTTTAAGGACCCAACTATGAATCTTCTCTGTTCTTCTGGGATTAAAGGTTCTTTCCCCTTTTCCTTCAAAACAGTCGAATTCCTTGATAAAACAACTGTTAACTTCGCATCTTTCGATAGATTCTTACACCTTTTCAAGAATTTGACATGACCTTCATGTATTAGATCAAAAACTCCGAATGTAGCTATCTTCATTCTTTCACTAAATCTTTATAGAATCAAATAATTAAACTTTTATTCCAAGAAACTAAATTAATAATAGGATATTATGGTTTTCGCAAGAACAAAAATTTTAATCCACGACTGGTGTTTCGAAGAAAGACCTGTTGAACTTATCATAAACTACACAGGTCCCAATCCTCAACTGGCATTAAAACATTACGTAGATACTTTGAAGTTAGTCTTTAAAGTCAGGGATTCTGAGGTCCAAGAGAAAATCTTCAATTGGGATAAAAGTGGAAAAGAGGAAAAATTTGATTTGGAATATGAAGTGAGGAAGGATATGGACAAGAACTCTTATTTATTCATTCAAGGCGGTCTTGAAGGTAGTATAGTACCCAGTGAAAAGTTTGGGAAAGAAGGACGTGTCAGAGTATGGATCATGCCTGGTGTCAGGACCGAATATCCTCAAGATACTTTCTGGCAGAGGAGCATAGTTTATGAATTCTTCCGTGTCCTCTATCATAAATTAATATACATGAGTCTTTGGGAAAAATATATGGCTGAATGCAGAGAGATGTCACGTTATTTCATAGAAGAGATGAAAGCTTACTTAGGCCTTTTACAGAGAGGCGGTATGTAGAACCTAATTGTAAAACAATATTTCTATATTTTAAACCCTAAAGGTGTTGGAGCAATTCTTGAAATTATAAAAATGAAAGAAATTGATGCTAAGATTACAATAATATTGAAAACCAACGCATATTTTGCGTTTTTAAGGGAATTAATAGTATCTATGTAAATGTAGTAAGAACCTAAAAAGATAATAACTATGATTAATCCTAAGATTAAGTTTGTTATCTGCCTTTCAGTAAGATTCTTTAATATCCAGTAGAACGGTTGATGTTCGTGCCAACTCATCTTATCAACTGAGACCAATCAACAAAGGCAAACCAAAGTAGAGTAAAGCTATAGATAAGACTATTAATATAATCCAATTTAGTAATGAACCCTTAAAGATACACAGAACATTAAGAAGAATGATAATACCAAAAAATGTTAGGAACAACCCAATTAATCCAAACTTAAAATTATATACAGGTCTTTTCTCAAGCCAGTAAATATTCGGAAAAAGATAGTTCAAGATGATTATCAAACCAAAAGATCCAGCTATCAAATAATAAACCCATTTTTGATCATTTTTTAACGATTCTGCTAATTGTTTCGAGTGCTGATAACTATGTAAAAATTCTTCCCTTGACATATCATGTTCTGTAACCATAGAGGTCGATTATTAGGAGAAAAGTTAGATTTTTAAAGCTTTTGGTATGGTATATCAGAACTAATCTCATTCTTTCTAATTAAACATTTATTTTTACAAGATAATATTGAATTTTGTTATGTTAGAATACGATGTAATAATTTGTGGTGCAGGACCAGCTGGATTATCCACAGGAATCTCAACATTGCACACGAACAAAGATTTGAACGTTTTTATCGTCGACAGCAGACAAGAAGTCAGCGAAGAAAAATGTGGGGAAGGTATTTCTCAAGACTGGTTTGGCCACATGTCCAAATACGGGAAATATTTACTTTCAAAGCTAGATTCTAAATGTTTTGAAAATGAAATATATGGGTTGTTGCTAGTTCTTCCTAGTGGAAAAGAGATAAGAGTCAGAACTAAGAAAATACACGGTTGGATGCTAAACAAGGATTTCTTCTTGAAAAACTTAGCGAAAATTTTTGAAAAGAAAGGTGGCGAAATAAAGTTAAACACAAGTATCGTTGGGCCAGTAACAAAAGGGAGGGTCGTCTATGGAGTTGAAACGAGTGAGGGAAATATGATAAAGGGCAAATGCGTGATAGATGCTACTGGTCTCAATCAAACTATCTGGAGAAAAGCGTTGAACATAACAGAACCTATCGATAAAAAGGATATAGAAGTTTGTTGTCAGTACAAAGTTGTCGATTGTAATATCAAAGATAAAGATCTTTTACAGATTCACTTCAATGAAAATTTTGCTCCCGGTGGCTACGGTTGGGTTTTCCCAAAAAAAGGAAATAGGGCTAATATCGGTGTTGGCTGTCAGGGTTCAAGAGTGATGAGTGCTGTTCCTTATCAAGAGAAATTCTGGGAGATGTTGAAATTAAACGGAAAAATAGTATCAAAGAAAGGCGGAGTCGTGGATGCATTTAACTTACCTGAATCATTCGTATGGTCTAACTTGGCATGTGTTGGTTCTTCAGCTAGGTTAACAAACCCTGTTCACGGCGGTGGAACTGGACCTGGGTTGTTTGGTGGATGCATACTCGGAAAACATATCGGTGATGCTTTCATCGATAAAATATCCATAGAAGATGCACTTGTTGACTATCAAAATGAGATAAAGTCGCTTAGAGGCAGAGCACATGAATACCATTACAGAGCTAAAAGTCTTTTGCAGGCTTGCAGTGATGAAGAGTTAGAGTTAATATTTTCTTCAATCAATCCAGATGAATGGACGAAAGCCATGAGCCTAACGAAACAAGATATATTGAAGATAATGGCTAGAATTTCTAGTAAAAGTTTGAGGTTGGGTTTGAAAATTATTAAGTATTTAGGATTAGGTTAACTTTTTGATCAAATATTAATTTGAAGAAGATTTCATTTTTTTCATTTTCTTCTCGAATTTTCGAGAATTCCATGCATCTATGTTATATGCCCAATAACCATAACCAAAACCTGCAGCTTCAGGATTTAGTCTTTTCATTTCTTCAAAATAAATTAATTTCTTTACTAATGGCCATGTATCAGAACTGACAGAAATACTATCAATTCCACATTCGTACAAAAATGCAGGATAATCATCGGGTTTTGTTGTCGGCGCTTCACCACATATTCCAGTTTTTTTCTTGTATTGTTTAGCTATCGCTATGAATCTCCTAAATGTGTCCATTACATCTGGGTGCGTTTCATCAAAATATGGAACTTTTTCACCTTTTGAATTTATGAGAATAGGTTTGTTAAATCTTTCATTATCTCTGTCTATATTGAGAATTGCTTGAGTTGCATCATTTGAACCTATACTATATCCATCACAATAATTCATAAACCTCTCAGGATAGAATAAAACAGGTGTAGTCTCTGCCATTAAATAAACTTGAGTATTTTTTCCTCTTTCCAAACCTTCTTCCTTCATTATTTCAAGGGTTCTTGGAACTTCATACATCCAATCTCTAGCAAAAGGAATCATCACTTTTATATTGTCAAGTCCCTTATCAATTGCTATTTTTAGGGCTTTACATTCCAACCTAAATGCCTGTTCAAAATCCTCATCTATATATCTAGATGCACCTCTCCAACCAAGCATTGGATTATTTTCTAGTTTTTCATAAGGTTCACCGCATATTAAACCTCTGTATTCATTTGTCTTTAGATCAGAAAGTCTGAAGATTGCTTCTCTTGGATGTATACTTGAAGCAATTAAACTAATCCCTTCAGAAAGTTTATCAACAAAATATTGGGTTCTATCTCTATAGCCTTTAGTTACTTCTTCCACATGTGCGACATCTTGTTCTAATTTAGTATTTGGAGTCCCTTTATTTCGTAAATCTTTAGTAAGTTCTTTTAATCTTTCAATTTCTCCTTCTCTTAGAGAGTTTGGATGTATTCCTATAACACTCTCGTAAAGGAATTCTAATCTAACTAACCCATATAATTCAGCCCATTGACCATAAAGCATACATAATTCAGGAACAGCCATGTTCATTCCTATTTTAGTGTCAGTTTTAAGATACTTCGCTATGGTAGCATAATCTACATCTTTTGTTTCAAAAGCTAATTTACCTTTGTAAATTATTCCTTTTCCTGTACTACAATCAACTGTTATAACTTGACCATCAGGTATTTCTTTTAAATTTTCTCCAATACCTATTACAGCAGTTTTTTGAAGTTCTCTAGAAACTATAGCAGCATGAGCAGTAATTCCACCTCGAACTGTTGTGATTGCAGAAGCTTTCTTCATGATAGGTACATAATCTGGTGTAGTCATCATAGTTCCTAGAACATCGTCTTTAACGAATTTGTCATATTCCATATGAGTATTCAACCATTTGAAAGGACCTACTCCGATCCTCTTACCGATTGCCAGTCCTTCCGCTAATCTTTCTCCTGTTTCTAATAATTTGTATATTGAAGGAACCTTACCCAGAGAGTGAACTGTCTCTGGTCTGGCCTGAACCATCCAAATTTTACCGTTTTTATCGATTGCCCATTCAGTATCCATTGGTTTGCCATAATGTTCTTCTATTTTAATAGCAATTTCAGTTAATTGTCTAACCTGATCTTCGGATAAACAGAATTGTTTTTGAAGATCTTCTGGAACTGGTCCCATTTCAGTTCCGCTTGCATCCTTCTTGTAGACAGTCTTCATCTTTTTATCCCCTAATTTTTGACTGATCACTGCACAAGTTTTTTTGAAGACTAGATGCTGATCAGGCGTTATACTCCCGCTGACGACACTCTCACCAATTCCATAGTTTGAATTTATCGTTACGTTATTTGGATTTCCACTTTCTACATCATGAGTAAACATAACACCTGCCTTTTCAGATTCTATCATCGTCTGTATTCCTGCACTCAGAAGAACTTTCATGTGGTCAAAACCATGTTCTACTCTGTAGAAAATAGCTCTAGGCGTGAATAAAGAAGCATAACATTTTATTATTTTTTCTTTCATTTTTTCAATTCCTCTAGTGTTAAGAAAAGTATCATGTTCACCAGCAAAGCTTGCATCAGGTAAATCTTCTGCTGTAGCTGAACTCCTAACTGCAACGGGAATTTCCTTTCCAAACATGTTATACAAATGTTGTGCAGCTTCTTCGATTTGTTTTTCCATCATTGGAGAGAGGTTACAAGTTTCCATTTTTTCTCTGATTCTTTTTGACGCATTTTCTAATTGTTGTGTGTTGTTGACATCTAAGTTAAAGAGTTCATTTTCAATAAATTTAGTGAGGTTGTTTTGTTCTAAAAAATACTTATAACCATTAGTTGTAACAGCAAAACCCGGGGGGACTGGAATTCCTGTGTTAATCATTTCACCTAGAGAACAGTTCTTTCCACCGACTTCAGCAACTTGTTTAACACCCACTTCTTCGAAGAACTTGACGTATTGGTGTTCCGACATACCAATTCTATTAAATTTAAAAGATTTAAATTTGTCTTGGGAAAGGCTTAACAAGTTTATATAATTCTGTCTATGATTACTACAGTTTTCTTTTCATCGAGTATTTTATTGTTATCAGTTTTTGCTATTCCCAAACCAATTAATTCATCTTTCAAAGAAAATACCCCGACTATTTCTTTTGATTTAATATCTGGTTGAACTCTAACAACATCCGAACTCAAAACAGGAACACCGTTTCTTATAGATTTGATACTAGAATCTTTAACGTAAACTTTTTTCACATGAGAAATAGCCACTTCAATTGGAATTAGCATTTTCTTCAGAAGAGTTTCATTATTTTCTTCACACGCTTTTTTTATCTCATCTAAAGAATGACTATCTTCAATTGTAAAATGACCAACTTTTGTCCTTCTCAATTCTTTCATGTGTGCTCCTGTACCAAGTCTTTCCCCAATATCAGAACATAATTTTCTGATGTAAGTTCCAGCTTGAACTTTTGTTTTAAATCTGACATTCTGACCAACTTTCTCGATTATATCAAACGAATAAATCATCCTTTTTCTTGGATTTCTTGCCACGTGTGATTTAACTGGTGGTATTTGAGTGATTTCTCCTAGAAAATAGTCAGATACGATTTTTTCTATAGTTTCTTTATCGATGTCTTTGTGGAGGTACATCTCACCTTCGTATTCTTTATTTAATCCCATTAAGACTGGCATTAATTTAGTAGCCTTGTTAAGAGCGATAACTAGAACACCAGTTACTCTTGGGTCTAACGTCCCTACATGTCCTGCTCTTTCGCAGTTAAAAATACGTTTTATCTCTATAACAGCTTGTCTGGAAGTGATGCCGAAAGGTTTGTCTAGGTTGATAACACTTCTTGAGATTAAATCTTGTATGTCTTTTCCAGTCATTTTACCGTTTATTTTTTCTTTCCAGGTTTTTCTTTTCTTTTTTAACTTCTTTTTTCTCAACTTTTTCCTCTTTTTTACCTTTTCTAAAAGACGGTAATTTTATCTTTAGAGTAATTCCTTTCTTTTCTTTTGGTTTTTCCTCTGGTTTAACTTCTTTCACTTCTTCTTTCTTTACAACTTTTTCCTCTTTCTTGACTTCCTTCTCAACCTTCTTCTCTTCTTTTGGAACTTCAACTTTTACAGGAACTTTCACTACTTTCTTCTCAGCCTCTTTCAAGATTTCAGGACTTGGCAATCTCAGTTCAAACTTCTTTGTTAAGCCTATCTTGTCGTAAGCATCGATAACATCTTTTTCACTTGCTTCTGCCTCTATCTTAACCAAATAAGGAGTTGGTTCTAGATGTTCAATATTACATCTTCTTCTCTTGATACCAGTCAATTCTTTCGGTCCTGTCACCAAGACGAAAGTATCATCAACTTTCTTCAAAACAACACAATATTTGCCAGCCTCGCGACCAGCAACCTTCATACAAACTCTTCCAATTTCTAAAGCCATGATAGTCACCTACCATAATGGAAATAGTTTTATTGTCAAAGTTTATAAGGTTGACTTTAATTGAAAAAACTTTATTTCAAACCCCTAACTACTTTTCTAAGCAATAACCTTGTGCATTCAGAACAAAGAGTTCCACCATATGGTCTTTCAGGCCTTCTGCTGGATTTTGGAAATTTTCTCATTTCAGAAGTATTAACTCTTGGTACTCCATGTAAACGTTTCTTGCAGAAACTACATCTAGCTGCATTCGGTTTTTTCATTCCATAGTGAGTCACTAGCCTGTTACCCGGAGTCCTCACTCTTCTCTTCTTCACACTTCTAGTCCTTAACCTTCTTTGAACCATTTATATCCCCAGTATCTTTTTAGCGATTAGACTTATGATAAAAGTTGAAATAAAGTACCACCAGAACCAGTCTAACTTGATTCCTCCGATTGGATTGGGTATAATATTCGGTACAGTACCGACAACCATGCCAGTGTAGGAACCCCTTATAACTGGTAGAATGAGAATAACGAGTATAAGTGAAACTATCATGGGTTTGAAAGTTAACCTCATGTATTCAGAATTGATTTTCATCAACTCAGCAAGGTGTTCATTCATCTTCTTTGTATCACCACTTTTCTGGGCTTCTAACATATTAGCTCTGACATCCTGCATCCTCTTCTTCGATTCTTTTGCCTTCTCAGTACCTAAGACTTTCCAGTTGATAAGACTCATTCCTATACTGATTGCGGCCCCGACTAAAAATATCATTAGTATTGGACTCATTCCGATAGTTGTCAAATCCATCATTCTTCACCCATAATTTTCCTTATAAGTGGATGTGCCCCTTCCATTCTTTCAGTCTTTAATTGTTCATAGAAACTATAAATAATCGTCACTAAGAGTAAAATTCCTGTCCCTGTGCCTAGAGCGTCAGTGAAATCGGCAAATGTAGCAAGCAAACCTATAGTCGCTCCACCAAGGAAAGCAAGAGCAGGTATATACCTATTCAAGACATCTTTTATTATCTTTGGGTTGCTTCTGTAGCCAGGTATTTGCATGCCAATCGATGATATTTGGTCAGCGACACTCTCAGCATCCATGCCTGAAGTGTTTATCCAGAAGACTGAAAATATGATAGAACATCCAACCATGAAAGCCATGTAAATCAGTGCTCGTAGAATATGTTGTGATGTAATTCCAGAGAACAATTCAAATATGAAGCCGCTGGGGGCAGACAGATAATAAATAGCTCCACTAATGGGTGTACTTCTACCAGATTGCTGGACAACACAACCTAGAATACTGCATTTTGTGTTCGGGTCGTTGGGCAAAGGTGTTGCCATCATTCCACTGAACAGTTGAAAGTTTGCCAAGAGAGCTGCAGTTAGGATGACAGGTATATTGCTGGTGTATAACAACTTGAGAGACCATGTCCTTCCAAACCCTCTCAATGCCGAAAACGACAACGGAACATCGACTGAAATGCCTTGGACGTATATAACTATGAGAAACACTACTACCGTGGAAATCATTGGTACCAAATTCATGAATATTACATTCGAGTTGAGAGATATCAGTCCATTAACAAAAAGCCAGAAGATACCAGCAGGTAGATTTCCAGGTGAAGGTAGTTCTCCAATTATTGTGAAGGGTGTAAACAATCTAATGAATATAGTGTTTACAACTCCTGCGGCTATGAATAGACTTATTCCAGAGCCTATTCCCCACTTGCTGACGATTTCATCCAAGAACATTACTATCAAACCACCCATAGCCAGCTGAATTATGACGATAGTTTTGGTGAAAAGATCTGGACTCATTGCAGGAACTGCACCACCCAAAACGAAAGCGGTAGCTTCAACAAAACACAGACCTATAGAAGCAACTTTCTGAATAGTCTCGTACTTTTCTTTTTCGTCAGGATCAGACATATCCCAGTTCAATATTTTTGACCCAACCAGCAACTGGAGGATGATTGATGCAGTAACGATAGGACCTATACCTAATGTCATCAAAGTTCCAAAAGTAGATCCCAACAGAATCTGCAATGTTTGGAATTGTTGACCTGCACCTGGCATGACCCCGTAGACATGACCGAAAAATTGAGAAGATAAGAGATAATAAATTACTAGCACCAAACCTGTCCACATGAGTTTCTTGTTTAAACTCGGCTTATAAGTGGGTTTTTCGACTGCAGGCAAGTATTTTGTTATTTTTCCCAAGTCAAACATTTACTACCACAGCTTTACCTTCAACCTCTTCTAATTTCTTTATCGCATTCTTAGAGAAATATTTTGCTTCGATTATCAAGGGATGATTGACTCTTCCAGATCCGAGAAGTTTGTCATAACCTAAATCTGACAGTTTAACTTTGATTCCCTCTTCTGTTTTTTCAACCTTCTTTTCTTTGAGTAAACTGTCAATCATGAAATCCAAATCTCTAAGGTTAATAGCTCTTATTTCTTTAATGGCTTTTCTAGGTCTTTTCATGCCTTTTTTACCAAAATGATCAGGCATGAACTTTATCATTCTCATTACTTTGTGCTTGTGTAAGCCGGCTAGGCCTGTGCCACCTCTGTTGCCACTGCCTTTATGCTTTTTATGGCTACCAAAACCACTTTTTCTCCCCCTAAGTTTTCTGATTTTTCTTTTTCTTCTCACAACCATCAAATCATCCTCTCTAACAGGTCATTTATTTTTTCCTTCCTGTCTCCTAAATCCCCCTTAGGATAAGGCATTCTTATTGCTTTATAACCATGCTTAGGTGGGTTTAACTTGAACTTTGGTTTAATATCCTTAAAATCTTTTAAATTGCATTTACCTCCGATTAATGCTTCAGAAAATTCATCGAAACTCTTGAATTTAGTTATCTTTTCTAGAGTTTTTTCATCGATACTTTTATCTCCAAGTAACTTTCCTCTTTTTTCCAAGAGTTTGGACAGAGTTTTATTATCGATCTTACCCCAGGTTATGAAACCCATTGCTTTCTTTAACATTCCAATGTATACTTCTGTTTCTGGGATAATGATGCATCGGCTAACGACGTTAAGTTTTAACATTCTCAAAGTATCTTCTATGTCTTCACTAACATCGACCGATCCTCTGATTCTTATAACTGCGAACATACTATCACTAATTTTTCATAATGTATAATTTATATCTTCCTAAATTTCTATAGTAAGGATTTAAAGATTTATCAAGTTAACTTGATCTATAGTTTTAATGGGTTCTTCAAGATAAAAGTTTTTTAATTATCAATCCAAAATTTAACAGATTAGGCGAGTCAATGGGAGAAATAACTTTACCGAGAAAGATTATCATAAAAGAAAACACTCTTTCAGACATACCAAGGCTGATAGATGAATTCAATAATTTCAAGTCGATTCTTCTCATCCTAGGCCTAAAAACACGTGAATTGTTGGGGAAGAAAATATTGGATTTATTGGCTAAAAAAGAATACATAGTAAATTGTATATACGTGGAAAAATCTGACCATTCAACACTTGAAAGAGTAAAGAAACATGCGAGGATGCTAAATGTTGATTTGATTATCGGTATAGGTGGTGGAAAGAACATAGACATTGCGAGGGCAGTTTCACATTTTCTCGACATTCCTTACATCAGCATACCGACAGTCCTTTCACACGATGGCATCGCTTCTGATAGATCTGTTATATCTAAAGGTAACAAGAAGTATCCAATACTTGCAAATCCACCTTTGGCAATATTGATAGACTTGAAGACTCTTTATCAATCACCCTATAGATACTTTGCTGCAGGTTGTGGAGATGTCATAGGTAAAAAAACTGCTGTTCTAGACTGGCAATTAGCGAGAGATGAGAAAGGTGAAGATTATGATGACCTTGCAGCCAACTTAGCCTATTTTTCAGCTGATCAGATAATAGAGAATGCAAAGAATCATCAGAAAAATTACAAATCTTCGGTTAAACTCTTAGCTAAGGCATTGATCAACTGTGGCATGGCAATGACTATAACAAAATCATCAAGGCCATGCTCTGGTTCAGAGCATATGTTCTGCCATACGATAGATTCTCTATTCCCTGAAAATAATGCACTGCATGGAGAAAAAGTTGCTCTAGGAACATACATCATGTCTTTTCTTCATGGGATTGATTTTGTAGAAATTAAGGATGCCATGTTATCGTATAAGTTACCAGTCAACTATCAGCAGATTAACATTCCACAAGAGATACTAATCAAAGCACTCTCCACTGCGCATAAAATAAGGAGTGACAGAAGGTATACCATATTGAAAGACGGGATTAAGAAAGCAAATGCAGAAAATATATTAAAGAAACTAGAAGTGATATAATAATCAACTCTTCGACCATTTTCATATTTTGAAATAAGTATAGAAAACTTTATAAGTAAGAAAATTCTTACTAAATTTATGAAAATGATTGATAAAAACATGAAGATGAAAACAGTCAGAATTTCTGACAAAGGGCAGATATCTATTCCCATAGACATAAGAAATAGTCTTGGTTTGAGAAGGGGGGACGAACTTATTTTGATCCAAACAGATAACAAGATTCTGATCGAGAAACCAAAAAAAATGATAAAAAAGGTCAAGGAGGATTTTAAAGATATAATAACTTTAACAGAATCCTCGTTAAAGAAATTTTGGCTCAACAAAGAGGATGAAATCTGGGACGAATACCTTAAAAAGGGAAAGAAATGATATCTCAAAGGGATATAGTCTTATTGTCTTTTCCTTTTAGTGACTTAAAAACACAGAAAGTCAGACCGGCAATTATCATCTCAAAAGATGATTACAACAAAAAATTCGATGATGCAATAGCGATACCAATGACTAGTAATCTTGAAATCAGAGATTACGCAATCTTAATTTCTAATAAGGATCTAGAATCTGGAAACTTAATCAAGGACAGTAAAGCCAAAATAGATAGAATATTCAGTGTGAGTAAAAACTTGATAAAACTAAAAATTGGCAAGATAAAAGTGGGCATCCACAAAAAAATAATAGAAATCCTCTTAGAATTAGTAGATAATACTTAGATTTTTTCATTTGTTTGACTAATCGTCTGAGAGACCTAAATTGCTAAAGCTGGTAAACTGAAGGATGGTTACTATTTCTCTCATACTCAAAGAAAAATACTTCTTTTGGATTTTTTAATTTATATTCTCTTTCTGGAATCTTTGGAAGAATTTGGCTGCGCCGACTTTGAAAGTAGACTAGCAGAGATTAATTGCACTAAGAAGTATCGTCTTTAATTATTTTGACTTTCTTAAAGATTTTATCCCTTTTGCCATAGACTTTAATCTTTCTTTAATCATATGAATCATAGGAGTCTTAGCCCATTTTAAGTCGAAGTGGTCATCGATTTCAATCCAAGGTTCATTCCCGACGTTAATGTAAGTAACTGGATACTCTTTGATTGACAAATCATGAATAGCTTCCTGGAAGTAGAAATGATATCCTCTTTCCCTTATTATTCTCTTTATCGTGTCCAAGAAAGCCCTTCCACCACTTTTGCTGAACTTTATTATCCCTATGTCCTCACCGTATGATTCTACAGGGTCTAACTCTTTGCTAACTGCCGTAATCCTACCGTTACCATCAGTGTAAACTTTCATTTCTTCAGTACCGACTGTTCCTTGATTGTCAACAGCCAGAACAATATCACCCTGAGCTTCTTTTAATTTCCATAGAATGAATGGCGAGAACAGGTCATCAGCATTTATCAGGATAAAGTCATCATCTCTAAGATCCTTAGAAGCAAGGTTGACACTGAAGATGTTTTCAGTCGTGTTATAGGACTTATTATGACAATAATTGACGTTTAAACCCCACTTCGAACCGTTCCCTACGTACTTATGAATCAGTTCATCCCTATAACCTGTGACGATCAGTACATCCTCTATACCACACTCTTTTATATTCGTCAAAATATGGCCAAGAATGGGTTTGTCTTCTATCTTGATTAGTGTTTTCGGTATTCTGTCAGTAATAGGTTTTAGACGTTTTCCCACACCTGCCGCTAATATTAGGGCTTTCATGGGTATTACTTCCTCTAAACTTAAAGCTGATTTATGAATAGATAAACTTAAATTTTTATGCATTCTAGAATATAGGTTTCCCATGGAACTATAATCTTAAATAAACTTAAATTCCAATCATTTTTTGATTGGTGAGTGATTGCCGATCAAGAAAAGGGACATAATAAAGTTACTATTCAGGAGTAGAAAAGGTTTGTTTCAAGCCAAAGAGTACAATAAAAAAGCAAAGGAATTCTGGAAGAACAAACAAATCAGGTTTACTGAAGAGATATCTCAGATGTTGACCTCTAGCACTGACTTGCAATTAGCCAAGCTATCTAAGGACTTTGTTAGACAGACTTGTTTTAAAGAGTTAATATGTGGCGTTGATGAAATCCATGAATTTAAGAAAGTTTTAAGCAATCCTAGTAAAGAGTTCTTGATGAAAGATTTTATCAATTATGCTACCAGAACTGGGTTTTTAACTGTTGTGATAGCTCCTGCACTCGCAGCAGCAGACGGCTTAGGTGATATAAGAGAAGAAATAATGGATGAATGGCTGTACAGCATTGGCATTTGCCTACCCGTGAGCGCTGATGTATGTGATTCAATCATGGATAAGGAAGTCATGAAACATCCTTCTGTTCCTGAAAAGACGTGGGTTGCCTGTCATAAACTATGCGCTGCTATCATCTTCAATATAGGGATGGAACATATAAAGAACATAAAGACTGGTGATGAGAGTCTGTACAAAAGAATTATAAATAGGCTCAATAAAGGGGTAAAAAAGGTGTGTGAAAAGCAGATGATGGACTTTAAAGTCAAGAATATGGCTTACGTTGAGGTATCAAAGCTAGAAGAAATCTACGATGGCAAGATTTGTGAGATAGAAGCGACTGTTTTTGGCACTTTACCTTCCAATAAGACAGATTTAATCAATATTTTCGAAGAAGGTGCACGTTCCTTTGCCGGCGAACTGCAAGTTGTCGATGATTTTGAGGATTTGCTAGGTGATATTAACCTTCAAAAACAACCAGAGCTCCCCAAACCGTCATTTTTCTTGACTTATTGTATCGACCTTTGGAGGTCTGGGAGAAGAGATATGAAAGATATTATGAGGGGAGCAGCAAGAAAAAATTGGGAAAAGGGACAAGAATATCATGAGAAAGTAATGAATGCCTTCAACAGATTGCCTAAAGGATTCAAGACTAAACCGTTCTTTGAGGTCACTTTATGGTATTATAACAAAGTTTTGAAAGACAGACTTAATCAATTCTTGAAAGGAAAGACTTATCCTCAGATTGAAAATCAGTTGTTTAAACTACTCAAACATAACTAGAATGTGTACCTTTCTGGACCAACTTCGCTGAATATAACAGCTACTTTTGGTTTTTTATCATCTTTCTTATCATAAAAGTCTTCATTGACGAACACTCTTTCTTCTTCTCTTCGTTTTCTTATTCTTTCTCTATCCTCATCAACGTATGAACTCTGTATGAAGTAGGGCATGTTTCTAACGTTAGCTCTTAATGCCAAGGCTACGAGAAAAACTATCTGTCTATCGCTCCAGTTAATGCTAGAGGATCCTTGCTGGATGTAAACGAGGCTTTCATGCTTAATTTTTCCAGGAAGAGCCATGCTTTCAGGAATGCCTTGACCTTTCGTGAACCTTATGATTGAATTTATACTTGGCATATCCTTGAAAGATTCTCTGTTTTCTAGAGCCCATTCTCTTGAGAAATTGATGAATATATGAGTGGTAAACTCGTTCTTCTTCGTCAAATCTTCGAGCATCTTCAAGTGTTTCCTCAAATCTTCACTCTTACCTTTTGGTGCAAAAGAAGAATCGAATTTACCTATAAACTTCAATCTTATTTTATTTTTCTTTACAAAATCTAACCAGTCTGGTACTACTTTAACTAGAGCTGAATATATATTGCTGTAATCCTTCCTTTTTTGATGAAATTCTTCGAACACGTTGACATAACAAGCTTTTCCACCGACTGTTTTAACGGCATGAACAAACCTTTTTGAAAATTCGCTGCCGTCCATGTAAGCAGCCTCGCCTTCTAGGTTAGAAGCAGTCCTTGTCCCATCTGTCATCAAGTAAATTACAATCTTCTTCATATTCTCTTCAGGATTTTTTATATTCAGTTTTTGACAGGCTTCTTTGAACATTTTCAGTATTTTTTCTTCAGTCGGTAAGTGATGCAAACAAACACCTTTGATAAGTTAATTTATGGATGCAATATTAAAATATTTAAGGAATGTTTTCTTTCAAAGACTCAGAATCAGATAGATTTTTGCCCTAAAAATTTTTCAAAAAGGATTTAAGCAATCGTTCTAAAACATGTTACCATGAGATTCGGCATATCATCAGTAATCTACGAATCCGAATTCAAGAATCTAGCAAAGAAAACTAAAGAATTAGATAAACTTTATCTGAAGTACGTAGATATAATAGTTAATTTCGCATTAAAACACAAGTTTAGAATTATTGAACTCTCTGGTTTTTTGGATAACATCTCAGACATTTTGCCAGATTTAGTCGATGAGATAAAGAAAAAAATTGAACCATTCGAAGAAATTTCATTCCACTTGCCAGTAAAGTTCAGACCCGTTGAAGAAACTAAAGTGAGTATCTCAGCAATAAAAGAACTTGGCGCAAGGATAATCGTTTATCATCCAGACTATATGTCTTTGCCTTTCAAGACAGAGAAAGAAAGAAATGAAAACATCCTTGAGTTGATTTCATTCTGTAAAAAACATGACTTGATGCTCTGCTTAGAAAATCTACCATTGGAGGTTAAAGACTTTCACAAACCAGAAGAATTCGATTTTTACATCGAAAAAGGCGCTTTCTTTACTCTAGATACGGGTCATGCAGTCATTTGTGATGTAGATCCTTTATCATTCTTAGAAAGGTTTGGAGAAAAAGTAAAGAACATCCATCTACAGAGTGGTTTTAGAGGAAAACCAGATGTACATTATGCCATTGGAGACGGGGAATTCGATTACATGAATTTTTTCAAAAAACTGAAATATATAGAATATGATGGACTTTTGATACTAGAGTTATTATCCGAGAAAAATGCCATAGATAGTTTAAATCAACTTAAAAAATCCCGTTTATTCTAAAATTATTTAGAAGTTCTGTACCTGTGTAGATTCTTCAACGCATTGAATGTGGCTTTAATCAGGTTTATCCTAGTGGCAGTGTCACCAATGCTCTGACTCCATAAATCCTTTATTCCAGCTAATCTTAGAACTTTTTTACTCTCGTCATTAACAGCTAAACCAATACCTTTAGGTGCTGGTAACAAAACAACTGTTACAGATCCTTCTTTTCCAGTAGTTTTAAAAGGTATGGAATGAGCCTCTCCACATCCACATTCCCACGATCCACATCCTCTAGGGACTTTTATCACGTTCAATTTTGCTTTTGTCATAGCTTTCTCGATTGCTTTTACGCTTTCTTTTGCACTTCCTTTACCGACTCCAACTATCCCGTTTTTGTTCCCTACTATAGCAAAAGCTGTACTGGTGTATCTCCTGCCTGATCTATGCATTTTTGCTGTAATCCTTAAAGGATTTCTCTCTATTCCTCCACCTTTTCCAGGTCTACCACCTATTAGGACAAGTTCACTCTCTAAATCCGGGATTAGCTTATCGACAATCTGAAATTCCTTTATCTTCATCCCTTCTTCCAGTATCTTGTTTACATCAGTAATCTCTCCTTTTGAAACAGCTTTTCCAAGGTTCGTTCTAGGAGTCCATCTCGCTAATTCTTCCTCTATTTTTGCCTCCACAATTTTCTCTGGAGGTTTCTCCTCTTCTACTAAGATGGGTTCAACAGGTTCAATTACTTCTTCTTCTATTTTAACCCCCCCTTCTATCTTTTTTTCTTCTGGTTTCTCTTGTTTTAGTGTTTCTTCAGTCTTAACTTCCTCTTTTTCTGGAATTTTTTCCTCTTTTTCAGCCATGATTTCAAACCTTTATATTGGATTTAACTTTTTCAAACATTTCCATCATCTTATCTGGATGACTCGCTGAAAACTGTTTCTTGTACATCTCTTCATCCTCTTTTTTAAGATTTTCAGCATAATCTGCAATATGCTTTCCCATTATCCTTTCTTCAGATGGGAAAACGTTGGGTGAGTGTGGAATCGGTAAGCCAGCATCTACAGCCCCTTTCAGCAAAGCAAAAACTCTCGACCCTTTTATATTCCTATGAAGTCCTGTGTCGAGAATAGCAGAATCTATCTTGTTTTTTAATGCTTTTTTACCAATCAGCAACCCGACTAAGTATGCAGCAGCAGTATTATCTGTCGACCCGTCCCATCCAAACTTCTTCAGCTCTTGTGATGAAGCAGAAACAATAATTTTATCCCCTTTCTTATCGAATTCAACTATCTGTGCTATCACATGCTTCAACGACTTATTCACAACTAACCTCATTTGCTTAGAATAAAGTAATTTCAGTCTCTTTCTATAGTCAGTCTTTTTTTCTGACCTTCTCTTGAATTGTAATCTATACCTTGGTCCTTTCTTCATGTAGTATCCCCTTCTGTGTTAAGTAGAGTTTCAAGTGTGACCTACTCCTGAAAGTACCACTTTTGATTTGGTAATAAGTCTTTCTGTAGGTGCTTGTATCTATTTTGCCTCCATCCCTCAACTCTTTCAACATTCTTCTCAATGGTCTAATCGTGCTCATCCATCTTTCTTTTTTCGTTACTTTTGCACCTAAAGACCCTTTTCTCTTTCCTATACCTTTTCTCCTCTTTTTTTTGTATAGGTCAGGTCTTTTAATCTTACCTCTCTTAACTTTGATGTAGCCATGAGAAATCATCTTCTTTATATCTGACCTTGTGATGGCATTTTTTATATCCTCTAAATGCTCTGGATTCATGGCTATTCTTGTCTCGCCAACTTTCAATATTTTAGCTGCCAACCTTTTTTGAAGAGATAAACCACCCATAACATCACTCGTTCAATAATTTGATATTAAGCTCTTTAGCTCTTTCTACGATGATTTTTCTTTTTTTATTTCCAATCCTACCGGATATTCTTCCAGCTTCTTTATCTTTATTAATTCTTTCAAGATCATTCAAATTTTGTATTAAAAATTCTTTGAAACCAGATGGATGTAGACCTCTCAATTCTCTGGGAGCACCATAACCTACATTTGGCATTGAGCCTTTGGATTTTTCATATACTTTCAGTTTCGAATGTGTTCCCCTCGGTCTTCTCCATTTTTTGCCAATTTTCTTTAAGTAAGTCGTGCCTTGCCTCATGAACTTAGGTTTCTTTCTTGGGTTGACCATCAATCTCCCTCTGTCTTATAAACACCATCTTGAAATATTCTCCTGTCGTACTTAGTTATTCGACAGGTCTGTTCTATGTTTGCGCAAGTTTGACCGACATCTTCCTTGTTCAGGCCTGTAAGAATTATATCCTGTCCATTAACTTCTACTTTTGTATTGCCAACTATATCAGCAATTCTTGGAACTTTTTCTCCCAAGAAGTTATGGACTTGAACTTCTTTCCCTTCAACTTTCACTGTTGCAGGAAAATGTGAATAGACAACTTTCATCTTGTAAGTATAACCCGCTGTTACTCCTTTAATCATGTTTTTAATGTGAGCTATTATAGTCCCGACTATCGCTTTGACTTTTTTCCTGTCAGATGATGAAGTTACAACCATTTTATTGTCTTTTTTCTCGATCTTTACATCAAAAAAATACTTAAATTCTTTTTCATTCTCTCCTTTTGGGCCAGATACTTTCACATGTTTATTCTGGATTTCAACTTTCACGTTCTCTGGTATTGTTAATTCTTTTTTCATCAGTATCACTCAGAAAACATAAGCCAATAACTTACCGCCGAGATGTTGTTTTTTTGCCTCTTCATGGGTCATTAATCCTTTTGTTGTCGATAATATCAATACACCAAATTCCCTAGCTGGTAAAAACCTTTTCTCCCATTTTTCAAATTCATCCACTCTTACTGAATAACGTGGCTTGATGACATTACAATCATTTACTTTACTCTTTAATTGAATCTTAAACTTTCCCGATTTTCCATCGTCGATGAATTCGAACACGTCTATATACTCCTGTTTCTGTATTAATTTTAAGACTTCTTTCACTAGATTAGACGCAGGTGTAATGCAATCCTTTTGTCCTATTCTGTCTGCATTCTTAATAGTAGACATGACATCTGCTAGTGTATCGTGTCTCATATTCTCACAAATAATAGTATTAGATTTACTAAGTTAAAGTTTATTAAGGTTTTATTTTTAAAGAAATTGTGGGTTTATAATAATTTTCTTCTTTTTCCCTATTTCGATGCTTTTTCAGAATAACCGCATTTGCGACAAAAATAGAAGCTACGAGTTGTCCATGAACCAGTACTTTCTCTCATATCTGAACCACACTTAGGACATTTTAAGAGTGTTGATTTCGATAATCTTCCAGGCCAAAATTCATCTTTCTTTTCCATAACATTTATTTGTTTTCTAAGAACAAAAACCTATCTGATTCGGGTTTTGATTTTGATTAGTGGATATTTGTACAGGACTGAATCCCCCGTTCGATACGTTTATAAGCTTATAATTCTCATAATTCTAAATTCAATTAGGAGGAAAATCAAATGCCATTCGAAAAAAGAGACTTTGGTTTCAAGAGAGAGATGCACAAAGCAACTTGTGCTGATTGTAAACAAGAATGTGAAGTGCCTTTTAAACCTGATGGAAGTAGACCAATCTACTGTAAAGAATGTTATCAAAAACATAGACCAAAGAGGTTCTGATCCTAGGTAATTAGTTTTTGATTAGTATTCTAGAGAATTTTGGTTAGAGGATTTTATATAAATCATTTCAAGAACAAAAAGCTATCTGATTAGGTTTATTTTAAAGGTTTTTTAAGTGCGTCTATACTCTTTACTTTTTTGAACAAAAAAACCATAGCATGTTCTACATCTTCAATTTTCCTTGTACCAGTGCAGATAACTTTACCTGAGCCAAACAGTAAGAATACAACCTTAGGGACTTTCATTCTATAGACTAAGCCAGGGAATTGAGACGGTTCGTACTCAGAATTTTCCAGTTCAAAAGCGATTTTATCCAAGTCCAATCTTGCTGGAATCTGTGCTGAAGCTACGATGTTCTCTATCTCTATCTTGTATTTTTTTGGAACATCTAAATTTAGTGACCTTATCATCCTTGCGACTTTTGTTACAGCTTTCTTAACATCTGTGATACTTCTTGCACCTGTACAAATAACCTTCCCAGATGAAAAAATCAGCATGGCTGCTTTAGGATCCTTTACGCGGTAAACCAAACCTGGAAAATTTTCTGGTTCGTATTCAGTTTCTTCCACACGTTCGACTATTTTTTCTAAAGGTACTCTGATACCTAAAGTGGCCGAAGCAACTATATTCTCAATTTTAATGTTAAATTTTGTCATTTTTTTCTCCCCAATGTTAAATTATATTTATGTTTTTTTTCTCAACAAAGATTTATATGATTCAGGTTATTTTCTTTCAATATCTTTCACCATCTTCTTAAAAGTATGATTCTTTACTACTCTCCCACAGAATTTACAAATTTTATTAGAGACCCACAAATTATCTTTCTGTTCTGTAGACTGATTAAAACGACTTTTCCCACAGAATTTACATTTTTCTTGTTCTTTAACCATTATCAATTCAAACCTGTTGTTTGGTAATATTTTGAATTTTGGAATTATTATACCAACTACAGACGATGTTAGAAAAAAGACAGCTGTATCATCTATAATAGTGATTTAACTAACGACAAAGACTCTATTTCCTAAGAATATTTTTTCAAATCCATTTTTTGTCTTTGAAACGACAGCTTTAGGATGTTTTAATTTTAACTCTTCAAACTCATCTTTTGTGACATATTGAATTGTCTTTCTCTTTACCATTTTAATCATTCTATTTGAACTTTATACCTTTTGGCCCCTCATGCTCTATCTCTTTCATGCCCAATCCTTTCAACTTATCCACGAGTTCTTCCAGATCTGTTTTTGACCAGAGGCTGAGCCTGTTCATCTCTGGAATTATTCGTATGATACCGATTCTGGTCCTGATAGTAATTTTATGTTTCATCTTATCCATCCCAAGAATCTCTTCTCTCAATACATCCAGAATGGCTTTTTCCATATTCTTATTTTCGTAAATAAACTTTCTCTTAACCATTGAAAAACACCTTTTTATTGAATGAAATACTTTTTTTTATTTTTTCGTTTACCATAATGTTAATAATTTCCCTGAAGATTTAAAACAACTGCTGGTTAATTTTTTTCATTCTTGTAATTTCAGACTTAAATCTATTTGATTCTTTGTTGGTTTGAAAAATTTTTCAAAAAAAGAAAAAAAGAAAGAGGTTTACTTTGACAATTTTATGTCAATCGTGGAAACATTGATTTTGTTTCCCTCT
>Ga0315296_10000070_pt1 | contig 104398 bp, 108 predicted proteins | sample YL17G14_18_MG_FD_203921 | JGI IMG/M metagenome (GOLD analysis project Ga0315296, IMG submission 203921) | Sediment microbial communities from Yellowstone Lake, YNP, Wyoming, USA - YL17G14_18 | ecosystem: Environmental > Aquatic > Freshwater > Lake > Sediment | place: USA: Wyoming | collected... | reverse complement strand
TCGCAACGCCCGCGATAAGCAGCAGTGCATAGAATGAGCGAATCGTCTTTCTCTGGAACTTGGAGCCTTCAGCGTCTGCCATCATCGCGCCCAATGAGTTGGCTATATAAATTGGTTTCTGATAAGCGATTTGGCAACAGAAACTAGGGTTCAAGGACCTTGTCCTCCTGGCTCTTCGCCTCTTGTCGGATTGAAATCATCTTATTCATGAGGTCGGACAGCTCGATTTCGCCTTTATCCCATCGAGAACACACCGAGGCGTACTCACTTGACACAGCATCGGCTATCTGTATTCTCGAAGGTCGGTAGTAGCCAAGCACACCATTCGGGAGTTGCTTCTCCAGGTCCTCCAGTATCTCATCTGGCGGAGGCGTGTCATACTGGTCTCCAGGATCACGACCACTTCGGATTTCACTCAGTCTGTCATTCACCCCAGCTTGTCTCGATTTGGTCTTCACCCAATGTCTGAGTTGACCTGTGCGTAGGTATGGCAGACCGAAGTCCCTTTCAAATCGCTTCCAGTAGTCTGCGATAGAAGCCCTGTTATGTTCCCTATGTTCAATGCGACCATACGCACTTCTCCAAGGGAATATCGGGTCGGAGTCCGAGCCGAAGGGTGTCGTCTCATGCCATTGACGCAAATCCTTTCGCATGTACGGTGGAATATTGGCGACTGCCAATGCCAGGGTCTTGAATTCTTTTGACTGGGCGACAATGGCAACCGGGTCTCCGTTCACATCGTGTCGTGTGTCTCCCCATCGGAATCTGGCAATATGAGAATGACCACGGAAGCCAAATTCAAAAGCAAAGTGAAAGAGTAGTCTGTCGTACAGGTCGTCAATCATATCGCCTTTTGTCAGCCACTTGTCAACGACTTCATCTTTCGGCTTCTCTCGTTTCCTATATCGTGGGAGCCTCCCCACATCCACCTTAGTGTCAATTGTCCACGGAAGGCCGAGTCCGTATTTCACATAGCTCTTCAATCTCGATAGACGGGTCTTATGAGAAAACGGTTCCTTCTTTGCCAGATAGCCCAAAATGTTTTCCTTCATGTGGCTCTTGAAGTCTCGGAGTGTTGCATCACCAAGGTCCATCACATTGACAAAATCTCTGAAGGTGTCCTCATAGTCATCCTTGGACTTCAACAAGACTCGTGATCGGTTGTGGCGCTGGACAATCTCATCGACAAGGTTCTTCAATAGACTGTCCTCGTCAAGAGAAGTCCCTCCGTCAATCCATGTCTCTGTCCCCGGTCCGGGTTCACTACCGGGTTCATTTTTGGTCACCTGATTTAGAATCGAGTGGTCCCGCACCTCGATTCCGAGTACTGGATAGGCTTCGGACGTGATAAACCCTCCCACGGACTCCCCCTCGTGAATTTCCGAATCCAGCTTTTGTGCGATTGAAGGGGCTGGCATACCTTCATTTTCGACGATCTGAAGATGGCCTCGGACGTCGGTGGGCGAGGTCATTGGGCCGCCTCGGAATCACTTGGAGATTTGGTCATCTTGTCTCCTTTCGCCCATTCGTCGAATCGCGGGCCTCTCGCAAATGCATTCACATTCGGATTGGCCGCGTCTTTTTCAATCAGGCCGAAGGTCATTGCTACAAAAATCCAGTTCCGTGTGGTCCGGAGATCATGACCGATTCCCACCCTTATGCACATCCGCCTGAAATTATCGATGTTTATCGATCCTTGATAGGTTGTCAATTCACGGGCGAGTGCTCTTAGGCGTTTGAGTGTCTTGCGGTTTTTGAGACGCTCATTCATCATTGACCTCCAAATTCAAACGCGTGTGTGAGCGCAAGGTTTTGAGTGAAAACCGGTCCGTCTCTATTTCTATTTCTATTTCTATTTCTATATATAAATACAAACGCATTACATACATACATCGAGACTCGCACCCACACACGCGTTTGAGACGCTGGCTATTTAAGTAAACACGAAAAAATCCCTCACGAAATAGTGCACCGTGATACGGATTCCCTCCCTCCGAGGTAGCTTTTTCGCGCGATATTACCCGAGATACTACCCTCGGTGAACATCCCGCGAAGCGAAAGACAGTCTCGGTAGGACACGGATCGACGGTCATAACAACCCCCAAAGGAACAAATTCTCATTAGGGAAATTCCGAGTTTCGGAGCTTCCGCTAATCTTCAAAATCTGTACGGAATCGCGCATCGACTACCTCTCACCCTCGGCCGGGTGGTCGGCCGGACGTTCAACCTTGAAGCATCGAGCCTTCGAGATCGCGATCTCCGTGCCATCTCTTAGAATCAGAATGAAAAAATCCGCGTTCGATTCCTTGAGCAACCCCATCGCGAAATGATCGATGCCTTGCTCGTGCCAAGAGACTTTAATCCACTGGGTTGAAGCATCCATACTCGCCGTCCAATTTGTTTTGCATTCGACATACCTGCCTACATCTGTTGCTGCGTACTATTCTTTTCATGTTCTCGCTCTAGAAAGGGGTTTGACAGCCGTCACTACGATAGTATTCTATAAAGGCGTTTTGACGTCAAATCGGAGGCTGCTCGATTTGCACGTTCCTCACTATACTTGTTAAGATTTCAGATACTTGCCTTTTTTTGATATCAGGTTTGTTACCAGATGAGGGCTGCCAGACAGGTCGAATTTCGACAAATCTCCTTCCCGCGTCGAAAGGGTGCTAGGCATGCTTTCGAAGGACTTTGAAGGCGACCACGGCCAGCATCTGGACTGGTTCAGGCCTCCATCAACCAGCGAAGGAACGTGCGATCTTCCTTGGACATGCTCTTGGATTCGTTCAGCCCAATCATGTAGTAGTTGGCCACTGTCGTTAGGTCGGTTCCCGCTCCCTGGCTGATTGAGAATACGTCGTGCTTGAGTCGTGCTCGATTGACAAAGCTCGTATGTCTGAGTTGAAGAGGACAAAGCCCCTTGATTTTGACCTTCTGGCCCAAGCCTTCGACTATCTGCCACAACCTCTGAGGCGTTAGGCCGCGTAGCTTCACCAGTCCGCTCAGGACGCCGTTCTCTCGCATGGCCTTGGACCATGCACCCATGACCTCGTTCATCGTTTTGACGCGAAGCCAGCGATAGTAGCGCTTGTCCCATTCCAGGCCGTATCTCTTGTGAGCCAGGACCTTCGGATGAATCCCTGTCGAAAGCATCAGGATTAGCAGGGTCTTCTCCTTACCCTCTGCCTTCTTGATGAGCTTCCTTTGTGCCTGGACGTCCAGCGGGAACTTGGTCCTTCCCGACTTGGCCCTGTACCCCTTCCTCGGCATTTTACTGTCCCTGGGGACAATATAGCCAGCCTCGTACTTCTAGGTTTTGATGCACTTTACTGTTTTCCGGCCAGTATCGCTGGAAACAATAAAATTCCGCCCTAGGGCTGGTCCTCAAGCGGCTTGGCGGCTTTGTGTAGGTCGATGGTTTCCGTTGCCGAGGGACTCCATTTCTCTGGATCGGGGTCACTCAGAAGTTCTTTCAGAACTTCTTTGGAGAACTTGTCTTTCAAAGGGCAGTCCTGGCATCTCCCCGTTTTGCCATCTGGCGGCTGGCCAGCACCGATAGCGACATTGACCTGGGACGAGGGACCGATCAAGCCGAGCATGGAGGCCTGGTTCGTAAGGATCTCAAAGTGGCCCTTGAACCACTTGCGGGCTGTCTCTCTGGCTGTTGGATCGTCCTTGAACCTTTCGTACATATCCTTGGCTTCGGTTGCCGCCGCCGCAATTCCTTGAACGACACTGTCGATGGAGAGGGTCTTTATTTCGTGGATTTCCTCGGGTGAGAGGGGGGCAATGGCGGTATTACCGATATGGGACTTAAGATACCTCGAAATGTTGTTTGGGGTCAAGGTTACGCCCGGGTGTTCTATCTCGAGCCTCTCTCGGATCTCGTTCTGAGGCATCCCCGCCATAGCAAACGAGATTACCTTCTCACCTAGGTTGTGCCTGTCGATTACCGATTTCCTTGTCATCGTCATTCCTCTCCAGGGAGATGTGGCCTTCCCCTTTGCCAGCCTTCCTTGCAGGCGGTCATATTGGGTCCGCACTTGGGGCAGACGAACTCGATCCCGCGTGTCATAAAATAGTCTGGTGTGCTGTTTTCCGAGCCATAGCAGACTTGGTCGAATATCCATACCTTGGTTGCGTTCTTGGAGCAAAGAGGACAAGGCGCTCCTCCAGCCTCTCGACGGATGCCTGTCGAGATCGTCCTTGGTAGTCTCCTGTCATCCTGACCTGTCAAGGTCGGGGGTACGAAGTCCGGCGTTGACAATAACCGCTCTGCCCTCAACCGTGATGTCCCGTTCTCTTTCTCAATTTCCTCAAGTCGTGCTCTTGATACTTTCATGTTATTCCTCCTCCAAACTGATTACAATTCGTCTTTTTCGCTTGTCCCTCATTTCGTTGATCTCATGGGCTACCTCGAGCAACCCAGGTGATTGTTTGCCGTCTGGGTCCTCTCGATGCTCGTGTTCTCGTACCCATCTTCTGAATTCTTCGATCTCCTCGAGACTCTTCGGTTTCTTGTCGGACATTTTTATCCTCTAATGTTTATTTGAAGCCAGGCGGGCGGGATTCAGGGGACGCAGTTTTCTCCGTGGACTGCGTATCCCCCGCCCTACAAAAATGCCTGGCTCGATTGTGATTGATGAGAGGACTCGGGCTCGGCCGAGCCGATGAGGTGGAATCTGAAATCGGCTTACCCCCTGGCCGTCAAAATTCGCCCAAGTCCGGGACTGATTGTTGATGTTGAATGTCATTTCATACTCGTGATGATCGGGATACGGAGCTTCCGTTTCCGTCGGATTAGAAACCCGCCCGACAGACTGAAACGGTCCTTGGCTTCGGGGTTGCCGCATGGCCGTCGATTGCAGCTCGCGCACGGCGTCATCATCACCTGATAACCCTCGCCGACGTGCAAATGACTCCGATACGTGCATGGCTGACACTCTGCCGGAATCTGTGCTGCTGGTCGCGAAGGGTCCCGCATTGCCCCTCTGATTGGGTTGTGTTTGTCTCTCGTCGTCTCGTCCTCCATTTTGGGGAAAAATGCGGACCGGCGAGGGCCGGTCCTGAGGTTTGCGGGACAGAGAGGGATTGACGGTAGCCACGCCACAATGGTCAGTGAAGTTTCTGTTGCTTATTTGGTCATCAGAAATTGGTTTCTGAGGCGATTCTGTGACAACTGTCGAACTTCCTCCTCAATCCAGCTGCGATTCCAGCGAGAACAGACTTTAAGATGAGGGGGGACCATTACGCCTCCTAGTGGGTATTTCAGAAAAGAATGGCACTTGAAAGGCGGAGTGGGAGTCTGCAAAAAGATTGGAGGACAAGTTTCACACGAGCCAGCTTAGGAATGCAGAAATCCTTTGGCAATCCAGGGCTGAGAGCTGTCTTGGCCATTTGTTCGGCATTGATGATGTTGTCCACGGTAACTCCTCTAGAACCTGTGGACGAAGTTGCCGCTGCGACGACATCGTTGAGGATCGGAATGATCGAACCAATCGATAGCCTCAACCCCTTTATAGGAATCAACGACAACGCCTACATCTTCTACGCCCTGATCTACGACTACCTAATTGCGGTGGACGAGAACATGCAGCCGAAGCCGAATCTGGCCGAGAGCTGGTACATCGTCCCGGACCTGCTTCCTGTTGGGTCGGTCTGGCAGTACAATCTGACCAAGAACGCATTCTGGCATGACGGAGAACCGTTCACGGCCGCAGACGTCAAGTTCACGATGGATTACCAGTCCGGATTGAACTGGAGCACAATGTGGGCGTACCAGCCCTACACAATCCTGATCAACTACACAGAAGTGATGGGCGAAAACACAGTCAGGATGCACTTCAAGGATTTCGGCGGTATGCCCGCGGCATGCTCTTTCGGCACGAATCTCATGATGCCAATAGTGCCGAAGCACATTTGGGAGGATATCAACGTCCAGCAGGCGAGCTTCGCCTACCCCAACAAGAAGCCCATAGGGACGGGCCCATTCATGTGCACTGAAAGCACATACGACGAGTTCCTGAATGGCAACAGGTTCATACTGCTCAAGAACCCCCAGTATCATCTCGGACCGGTAGAATTCGACAGGCTCGTGATCGAGTTCTATCTCGAGCCCGCGGCGATGGTAGTGGACATGCGCCGCGGTGCGATTGACACTGGGTCATTCAGCGCTCCAAACTACAAGACCTTGATCGACAGACTCAAATCGGACCCCGATGAGGCCATAGGAACGAGCTCTGAGTTGATATGCAACTCGTACTCTGTAGCAATCGATGTCTGCATGTTAGAGAACGCGTACAACGGGTTGAGACGTGATCCCGCCGTCAGGAAGGCGATGGCCTTGATGACCAACAAGACATTCATCAAGGAACACATCTACAAGAACTTCGCGACTGAAGGATACTCGATAATGTCTCCGGTTTACGGTGACCTCTACTGGGAACCAGAGGCGAGCGAGATCATTCCTTACAACGAGGCCATGGCCAACCAGGTTCTATCTGACGCGGGATACGTCTGGGATGGCGATGTGAGAGTGGCTGGCCCCGGCAACACATATGGCCTGGTTGGTACAGCGCTCGAATTCGATGCGCTTGTCGAGACGGAGCTATTCGAGGATAGAGCCACGTCTACATACCTGCAGGGCGAGTGGGCGAAGATCGGAATCAAGTTGAATCCACAATTGGTGGATTCAGCGATCTGGAATACGCTTGTCTATGATGGCGCGTATGATTTGGCATTCACCTATTGGAGTGGGGATCCCGATCCCAACTACCTGTTGTTCATACAATCCACGTACGCTCACAATGGATGGTCCGAGAATTGGTTTTCAAGCCCTGAGTATGACTACAATTACACAATGTCCATCCTCACAGTGGATCCCGAGCTCAGGGCCATGTTTGTGAAGAACTGCGAGAAGATAATGTATGAAGAGTGCTGCTACATCGTGACGGCATATCCATATGGCTGCTACGCCTGGAGAAACGACCATTTCTCGGGTTGGGGCAACTGGACCGCACATCCGGGCCGACAAATCAGCAACTACTGGTCAGCTAACGACCTGTGGTTCAATCTTGTTCCGATATCGACGAATGAGGCTCCCGTTCCTTTCCTGGACAATGCGGCTGGCCACTTGGGGGATATCGTAGAGGTAACCGGATGGGCCTACGATTTCGAGGGAGATCCGATCACCTACTTGCTTGAGTTCGGAGATGAAACCAATACCACTGGTGCGTTGGATCAAGGTGAGAGATTTTCCGTGTCCCACGAATACGCTGCCGTGGGGAACTACACGATGCAGCTGACGGTTTACGACGATGGAGGTGGGCAGAGCTCGGAAGCGATTGCTACGATAGTACCCGTTGGATGGAACTGCCCGCCATCCAATGTGCATGTCATGACCTCACCATACATGAACATCGAAACCGGCACGAATATCGAGTTCACCCTCGGCGCGAAGGATGTAGATGGAGACGCTGTTGTCATTAATCTCGACTTTGGCGACAATTCACCGCACTTCGAGGAGACGCGGACCACTGAGACCACTTCTATCTTCCAAATGACTACCGATCACGCTTACGAGGAGACCGGAATTTACACCATAATCGTCTCTGCATCTGATGCGCAAAACACCACCACTGTCGCAGTTGAGATCCCAATCATCGAGGGCGGCGGCTCGAACACGATGATGATCATCGTGATTGTGGTGATCATCGCAGTCGTAGCCGTGGCCGTGGGACTGATGCTAGTGAGGAAGCGAAAGGGGCCGAAGAAGGAAGAAGGAGACGTTCAGCTACCAATTGGCTGAGGGTGAGAGGTGGCGAGGGAATCGACGGCATGATTAGCACGGTTCAGCGTGAATGCTAGACGGAGGAATTCACAACGGCACAAGCTTTTCGCGCATACTTCCTGAAGAAACTGCTCTACCTAGCGATAACTGTATTCCTGATTCTGAGCTTCAACTTCCTCCTTTTCAGAGTCATGCCTGGTGATGTCACTGGAGCTCTTCTGAAGCATGCCACACCGGAGACCAGAGACATACTTAGGGACATGTACGGTTTGAATGATTCATTGACTACTCAGTATGTCCTCTACATGAAGAATACGCTGACAGGTGAATTCGGCAAGAGCGTCACCGTACAACCTGGAATAGACGTTGGCGAAGTGATCTGGCCGAAACTGATGAACACCCTTGTCCTCGTCGGTACCGGGACTGTCATTTCAATACTGGTAGGCGTTTATTTCGGGAGAGAGGCAGCCTGGCGCAGAGGAAAACCGTTTGACAAGGTGAGTGGGTCGTTCTTCCTGGTGTTCTACTGCATGCCCACCTTCCTTTTTGCTCTTGTGCTCCTGATGCTCGCTGCGCACTACTTCCCCACGTGGCCCGTCAAAGGGGATGTGGGCGACAACTACGCGAATTTAGACTTGCTCGGGAAACTGGCCGACAGGATCCAGCATTTGCTGCTCCCGGTGTCGGCCCTCGTGGTCGAGACCATCGCTACCTTCTCCATCATTACTAGAAGCTCGCTGATCGATGTCCTGACAGAAGACTACATGACGACAGCGGTAGCAAAAGGCTTGAAGAGCCGTCGAGTGTTGAAAGGACACGCCATGCCGAATGCAATGCCAGCGGTGGTGACGGTTGTCGCAATCAATGTGGGATGGGTGCTGAGCGGCTCAATCATGATTGAAATCATCTTCTCTTACCCAGGTCTGGGGTATCTCACCTGGGAGGCTGTCCAGGGTCGAGATTGGTTCCTGCTTCAAGCTGCGTTCATGCTGGAGATTTTTGCGGTCCTCATCGCAAATTTCGTCGCCGACATGATGCTATTCAAACTGGATCCGAGAGTGAAAGCATGATTCTCTCGACGTCTGGGACACATGGCCAGCACAAAGCTCGGACCTTCATAAACACGCAGCGCCGTGAGAAAATAACATTGTTCCAAAAGAACATGAAGAGAATCTGGAAGCAGTTCAGAGAGAACAAGGCCGGGATGGTCGGCCTCGTCATCCTCGGAGTGTTCGTTGCCATGGCCATCTTCGCTCCCTGGCTCTCTCGATATGACGATCCGAAAAGCATCGTGAATGATAACCCAACTTTCGACTCCCCGACATGGGATTTCTGGTTCGGGACGGATTTCTTCGGACGAGACGTCTACAGTCTGACAATGTACGGAGCGAGAGTGGCACTGATAGTCGGATTCGCTGCCTCAGCGTTGTCAATGGGTTTGGGAACAGCCATCGGTGTTACGTCTGGATATCTGGGAAGGTTCTCAGATGAAGTCCTGATGAGATTCACTGACTTCTTCCTGGTAATCCCGTGGTTTCCCCTGATGATAGTCATAGCTGCGCTCATGGGACCGAGTCTGTTCAACGTGATCATAGTCATAGGAATCACTAGTTGGCCGTCCACAGCGAGGATTGTGAGGGCGCAGGTTCTTACAGTCAGGGAGAGGGCCTTCATCGAGAGGGCCAGATCAGTCGGGGCTGGAGGAGGATGGATCATACGGAAGCACATACTGCCAGTCATTTTCCCTCTGATTTTCGCAAACACGATTCTACTGATTGCCAACTCGATATTCTCGGAGTCTTTCCTCGACTTCTTCGGCCTTGGTGACCCCTCCGTCATAAGTTGGGGCGTCATGCTTGAGGAGGCATACGGATACGGTGCGTTCAACGCTTTCGCGTGGTGGGTGATACTTGCGCCAGGAGCCTGCATTGTCATTCTCATCATGGGATTCTACCTGGTGGGGGACGCCCTGGACGAGGTAATGAACCCGAAGTTGAGAAAGAGATAGCCAGCGGGTGACTTCTCCGTAAGAAATCTTGCGGGAAAGGGTTTTGTTGGATGACCCTTAGGCGTGTCCGCCGAGCGCTCCCGGTGGAGACGAGGTCCCTAGCTTCAGGAATTCCTCCTCGTCCTTCAGGGCCTGCTCGAATATCTCGAAGCCTTTCTCGAGCAGCTCCTTGGATATGCACAGTGGAGGAGCTATCCGGAAGACGTTCCCGAAGAAGCCCGAGGTGATAGTCATCAGACCGGCTCTCCAGCACTTGCCTTGGATGTTAGTAGCCTCGTGAGGTTCCTTCGTGTACTGGTTCTTCACGAGCTCGACGCCTATCATCAGGCCTCTGCCTCTGATATCACCGATGATCTCCCGGCGCTGCTGCATCTCCTTGAGAAGCTTGATTGCGTAGTCCCCGAGCTTCGCCGCCCTGTCCGCCAGGTTCTCCTCGATGATTGCCTGAACATGAGCGAGTCCGGCGGCCATGGTGATCGCATTCCCTCCGAAAGTCGAAGAGTGCGATCCGGGTCGCCACTTCCTCATGATGTCGTGCTTGGCGATGATCGCGCCCAGCGGAACTCCGCCGCCGAGAGCTTTGCCCATCACGAGTATGTCAGGGACGGTGTCGAAATGCTCGCATGCGAACATCTTGCCGGTCCTCCCGAAGCCCGTCTGTACCTCGTCGAACACAAGCAGGGCTTGCTGGTTGTCGCAGAGCTTCCTCAACCTCGGCAGGTACTCCTTCGGTGGAACAACGTATCCGCCCTCTCCCTGAATCGGCTCGACGAACATGGAGGCGATCTGTCCAGTCGTTCCGCCCATGGAGAGCACCTGATTCTCGATGTAGTCGACGCAGTACAGCCCGCACTCGGGGTACGTCTGCTTGAACGAGCATCTGTAGCAGTACGCGTACGGCGTGAATATGATCCCTGGAGACATCGGGCCATAGCTGTACCTCAGCTTCAGCTTGCTCGTCAGCGCGAGACCCGCGCCAATCCTTCCATGGTACGAACCGAAGAAGGCCAGGTGCTCGCTTCTCTTGGTGTAGTATCTTGACAGTTTGAGGGCAGCCTCGACAGCTTCTGCGCCGCTGTTGCCGAAGAAAGTTCCCCTGAGCGCCTTCCCAGGAGAAATCTCAGAGAGCAGCTTCGCGAAGTACGCTTCCTTGTCGAAGTACGCGTCGTTCGCCATCGAGTGTATCAGCTTCGCGGCCTGGTCTTGAATCGCCTTCGTCACTTTGTAGTGGGTCCATCCAGCGTTCTGGACAGCTATGCCGGATGAGAAATCCAGGAGAATGTTGCCATCGGCATCCATCACGGCAACTCCCGCGGCCTTGTCAATCGTGAACGTGAAGCACCTGTCGTAGGCGTACGACACGTAGTCCCTGTCGATCTTGATGATCTCCTTGCTCCTGGGACCGGGCGCTCGTACCACGATCTTCGGCGCCTCCCTTGCCCACTGAGGAATCCAGTCAGGCAATGGGAAGTCTTCGGTCGTCGTGCTGGCCTTCGGCTTCTCGTCGGTCGGTTTCATCTGCTTCACTGGCTCAGCGACCGACTCGTTCTCTGTCATTTCACTCATCCCTTACCCCTCCCGAGACTTGTCGAGAGTCAAAGCCCCTTTCGGGCATGCCTTTGTGCAGGCGGGATCGCCCACGCAGAGGTCGCATGTATACGCTGTCTCAATCCCAAACGCACCCTCGAAGAAAATTCCTTCAAATGGACATCTCGGAATACATGCCATGCAGGCGAAGCACCTGTGCTCGTCTAGAGTCCAGTACTTGCCGTCGTCATGGAACTCGAGAAGGGCAGAGGGACAGAGCTCACTCGGAGGGCACGTCTCACAGTGCACACACAGCAGCGCCTTCTTTTTGCCTCCGTCGTCGGTGATCTTGATTCTTGTTTTGCCCGCGGCTACTGCGGTCGGGTGTGCCTTGGCGCAGGCTCTCTCGCAGTCCAGGCAACTATCACATTTGTCCGGGTGGAAGGACAACCCGAACTTCTTTTTGGCAGAGCTCATCAGTGCATCCTCCTGAGTGATCACGCCTCGATAATTTAGCTGGCGTGTAGAGTCAGGCCGACTCACTCCGGCAGTTCACAGTAAGTTGCTCATTGGATTTATACCCTCGCCAAGTATGGTATTTGTAAGTTGGCAATGTGCAAATTCCAGTCGAACTTTATGAAGAATGTTCAACCAAACGGCACAAAAAGTTGAAGAAATTCCAATGTAAGTCTCCCAATTGCTAAGGATTCGAGAATAACAAAAACGATAGTGAAAAGGGGTCGAATATAGCGCATATTATATAATGAGTAATATGTTATTGTTATGCGCATGCTCGATTTCGGACTTTCGAGAAACGCGCGGAAAATTCACCATACTGGCGGGCTCGGTTGTACATCGCTCGCCACATCTCGCCATCGGTCGAGGAAATAGAGAAATCCCATCGATTTAATTATATATTAAGGAAACAATCGAAACATAAGGGGTTTCGTGGCAGCCGGCCGCGCAATTCACTTCAGATAGGGCAGTTTCTTGACAATGTCCCCCAAACCGGCATCCTGCAGCGATTTCTTGGTAGGTCTTCCTTGATCATCCCAGCCCCAGAGCTTGTAGTATTCGCTGAGCATCTTTTCGAAGTCCGCCCTCGGGACGTTCTTGCCCTGTGTCTTGCCGCTCGGCAGTGGCTCCTTCTCCATCCGCTCAGGGAGCGTGTCGTCCTTCCTTGCGAAGCCTTCCCTTGCATTGAAGGCTCTGGTAAGGTTCCAGATCCTCCTTCCTACCTGTCTCATGTGCTCCTCGCTCGACGGCACGCCGGTCACGGCAGAGTAGTACTTCGCCATGTTCGGGAAGTTGACGCTGTAGAAGTCGCAGAAGATGATGCTCCACTTGACGCTAGTCCTGGTCTGGTCCTCAACGCACGTAGCCGCCTTCCCCTCGGGGTTCCACGGGTCCCCGCTCCCGTACGCATCCCCCGCTACTGGCCATGCCCTCATGTGGCAAGCACCTCTATCTGAGGTTGCATATGCCAATGCCATGCCTATTGTGCCTCTCGGATCATAGGCTGGGTACTCCAAGCCCTTGACCTCAACCGGGAGCTTCTCCGCGCCCTTGCCGATCTTCTTGCCCGCACGCTTCGCGCCGTCCGCCAGGGTGTTTCCAATGTGCTCCCTGTTTGCGATCATCGCTGGCATCTTGGCGTACGCGGCCTCATTCCCCCACTTGAGTTCGAGCCCGCCGGTATCCTTCTTCGTGATGATGCCTTTCTCATAGAGGTGGAATGCCATCGCAGTGACGTTTCCCGCCGAGATAGTATCCAGGCCGAGCCTGTCGCAGTCCTCGGCGAACTTCACGATGGGCTCGATGTTCTTGATACCGCAGTTGGAGCCGCACATGCCCAGAGTCTCGTACTCTGGTCCCTCGGTCGCAGCACCCTTGAACATGCCCTTGCCGACCTTCGCCCAGCTGCCGCAAGCAATCGCGCAGTCAAAACAGGCCTTCTTCCTGACGAGCACTCTCGACTTCAGAGCATCCGAGTTGATTCCAGGAGCGCCTACCCATTCGCCGCTGGTCCAGTCTCTCGTCGGGAGTATTCCGGCGTTCTGGCTCATGTCCACGATTATCGGTGTCCCGTCGGTGATCATTCCCGCGTGGTCAGGATTCTCGATGACGTCCTTGAGTATCATCTCCTTGGCCATCTTGACGAAATCCTCCATGTGATCCAGCTCGAGACCCATCGTGCCCTTCGCTGCGACCGCCTTGAGGTTCTTGGATCCGAATGCCGCGCCAGTTCCTCCCCTGCCTGCGTTCCTAGTGAGGTCAGCCGTAACCCCAGAGATGAGTCCCAGCTTCTCCCCTGCGGGACCTATTGAGGCCACTCGGGCCAGCTTGTGGCCAGTCTCCTTCCTCACGAGCTCCTCGGTCTTGTAGGTATCCTTGCCCCAGAGGTTCTTGGCGTCCCTGATCTCTGCCTTGCCGTCGTTGACCCACAGGTAGACTGGCTTCTTTGCCTTCCCCTTGATGATTATCCCATCGAAGCCAGAGTATTTGATCTCGGGGCCCAGGAATCCTCCGGCGTAGCTGTCCAGGAAGGTTCCTGTGAGCGGCGATTTCGTTACTACCACGAACCTGCTAGTAAGCGGGACCATCGTCCCCACGGCCGGCCCGGTCCAGATCATGAGCACGTTCTCCGGTGACATCGGATCGATGCCAGGTTTCAGCTCCTCGAAGAGATACTTGGCGCCTAGGCCCTTGCCCCCGATGAACTGCTTTGCCCAATCCCTGTTCAATGGTTCGGTCGAGATCTTCTCGCTCGTGAGGTCGACCCTGAGTACCTTTCCAGTGTATCCGTCTGCCATCGAAATCACCTCTTGAGTACGCCCTTGGGGCATACCTCGACGCACTGCGGCTTTCCTCCACATAGGTCACACTTGATGGAGTACGATCCGGACGGATCGAGCCAGCAACCGTTGTACGGGCAGGCCTCGACACACGCCCCGCACGCCGTGCAAGTCTCCTTGTCGACGTAGTAGATTCCCTGTCCCTCGTCGAGCTTGATCGCCTCGACCGGGCAGGCTTCCACGCACGGATGCTCGTCGCAATGGGTGCAATAGTTCAGTCTGAACTCGCCAGGCTCCGGAAAGATGTCTTCGACGTTGATGCGGGATTCGCTCGGGTTGAACTTGCCCACATGGGTTCCGGAACAGACGAGAGCGCACAGCTGGCAGCCGGTACACTTCGCCAAATCGGCTTTCAGGCCCTTGCTCATTTGTTTCCCTCCAAATCAATGATAGGTGTGTCAGTTGCATGGTTCCGTGGGATTTCTACATGAGTGCGCTCAAAAGGCAGATGAGGATCCCAGTTACCATGCCCCCCCTTTGGGACGGCCGAGAATTGCAGTGGCCGTATTTATCATTTGTCGGTTCCGAATGGACGGGCCAGGACCTCCATGATCAACCCCTGTTTCGCAGCCAGTCAGTCCAATCGATATGCTCACTCGGTCCTATCGCTGTTGGATGGCCAATGGAACTAGTTAAATATTCTCAGCATGATATATTACTGCGGGATGGGCAACTTGAGCGCGGCTGCATGGGTTCTGGTCCTGATCATCGTCGGGATGCTCTCTGTCGTGTTTGTCTTGATCCTTCTACGCATCAGGGCGGCGAGCTATTCGCAAGCAACTCTGACTCAGAAGCCAGGACCGCATTACTCCCACGAGCCCAAATGGTTCGAGTACTACCGGACCTCGTCGCCGAGGACGACACCTGATGTCGAGCGCGGGAGGAAAAGCTCGATAGTGATTCCGGGCAAGGATGCGTTGCCGCGTTGCTCGAGATGTGGCGCTGCGATAGCCTACGGGGAGGAACGTTGCCACAAGTGCGGCGAGAACCTGAGGCACGCGCAAACCTGAAAGTAGTTATAGGAATCTTGTCTACTCTCGCCCCCGATGATCGTCGAGGGAACGGCCCTCCTTCTTGTGGGTTCCCAGGGAAGAAGACACATTGTCAGAGCAGCAAAAGGGATGATAGAGGTATCAGGCCTCGGAGTTATCGATGGTGACGCCCTGTGCGCGGCGTCCGTTGGCGACGCGATGCGCGTCGGTGGTCAGGAATTCACGGTTCTGAAACCCAGCATTCGGGATCTCCTTGGCCTCATCGAAAGAAGAGCGCAAGTCATGATACCCAAGGACAGTTTCCTGGTTCCCCTGCATCTGGACATCGGAAGCGGCAGCAGGGTGATAGAAGGCGGGGTCGGGTCGGGAGCACTCACGATCGTCCTTCTGAAGGTTGTCGCCCCTACGGGCAGGGTGTACTCCTGCGAGATCAGGGACGACTATGCGAACCTCGCGAGAAGAAACGTCTCCATGACAGACCTCTCGTCCTGCTGGGATCTGAAGGTGGCGGACATATGCACGGCCGAGCTCCAAAAGGACGTCGACGCCGCCGTCGTTGACATACCGAACCCTTGGGATGCCATCGAGAACGTATCAGCATCTCTCCGCATCGGTGGCCACCTTTGCTGCTACATCCCGAACGTGAACCAGCTGGACCGCACAGTGCGAATGATGAGGGACATCGGACTAAGCGAGGTCGTCGCCTTTGAAACCCTTCAGAGAGAGATGGTTGTCCACGAAGGCGGTGTTCGGCCCAGCTTCGACATGCTCGGTCACACTGGATACTTCGCATTCGGTCGGAAGATGAAGCGCTGATGACCATCGGAGTCCCCTGAAACCCGGAGACGAAACGCGTCTGCAGCGCCGTTCGAGGACAGAATGCGCCAGCCCTCAAAAGCTAAGTATTCCTCTTCGCTATGCCCTAAACAAGGTGAAACCGGGATGGTTGTCGCAGAGGTCAGGGTCGAGCTGAAGAAGGGGGTGGCCGACCCTGAGGGCAAGAACACTCTGAAAGCACTGGAACTGCTGGGATTCGAGGGATTGAAGGATGTGAAGTCCGTCAAGGTCTTCGAGATCCAAATGGAGGACGGGGGGGACGTGCAGAAGAAGGTCGACGAGATGTGCAGGAGGCTTCTCGCAAACCCCGTGATCCACAATTACACTATCAAGGTGAAGTGAGGGACTACGGATGTCGACTGAGAAGTTGTACATTCGTCGGGGGGTCCCTTTCGAACTCGTTGAAATCAATATGTCCGCAGCGACGGACGACCAGCTCATGGAGCTTAGCCGGGAGAGCGGCACCGTGCTTTCTCTCGACGAGATGCATCGTGTCCGGAAGTATTTTGAGGAGCGGGGAAGAAACCCCACGGACGTCGAGTTCCAGTCGCTCGGCCAGGCCTGGAGCGAACACTGCTGCTACAAGAGCTCGAAGATCTACCTGAAGCAGTATGTGTTCGGGATTAACAGCAGGGCCGTGATAGACCGCGGGGACGCGGGAGTGATGGAGTTCGACAAGGACCACGCCTACGCCCTCAGGATTGAGAGCCACAACCACCCGAGCGCTGTGGAGCCTTACGGTGGCGCCGCGACAGGCATCGGAGGCATCATCCGGGACGTCCTGTGCATGGGAGCCCAGCCGATAGCACTCGTTGACCCGCTCTTCTTCGGTCCACTTGACTATCCGGTCGAGAAGATGCCTCCGGGCATCAAGCACCCGAAGTACTTGTTCGGGGGGATAGTGGCTGGCATCAGGGACTATGGCAACAGAGTCGGTCTGCCGACGGTCTCAGGAGGCATTTGGTTCGATGAGGGATATGTGGGCAACTGCCTCGTCAATGTCGGATGCATCGGAATCGGCGACAAGAAGAACATCCGCAGGAACGCCGTCAAAGGACCTGGGGACGCTCTCATACTCGTGGGTGGCAGGACCGGAAGGGACGGCATCCACGGAGTCACATTCGCATCGGCGGTCCTCACCACGGAGAGCGAGACGGAGTCCAGAGGCGCCGTCCAGCTCGGGGACCCGATCATGAAGGAGCCGGTGATACACGCAGTTCTCGAGGCGAACGAGAAGGGACTCGTGAACGGCATGAAGGATCTCGGGGGCGGAGGCCTGTCCTGCGTCGTCGGAGAGATTGCGCTTGCGGGCGGATGCGGCGCCGAGGTCGACCTGACGAAGGTGCCTCTGAAGGAGGAGGGCCTGGCACCGTGGGAGATCTGGGTGTCGGAGTCGCAGGAGCGCATGATGCTCTCGGTGTCGCAGAAGAACGTCGACGACATTCTGCATGTCTTCAGGTTATGGGATGTCCCCGCGACACGGATCGGCACCGTAATCAAGGAGAAGGTCGTCAGATTGTACTTCCAGGGCGAGAAGGTCTTCGACATGGACCTCGATTTCCTGACCGCTGGACCAGTCTACTGTAGGCCGTGCGGAGTCGAGAAATCAAAGCACAAGAAGCAGGACAGGATCCCGAAAACAAAGGAGAGGTATGACAAGGATCTTCTGAGGCTGATCGGGCTTCCCAACGTGTGCAACAAGGATTGGGTGATCAGACAATACGATCACGAGGTCAGGGCCGACACTGTCATCAAGCCGCTTCAGGGCAAGCTCGGCCACTGGAGCCACGGCGACGCCGCTGTGCTGAAGCCAGTCGAGGATTCGTTCAGAGGCCTGGCAATCGCGACCGCCTCGAACCCGTTCGCAGTTGGAATAGACCCATATAGAGGAGGGAAGACCTGCGTCGACGAGATGTGCAGGAATCTCGCCTCCGTTGGGGCCAGACCGCATTCGTTCACGAATTGCCTCAACTTCGGCAATCCCGAGAAACCCGACAGACTCTGGTTGTTCAGGGAAGCAGTCAGGGGCATGGGAGAGGTCGCGGAAGCGCTCAGAATACCGATACCATCCGGGAATGTCAGCTTCTACAACGAATCGCCCGCGGGCGCTGTGCTTCCGACGCCTTCGCTGCTCGGTTGCGGGATTGTCAGGGACATACGCAAGTGTGTGACTTCTGATTTCAAGAGAGAGGGCAACACCATAGCTCTCGTCGGCAAGACCGGCCATGAGATGGGCGCCTCGGAGTACTACAGGATGACCAAGAGCCATTCGTCCAAGGTTCCAGATGTCGACATCCCGGCTCTCCGGGCGGGGATTGACTTGATCACTAGCGGAATCGAGAGAAGCGCGATTGTTTCATGTCACGATATCTCCGATGGTGGATTGGCAGTGACCATGGCCGAGATGTGCATCGGCGGTGACATCGGGGCGGATGTAGACATCTCGAGGATGGAGAAGCTGAGGTCCGATGCTCGCCTCTTCTCCGAGGGCAATAGCCGGTGGATCGTGGAGCTGAGAAAGGGGAAGGAGAAGCAGCTCCCGAAGGACAGGAAAGTCAAGGTTGCTAGGCTGGGCACAGTCGGCGGCGCCAACCTGGTTCTGTCTGCAAACAAGAGGCTCGTGGATGTGAAGGTCAGATCGCTCGCTGACAGCTTCAACTCGACGTTGTGGAGGTTGATGGGATGAAGGCGAGCAATGTCAAGGTCTGCGTCCTGAGAATCGAAGGGACCAACTGCGAGGAGGAGTCGTTCCTGGCCTTCAAGCGACTGGGAACGAAGCCAGAGAAGGTCCATCTGAAGCAGCTCACGAACACTGATGTCACCCACGAGGAGAGAAGGAGCCTGTCGGATTTCCAAGTCCTTGTCCTACCAGGCGGGTTCTCCGCTGGTGACTACGTTCGCGCAGGTGCGATCTTCGCAGCCCGGATGAAGAGCAAGCTCTCCGCGGAGCTGGTGGGCTTCATCAAGGCAGGAAAGCCGGTCTTGGGCATCTGCAACGGATTCCAGATACTGGTCGAGACGGGACTCCTTCCCGCGATGGCCGGCGTGATGTCCGAGTATCCGGAGGCGGTCCTCGGAACGAACGACTCGGCTAGGTTCGAATGCCGACCGACACTCCTCAGGAAAGTGAACCGCGGTAGCTGCGTGTTCACATCCAAGATCTCCAAGGAGAAGGTCTCCCTGATCCCCTCGGCTCACGCAGAGGGCAAACTGATGTTCCCGCTGGACAGGTCAAAGGCCATACTCAAAGAGCTGGAAGACAACGATCAGATCGTGTTCAAGTATGTCGACCCTGAGGGGAATATCGCTGGATACCCGTGGTGCCCGAACGGGTCCACCGAGAACATTGCGGGGATATGCAACAGGGAGGGCAACGTGTTCGGGTTGATGCCCCATCCAGAGAGAGTGTTCTTCAGGTTCACCCACCCGGATTGGACCAGAGAGACCGACGGACCAGGAGACGGAAGAGCGGTCTTCGAGTCCGTGATCGACTATGTCACCAGAAAATTGTGAGCACGGCGGGGGGCGACTAGAGAGAGACTATGAGCTCCACTTGATCCCCATCTTTCAGCCCAAGCGAGCGCCTGAGGTGGTACTTGCAGATCACTTCGATGATGTCGGTGTGGTGTGACCTCACTGGGAGGACGACAGCGCACTCCATGTTGTGGATTGTCGCGAGAAAGCACTTCACGTCTCCGAATGTTCTGCCCTCTTTCTCGAAACCCTTGATGAGTATGCCCTCTGATTTTCTGAGTATGTCAAGTTTGGGTAGCTCGGGATCCGCAAGTCGAAGGTTTAGCGTTCCCTCGAACGGCTTGAACCAGAGTTTCTTCTGAAACTGGTCAGCATATGCATCCTGGTTGACGTAGTACTGGCCCTCCCCAAGACCTGAAGTCACCGACCCGAGGATGACCAAGTGATCCTTCATCTCGAAAATCCTTTGGTAGTCTGAGTACTCCTTTCTGAGTAGGTCGAAGCCTTTGTCCGTGAGCTTTATCCTCTGCCGCCTCGCTCCGAGGTCGCGCTCGATCAGGCCCTCTCCAAGCAGCTCCAGTATCTTCTTAGAGGCAGACTGTTGGCTGATCTCAAGCACATTGCCCAGCTCCCGAGAAGAGATTGCAATGTAGTCGTGCACTCCCCCCATGAGGGCTATGTGTTTTAGAGTTGCAATCTGCTTTTCATGCATGGCATGCGTCCGATGCACATGGGCTGATAATAGCTTTTCGTCACTTTCGTTCTCAGAAATCGTCGCAGACCAGGAAGTGTTCGCCCCGCATGCGAACGACTGGCAGACGAGCGTCCCTGACCCGTCGAATCAGTTCCCTGTCGTTCGTGACAACCGCCGCTCCCCGCCTTACGGCCACATCCAAAACAGCGTCGTCTCCCCGAAGTTCGGTTTCCACGATGTGATACTTCCTTGCGAGCTGAAGCGCGGGCTTGGCGTTCTTGTCCTCAATGGCCGAGAGCTCAGAGAGCACAGAGCTGGGGACGTAAACTGGTACCTCTCCGAAAAGCCTCTTGAGCTCTTTGTCGAGGTTCACCCTGAACTGGAACGGCATCATAAGGGCATTGGAATCGAGAACAACTGCCTTCGGCACGGGGAAACACCCCTACTCCACAATGCCGTAGCCAATCAACCGCCACTTGCCCGAAATACGCCTCGAGATGGCAATCCTCTGGCCGTGCTCGACGCAGACTGGTATCTTGAGCGTCACCTCGGCGGAATCCGAACGACCGCTCGTGATCACGCCCACAGTAGTGGCCGTGCCGACGCTGAGCATCAGTGGCTCGTTCGTTTTGAGTCCGTCGACCGCCAGTTCGGAGGCGACCCCGACGACCCTGTTCATGAGGACGGTCTTGAAAGTGAGTTCGTTCACGACAGAAGGAAGCGTTCCAGGCACTCCAGCAATCCTGCCAACGAGTGAATCCGACTTCGTGAAGGACGGGTCGAGGCCCGTTCCTATGGCAATTAGACCCCCAGGCCCCGCTGAATCGAGCGGTAGCCCTCCAGCGTACAATGACCGAACCTTGGTGGTGATGGTCTCCCAGGTGGACTTCCCACTGCCTTCGATCTTCCTGCCAGGGAGAATCTCTATCTCGTCTCCCAGCTTCAGTTTGCCCTGGATGAGCGACCCGCCTATGACCCCTCCTTTGAGGCTGTCGAGTTTCGTCCCCGGGGTATTGACATCGAATGACCTCGCGACGTACATCCGTGCCGGCTTGCTCTTGTCCCACTTCGGCGTCGGGATGTTCTTCTCGATCGCTTCAATGAGCATGTCGATGTTCACGTCGTGGTGGGCGGATATCGGTATGATCGGAGCCTTCTCCGCAATCGTGCCTCTGACGAAATCCTGGATCTCCTTGTAGTTCTGCCTCGCCTGGTCCACGGTCACGATGTCTATCTTGTTCTGGACTACTATTGTCTTGTCCACTCCGATAATAGAGAGCGCCATCAGGTGTTCTCTGGTCTGTGGCTGAGGGCATTTCTCGTTTGCGGCGACGAGTAGCAGCGCGCCGTTCATGATAGCCGCCCCCGAAAGCATCGTGGCCATCAGCGTCTCGTGGCCCGGAGCGTCCACGAACGAGACTGACCTGAGCAGCTCGCACTCGCCCTTGCATCCAGGGCAAGTGGGCTGGTTGGAGTAGCATTCAGGGCCTTCGCAATTCTTGCACTTGTAGAAGGCCACGTCTGCGTACCCGAGCCTGATCGATATGCCCCTCTTGATTTCCTCAGAGTGCCTATCGGTCATCTCGCCAGTCAGCGCCTTCGTCAGCATGGTCTTGCCGTGGTCGACGTGGCCGATCATGCCGATGTTGGTCTCTGGCTGGCTGGGCACCTTCATTACTGCTTCTTCTCCTCTTTCTTGATCAGCTCAGACACCGGCTTCATGCCATGCTGGGTGACCTTGAAGTTGATCTGCAGCGTCTCGGGGGAAATCGTGTTGCCCCTGACGTTCTTTCTCCGTCTGAGCCCGCCCTCAAGAGCGTTGAATCCGGTGCTCTTTGACATGAGCAGCTTCTTCCGTCTCGGTCCGGGAAGATCCTTCCTCATAGGGAAGCCGTCCTTGTCGCTCCCTCCAGTGATCTGAAGCTTGTAGCCTGGTAGGCCGACGAATATCCCGTCCACTACCTCACCGATCTTCTTCCCGATCAGAGAGTTAGCGTGGTGGCCCGTTACTGGCGCCTGATACGACTTGCCGTCTTTGGGATCGCTTATCACGGCTCTGAAATCTGCCAAACAATCCACTCCGGTGTGCAAGACGCCCTATTGCGAAAGGAGTTATATAGATTTCGGAGTTGGCGAGCATGTGATTCTCACTCCTGGATGCGCGAAATCTGTGCCAATTCCGTCAAGTGCGGTATGTACGTCGACACGAATATCTCCCCTCGCGATTGTCTGCAACGAGGCTGTGGTAGAATGAAGCAGATTACGAGGGAGACTCTCAAGGACATGATGGACAGGAAGGTCGATTTCGTGCTCGTCGACGCGAGAAGGCACGAGGGATTCGACAAAGAGCACCTGCCGGGAGCAATCTGGGTCCCGTCGAATCGGTTCGGGGAGCAGGTCCTCGCGGACTATGACAAGGGCCGGACGTTCGTGACGTATTGTTCAAGTTTCACATGCGAGTCGAGCACGATCGCCGCTAAGAAGCTCGAGAAGTTCGGCTTCACAAATGTCTTGGAGTTCAAGGGGGGCCTTGAGGACTGGAAGAACGCCGGCTACCCAACAGAGAAATGACCTTCATCTTCCCCAGAAGGGTTTCTCCTTCCGCTTGATCACTGCGACCTGCTCCAGGACCTCGAGCTCGTCATGCTTCAGCTCTTGGTTGGCCAACTCTCGGGCATCCCCTTCGGGTATGTCCACGAGAAGGACATCCTCGACATCGATCTGTCGGCCGACCACGGCGTCGTCTATGGAAATCGCAACCTCGTTCCCAACGATCGCTTCCTTCAGCGATTCCTCGCCACTCCTAATGCTCTTGATCTTGCCGACCCTGCGGCCATCTTCCTTCATCAGGTGCTCGCCTTGACGAATCCTTCCCGCAAGAACCCGCACTCCAACGATGGCCGGCTTGCTTGCTCTGAACACGTGATCTCTCAGAATTGTCAACTTCCCCGGATAAACGGTCTCGAGGCGCTTCGCGGCTTCAATCTCCTTTGTCTTCTCATCGCACCACGCCTTGTACTCCTCGAGCAGTCTGTACATCACGTCGTTTTCGAAGATCCTGACCCCGAGCGTCAAGGACTCCGACCTGGCGTCGTCGTTTACAGCGACGCTGAACGCAAAGATCACCTGGTGAAGAGGATTCTCGAAGTGCGAAGCCTCGACGACATCCTTGCGAGTCACATTGCCTATGTCTATCTTCCTGATTGGCATCTCGCTGGCCTTCGCCTCGAAGGAGAACGCCTCCAAGGAACCGATGGCGTCTCCTCGGACGATGATGCCTTCAGGGGCGAGTTCAACATGAATCTGACTCTCCTGCTCAGTCTCAGCCACGAGCTCGTCAAGGTTGTCCTTCACTACCTTGACCGTGCCGCCCGCGAGCGCATCCTGAAGGTTCTGTGCGATTACCCGTATGCCGGCCGCGGCCGAGACCTCCTTGACTCTGTCGAATCGCTGGGTCGGGTCCCGGATCTCGTCGAGTGGTCTGGGTCTCTGCAGCCCCTTGATCTTGGTCACCATGGGTTTGCCTGAGATGCCGGCCACTACAATCTGGTCTCCCACTCTCATCGTTCCTTTGTAGACTATCGTGTCGATGACCGTGCCTATACCCTTCTCTTCCTTGACTTCCAGTATGGTTCCCTCACCCGGGCCCTCCTCTGTGCTCAGCTCCTCCTCTAGGAACCTCTGAGCAAGGCCAACCAAGACCAGGAGCAGGTCAGCGATGCCCTCACCGAACTTGCCGCTGATGGGAACGATCGCAACGGTTTTCGTGAAGTCGGCAATCCTGTCGAACCTGTCTGCGCTGAAACCGAACTTATCGAATATCTTGCCCGAGAGATTGTAGATCCTCTCGTCGAGTTCTGAGACAATCCTTGGGTCCTGCTGGCTGAGCGTGTCCCCGCATGTCGCAGCCTCGTGATGCCTCCATCCGGGAATCAAGTCGATCTTGTTCGCCGCAATCACGAATGGCGTCTTGAACTTCCTGAGTATGTTGATCGATTCGATCGTCTGAGGCTTCAGGCCTTCGTTGATGTCGATAACGAGTACCGCGAGGTCCGCGAGAGCGCCTCCTCGAGTCCTCAGGCTCACGAAAGAATAGTGCCCAGGTGTGTCAATGAAAAGCAGGCCAGGAACCGAGAACTTCCGCTCCCCGATCAGTTTGTCGCAGAGCTCGTATATCGTTCCGATCGGCACGTCGGTTGCACCTATGTGCTGCGTGATGCCACCAGCTTCCCTCGCGACGACCTTGGTGCCTCTGATCCTGTCCAGAATGGTGGACTTGCCGTGGTCCACATGTCCCATAACTGAGACTATAGGATGCCGGGTGGCCATGTTCTCACCAAGTGTCGAAGTCTATATCAAATTAACCCGTCGAACGGCTTCCAGTCTGTCTGTTGAAATGAAAATCGGTGATAAGTGGTTTGAGACGCTAATTACTTCTCGAACAGCCAGGCCTCGTCTATCTTCTCGTACTTGTGGATCTCGTAGTCGTTGAAGAACAACTTGATCTCGCGCTTCGCGCTCTCCGGGGAATCCGACCCGTGGACGATGTTCCTGCCTGTTACCTGAGAGAAGTCCCCTCTGATGGTCCCTGGCGCCGCGTCCTGTGGGTTCGTCTTGCCCATCATCGCCCTGACCGCAGCCACCGAGTTCTCTCCTTCGAGGACCATGCACACCACTGGTCCAGAAGTGATGTAATCGAGCAGCGGCTCGTAGAAGTCCCTGCCCTTGTGCTCCTCGTAATGTCTCTCAGCAAGCTCACGCGGGATCTTCATCATCTTCATCGCGCTGATCTTGAGGCCCCTGTCTTCGAACCTCTCCAAGGTCTTGCCGACAAGCCCTCTCTGGACACCATCTGGCTTGACCATCGCGAAGGTCTTCTCGATCATTCCTTGCCAGCCTCCGCGGGCTTCGCCTTTTGCTCCGTCTTGGAGGGCTCCTTCTTGGCTCCCTCAGCCTTCTTCACAGTCCTTCTGACGGGTGCCTTGGCCTGAGGCTTCTTCTCCTCAGCCTTGTGTTGCTCGGACTCTTTCTTGGCCGCCGGCTCCGCCTCGCTCTTCTTGATCTTCTTCGCTTTTGGAGCCTGCTCCTCGGGTGCGGGAGCGCCCTTCATTCTGACCTGCTTCTCTCGGGCGTAGTACTGTGTCCATGTGGTCCTCCTGGGAACCCTCCTAAGTATGACCAGATTCTTGTAGCACTTCGATGTGCAGAAGTTGTAAACGACCCCGTCCTTCTTGATATACATCCTGCCCGTCCCGGGCTCAATCTCGTCGCCGCAGAACGTGCATACCCTTCGCTCAACCATTGAACATCACCTTCGATAGTCCAAGACGCTCAGCGCACGCTGAGCTTCCTGGCCTCTCTTGACGTCTCCTTCAACATCAGCACGTCCCCGACCCGTATGGGACCCATTACGTTCCTAGTGATGATCCGACCCTTGTCCCGACCGTCCATCACTCTCACCTTGACCTGGGTTGCCTCGCCAGTCATGCCTGTCCGGCCAATGACCTCGACGACGGTTGATGGAATGCTGTCATCTTCTGGCATCTAGGCCACCTACTTCTTGAGCGCCTTCAGCTTCTCCGCGAGGTCGTCCAGAGCGGGCTTTCCCTTCGCGGCGTCGAGTATGGCGACCGCTGCCGTGGGCTTTTCGAGACCACAGGCGTTGCCCAGCTCAGCCTTGCTCGGGACATACGAGTACGGAACGTTCCTCTCGTCACACAGCGCAGGCATGTGCATCAGGATCTCGGGCGGGGACACGTCCTCGGCCATTACGACCATGAGTGTCTCTCCCCTCTCCACGAGCTTTGTGACCTCGTTCGTGCCCTTGCGGATCTTGCCGCCATCGCGCGCAAGTTCGACGACCTCGTAAGTCTTATCGGCTAGTTCCTTCGGCATCTCGAATTTCACGTATACGGGCTTTGCCAAGTTGATACCTCCTTCAGGCGCGTGAGCGCCATCATCATTCATCGGCCCTTTTTTTGCAAGAAGAGCAAGATGAGTAAATGGTCGACGTATAAGAACGTTGTCCAGCCGTTTGGGCCATCGCTCCGATCGATTGAATAACTGGCACGGAATCACGGTGCCCGGAAATGCCAACCAAGAAGATCCCTTCAGGAACGGTCAGAGTGCCAATCTCCCCCAGAGTCCCGGACCTCAGATTCAGGAGGTACCGGGGGACAGAGGACATTTCGGCGATGGTCCGTATCGCGAACAGGAGCTGGAAGGCGGACGGCGTAGTCTGGTCGATATCGGAGGAAGACCTCACCTCGGACTTGTTGAATCCTGTCAACATGGACCCTGAACTTGACCTTGTACTGGCCGAAGTGAGCGGAGAGCTGGTCGGTTATGGCAGCGTGTACTGGCGTCGAAAATCAAAGGTCTTGAGATTGTACAGCCAATCTGTGAGCCTGCTCCCTGAATGGCGAGGGAAGGGCATTCGGTGGGCTCTGCTGAGACACAACGAGAAGAGAATCAGGCAAATCGCGAGAAGGCACGGATACTCCGACCGGAAATTCATCGAGACCTGGACGAACGAAGAGCCCAACGATTGGAAGACACTGATTGAAGGAGAGGGGTACGAGCCGTCGTGGCATCTTTTCGAGTTAGTACGAAATGATCTGAACAACATCCCCGACTTCCGACTTCCAAAACACCTTGAGATCAGACCAGTGGAACCGCGGCACGAGCGGATGCTCTGGGAGGCTGCAAAGGAGGCTATGGCTGACGAGAGGAATTTCTCTGAAGACAGTTGGAACGATGAGAACTATGAGAAGGTTCGGTCCCTCCCCGAGTATTCCCCTCAGCTTGCTCAAGTCGCTTGGGACGGCGACGAGATAGCCGGAGGAGTCCATGTGTACATCAGAGAGGAGGAGAACAAGGAGCTGAACCGCAAGCGAGGGTACACTGAGACAATCTTCGTCAGGCGCCCCTGGAGGAGAATGGGTGTCGCCCGTGCATTGATAGCAAGTTCGCTCAGAGTCCTGAGAGACCTGGGCATGGAAGAAGCCGCTCTAGATGTGGACACGGACAATCCTTCCGGCGCCCTGAAACTCTACGAAGGCCTGGGGTACAGGCTCTTCAAGCAGTTCGTCTTCTACAGGAAGCCTCTGGCATAATCGCGCATGCCTGATGGCCAAAAGCTCAATCGTCAGAGAAGCTATATCGTTGCTGTGTATCCTGTGGAGTGGTGATCATCACGCCCGTGTCCCTGGTACATTTTCAACCCTTGGGAAGGAAGGTCGAGGTGAAGAAGGGCGCGTCCCTGCTCGACCTGGCCATGGAGACGGGAGCATCAATAGAATCCATCTGCGGCTCCGCTGGCAAATGCGGCAAGTGTAGAGTCGTCATCCGGTCCGGCGCAGGACACCTCTCTCCTCTGACATCGAACGAAACTCGAGTGCTCGCCAAGAAGGATATTGAAAACGGATTCAGGCTCGCGTGCCAAGCCTCCATCAAGTCGCGAGGACCCATTGTTGTGGAGGTTCCAGAGGAGAGCCGGAGAGGGCATCACAGACTACTTGAAGCAGGAGTCGAAAGGGCCGCGAAGCTCGAGCCGGGAGTGAGGAAGATTGTTCTGAGAATACCTCAGGCCACTCTGAAGGACCTGAGGGCTGATGATGACCGCCTTCTCGACATTCTGCAGAAGAAGGTGCGCCACAGGGTCCAAATATCGCCAGGCGTGCACAGAGATCTCCCAGAGGCACTGAGGAAGATGTCATGGGTGACGACTGTAACGGTCTTCCGAGATGAGGAGATCATCCGCGCGGAGCCGGGCGATTCCACAGACGACCTCTACGGAATCGCAATCGACATAGGCACCACCAAAGTTGCGGCATATCTGCTGGACCTGAACTCGGGGAGACTGCTCGCCACCGAGAGCATGCCTAATCCCCAGATACCGTTCGGCGAGGATGTGATTGCGAGGATCACCTTCACTCGCAAGTATCCCGATGGCGTCAAGAAGCTCCAAGGCGTCATCATCGAAGGGATTAACTCGCTCATCTCCAGACTGTGCGAGGACAAAGACATCTCACCAGAAGATGTGGTCGAGCTCATGGTGGTGGGAAACACGGCGATGCATCATATCTTCTTCGGGATTCCTGCACATCACCTCGCAGCGGCGCCGTACGCTCCGGCTGTGCGGACATCCCTCTGCGTCAACCCAGGCTATCTCGGAATCAACATCTATCCGTTCGGGAAGGTGTGCTCCCTCCCCAACATCGCGGGCTTCGTCGGTGCTGATGCTGTCTCGGACCTCATCGCCAGTGGTCTGTATGCGGACAAATCGATAGGCATGGTGATTGACATCGGCACCAACACCGAGATAATTGCTGGCAACAGAGACCGCATGCTAAGCTGCTCATGCGCCTCAGGGCCCGCGTTCGAAGGAGCCCACATCAAGTTCGGCATGCGCGCGTCCACGGGAGCTATTGAGCGTGTCTGGATAGATCCCGCAACTCACGATGTGGAAGTCAGGACGATCGATGACTCCCCGGCGAAAGGAATCTGTGGATCCGGAATCGTTGATGCGGTCTCCGAGATGTTCAGAACCGGACTCATTGACACATCCGGCAAAATCGTTCTCGACAAGGACGTCAAGGGAATCAGAAGGGACTCCGTGAACATGCCGGAGTTCGTACTCGTGCCGGGAACTAACAGTGCGAGCGGAGATGACATCACGATAACGCAACACGACGTCCAGGAGATCCAGCTTGCGAAGGCCGCGATATTCACCGGAGTGTCCATTCTCCTGAGGAAGCTCAGGGTGAAAGCGTCCAACCTGAAATCCGTCTATGCGGCAGGCGCATTTGGCACCTATGTTGACGCTGGCAGCGCGATCGCCATTGGGATGTATCCAGATGTCCTCCTCGAGAGGATCAAGTTCATCGGCAACTCTGCTGGAGCAGGCGCGCGAATGTGTCTCAAATCCTTGAAGATGTGCAATCTGGCCGAGGAACTGTCAAAGAAGGTTGAATATGTGGAGCTCGCCGCGGAGAAGGATTTCCAGAACGAGTTCGCGCAAGCCATGTTTCTCCCCCATAGAGATCTCTCCCGATTTCCCAACGCGTCCTCCCGCAGACCGAAGGCGCAATAGACCCGGCAGATGTTCGGTCGCGCTCTCAGGGGTCACCAGGTTGCGGATAGGAGAACTGAGCAATGCCGATTTGCAGTCAGTTGTTCACTCGGACTTGCGCGATGTTGATGGGCAAGATTAATGAAGGACTTAGCATTCGGGAGCTCCAAGGATACTGGCCGCGAGCGCCAGCATCTGGGATGTACGTGACATAATGAAGACAATGGTCTTGGGAACTGGAGCTGTTGGCTCCGTGACGGCGGAGATACTGGCGAACTCCGAGGAGTTCGAGCAGGTCATAATCGCCGATGTGAACATGGAAAGAGCGAAGAGAGCTGAGAAGAAGATCTCAAAGGACAAGGTTGTCGTGAAGAAGGTCGATGCGTCGGACCTTGACGGGATGGTCAAGGCCTTCAAGGGCGTCGACCTAATCCTGAACGGCGTGATACCTAGGTTTAATCTGAGAATAATGGAGGCCTGCCTCAAGGCAGGATCGAGCTATGCTGACATGGCCTGGGATGTCGCCCTCGACACGACTCCTGCGGGAGGAGTCATCAAGGAGACTCCCGCATGGAACCAGCTCAAAATGGATGATGCCTTCAAGAAGGCCGGCCTGACGGGAATGATGGGGCTCGGGTGCGACCCTGGCCTCTCTAACATATTCGCCAGGATGGCAGCCGACAACATGGACCAGGTGAGACAAATCCTTGTCAGGGACGGCGATAACGGGACGGTGGAAGGCCACAAGTTCGCTCCGCTATGGTCACCCGAGACGCTCATCGAAGAGGTTCTCATGCCGGCGACCTACTACAAGGACGGACACTACAGAAAGCTACCTCCATTCAGCGGCAAGGAGATGTTTGACTTCCCTGATCCGGTGGGCAAGCTACCGATTTATAACGTGGATCACGAGGAATCCGAGACGCTTCCGACTTTTATAGGGCAAGTGCTCGGCAAAGGCTGCGATTACTGTGACTTCAAGATAGCACTCGATGACACCTATGTCGAGGCCATACAGATGGTGGGCATGCTCGGGCTTGCGAATCCCGGGAAGGTCGACGTGAAGGGCACGAAGGTTTCGCCAAGAGATGTCGTGGCCGCATGCCTACCCGACCCGTCCACACTGGGAGAGAGCGCAAAAGGAGACTGTGCAATAGGAACGCTGACGAAGGGCGTCAAGGACGGCCAAGACGTAAGCTACTTCATCTGGATTCAGATGAACCACGAGAGGACATTCAAGAAGTACGGGCACAGTGCGACAGGCTACACGGTCGGAGCGCCACTGGCAATCGCCGCGATGCTGTATGCGCAGGGCAAGATTCCCCAGAAGGGAGTGTTCCCTCCGGAGATGCTGGACCCGGCCCCATGGCCCGAGATGCTGAAGAAGTACGGCATGCCAGTGCATACCCTCAAGCAGGTCAGGTACTGACGCGGATTTCTTCGTAAAAGCCTTGTCCCTTTGAAGGGCCGGGGTTCATAAACCCCAACGCGCCAGCGTACACGCTGCGCGAGAGGTTTAATTAGACCTTGACTCATTGGGTCGTGGGGGACGCTTAGCCACTTTTCCCATGCATAAGGAGGCAACTGAAAGAATGAAGGCCATGGTTTTAGGAGTAGGTGCAATCGGATCTGTGACCGCTCAGTGCCTTGCGGAGTCGGACGAATATAGCAAGGTCGTCCTTGGAGCAAGGAACCCTGAGAAAGGCAAGAGACTTCAGAAGAAGCTCGGCTCAGACAAGGTCAGCGTCGTGAAGCTCGACGCCTCGAACGTGTCCGCGATGACGAAGGCGTTCAAGGGCCTGGACATCGTCTGCAACCTCGCGATACCGAGGTTCAACTTCGCCATCATGGAGGCATGCGAGAAGGCCAAGGTCAACTACCTGGACACCGCCTGGGATATTGCGATTGACAAGACGCCGCCGGGCGGAGTTGTAAAACCAGCGCCCCCGTCGTTCCTCTATCTCAAGAAGGACAAAGCCTGGAAGAAGATGGGCCTGACAGCGATGCTTGGCATAGGCTGTGACCCCGGCTTGACGAACCTGTTCGCGAGAAAAGGCGCGGACAAGCTGGACAGAGTCAAGGAGATACTCGTCAGAGACGGGGACAACGGATACGTTGAGGGATACGATTTCGCTCCGCTCTGGTCCCCTGAGACACTCATCGAGGAGGTCTTGATGCCGGCGACGTATTTCAAGGACGGGAAGTACAGGAAGTACGGATCTTTCGAGAACAAGGAGATGTACGATTTCCCCGACGGAGTCGGCAAGATACCGATCTACAATGTTGCGCACGAGGAGTCCGAGACGCTAGGCACCTACATCGGAGAGGTGCTAGGAAAAGGCTGCGACTACACTGATTTCAAGATCGCTCTCGGAGATGAGTACGTCGACGCAATAAAAATGATCGGGAAACTCGGCCTTGACAACCCGAACAAGATTAAGGTGAGGGATGTCATGGTTGCGCCAAGGGACGTCGTCAATGCAGCTCTTCCGGACCCCTCTCAGCTAGGCCATCTGGCTGTGGGGCAGGCCGCAGTGGGGACAGTCACCAAGGGAACGAAAGACGGCAAGTCCGCGGGTTACTACATGTGGACATCCCTAGACCACAGGAAGTGCTACCAGAAATGGAAGAATAGCGCGACCGCCTGGTCCGTCGGAGTGCCTGCCGCAATCTCGGCGATCTTGTGGGCGCAAGGCAAGATCCCGCTCAAGGGAGTGTTCCCACCAGAGATGATGAACCCGGATCCGTTCATCAAGATGCTTCCCAAGTTCGGCATGAATTACAACGAGAAGAAGCTCTAAACACTAGCATTCAGGAAGCGAGACGCCACAACCCTCGTTTCCGATTTCGGTTTTTTCATACGATTCCGCGGCACATAGAACCGCGTCTCCAGCACAGGCTTATAAGGAACCTCTCATACCGGGACTTGGGCAGAGCCATGGCAGCAGGGGACGACCGCATCAGAAAGTACTTTCTCTTCAAAGCGGTCACATCGTTCTCTCTCTGGATACCGTTCTGGACCCTCTGGGCGTACCAGAATGTAGACAACCTATTTCTGCTCACGGTCGTGGACGCGGCGTTCTGGACCACAATGGTTGCGTTCCAGATTCCTGCAGGACTGCTGGGAGACAAGTACGGGCGCAAGGCGATGCTATTCATCGGTGAGGTCCTCGCCTGCGTCGGAGTTCTTTCGTTTGGCCTCAGCACTGAGTTCCTGCAGTACCTCATCGCGAACATGATCTGGGCGACAGGAATCTGCTTCATCGTGAGCGGGGACACGCCATTCCTGTACGACACCCTTCTCGAGCTGAACCGACAGAACGAGTTCATCTCGATAATGGCGAAATCAGCCGCAATATCGTCCGTTGTTATGGCCATCGCGTGCGTGATCGGCGGAGTCCTAGTCCAGGGGACCAGCCCCCCAAGGCTCGACCTGACACTAATAATAAGCTCGCTCGTCGCATTGATTGGATCGTTCACGGCGGTCTTGCTCAAAGAACCCAAAGTGGTCCGGACCAAGGTCAGTGAATACCAGAAACACCTCAAGGAAGGCCTCAGAAGGGTGCTGACAACCAGGGCGATTTTGGTCCTGATTCTGTTCCAGATCGTCGTGGAAATCGCCGTCTATGTGATGGCCGTCTTCAGGTCCGTCTACTTGAATGAAGTGCTCAACCTAGACTATCTCCAGATAGGGGCATTGATCGGGGTCTTCACCATCGCGGGCGGAATAATCCTCACCCAGGGTGGGAGAATCGAGCAGACCCTGGGCGAGAAGAGGTCCCTGCTCTTCATGCTGGTGGCGATAATCGGGTCGTTCGTGGTAGTGTTCCTAGTCACATCTCCAGTAGCAATCATCGTCCAGTTCCTGATATACGGGGTCTCGTACCTCCAGTCACCAATCATCAGCGGATACATGAACAAGCGAATCGACTCGACTCATAGATCCACGATCGTGGCCATAGCGACAATGATGTTCACGCTATTCCTCACTCCGGTAGAGATTCTGTTCGGCTGGTTGGCCACTGAGTGGGGTACTGTGGAGAGCCTTCTAGTACTTGCGATCGCTGTGACTCCCGTCGGATTCTATCTGCTGGCATTGTGGTACAGGATCATCGATTCGGAGCGCTCCGCGAAGAGAGAGGGGCCTGAGACACTTCTGATATGAAAGAAAAAAACCAAAGGGGCTCCTGAGTTGATTCGGATCCCCTCTGTCCCTTTAGAAAAAGGGGGGAGGATTACAGAAGGTGGAGAACCCTCTCGCCTAATAAATGTTATCACAATTGATAATATAACCTAACAAAAACAATATTCCCGGCCCTATTTCAGCTGTTTCTCCTTGGCGGCGACGAGGATGCGGGTCTTGATCACGCTGTCGGGGTTCAGGGAAATGCTGTCTATCCCGCATTCGACAAGGAACTCCGCGAAATCTGGGAAATCGGAAGGCGCCTGGCCGCAGATGCCGATCTTGCACCCTTCAGACTTGACCGTCTTGATGACTTGGGCGATCATCTTCTTGACAGCAGGATTCCTCTCATTGTACAGGTGAGAGACGAGGTGGGAATCCCTATCGAGGCCGAGCATGAGCTGAGTCAGATCGTTGGACCCGATGGAGAAGCCGTCGAACACATCCGCAAACTCCTTGGCCAGTACAACGTTGCTCGGGATCTCGCACATTACATAGACCTCGAGGCCGTTGACGTGCTGCTCGAGGCCGAACTCGGCCATTGTCTCGATGACTTTCTTGCCCTCCTCTGGCGTGCGGCAGAAGGGGACCATCACCTTCACGTTGGTCAGTCCCTTCTTCTCCCTCACGCGCTTCAGCGCCTGACATTCAAGCTTGAATGCCTCCTTGAACTTGGCGTCGTAGTATCTTGATGCGCCCCGCCAGCCAATCATCGGGTTGGCCTCGGTCGGCTCGTAGAGCTTGCCGCCCAACAGACTGGCGTACTCGTTCGTCTTGAAGTCCGAAAGCCTGACGATCACATCCCTGGGATAGAAGGCGGCCGCTATCTTGCTCACGCCCCAGGCGAGCTTGTCTACGAAGTAGTCCTCCTTGTTTTCGTAGCCGACGGTCCTCTTCTCGATCTCATCGACTATGCCCTTGACCTGTGGGTCCGTCTCTGCCATCTGCCTCAGCTTATCGAACTCGACAAGGGCTAGAGGATGAATCCCAATGTGAGACGCTATGATGAATTCCAGTCTTGCCAAACCGACTCCGTCACACGGGATCTGCCCCTGGATGAACACATGCTCGGGGACCCCGACGTTCATCATTATCTTGGTTCGTGTCTTCGGGAGGTCTTTGATGTCCGTCTTGTCAATCCTGAACTTGAGAAGGCCGTCGTATACCCTGCCCACTCCTTTCAGGCACGCGCCGTCGACATCTACCTCTTCGGAACTCGAGGTGTCCACTGTGACCTGCTGGCCCGTCCTGAGCAGCTTCGTTCCTTCCCCCGTTCCGATGATGCATGGGATGCCAAGTTCCCTGGAGACTATCGCCGCGTGACAGGTCCTCCCTCCCCTGTCAGTCACGATGGCCGATGCGATCCTCATTATCGGTTCCCAATCTGGGTCTGTCTTGTCTGTTACAAGGACCTCCCCCTTCCTGAAGTCGCCGATCTCGAAGGCGCTCTCGAGGACGCGCACCGTGCCCTCTCCGATCTTGCTTCCGACGCCTTCCCCGCGCACGAGGATCTTGCTCTTCTCTTCGAGAACGTACTTCTCGAGGACATTTTGGGACTTCACTGCGTGAACGGTCTCCGGACGGGCCTGGACGATGTAGAGCTCCTGCGTCTCACCATCTTTCGCCCACTCAATGTCCATCTGCTTCTTGTAATGCTGCTCGATGATGCAGGCCCACTTGGCAAGAGTGATGATCTCCTTGTCATCGAGCACGAACCTTTTCCTGTCAGCCTCGGGGACCTCGGCGTCCTCCATGCCCAGGCCCTTGGACGCATAGACTAGCTTGATGAGCTTGCTCCCCAGCTTCTTCTCGATTATCGGGTCCTCGAACTTATCGATGGACGGCTTGAAAACGTAGAACTGGTCGGGATTCACGGCTCCCTGGACAATCATTTCGCCCAGTCCCCATGAGCCGGTGATGTAAACGACATTATCGAACCCGCTCTCTGTGTCGAGTGTGAACATCACCCCCGAGCATGCCAGGTCGCTCCGGACCATGCGCTGCACTCCAACAGACAGCGCGTTGCCTATGTGACCGAACCCTTTGTGGACCCTATATGCGATCGCTCGGTCGGTGAACAGGCTTGCGAAGCACTGCTTGATCGCCCGCAGAACGGCCTTCTCGCCCCTCACGTTGAGAATCGTCTCGTGCTGCCCGGCGAAAGAGGCGCCCTCGAGGTCCTCGGAGGTCGCGCTAGATCTGATGGCGACGCTTGGATTGTCCAATGACAGCCTGCGCCCGAGCTCCCAATAACCCCACTCCATCTCCCTCCTCAGATCATCTGGGAAGTCAGACTCAAGAAACATCTTCCTTATCTTCCGCCCCCGGGCTGCGACGTCAGCGGGGTTGTCAGAATCAAGACCCTCGAGCGCTTCATTGATTTTCTTCTCAATCCGATTGTGCGCAACGAACGCATTGAACGCCTTCGTGCTGATGGCAAAACCCTCGGGCACCCTTATCCCGAGCTTCGATAGATGAGTAATCATCTCTCCAAGGGACGCGTTCTTCCCGCCCACTCTGGAGATGTCCTTCAGCCCAATCTCCTCAAACCATAGCAGATGCTCATTGGTTCTCTTAGATGAGCTGTTCGCCCCCATGAGCATGATTCGCCCCGCCGTAAACGAATTGACGCTGCGTTTGTGCTCGTTTCGAACGCTCGAAGCCCCAGGAATTCCCTGCGATTTCCAACGAGCCGCCATGAGCATAGGTCGGACGCTTCACACACAGGCTGCCAGCGCCCTCCGGACGTACTGACCGCTCACGACGTTACCCGGATAAATGGCTCAGCCTTAATAACATTTGTCAGATACCTTTCCGGAGACAGAACGGATTTCGAACAAGACTCTCGCCAATCGACTGTTTTCTGTCGCTGGCATATTCTGGTTCTCAGGTCAGCCATCGGAATGGGAAATGAATTATGCATCGAGGACCTTCTCGCGCAGGGGACTCGTCCGGAATGAAAGTGGCTATGCTGACGTACAGCACCAGACCGAGAGGAGGGGTCGTGCATGCCCTCAAGCTCACGGAACGACTCCGGAATCTCGGCGCGGACGTCACGCTTTACTCCCTCGTGCGGTCCGATGACCGCAGCTCCACGCAAGGCTACTTCAGGGAGGTGTCAGCTCCCTACGTTCTTCTGTCATACGACTGGCATCCTGACCTCGTCACGAGACTCGAGCACATGATAGAATCCTATTCGAACGGACTCCCCAGGGACTCCGACATATACCACGCTCAAGACTGCGTCGGAGGGACGGCCCTCGCACGCATGAAGGCGAAACATGTGATAAGCGCACCCGTCTTTCGCACGATCCATCACATAGATGACTTCGCAGAGCCGAGACTCTACGAGTTTGAGAAGAGGGCAGTCGCGAACGCCGACCACAGGTTCGTCGTTTCTAGATACTGGCAGGGCGTCCTGAAGAGGGAATACGGATACGACTCCATCGTCACGTACAATGGCATCGATCCGTCAGACTTCGCGGATCTCCCTACAAGATCATCCAACACGCCCACGATCCTTTTCGTGGGCGGCCTTGAGCCGAGGAAGGGCCTCGAATATCTCGTCCATGCGATGGAGATGATAGTCGAGAAGTCGCCAGAAACCCTGCTGATCGCGGTCGCCAAGACGGGATTCAGGGGCACGGACGAGTGGGATTGGTTCAGGACCTTGGGAGATAGGCTCGGGCTTGATGGGCATCTCGATTTCCACGAATCGGTCAGTCAAGACAAGCTTCTCGAGTTCTACTCTGAGTGTGATGTGCTCGCTCTGCCTTCGAAGACCGAGGGTTGGGGGCTGTCACTGATGGAGGCGATGGCTTGCGGCAAGCCCGTGGTCGCAAGCAGGGTGGGCGGAGTCCCTGAACTGGTGAGAGACGGCATCGACGGGATCCTCGTCGAACCAGGGGATGTAAGAGGACTGGCTGAGGCCCTGATCAGACTGCTCAAGGATTCATCGCTGAGGCGTGAGATGGGGCTGGCGGGTCAGAGTCGCATCTCGGAGTTCTCGTGGGATGACACCGCACGAGTCGCCATGGAGGCCTATCGGTCTGCCCTCAACCAGACCGACCGAACTCATTCATGAAGAAGACCATGAACTTCTCGGTATCCGCCAGACCAGTGATCTTTTTGTTGCCCTCGATGACCATGTACTCGTTCGGGCTGTGGGCCAGGTCGCTATGCCCCATCCCGCCCATGGTGAACGGAATACCCAGTATTCTGTTGAAAACGTAGAAAGGCACTGAGCCGCCACTCGTCGGCAGTACGTTGGGTTCGTCCCCAAATCTCCGGATCGAGCGGATCATAGCCTGGACGACGACCTCCTTGACGCTGCACCTACACCAATCGTAGCCCGTGTCCACCTCGGTCATCTTGATGTCAGAGTATCCATGCTCGTCCAAGTGCTTCCTGACGAGGGGCATCATGGCATCCATCTTCTGGTTTGGGACGACACGGATGTCGATCTTGCATTTCACCTTCTCTGGCAGGACGGTCTTCGAGCCTTTCTCGATGTACCCGCCCCAGATGCCATCAATGTTCAAGGTCGATGCATAGGTGTAGAGCTTGAGGAGGGCGGCCTTGTCGTCCTCCGGGATCATGAATCTCTTCACCTTCATCGCTGACCTCGCCATCTTGGGGTCGAAGAGCTTCGCTGACTTCTCGATGATCTCCTCATCCTCCTCGGTCGGCGGCGCGACCTCGTCATAGAACCCATCGATGAGGACCTTGTTGCCATCCTCGGATGTCATAGACTCGAGCGCGTGGACCAGTCTCCAGACCGGGCTGTCCAGCCACGCCTTGTTCGCGCTGTGGACGGCGAACTCCTGCGGGCCTCTGCCCCAAAGCTTCCCAGAGCACTCGAGTTCGAAATACACGACGCCCTTGACACCCAGGCAAAGGTCTACCGAACCACCGGGATCTTGCGCGAAGTACGGGAAGTAGCACGCGTCCGCCTTCGAGAGCCGCTTCTTGTCCTTCCTCACGTACCCAGGCAGGTTAGGACTGCCCATCTCCTCCTCGCCTTCGGCGACGAGCACGAGATCCACTGGAGGTCGACCCACGGATTTGTTGCAGGCTTCCACGGAATTGACAAACGCAGCTAACGGACCCTTCGTGTTGTCAGACCCTCTGTTCACAAGGGCCTTGACCTTTCCTGCGGGCAGCTTCATGTCCACGATCTTCGCCCCCATCGCCGGAGACTTCCAACCAGGCTCGTTGAAGGGCATGGTGTCGTACATGAAATACGCCAGAAGGGTCCTGTCGGATTCCCCCTTGCATTCTCCACGAACGATCGGATTCCCCTTGGTCTCCACAATCTCCACTCGGTCGCAGCCGGCCTTATGATACATTCCGGCCACTAAGTCAACGCATTTCTCGATGCCGATGTCCTGTTGGCTCGAACTGGGTTGCATGAGAAGCTTCCTGGTTGTTGCCAGGTGTCTGGCCTTGTCCTTCTCGATCCGAGAATAGACTTCTTGGAGATTGTAGCCGCGATTCATGTGATCGGGTTCGTAATGCGCCTCCTCGATAATGGGACTTGTGGATGGTTGACATCAAGAACAGCAAGCACCCGGTCGCTGTGCGCCATGCCAATGACGGCCGAGTTCATCCTCTTGATAGACCCAAATTCCCCGTAGCCCGGACCATCGTCAAGTCTGTCTCACCAGTTGCTTGTCCTGTGGACCGGACCTTGATGAGACGAGGTATATCGCGGCGAGCACGAGAGTCGCGCCGACGAGAGCTGCTGTGCTCAACCTCTCATCTAGAAGAGTGAACGAGATCGCGAGAGCGGTGAGCACCTCGATCAGCATGATGGTCGCCGACGAGGTCGCCGAGACGCCCTCCAGACCGAGGGCCCACAACAGTGTGGCGATCGAGGTGCAGAACAGCCCAAGGTACAGGGCCGCAGGCCACGCCAGAGGTTCCATTGACATGTTAGCGCCCGCCAACATGACATACGCAGTCGGGATGGACAACCACAAGAAGCATGTGGTGATCGCCGCGGAGCTGACCTCGACAGCGCTGTGATCGTCCAAGAGCTTCTTGCTGAGCACGATGAAGAAGGCCCATGACCATCCTGCAAGGTACGCGAGAGCATCACCTGTGATCTGATTCTCGTCGAAGACGAAGTCCTTGTTCAACGAGACGAACAAGACGCCCACTGTGCCCATAACGATCCCCGTCACCTGCCACTTGCCAAGCCGTTCGGTGAATACGAAATAGGAGATGATCGCAACCGCTACCACGTTGATGTCGACAAGAAGAGCGGTCTTCGAGGAAGTAGTGATTGTCAGGGCAACGTACTGTAGGACGAAGCCGGCCATGTTGAGTCCTCCGATCATCCATATCCGCGAATTCCTGAAGATAGAAGGTGAGAGTCTACGGAGATAGAGCACTACTGTCAGGGTGATTGCAGTGGCCACGAAGAATCTGAGCCAGAGGAAGACAATGTCGTTGCCCGCGAACTGAAGACCCCATTTCGTGCTTGGAAAAGAAGTGCCCCAAATCAGACTGGCGAGGACTGTCAACACAATGGCATTCTTCGCGTCCCTAGCAGGCATCGGCCTGGGAGATTCCGGGAAGGGTATTAGAACCTACTTGGGCTGCTCCTTGGGAAGGTCGATGTGGAAGACGCTGCCCTTCCCGACCTGGCTCTCGACCCATATCTTGCCCGAGTGGGCCTCGATTATCCCCTTGGCTATCGGGAGACCGAGCCCCAACCGGTTGACCTGGTGAGAGAGGTCGTTGCTCGCCACGATATGGAACCGGTCGAATATCTTACCGAGGTTCTCCAGGGGGATGCCAACGCCGTTGTCTTTCACCCAGACGTGGATCATCTTCCCTTCATCTCTCGCACATATCTGTATGCGTCCGCCCTCCTGGGTGTACTTGACGGCGTTGTCGATTATGTTCGTGAAAACGTCCTTGAGCCTGCGCCTGTCCGCCATGATCAAGGGGATCTTCCCATCGATGTCCAGGGACATCGTCTGCTTCTTCGCCTCAGCATCGGCGACCTTGGCCTTTTGCGCCTCCTCAAGAATGGTGTCTACTTTGACCGGCTCTGGGTGTATCTGAAGGGACCCTTTTTCCATCCTGCTCACGTCGAGCATGCTCTCGACAAGACCGTACAACTTGTCCGTGTTCGCCTTGATTATCTTCAGACGAGACGCGAACTTTGGTTCCATCTTGGGGGCGTACTCCGAATCAATCAGGTCTATGTACCCTCTCATGACGGTTAGAGGGGTTCTGAGCTCGTGGGACACGACGTCAATGAACTGGCTCTTCATGGTCGCGACCCTCTCGAGCTCCTGGTAGGTCTGCGTCAGTCTCTCGTACGACCGCTCGAGCTGGCTCTGCAACCGCACCTTTGAGGTTGTGTCCATCGCAACGACCATCACGCCCTGAACGGCCCCGGACTCGTCCTTGAGAGGGGTCACCTTGGCGTGCAGGTATATTGCGTGGTCCGGCCGGAGAACGAGATGCACGTCCGACTTTTCCCCCTCGTGGCCTTCCATTCCCTGCATCAGAAGGAAATCGAGGCCCGATTTCGATACGGAGCTGATCTCGAATACGCTGGTACCTATCATCTCGGACTCGGACTTCCTCTCAAGCATCGAGACCATCTGAGCGTTCATAGACTTCAGGATGCCCTTGGAGTCCATCGTGAATATTCCGACGGGGGCCATGGAGAGGATTGTGTCGGCTTCGCTCTTCGCGTTCTTCAGTGCGATGTAGGCTCGGGTATTGTCCACAACAAGCGAGATGAACTCCGCGATTGATTCAAGCAATGACTCAGCCTCGGCTGGGAACGGCGGTGGGCTCTCCCTGCTGGCGACTGCCAAGTAGCCAAGTAATTCGCCCTTGAAGACGATCGAGCAGATGATGGCGCTTCGAACATTCAGTGCATTAGCAAGGGCCTTGGTGGACTCCGGGAGCTCAGCTTCCGAACCGAATCTCCTGGCATTGGATTTGCCACCGGCCGCCATCACTCTCCTGAATCCTTCGTCGAGGCCAATCGGTGGCAGATGTGGAAGGTCCTTGACGTCGACGCCGGCTGTGCCAACCATCTGCACCTGGCCGCCGATTTCCGGGATCATGACCATGACGCCGTAGTCCGCGTTGGTCATCTCCTTCAATTTCGAGGCGATGATCGCAGCTGCCTCTCTCTCGTCCTTCGCGCTCCTGAGCTCACGGCTGATGATATTAATGACATCAAAGGCGTTAAGTGTCAGTCTAGAACCCTCGGTCACGTGTGAGCCCTCCGGGGAGGAGAACAGATCTTGCTTGCAACTGCACTCTTGTGAACGGTCTCGCTGGTAGATAAGTTGTTCGACCGCCCTCCGAGACGCAACTCAATGAAAGTATATTGTCTGATGAACCGATTCATGTGCTATGGCTCTCAGAAGCTTCGGCGACAAGAGGCCGCGTCTGGGAGACGATGTCTTTGTTGACGAATCAGCAGTTGTTATTGGTGATGTGCGTTTGGGGGACCGCTCGAGCGTATGGCCGGGAGCGGTCCTGAGAGCTGATGACGACTATGTTGAGATAGGTCAAGAGACTGCGATGATGGATTTGTCCTTTGCAGAAGCTCCGAAGGGCAAGCCGGTCATGGTGGGAAGAGGCTGTATCGTCTCGCACGGGGCAAGGCTCCATGGATGCATGATCCAGGATTCCGTATTGGTCGGGATTGGGGCGATAGTCCTAGACTCCGCCACAATTGGGGAAGGTTCCATAGTGGCCGCGGGAAGCCTGGTGAGCCCTGCGACTGTGGTTCCCAAGAGGTCCTTTGTGGTCGGAATGCCCGGAAGGGTGACCAGGCAAGCAACCGATAATGAGCTCGAATGGACGAAGAACGAGGTCAAGGTGCTGGTCGCGAAAGCCGCCAAGTACCGGGGCCAGTGCTGATCTCCCGCTATATACACTCTCTGCAATGGTATCTTCTCAATGTCCGATACCAAGACAATCGCTTTATATACGCTAGAATGGATGGTAAGCCTCAAGCCACGACAATGCGATTGGGGTCATCAACAGGAACCTCAATTCACACAGCCCCCCGGAGGAGAAAGATTGGAAGTCCATTTTGGTAAGCCGGTCATTGCACGTGTTAGAAAGTGCAGGCTTGTCATAGTCAAGAACAAGCGCCCCCAGGAACCCGAGAACGAGGACCAATCCAGAATCTAGAGCATCTGTGAGATGGCCCGGTTCGTCAGCCACAACGGTCTGATCGTTTCCACTGGAAGATGAGCTTCCGGTTGAGCGGATTTATATACTCCTCCGAAAAGGATATTTATTAACGAAGTCATTATCGAAATGGAAGGGATAAAAATGGCTTCTGGACAACCGGGACCACAGGGTCCGTATCCGATGTATCAGCCAGTCTATCAACCGCCGCACCGTTCATCTGGGGAGACGTTCAAGTCGTTGTTCCTCTCGGACATGATGTTGACCCTTGCCTTCGGGCTGGGGCTTCTGCTCATGTGGATCGGTGCGCTGGTATATGGGCTAAGCAACAACGAGGATGTCGACAATATCGGCAGGTTCATACAGTCTGTCGGCATGCTGGCTCTGACGGGCGGGCTGCTCCTCGGGGGATTCGTGCGCAACGACATCGAGAAGCATGTTAGGCTTGGGATGCTCATCGCCGGAGTTCTTTTGCTGATCTACATCGGATTCTGGTGAAGGCAGCTCCTTTGGGGACTGCCCTGAGCAGGCGCATGAAGCCGCCAAGAACAACAAACCCATTATCTTTTGAGTTTCTTTCCGAGTTTCTCTTCGACGGATTTGATCTTGTTCGCAATCATCCCTTTGGTCCCGCGACGGTCATCGATCTTCACGCTGGTGACCACCCTTGGGGCAAGTTCCATCACGCGCATGTGGCATTTCCTCACCAGACCCATGACCTCATCGTAGTCTCCCTCGACAACGGTACCCATTGGATTGATTCGATAGTCGAGACCCGATGAGTCCACGATTCTCAGGCATTCGGCCACGTACTCGCTCACTGACTCTCCTTTTCCCAAGGGAACCACGCTGAACTCAGCTAGCATCTCACTCACCTCTCCGTACATTTGTGTTCATTCTACATACTGGCGCCGTTTCCAATGGAAACGGCGGATTTTACTCCCCTTGCTCATTGGAAACGAACCTATTTATACCCCGGGCGGCTAAATGAATCTTACAAGTGCGAGCCCAGTTTTGGATTGTCTGAATGGGAGTTGTAATCGTGAAGGGGAGCAGCGGGGAAACCATTAACATTCTGACGAAGCTGAAGAAGTCTGACGGTAGCACCAAGGGGAAGACGCTTACCGTCGAGCACTTGACGAAGGCGATCAAGAACAGCATCGACAAGCAGGGTATGCCCGAGGAAGAGGCGAGGGCGATGGCCCAGCATGTCATGAATTTCTTCGGGTACAGCGAGAGGATCATCGACAATGTCCTCGAGCCTGAGGACAGAGACGCCTTCTACATGCTCGAGGACGCCGGGATCCTGATGACTGAGCGCGAAGAGACAACGCTCTATGACGGTCGGGAGTGGCGCATACACTACTGGATGTTCAGGAAGGAGCGCATCCACGAACTGATCACGGGGAAGAAGGGAGAGGCCTCTGGTGTGGAGGGCTCCCAGAACGTTTACGACGAGATCCCCGACGACATCTGGAACCGGGAATAGACAGCCCCGAGACCGCCAATGTCCACTACTATCTACTTTCATTACACCTAGCGAAAGCGATTAGGATATGCCCGAACCAATCACCTCTCAGATGTCCTCCAAGATTTTCCCATACGACCCGCGCTCTGGCCAGGACCGGCTGATGAATGCGGTGCGCTCGTCATGTCAGGACCGGGCGCACCTCGTCGTGGAGAGTGGTACGGGGACTGGGAAGACTGTGTGCGCCCTGACTGCGTGTCTGGATTTCTGCAAGTCCAGAGGGAAGAAGCTTCTCTACGTCACAAGGACCAACTCGCAGCAGAAGCAAGTCATGGTCGAGCTCAGACAGATAGCCGAGAACATCGACATCTTCGGGGTCGCGCTACAGGGCAGGAGGAACATGTGCCCCCTCGCGAGAACCGACTCGGAGCTCTCGAGGGGAAACCCTGAGGAGCTCTCGAAGGTGTGCAGCGAGAGGAAGGCGCGAGTCATCAAGGGAGACGAGGGAGCATGCAAGTTCTATGCGGCGACTGTTTCGGAGGACCTTCAGCCTGTCATGAGGCACGCGAGGGACGAGCTGCCGACCGCAGAGGAGTTCTCCGCCTACTGTATCGACAGGGGACTCTGTCCTTACGAGATCAGCAAGATGCATGTCCCCGCTGCCGATGTCGTCGCCGCACCGTACATCATGTTCTTTGACAAGTTCATCAGGCATGCTCTTCTGGACTGGATGGCTTGCTCTCTCCAGGACATCGTGCTGATCGTGGACGAGGCGCACAACCTGCCGGCCTATGCTAGGGAACTCGAATCGGCCCAGCTGAGCGAGGTCGCCCTCAGACTGGCAGAGAAGGAGATTGACGAGTTCGGAGACCCTGAGTTGGCGGAGGGAACGAGCCTCAGGGATTTCGTAATGATGATCGCCGAGGTGCTGGACAAAACCTCTGAGGAATACCTGATTGACGAGGATGGTATCATCCCTCAATCGCACCTCGAGGAAGAGCTGATGTTCAGGACGCACCTGACGAGCAGGGGGTTGACTGGCTTGTTGTCGCAGGCGTCCAACTTCGGAGAGATGGTCCGGGACCAGAGAAAGCTGGCCGCGAGACTCCCAAGGTCCTATGTCCACGGGACCGCGGGCTTCCTCACGTTCTGGCAGACCCTTGAGGAGTCAGAGTACGTCAAGCTCGTCACGAAGTACGAGGATGCGAAGGCTTTCGAGGCGTACTGCCTCGACTCGTCCATCGCATGCAGGCCAATCGCCGAGTGCCACACGACCATCCACATGTCCGGGACACTCAAGCCTCTGGCCGAGTACAGGAACTCGATTGACCTGCCCGGGGACGCGAGGCTCGAGGAGATACCATCGCCCTTCCCCCCGGAGAACAGGCTCGTGCTGTACGTCGACGATGTGACAACTAAGTATGATGACATCGAACGTGACGATTCGATGGTCGAGCGGCTCGCGGAGCACGTCTCCGAACTCTCGTCCAGGGTTCCGAGGAGCACCATCGTGTTCTACCCGTCGTACGCCCTCATGGAGAAGATCTGGCCAAGGACCAGGTTCGCGTCCGCCGGCCGCCCGGTGTACCTTGAGAAGCGCGGCATGGACCAGGACGGGTTCATGAAGGTCGTCAACGACTTCAAGCTGGCCCCGGGGAAGGCCATGATGCACGCCATCGCCGGAGGCAGAGTCAGCGAGGGGATAGACTTCCCGGGCGCGGAGATGGAGCTCGCTGTCATCGCCGGGATCCCGTACCCCAAGCCGACCGCCAAGCAGCGCGCATTCCAACACTTCTGCGAGCTCAAGTTCGGCTCCGGTTGGGACATGGCGGTGAAGGCCCCCACCACGAGGAAGCTCCAGCAGGCCATAGGAAGGCTAATCAGGAGCGAGACGGACAGAGGTGTGGCCGTCATCCTGGACAAGCGAGCGGTGCATTTCCGGGAATCTCTCTCGGCGAAGAAGACTAACGACCCCGTCTCGGACGCGAACGACTTCTTCTCGTCGCCTCCAACGCCCATCGAGCAAGTGACCGCAATGCCCAGGCGAAGGAAAGGGCTCGAGCTCTGACCTTCGAATCCGTTTTCATTAATAGGGTTCTCCGCAATACAGCTCGAGATGAACCCGATCGAGGCGGCCTTGGCTGGTGTTTGGCTGATGTTGCCCGCTCTCGTGCCCAACTCAGCGGCTGTGTTGTTCGGCGGCGGAACACCGATGGACTTCGGGAAGAGCTGGAGGGGCAAGAGGATACTCGGGGACGGCAAGACCTGGAGAGGTTTCTTCGGAGGCGCTCTGTCCGGGGTGGTCATAGGCCTTATCATGATGCTAATCGTGGGACTGCTCGATGCGGGCACGGCGTGGGGGTACGGCGATTGGCCGGCATCTCTCGGGGTCCTGTTTCTGCTCGGGTTTGGCTCGATGATAGGTGACAGCGTCGGATCATTCATCAAGAGAAGGCTGAACATCGACAGAGGTAAGAAAGCGCCTCTGCTCGATCAATACGACTTCGTCGCTGGGGCAATGATACTGCTGCTCATTCTCTCAAACAACTGGTTCCTGGACCACTACTGGAGAGAAAACGGGTTCTTCGGCCTTATCCTAGTGCTCGTCGTAGTGCCGGTTCTTCACAGAGGAGTCAACATCATAGGTTATAAGATGGGCAAGAAGAATGTGCCATGGTAGGGGAGAGGACATGCTCAAGCAGATGCTAAGAGACATGAAAGTCGTTCAGGCGGGGGACTTCGTGCTCGCCTCTGGAAAGCGAAGCAACTACTTCGTCAACATCAAAAGGGCCAGCACCGATCCAAGAGTGCTCAGGGAGATCGGGAAGGCGATGGCCCCGCACGTGGACGCTGCCAAGATCGCGGGGATGGCGCTCGGCGCAGTACCTCTCGCGGTGGCCGTCGCGCTTGAGACTAACATGCCCTTCGTCATGGTCAGGAAAGAGCCGAAAGATCACGGTACCAAGGAACTCATCGAGGGCGAGGTCTTCCCCGGAGACAACTTCGTCGTCGTCGAGGATGTTGCGACGACCGGAGCTTCCACCATGAAGGTCGTGAACGCTCTTCGAGAGAAGGGCGCGAAGGTGAGCAAGGCAGTGGTCGTAGTGGACAGGGAAGAAGGCGCCCGCGAACTTCTGACGGAACACGGGGTCGAACTCGTCTCAATTTTCAGGGCCAAGGATCTCGCATGACCTGTGGCAAAGTCGATCTCGAGTGCACAAAGTGCCGCCTGAGCAGAGAGAGAACGCAGGTTGTGCCTGGATTCGGCAGGTGCGGCACGAGTATTGTGTTCATAGGTGAGGCGCCTGGCAAGGATGAAGACCTTGCGGGAAAGCCTTTCGTCGGCAGAGCAGGCAGGGCGCTGGATTCGGCGTTCGAGAAATGTGGCATTTCAAGAAGTCGCGTCTACATCACCAATGTTGTCAAGTGCCGTCCTCCAGGCAACAGGAAGCCCAGGGAGGACGAGGCGAGGGTGTGTTCTCAGTACTTGTTCTCTGAACTTGAGAGGATCAGGCCATCCGTGATATGCATCCTGGGCCGGACGGCTGCGGCGCTGTTGCTCTCCGAGAAGTCCGTGATGTCCATCCTGGCGAAAGAGGAGTTCGAGATGATTATCGCGGGGAGAAGAGTCCGGGCGTTCGTCACCTATCATCCAGCTGCGTGTCTGTATCAGAAGAAGCATCTGAAGAGATTCGAGGAAGGCATACGTTGCAGTCTCGAAGCTGCTGGACTGATCTGAGCTGCTCCGCTGTCAGAACCTCTTCTTGAAGAGATACTTCAAGTTGCCCGAACCATCCTTCCAGCTGCTCAGCTTCACCTCGCCCACTCTCGTCCTGTAGGATATCGGAACCTCGGCGCACTTGAATTTTCTGAAAGCCTCGATCTTGATCTCCTCGGACATGGCCATCGAGTCGCTCTCGATGTTGAGCTTCTCCAGGATGGCCCTCCTGAATACCCACATGCCGCTCTGAGAATCCTTCACCGAGACTCTGAATAGTACTCTGGCGGTCGTCGACAGCACCCAGTTGCCGAATCGATGCTTCGCGCTCATCGACCCTTTCTCCATCTGCGCGAATCGGTTCGTCGTGATGAAATCCAGGCCTTTCGTCTCGAGCATCTCCACGAGGATGGGGATGTCGGATGCAGGGTATGTTCTGTCCGCATCCAAGGTCGCGACAACGTCTCCCGAGGACTTCTCGAAGCCAGTCTTGTACGCGCGCCCGTAGCCCCGTCGGGGTTCGGCTATGACAACAGCTCCTTTCGAGGAGGCGATATCCCTGGTCTTGTCCTGCGAGTTGGTGTCAACGATAAGAATCTCGTGTGGGACACCCTTCAAAGCGACCTCGACCTCGTCTATGACCAGACCGATGCTCTGCTCCTCGTTCATCGTCGGTATGATGACCGAGACCTTGACCAAAGGATCATCTCCCCGGGAAGAGGAGTCTGAACCCGCGAGCCTTCGTCACTTGGGGTTTCTTGTACGGGGACCGCTCGTAGAACTTGCACATGACGTATCCGAGCACTGCGCAGACCAGCCTCGCCAACGCCCAGAAGGATTTCGATGTCTCGAACAGCCTCTGCGGCTTGTAGTTCCCCCAGAGCGGCCCGTGCTTCATCGTGAGCTGTTTCCTGCCCCAGCCGTTCCAGAAGGCCTGCTTGAGGAACCCGCGGAAGCTGCCCTTGGTGCGGTGGTACACTATCGCGTCTCCGTTGTACCCAATCGTGAAGCCCGCGGATACAGCCCGATAGTTCAGATCGATGTCCTCCGCAGTGACGAACCATGGGTCGAATCCAACGACGTCTTCCAGGACCTTCCGCTTCCATACCATGTTTCCACTTGGATAGGAAATGTCGAACCCGCGGTGATAGAGCTCCACCCGCTCCAGGTCCTCGAACGCGTGGTATCCGATGTTGATCGTCTTGCCAGCGACGATGTCGTGGCGCTGTAGGGAGCTCCTGAGCTCCTTTAGCCAGAACGGGTTCGCGATGCAGTCGCCGCCGATCGCGGCTATGGCGTCGCCCTTGGCTTTCAAAAGCCCAAAGTTCGTGCTCTCGCCCCTAGTCCCCGGGTGGTGATAGTAGTGGATCTCGGGATGCTTCTTGGCGTACTCCAAGATGGCCTCGACGGTCCCGTCCGAGCTCCCCGCGTCGACAGCGACGACCTCGAGCGGGCCCTCTTGCGTGACGAGGCTGTCGAGCAGGTCCCTGATGTGCCTCTTCTCGTTGAGCAGGTTTAGGACGATGCTTATCATCATGTTCTGAACGCCTTCCGGAAACACTAGTCACTTATTATGATTTGCAGGACAGTCTGGCCTAGTCCTTTTCTTGGAGACCATATCCAATGCCCAGATACCTCGCCCCAGCCCTTCTGACGGCAGCCGGGTTGAGGCATCTTCTGCCGTCGATGATTACGCGCTGCCTCATGGATGATATCTCCCTCTTGCCGATCTTCTTGAACTGGGGCCAATCGGCCTGAACGATACATCCGTCCGCTCCTTTCAGGCATTCGGCGGCGGATGAAGCATACTCAATCGTCGGCATCAGCCTGATGAAGTTCGGAATTGCCATGGGGTCAAACGCGACGACTCTTGCGCGCTTCGCCAGCAGGTGAGTGATGAGCGGGAGCGCTCTGGTCTCCCTGACATCATCCACGCCGCCCTTGAATGCCAGCCCCAGCACAGCAATCCGCTTGCTCCCAATGTCCCCAATTGCCTTCTCGAGCAGTCGGATTGCCTCCTGCGGTTGCTCGTCATTCATCGCAAGAAGGGTGGACAGGAGTCTCGAGTTGTAGCCATCGAGGCGGGCTCTGTCCCTCAGCGCCCTGACGTCCTTGGGAAGGCAGCTTCCGCCAAACCCGACCCCTGGCCTGAGGAAAAGCGGTCCGATCCTCGGGTCCATGCCCACAGCCTTCAGAACTGGTTCCGAGTCTATTCCGAAGCGCTCGCACATGTTGGCCACCTCATTCGAGTACGATATCTTGGTGGCAAGGAATGTGTTGGAGGCGTACTTGGTCATCTCAGCGGACCTGATGTCCGTCCTGAGCAAGGGCGATTTCATCTTCTTGTAGAGGGACTCCAGCATGTCCCCAGAACGTTTGTCCAATGAACCGATCACTATCCTCGATGGTTCCATGCTGTCCCTCAATGCGCTCCCCTCTTGCAGGAACTCGGGGTTCATGCACAGGCCGAAGTCCTTTCCTGCCGACTTGCCGGAGCCCTTCTCGATGATTGGCAGGACCAAGGAGTCTGTCGTCGATGGCACCACAGTGCTCTTCATCACGACGACCTTGTAGTCGTTCGATGCTCTCAGGGCCTTCGCGATGCTATTGCAGGCGGACTTGACTGGACGAGTGTCGATCCTCCCTGACGGAAGCGAAGGTGTCTGCACACAAACGAACACGAACTTCGAGGCCGAGACCGCGCCGACGGAATCGGTGGTCGCGGTGAGCTTCCCCTTTCTCACCAGCGCCTTGAGTTCCTTCTCCAAAGGAGGCTCGAAGAAAGGCAAGATGCCGGAGTTGACGGATTTCACTCTGCCCGGGTCGATGTCAGAGAACACAACCTCGTGTCCCTGTTTCCCGAGGGTGACCCCGGTCGCCAGGCCGACGAACCCGGCACCGATTATGCAAATCTTCATCGAGCCTTGAACCCGCTTTGGCAATAATAGACTTACTCTTCCGTTACCCTGGCCCCGGGAAAGCATTATATTGCCACTGGATGTTCTTTTCCGCGATGAAAGTGGTAATCCCCGCCGCGGGGCTCGGGATAAGGTTCCTCCCGGCGACGAAGGCGCAGCCCAAGGAGATGCTCCCCGTGGTCGACAAACCGGCCATTCAGTATGTCGTCGAGGAGGCGGTCGCCTCGGGGATGACGGACATCATAATCATCACGGGCAGGGGCAAAAGGGCAATCGAGGATCATTTCGACAAGTCCTACGAGCTCGAGCACAAGCTGCGGGAATCCGGGAACTCAGAGGCCCTGGCGGAAGTCCAAAGGATTGCCTCCATGGCGGACATATTCTACATTAGACAGAAGGAACAACTGGGCCTTGGACACGCGATTCTGTGTGCCAAGAAGCACATCGGCAGCGAGCCCTTCGCCGTCATGCTTGGGGACGACATCGTCGTGAGCGAGAGGCCGTGCATAGAACAGCTGGTGGAGGTGTTCGACGAGGTCGGCACATCCGTGGTTGGCGTCGAACAGGTCCCGAAATCCAAGATAGACAGGTACGGGGTGATCGGAGGAAGGAAGGTCAGGGACAACCTGTACAAGGTGAACGATCTGGTCGAGAAACCTAATGCAGATGAGGCTCCTTCAGACCTGGCAATCATCGGCAGGTACGTCTTCAAACCCGAGATATTCTCGCACCTGGAGAAGATCGGCCCGGGAAAGGGCGGGGAGCTGCAGCTGACGGACGCCATGAGGCTCATGTGCCGCAAGAGCGGCCTGTACGGTCTGAGATTCAAGGGCCGGAGGTTCGACATCGGGACCAAGGCTGATTGGGTCAGGGCAACTGTCGCGCTGAGTCTGGAGCGAAAGGACCTTGCGGACGAACTCAGGGGTTCTTTTGGACCAGGCGCGAGAATACGCTGAGCCGACACCCAGCAGTCCCATTTGTGCTGCCATAAGGTATTATAGCTGGGGACGGATTCCGCAGACTAAGGTGTGCCCTTGAGACTGATGGCGAAGTACCACAGAATTGAGGACTGTCAGATCGGCGAAGACACCATCGTAAGGGACTACGTGAACCTCTACGGCTGCAAGATCGGCAGGGCATGCAAGATTGCAGCGTATGTCGAGATACAGCGTGGAGTCACGATTGGGGACAGGTGCAAGGTCGAGGCGTTCGCGTTCATCCCGTCAGGCGTGACGATCGAAGACGAGGTGTTCATCGGGCCTCACGCATGCTTCACCAATGACCGCGTTCCGAAGGCCGTCGGTGACTGGGAGGTCACGCAGACACACGTGAAAAAGGGTGCATCCATCGGAGCCAACGCGACAATCATATGCGGGGTTACAATCGGCGAGCACGCCCTTGTCGGCGCGGGCGCAGTGGTCACGAAGGACGTTCCCGCCAATGCGGTAGTCATAGGGACGCCAGCGAGGATCCTCCGCTCGAGAAGAAGCAAGGGCAAGAAGCATGACAAAGGGAGAGGCAGAAAATGAAGGTCCCAATCGCACAGCCGGTAATGACTGAGAAAATGATCGAAGCCGCCGCAAACGCGTACAGAAACGAACGGCTGACATTGGGAGAGAGTGTTTTCAAGTTCGAAGAAGCCTTCGCGAAGATGTGCGGCACGAAGTATGCCATTGCGGTCAGCTCTGGAACCGCGGCGCTTCAGCTCGCACTGCAGGCGAATGGTATCAAAGCTGGTGACAAGGTGATCACATCAGCCATGTCGTTCGTCGCATCATCTAACTCCTTCGTCGCGTTCGGAGGACTTCCTGGATTTGCGGACGTGTCAGAAAGAGACTACAACATTGACCCGGCAAAACTCGTAGGCGCCATCGACGGAAAGACGAAGGCGGTCATGCCAGTACATCTCTACGGCCAGCCAGCAAGGATGGATGAGATTAACGAGATAGCGAAGAAGCGCGGCCTTCTGGTGATTGAGGACGCTTGCCAAGCCCATGGGGCGACCTATGATAGCAAGCGCGCAGGCAACCTCGCGGACGCGGGATGTTTCTCGTTCTATCCGACGAAGAACATGCACGTTGGAGGGGACGGCGGCATGATCACCACAAATGACGACAAAGTCGCTGACCTGTGCCAGAGGATGAGACACTGCGGCCGGAAGAAGGGAAGCAACTATGAGCACGACGTCATCGGATACACATATCGGCTGAACTCCGCGAACGCGGCCATCGGTCTCGAGCAGCTCAAAATGCTGCCCGAGTGGAATGAGAAGCGCAGGGCTGCGGCGAAAATCTACGACTCCAAGCTCAAGGGCGTCGGCGACCTCGTGCTTCCGCCACAGCCGACAAATGACATCCAACCAGTGTTCCATCTGTACACTCTCCGAACGAAGAAGAGGTACGAGCTGAAGGCTCACCTGGAACCGAAGGGAGTCGGCGTGGGACTGAACTACGAGATACCGATCCACCTACAACCAGCATACAGAGAGAAGTTCGGTTACAAGGAGGGAATGCTTCCAGTGTCGGAGAAGCTCTGCAGGGAAGTCATCGCAATCCCGATGTTCGCGGACATCACGACTGATCAGATCGATTATGTTGTCGAATGCGTCAAGGAATTCTTCAAATGAGGCGGTGACATGGCCGAATTCAACGTTGGCGTAATAGGCGCTGGCTACTGGGGCAAAAAGATCGTCGACGAGCTCACCAAGGTCGAGGACGTCCAAGTGATAGGCGTCTCGGACCTCGACGACAAGAACCTTGCGCACTGCAGCGAGCGGCATGGAATCAAGAACGGATACAAGGACTACAAGCAGCTCCTCGCCCAGAAGGACCTGCATGCAGTGACCGTGTCAGTGCCGAACGCGTTGCACTACCAGATTTGCAAGGACGCTCTCATTGCGGGAAGGCATGTCCTTGTGGAGAAGCCTATCACCCTCAACTCGAAGGACGGCAAGGAGCTGGTGGCCCTGGCTCAGAGCAAGAAACTGACCCTATCGGTGGGGCACATATTCAGGTTCAACAACGCGCTGGCTGAGATCAAGAGGCTGATGAAGGACGAGGACTTCTTCGGCAAGCTGTTTCTGATGGAACTCACCTGGGTCAACCTGGAGAAGTCGTTCCCCGACAGGGATGTTCTCTTTGACCTCGCCCCGCACATGTTCGACATCCAGAACTACCTGCTGGGCCAATGGCCGACCCAGATCAGCTGCACAGGCGGGCCGTTCAGAAGGGATGTCGGTGAGGAGACTGCGTACATCGCTGCCAAGTTCGCGGACGGGACCATCTCGATGGCGAACATCAGCTGGCTCGTTCCGAGGAAGACGAGGCAGATATTCCTCGCGGGGGAGAACCGGTCGGCGCTCATAGATGCCGTCGCGCAGAAGATAACCGTCTACGAGAGCGGCTACACGAAAGACATCCTGATCAACCCGAACAACACCATCAGGGACGAACTTGTGCACTTCGTGAAGAGCTTCAGCGACCCGCAGACCGAGACGAGGAACAGTGGCTCCATCGGCGTGAAGACGGTCGAGCTCATCGAGGCCGCGAAGAGGTCCATGAAGGAAGACAAGGCCATATCAGTCTGAACATCCAAGTGGATGCCATTTTATATGTCCTGGGCGGATTCACGCAGAGATGCCGTCCACGCTCATGCTGCTGTCCAATCCTCACAGACCAGACCCTCGGGTGCTCATCGAGGCGAGGGCCTTGCGTGAGGCCGGGTACGAGGTCCGCCTGATCGCGTGGGACCGAGAGGGGAAATGGGCTCCGGAGGCGAGGGAGGGCCCGATCGAGGTGCTGAGACTGGGCCCGAAATGCCCGGCCCGAGACCCCCTGAGGATAATGGCTCGACTGCCGAGGTTCTGGCTCAGGGCACTGAAGGTGGCCAGAAGACTGGAATTTGACTTTGTTCACGCCCACGATCTGGACACCCTGCCCTTGGGTATGGCAATATCGAATCTGAGTGGGAAACCGCTGCTCTACGATGCCCACGAACTCTACTCAAAGATGATCGAGAACGAAGTGGGTCCGCTCGCTCGGCCAATGTGGATCTGGGAGCGGAATTGCGCAGGCAGAGCGAACGAGGTCATCACCGTTAGCGAAGCCCTTGCGTCCGAACTGTCCGGTAGGCGGGCGAGGAAACCGCGCGTCGTGACCACGAGTCAGAGCACGGACGCGCTGACGGGAGCCAACATCAGCGATATCCGAGGCAAGTACGGACTACGAGGATTTGTCGTTTCGTACCTGGGTTCCCTGGAGCCCGGAAGGTTCGTCGAAGAGTACATCTCGTCCTTCGGGCCGCAGGACCACGTCACACTGATCGTCGGTGGGAGCGGGACGCTGGAGGGAGCTGTGTCGAAAGCGGCACTCCACAATCCAGCCTTGAAGTACATTGGCACTGTGGATACGGATGAGGCACTGAGGATCACATGGGCAAGCGATATGGTGCTGGCGATGATGGACCCCTCTAACCCTAACAATGTCGTGGGAACCCCGGGGAAGATGATCAACGCGATGGCTGTGGGACGGCCAGTCCTGACCACGATTGGGCTCAACATCTCCAAGAAAATCGAAGAAGCGGACGCGGGGATCGCTATCCCTTGGGACAAGGGTGCTTTCGTAGAGGCGGTGCTCAAGGCAGCAGCTGATCCGGAGCGCCTGAAGAAGATGGGGAAAAACGGCAAGGAATTCTACGACCAGCAGTTCTCCTGGGAGAAGAGCAAGAGCGAGCTGATCAAGGCCTATCAGGCCTTGCAAGCTCAAAGACCGTAACGAAGTATTATATACCCTGGAGGCCATTTAATTGTCTGTCCGACACATGTCGGACTTCACGGGATGGGACGCAGAGATTTGCCATTGAGCTGCAATTGGTTCACGGCAGGTTTTCGCATCCCATCGGGAGATGGGCCCGATGTACCTAAAGGAGATTGAGCTCGAGAATTTCAAGTCGTTCGCCAGGAAGACAAGGATACCCCTGCTTGAGGGATACAGCGCAGTGACCGGCCCGAACGGAGCGGGAAAATCGAACATTTCTGACGCGATCCTGTTCGTCCTTGGACCGAGGAGCTCGAGGGTCATCAGGGCTGGGAAGCTGACGGACCTGATTTTCAACGGAGGAAAAGACAAGAAAGCGGCGAGCGAGACCAAGGTCAGCCTCGTCTTCGACAACTCAGACAGGCTCATACCCATCGACAAAAACACGGTCAAGCTCACGCGCGTCGTGCGCGTTTCGGATAACGTCGAGGGCTACTACTCCTACTTCTACGTCAACGACAGGAAATCCTCCTTGGGAGAATTTGACAATCTCCTAGCAAACGCGCGCATAAGTGCTGACGGTTACAACTTCGTGCAGCAGGGGGACATCACTCGCATCACAGAGATGACCAACCTCGAGAGAAGGCGCATCCTGGACGACATCTCTGGCATAACGAAATTCGACGAGGAGATCCAGAGCGCAGAGAAGGAAAAGGCCGCAGCCGAGGAGAACATCTCCAGACTGTCAATCATTCTCGACGAGCTCAAGAAGCAGATGAAGCAGCTCGACAACGACAGGGGCGGCGCGCTCAAGTACAAGGATCTCCACGACAAGCTGGTTGCCGCGCAGGCGTGCTTGGCAACGAAGCGCAAGGAATCCGTCGAAAGGGAGATTGCATCCCTTAGCGAACAGGTCACGAGTTACACAGGAGAACGGCTGAAGTCTGAGGCCAAGAAGGAGGAGCTCGGCCAGCTGTTGAAGGAGATCTCCGAGGACCTGGCAAAGGTCGAAGCGGAGATAACGGAGCGAGGCGGCGAAGAGGCCAAGGAGATCAAGGACAAGGTCGACAACCTCAGGATCGAGATCGCAAGGGCCAAGGACGCGGTCCAGAACTCGGAGGACATGGGGGAGTCGCTCAAGGAAGTGAAGCACGCCCAGGGAGAGGACCTCAAGGCGATCGAGAAGGACCTCGGGAGCCTCCAGGAGAGGCTCGAGCCGCTCGAGAAACAACACGAGGAGAAGTCGAAGCTGCTGAAGAGCAAGCGCTCGAAGCTCACTGAGCACCAGGACGTTCTGTCCAAATCCGATTCTGAGCTGAGCAACCTCCAGAAGGAGACCCTGGAGCTGTCAGTCGAAGTGACTTCCAAGGAGGAGAAGCTCCACGCGCTGAACCTCGAGCAGGACAGGCTCAACGACAGAGTTTCCAGACTAAGAATAGACACAGCAAACCTCGAGGAGACAAAAAAGACCTACGAGTTCGAGCTGAAGGACGCTGAGTGGTCAATCAAAGAGCTGAGGAACGAGACCAAGAGCTCGAACGTCGGCGTCAAGAAGCTCCAAGAGGAATACCAATCCAAGAGAAACCGAGAGAAGAAGCTCCTGGAGCAGTACCAGGACCTCGAGAACGCGATCAAGAGCCTCACCAGGGAATACACCCAGCTCAAGACGGAGGCGGAGGCCGTAGACCAGGTCAGGAAAGGCTACAACAACGCTGTGAGCACGATACTCGAAGCTCGAGACAAAGGCACCATCAAGGGTGTCCACGGCACCATCGCCGAGCTCGCAGAGGTCGATGACGAGTACGAGAGCGCGGTGAATGTGGCGGCTGGCCACAGGATGCAGTCCATCGTGGTCGACACGGACGCAGTCGCCTCCGAGTGCATAACATACCTCAAGAAGAACAAGATCGGCAGAGCGACCTTCCTGCCGCTCAACAAGATGGTCGATGGCCGGCCTAGAGGGAAGGCGATTCTTGCCTCGAAATCGTCGGTCGGGTTCGCGATCGACCTGGTCAAGTTCGACGAGAAGTACAGGACCGCGTTCTGGTTCGTGCTCGGCGACACCGTCGTCGTCAAGACCCTAGAGGAGGCGAGGAAGCTCATGGGCGGCGTGCGGCTGGTGACGCTCGAGGGTGAACTCGCCGAGGCGAGCGGGGCCATGGTCGGCGGGACTCTCGACAAGAACATGCTGAAGTTCGGGGCTCCCTCCGAGAGCAAGATCGAGAAGAAGGCCGCCGAGCTGAGGAACGCGACCGAAGAATGCGACAAGGTCCAAGCGGAACTCTCTCAATTGAAGGCCGAACTAGCGACGCTCGAATCCCAGATCAGGGATACCAACGCGAAGGACAGCGGAGAGAGCGTGAAGATCAGCTCACTGGAAGCGAAGAAGAAGGATTTCGATGTCAATCTCAAATCACTGGAAGATCAGATAGCCACCAAAAACAAGGAGCTGGCCGAGGCGCTCGACCTTCTGGAGAAAATCAAAGAGGACCTTGCCAGGTTCGGCGAGGAGATAGGCAAGACCAGGAAGAGGAAGGAGGCCAAGGACAAGAAGCTGCTTGAGGCGACTCCCCATGAGCTGTCCAAGCAGCTGAAAGAACTCGAAACGGAGATCTTCGAGCTCTCCAACCAGGTGGGGACTCTCAGCTCCGACATACAGACCATCACAAAGCAGATGGAGCTGGTGCAGAGCAGGAAGCTGGAGGTCGAGACCGGAATCAAGTCCTCAGAGGACAAGATGAAGGAGCTCAAGGCAAAGGCGAAGGAGAGCGAGGAGAGGCAAGCGCAGCTGGACATCGAGCTAAAGGGTCTTCTGAAGATGGAGAGGTCCATGGGAGACGCTCTCAACACCTTGAGGAACAAGCGGGACTCGCTCTACAAGAAGAAGACCGATACAGAGGCTAACATAGACAAGAACACGACCAAGATCCAGACGAGTTCCGACTTCGTCATGAGCCTCCAGACGAAAGTGGCCGAGTCGGAGAAGAAGCTCCAGGAGGCAGAGGCAGAGCTGACGCGGTACGCCACCGTCAAGCTTCCAGAGGAAGTGCCTTCGCTGGAGGACCTAAAGGTGACTGTGACGGACTGCGAGAGGCAGATATCGACGCTCGGAAATGTCAACCTGAAGGCGATAGACGAGTACGAGGACAGAAGGACGAGATTCGACGGCCTCAAGCAGGAGATCGGGCAACTGGAAAAGCAGAAGACGAACCTCAACAAGCTGGTCGGCGAAATCAACGAGAAGAAGACCCTGGGATTCAACAAGATATTCGTGGCCATCAACGAGAACTTCAAGAAGATGTTCTTCGAGCTCTCGGCCGGTGGCGAAGCGGAGCTGCTCCTCGAGAACGAGGAGAGCCCACTATCCGGCGGACTGATCATGAAGGCTCGGCCGAAGGACATGAAGGCCGTCCGGATGGAGGCGCTGTCAGGAGGCCAGAAGAGCCTGACCGCCCTATCGTTCATATTCGCGATCCAGGCGCACCAGCCGTCCCCGTTCTACCTGCTGGACGAGGTCGACATGTTCCTCGACGGGATCAACGCGGAGAACGTCGCGAGAGCGATCAAGAGGAGCTCAAAGAACGCGCAGTTCATCCAGATCTCACTGAGGAACATCACCCTGAAAGAGGCCGACCACATAGTAGGCGTGACGATGCAGCGCGAGGGGATCTCCGACATTGTGATGAAGCCGAACATCGGCGAGGGTGCGGATACCGCCGAGCCGCAGCAGGAGGACATCGCTTCCGAGGAGGCCAGCTAGATGGCGTTCACGGCGGAATCGGCCGATGTGATGAACCACCTCATGTTCCAGAAGTCGATCATCAGGGACGAGGCGGGCATGGACAGGGAGTCGAGGATCGAGAACTACATGAAGATGGTCAACCAGATGGAGAGCGGCAACCTGGTATCCTCAGACGACCCGTTCGAGAAGAGCATCGCAGTGCTGTTCGAGCTCGTTGTCAACCAGCGCATGAACCCCTGGGACATCGACCTCATCGAGTTCTCGAAGATGTATCTCAGCAGGGTCAAGAAGGCCACGGAGCTGAACCTCATCATTTCCGGAAAGATCGTCTACATGGCCTGGGAGATACTCAAGATGCAGAGCGAGCAGGTGCTGCAACGAGTGGACAGGCCTGAGCATGTGGAGCTCATGTTCGATGGCTGGGACGCCGAGAACTTCGACCTTTTCGTGGACCCGTTCGAGCTCGGCTCTGGAGAGGTTTTATTGCACACAGAGCAAATGCCCATTGACGAGAAGGTCAGGCGGAAATCCGACCGGCCGGTCACATTGATAGATCTCCTGGATGCATTCGAGGAGGCGAAGAAGGAGAGCGACATCCGGCAGGAGCTCGCCAAGTTCATGCAGAAGTACAAGCGCCCTGAGTTCGACGACAAGTCGCACAAGGAGAACCTCGAGGAGGACATCGCCGTCGTATGGGAGAGGATCCAGAAGTGCGGGAACGGGGCGGTCCCCATGATGGATTTGTACTTCTCAGGCAAGGAGGACCGCGTGAGGGTGTTCATATCGATTCTCTTCCTCGCCAGGCTGGGGAAGATCCATGTTTGGCAGGAGAAGCTGCCCTATGGCGAGATATTCCTCGAGGTGAAGGTCCCGTGGGACATCGTTCAGCTGGAGGACGCCGTCATCCCAACTGTGAAGATGGAAGAGGCTCCGGTGGCGAAATGAAGAGTGAAAGAGTCGTCGAGGCCGAATTGTTCTCGGCCAGCAAGCCGCTGACGGTCACCGAGCTCCAGACGGCCTCCGGGCTCGACGCGAGGACGATAAGGTCGGCCCTCAGCAAACTGATGGAGGAATACAACGGTTCCGAGCGGGCGCTCGAGATATCCAAGATGGGGCCGAGGTATGCCATGCAGGTCAAGAAGGAGTACTCTGAACCCGCGGCCAGGCTCGCCGATCTCAAGGTTCCAAAGGACGTATTGAAGTCGATGTCCTTGATCGCATACTATCAACCTGTCCTTCAGAGCAAGATGTACGATCTTGTCGGAAACAAGATCTACGAGCATGTGAAGACGCTCTCGGACCTCGGGATGGTCAAGGCGAAGCCCAAGAAGAAGAGCGTAGAGCTCACGACCACGAAGAAGTTCATCGAGACTTTCGGGATCGACGCAAGGTCGAGGCACGAAGTCAAGAAATGGCTCGAGGACGAGCTGTCGAAGATGTCCGGGAAGAAGGCCTGACTTGGCCACGCCAGACGCCGAGCACAAAAGACATCATACACAAAGCTTTAAATTACGCGTGGATGTTGACGAGTTTGTGATTTGAATGGTGATGCCTCTAAGTTTGTTAGAGAAATCCATGAACAGGAAGGTTTCTTTGCTGTTGAAGGACAGCAGGCTTCTTGTGGGTACTCTCTCCGGCTTCGACGACTACCTGAACATGGTTCTCGAGGACACCGAGGAGACGAACGGTGACAATGTCAAGAGACTCGGCACCGTGATCCTCCGTGGCAACAACGTCGTCAGCATCTCTCCGCTCTGAGAGAATTCCAGCAGTTCTGAATATGCCTTCAGCCTAGGCCCTGCACGCGATCTGGCTCCGAGACTTTTTATAAGGTGAAACCACATGCTGGAGCCCGTGAAGGCCGTACTCCTTGTTGGCGGATTGGGGACTCGCCTGAGGCCATTGACCTATCGAATTCCCAAACCGCTTGTGCCCGTCGTCGGCAGACCACTCATCATGCGAGCGATAGACTCCATCCCGAAGGAGGTCGACGAGGTCATCATTCCAATGAGCTACAAGAAGAGCGCGATGGAAGAGTACCTCGTCAACAACAGACCCAAACGGAGGGTCACCCTAGTCGACGAGCCAGAACCCCTAGGAACCGGAGGGGCGGTGAAGAACGTCGAGAAGCATCTGGATGGCGACTTCTTGGTCATCAACGGGGACAGTGTGTCATCGCTCGATGTATCCGGATTCATCAGATTCCACCGACAAAAGAAGGCTTTCGCAAGCATATCGCTCTGGCCGGTCGAAGACGTGTCTCCGTTCGGCGTCGTGGACCTCGACAAGGACTCCCGGATCCGCAGATTCCAGGAGAAGCCCAAGAAAGAGGAGGCGTTCTCGAACTTGATCAACGCGGGCGCCTATGTGTTGAACCATGAGGTCCTCGACTACATCGGCAAAGGATTCGTCTCAATGGAGAGAGAGGTGTTCCCGAAGATCCTGGACAAGGGAATGTACGGGTTCAGGTTCGATGGATACTGGGTAGACTGCGGGAAGAGGGAGAACCTCCTCGAAGCGCACTGGGCAGTGATGGGAAAGGAAGCCCATGTCATCGACAACATGTCCGTACACGACGGGGCGGTGCTCAAACGCCCATATATCGTGGGGCAGGAGGCGGTCGTAGCCGGGTCGACCATCGGTCCTAAAGCATACATTTCCGAGCGGGTCGTCGTTGGCCTACGGTCCCATGTCGAAGGCTCGGTCGTGTTCGAAGATGCGAGGATTGGAACGAACTGCAGAATCATCGATTCGATCATCGATGCTGGCGTGACCGTTCCAGACGGAGTGGAAGTAGTATCGAAGATACTCAGCAACGCACGACCAGAAGGGTGCTAGGTGATTCGGTGGCGAAGAAGATACCCAAGAACTCTCAGACCAAGGTCGAGCCGCGCCGCCCTGGTCCCTCGACGATGAGCCTATTCATCCTCCTCCTAATTCCTTGGATAATGATGGGAGTTGTGGCATACTCATTGACAGGAACCAATCTGCCAGACTCCGTCATAGTCGTCATATCGCTTGGAGTGGCTCTGGTATCGACCTTCATCGTTGGCAGATACGTGCGTAAGAAGCGTCCAATCAGACGATGAAGCTCAATATTTGACCGCGTAGTCGACGTTCTCAGCCATCCTGATTGCCCCATATTCAGAAAACGGGTCCACACGTACGACAACCAAGCCGACCGCGTTTCTGAAAGTACTTCTGGTGGTAATCCTCCGCTGGGAAGAACTCCTTCGCGGGCAGTATCTGAGTGACTATCTTCTTGTTCCTGTCGGAGCCGCTCCTATCGAGCCTCTCCTTCGAAGCACACGCGGATGCCTTCTGCTCAGGTGTCAGGTAGAACAAAGCAGATCGGTACTGCTCTCCGACATCAGGACCCTGCCGATTCAATGTGGTTGGGTCGTGGATTCTCCAGAAGGCGTCAAGGAGCTGGTCATACGAGGTCTTGGATCTGTCGAACTCCACCTCCACCGCCTCCGCATGGCCCGTCTTCCCCGAACAAACGTCTTCGTATGTCGGATTGGGATAATCTCCACCTGTGTATCCGACCCTCGTTGAGACAACTCCGGGTATCCTGCCGAATGCATCCTCGACGTGCCAGAAGCAACCCGCTGCCAATATCGCCTTCTCTATCATTCTTTTCTCCTCTACTGATTGCCCAATCTCGGTGTTTCACATGGTCTACGCCTGCCATTTCATATTAAGAAATCACCGAACCATGCCGCCTTTCTTGGCGGCAGAAAGGATTATTGTCAGGGCCAGTGATGACCTCCGCGATGAACAAAAGGGCTATCACCCGTCGGCCAGGCAAGAGCTACAGGCAATGCATCTCTTGTCATCCGCTCCGCGACACGATTGACATAAAGCTCGTCCACGAACAGCACTCGAAATACCGGCAGACTCTGAGAGAACTGGGGCTCGAAGTGGTTGAAGCACCTCCAGATGACGAGAATCCAGATGCGTGCTTCGTGGAGGATAACGCCGTGGTTCATGGGAACCATGCGCTCATTTGCAGGATGGGAGCCATGAGTAGGCGAGGAGAGGTGGATGTAATCGAAGGAGTCCTGAAGGAGTACCTGAAGACGAGGCGAGCGTCAGATCCTGCGACTGTAGAGGGTGGAGATGTCATTCACCTGCCTGACCGGCTCATCTCTGGCGTCAGTGAGCGAACGAACCTGGACGGGATCAAGCAGATGCGCGACTGTCTTGGAGTGACGGTGGACTCGATCGTGGACCCCAACATGATGCACTTGAAGAGCTACGTAACATACCTTGGGAATGACACGGCCATCGCGACCAAACGCTTTGCGGGTCATCAGGCCCTCAAAGGATTGTCAATCATTGTTGTTCCTGATGCGGAAGCATACGCGGCGGACACTCTCACAGTGAATGGAACGGTCATCCTACCATATGGAAACCCAAAGACCGAGCGGTTGCTCCGGGACGCCGGATTTGACACCGTGGCAATCGACATGAGCGAATTTGAGAAGTGTGGCGGTGCCATCACCTGCCTGTCAATCATCTTGTGAGCAGGAATTCCTGTCCAAAACCTCGGAAAGGTTCATTTAGCGGCACATTCTGTATTCTTGCCAGGGTCGGCTACGATCCTGGGGGAGTCTACATTGAGGGCAATCAGAACGCTTATCGTTGCCGTTATAGTCGGAACGCTAGCTTTGACATCATTTTCATATGTTGGAATCGGGGCGGCCGGTGACCGAGAGGATTTGTCAGCGATCTTTCCATCGGCATTCCTGGCCGCGACAGATCCCGAGACTTTTACGAAGGCTACCATAGGCGAGCCGGACTATCTCGACCCTGCGGTCGACTACGAGACATCCGGCGGTGAGATACTGCAGAATGTCTACGAAACCCTGGTCTGGTACGACCGGTCTTCAATGAACCTCGTCCCATTGGTTGCCGTCGAGATACCCACTGTTGAGAATGGCCTCATATCGGCCGATGGCATGACTTACACATTCCACGTAAAACCAGGAGTCACATTCCATGACGGGACCGCGTTGACCGCGGACGACGTCGTGTACTCCATCCAGAGAGTCCTGAGGATCCACGACCCGAGCGGGCCGTCCTGGATGCTTGAGCAGGTCCTCACGGACTATGTCAGCTACAGCTTGGGAGGCGAACTGCAGACGTGGGTGACTTCTGCGCAATGGTTGCTCGATGCTGTTGGCACGTCTGATCCTTACCACATGATCACTGAGGAAGACGTTCAGAAGGTCGCAGAGGCAGCGGTAGTCAAGGTCGATGAAATGTCCATGGTGTTCAAATTGACACATCCTTACTCTGGGTTCCTCGAAATCCTTGCGAGTACAGTTTCGAGCATTGTCAGCATGGATTTTGTAGAGGCTCATGGTGGGATAGTGAACGGCGAGCATAGCAATTGGATGGACACAAACACCTGCGGGACGGGTCCGTTCATGCTTATGAGCTGGGTGCTCGGAGACCGTATTGAGCTGACGCGCTTCGAAAGCTATCATGGAGCACGACCAACTCTGAGGAACATCAACATTCTGAAAGTGAACGACGTCAACGTAAGATATGACATGCTGATGACCGGGACTGCGGATACTGTCTACTTGCCTCAGAGCTGGGAATCGATGATAGCTGGAAACCCGGACATTAGGATTGTCAAGGGACTTCCAACCTTCGACATGACGTTCATGGCATTCGACCTCAATTTCGACTCAGCCACCGCTAACATGATGTACGGTGGAACAATTCCGGATAACTTCTTCGTCGACGTGCACGTTCGCAGGGCGTTCTCATCACTTGTCAACTGCAGCCAATATATTCAGAACGTCTATCTGTGGAACGCGATCCAACCTAATGGCGTGATCCCGCGTGGCATGTTTGGATACGACATTGACATCCCGAAGTACGAGTACGATTTGAAAGTCGTTGAGACCGAGCTGAGAGCGGCACTTAACCCGCAGACCGGCAACTCGTGGTGGGACGACGGATTCACAATACCTCTCTTCTACAATGCTGGCAACTTGGCGAGGCAGACCGTATGCGAGATGATTGCAGCGGCTCTCGGATCCCTGGGAACAGGACAACTCAAGGCGACTGTCAATGCACTGGATTGGCCGTCATACCTCCACCAAATCTACAACCCCTATGGATACATGCCGTTGTACTCCATAGGATGGGGTCCGGACTACGCTGATCCAGATGACTACGCAGTCCCAATGCTTGACAGCGTGTATGGCATCTATACCCTTTACACTGACTACCAAAACCCAGATGTCGAAGCTCTGTTAAGACAGGCGGCGTCCGAACTGGACCCGACCGTTCGAGCAGAACTGTACAGTCAAATGGCAGCGCTTGTCTACGAGGACGTTCCATACATCTGGCTTGCACAGCTCTGCAGCTTCCATGCGGAGAGGACCTGGGTCAACGGATACTATTTCAACCCAATGTACGGAGGGTTGTACTACGCGGCGTTGTCGAAATCTCCGCCCATCGTCGGAACACACGTCACGAAGACAACTGGGAATCCGTCGACGCGATCTGCAAGCTGGACCTACACGCCTGTGTCGGACGGGACATGGACGGCGAGTATTGAGAGCAGCGGCCTGAAGTACCTCGTGCTGGACGTCTACGATGTCTCATCGGGGGTTCAAGTGCTGCACCAGAAGGTGCATCTCTCGGTGACTTCAGTAACTTTCTCAATGCCCGTGCCGATGGCCAGTGGCCACACGTACAAGATAGTCGCGACTCCTGTAGGCGGATCTATAGGCTCGTCCGTGACAATACTTGACCTCTACGTCTAACGAACATCGAATCCTACGTAGTTCCAGTCGGGAGACCTCGTGCGAGCGCATCAACCTAGAATCCCAGCGTATGCAGGGCCAGGAACAGAGCGCCTCCGATAGAGGCAGCGGCTGGTATCGTCAGCACCCAGGCGATGACAATCCGCCTTCCAACCCCCCATCTGACGGCTGACAGCCTCCTGGTGGCTCCGACCCCCATGATCGCCCCCGAGATGGTGTGCGTAGTGCTCACGGGAATCCCCACTCTAGCAGTCCCGAAGAGCATGAGCGCGGCACCCGTCTCGGCGCAGAAGCCCTGGTACGGATCAAGGTGCGTCAGTCTAGTGGCCATCGTCTTGACAATCCGCCAGCCTCCGAAAAACGTGCCGAGCGATATCGCGATTCCGCACGCGATCATCACCCAATAGTGCGTCTCGAACCCAGTGCCCGCCTCGATGGCTAACACCATGGCGATTATCCCGATGCCCTTCTGAGCGTCGTTGGATCCGTGCGCGTATGAGTAGAACGCTGAGGAACCGAGCTGGAGCTTCCTGAACCAGTTGTTCACCACGGTTCTGTTTCGCTTCCTGCCGATCCTCATCACAACGACTGAAAGGATGAATGCCGCGATCAGACCAGCGAGCGGAGATATGACGATGAATATGATGGTCCTCATGGTGCCTGTCCAGACAATGGCCCCCGTGCCTGTCACTGCGACACCCACGCCGATGAGCCCACCGATCAACGCGTGGCTGCTCGATGTGGGAATCGCGAACCACCATGTGATCAGGTCCCAGATGATAGCGCCCATCACGGCACAGAAGAGAAGCAGCGGTCCGGTATCGAATATGACATCCTCGTTGATTATCCCCTTGCCGATGGTCTTCGCGACCTCGAGGCTGAGGAATATCCCCAGGAAATTGAAGATGGCGGCCCAAATCACCGCTTTTGCAGGAGAAAGGACCTTCGTGGCGACCACTGTCGCGATAGAGTTGGCAGAATCGTGGAACCCGTTCACGAACTCGAATATTAAGGTTGCCAGGATTGTTATCGCGGCTAGGCCGAGCATGTCCATCTGACTGCACCTACGAGTTCTTCATGAAGACGTCCTTGATCACGTCGGCCGCATCCTCACACTTGTCCGTCGCCTCTTCAAGGTACTCGTAGATCTCCTTGAGCTTGATGATGTCAATCGCATCGTGCCTCTTGAACAGCCCCGCGACCGCAACGTGTGTTATGTCGTCCCCCGTGTTCTCGAGCCTGTTGATCTCGATGCAGTGCATCACAATCTCATTGTGCGACTTGAAATTCCTCAGATCTTTTACCGCATGGTTGACCTCAGCCGTGGACTTCACGATGACTTCGGTGAGTTTGACCATATCCGGTGGGATGCTCTTGATCTCGTAGGACCACATCCTGTGGGAGGCCGCCTCGATGTAGTCGAGGATGTCATCCAAGCGAGAGGTCAGTCTCGTGATGTCCTCGTGGTCTAATGGAAGTACGAAGGTCTTGTTCAGGGCCTCCGCAATCTCGTGCACCATGTCATCGCCCCTGCGCTCGATCTCCTTGATTTTGTCGCGCCTCTCGGCCACGTGATCGAAATGTGTCACCATCTCCATGAGCGCATTCGCGCCTTCCATGACGATGTCAGCCTGCTGTTCGAACATATCGAAGAAGTGCTTCTCCTGAGGAATTATCCATTCCTTTAAGCCCATAGGCTCAGTCCCCCCTGTCTCTCATCAGACCGTCATATGGCAGTGTCGTTTTAACATTTGCGCACATGAGCAAAAACATTCAATCCGAAAGCCGGAGTTCTGGCAGGTCGCCGAGCATGCCTTGCGTCATTCCACCAGAAGCTTTTATTTGCGACTCGAACATGACCGGTCAATGGTCTCCAAAGGAAGCACAGGTGCGGTTCCGAGGCTTTTCGGCACCAACGGAGTACGCGGAGTTGTCAACTCGCCCCAGATGGATGTCGGATTCGCCCAGAGACTGGGTCAGGCGATAGGGACTTTCATGAAGGGACCTGTCATGATCGGGACCGATGCCAGGACATCCAACGAGATGCTGAAGGCGGCGTGCGCCTCGGGGATCATGGCCTCAGGATGCCATGTCATAGACTGCGGCGTCGTCCCCACCCCAACACTGCAGTATGCGGTCAAGAACGCCAAGGTAGGAGGAGGAGTAGTTGTCACAGCATCTCACAACCCGCCTGAATTCAACGGCATAAAGTGCATAGACCCTGATGGAACCGAGATGAGCAGGACGAACGAAGAGGCAATCGAGGGCATCTATCACAGGGAAGTCTTCGCCAAAGCAGACTGGAACGGCATCGGAAAGTACACGGTGAATACCACTTCCGTCGAAAGGTACCTGGGAGGAATCCTCTCCAAGGTGAACGTTGGGGCGATCCGGAAGGCGAATCTGCGAGTCGCAGCTGACTGCAGCAACGGTGCCGCAAGCGGCGTGACCCCGAAACTGCTCGAGAGGCTCGGTGTGCGATACGTGACCCTGAACGCCGACCCGAACGGCGCGTTCCCGGGACATAACAGCGAACCGACTCCGGAGAACACCAAGGACCTCGTGGAGCTGGTCAGGACCGGGGGTTTCGACCTGGGGTTCGTCCATGACGGCGATGCGGACAGGACCATATTCGTCGATGGCAACGGCCAATACCTCTACGGAGACAGGAGCCTTGCGATAATCGCCAACTATCTGTGCAGACTCAGGAAAGGTCGAATAGTCGTCACCCCCGTCAGCTCGTCCATGTGCGTCGAGGATGCCGTCAGGATGGCTGGAGGGTCGGTAATCTACACCCGGGTGGGGTCACCCACGGTCGCCAGGGTCATGATGGAGCGCGGCGGGATATTCGGGGGAGAGGAGAACGGCGGCCTCATATTCGCCGACCACCAGTACTGCAGGGACGGGCCAATGGCGGCGGCCAAGATGCTCGAGATAGTCTCCTTGCTTGGAGATCTGGCGTCTGTGAACGACAAAATCCCAGCCTACAGCCAGTACAAGACGAAAACCCCTTGCCCAGACGAGATGAAACCGCGAGTCATGACCGACCTGCTGAAATCGGCCGCAGGGGGCAAGATCGACACGACGGATGGACTCAAGGTGTATGTGAAGGATGGCTGGGTTCTTGTGCGTCCGTCGGGAACTGAGTCGATCATCAGGATATTCACCGAATCGAAGACCCCGGAACGAGCTAAAGACCTGGCAGAGTCAACGAAGAAGCGCGTGGAAGCTATCCTCAAGACGAAACGATAACACTTACTTCTTGCCGTGCATCGACTTCCACTTCACGGCCATAACCTCGCGCATCATCCTGGCGCCCAGGACGGAAGTGTTGCCGTTGTCGTACGGAGGACATATCTCGACGACATCGAACCCCACAAGCCGGTCTGCAATTCTGTTGATCACATGCCTGACATCCCACGGTGTCAGACCGAACGGCTCCGGAGTGCCAGTTCCGGGCGCGTACGCGGGATCGATTCCGTCGATGTCCAGGGACAGGTAGATGGGTTTCCGTTTCAGCTTCTTCAGCATCTCTTCCAGAACAGGCTCGATTCCCTCCCTGTGAATCCTGAAGGAGTCCGCGAACAGGGCCTGGCTGACATCCTCGTCTCCGGATATGGACCTGACTCCAAGGGCGAAGGCGTTGCCCTTTCCCACATGGTCAAGAATTCGCCTGTGCGCGCACGCGTGACTGTTCTTCAGACCCTGGTATTCGTTCCTGAAGTCCAAGTGCGCATCGATCGTAATGACGGAGATCTCCCCGAAGGCCTTCACCACCGGCGGACTGATAGAGTGCTCCCCGCCTATGAACAACGGGAACTTCTTCGCCGAGACGATCCGCTTCGCCTCCTCCTCGACGGAGGCGACCATTTTGTCAACGTCGCCCTCCTCGTAGAGGTCCCCAGCGTCGTGAACCGGTATGTTCTCGAAGGTGATTCCGTGTTCGAAGTTCTCGCGCTCGAAGGTCTGCGAGGTCTCCCTGACGACCGTGGGTGCGAACCGGGTGCCGCTCCTGTAAGTCGTGGTCTTGTCGAAAGGGACTCCGACTATGACGAATTGTGAATCCTCGAACGAAAAGATCGCATCCGCGAACCTCAGCATCCCGCGGATAGGCATTCTCACACCCGAGTGATCTTCTTCCGATCCATCGTGACGAGGTACATGATATCGGAGCCTGGCGTGAGCCCGTCCTTGACATCGTCGGTCATCGGCAGATGGAACATCTCGTAGGTCTCGAGGTCCATCAGCTGGACTTCGGCGCCCATGATGGAGACTACCTGCGCCTGGCGCTTGTCTATGATTGGGACCAGGACCTTGTGTTTCACAGGATAGACAACGCTCCTCTTGCTGCCGTCAAATATGCCAACAGCCTCTATCCTCGCCTTGGCCTCTCCGTGCTTCCCAGGCTTGGAGGTCGAGATGCTCAGGATCTTGCACGGTTCGTCATCTATGACTATATACCTGTTCTCCTTGAGCTCCCTCACTTCAGCCTGTTCCGTGGCCATTAAAAACCCTTCCCTTTGCCCACGGATAAGTGAGGTCATCTAAAATACTTTACCGTAGCCCGCCTCGCCTTGACTTCTTGCCAGTGGGTTTCCGCGGAGGGCTCGGATGCTGCTTCCTGATCTCCAAAATGCGCTTCTCGAGCTGTGCCTTGAGCAGTCCGGAGATGTCATTCCTAGAGTAAGCGTCGGCCCTAGCCGCAAGGCATAGCTTTGCTGCCAGAGCACGCGAGATGGCTCCCCTCTGCCAACCAGGGGAGTTCCGGACCATCGGATGAGTGAACAGGATGCCGTGCTTCGGTGGTCTGCTCCCTTCCTTCAGGTGTCTGAACATGGCCTTCTCCGCTCCGAGCAGTTGGATTGTGCCAGCGGGCATGGACGCCAATCTGTGAAGGCTCCCAGCATGCATGATCAACCTGGCCCCGATGACTGGCCCCACAATGGCACATATGTTGGGCGCGACCTCCTTCATCCGCAGGTCGATGTAATTCTCGATATCATCGCGAGTTGACTGAGATTCGTGCAGTACCTTCGCCAGGAGCCTTATGGACTCGAGGTCCCTCTGTTCGATCTCCGATCCGATAGAATCCATCTTGATGTCGAGGGCAGTGAGGACAGCGTCTCTCGAACCGCTCTCAGATATCAGTCGAGCATATGTGGGTCCGGTGACTACGTTCTCAAGTTCCGGGAAGTGGAGGCCGTACCATTCCCTGAGGCGCTCGGAGAGCATGTTGTTGGCGAACACCAGATCGGAATACGCTCTGACTGCCTGGCCCAGGTGCACGTCAGGGCCGACGCTGCTCTTCACGACCATCTTCGCGAGAGCTATCGTCGCCTCGTGGTACAGTTCCAGAGTGAAACCGTAATCTTCGGGTTTGATGAATGACGAATCGAACTTGACCCTCTTGCCGAAATCCGCCAGCCGCCTGTCCGTGACCTGCTTCGCCGTACCAGCCAGGCTTTGCTCCTCCGCGAGAACCTCTCCCTTTCGTATCATCTCAAGCCTGTCCGCAATCTGCGCGGGATCCTTCGGGAACAGCGCTGCCTTCTTGACCTTGCCCTCCTCACAGAGGAAGGTTCCGAACCACTTGGTGGTTAGAATCATCTCGGAGTGTATCCAGAACCCGACTAAAAAGCCTGCTGTGCCGTCTCAACCCAGGTCAAGCATAGATTGATAAGAGGGAATCGTGGACATCACCGAACTGCTCCATGTCGACTGTCCTCACCTGGCGGGGATCTCACCCATGGCTTCAGAATGTACCCGGTTTGAGAATCCCGTTCTCCGTGATGAACCCCTGAACGTATCGGAATGGTGTGACGTCGAACGATGGATTCAATGCGCGCGATCCCTTGGGCGCGATTCTGCAATGTCCAACGCTCAGAACCTCATCCTCATCGCGTTCCTCAATCACTATCTCCCTGCCGTTCCTGATCTTTCGGTCAAACGTGCTGACCGGCGCGGCGACATAGAAAGGCACTCCATTCTCCTTCGCCAGAACGGCCTTGCTATAGGTCCCGATCTTATTGGCGAAATCACCGTTAACGGCGATCCTGTCTGCACCGACGATTACAATGTCGACTGAGTCCTTCATGTAGTGTCCAGCTGCGTTGTCTGGGATTATCCTGTGAGGTATGCCTTCGTTGACGAGCTCCCACGCGGTGAGCTTCGCGCCCTGCAGACGCGGTCTTGTCTCATCCACATAGACGAAGATGTCCTTTCCCGCCCTATAGGCCACTCTAATTGGTGCAAGCGCAGTCCCGAAATCCACCGTCGCGAGCGCACCCGCGTTGCAATGAGTGAGTATCTTGTGGCCGTTCTTGATGAGCCTAGCCCCGTTCTGCCCAATCTTCTTGCACATCTCGACGATGCCGTCAGCGTATTCGTCCGCGGCCTCGGCAAGGTCCCCGGACCTTCTGTCAAGCATCCAATCGACAGCGTAGAAGAGATCATGGGCAGTCGGCCTTGTGGCTCTCATTATCTTCGCTGCTCCATCTAGATCCTTCCGATTGAGCCACGCGAGCGCCATCCCGTAGGCGGCCGCGGCACCGATAGACGGAGCACCTCGGACAGTCATGTTCGAGATCGCGTCGGCCATTTCCTTATGCGTTCGGATCGTCACGATCTTGAACTTGGCTGGAAGGAGCCGCTGGTCTATCGCCTTCACCGCCCTTCCCTCCAACCAGAGCGCGCGTATGTCCTTCTTTCCCTTGGCCGTCTTGATTATCATTTGGTCTCGTTACTGGATTGATTCCGCGAAGATAAAAGAATCGGGCTCGTCTTTGCAAAAGAATATTAAACTAAGGGGGCATTCATCGCCCCGCGACCACGGGCCTATGGTCTAGCGGTTATGACGGCGCTCTCACACAGCGCAGTTCACCGGTTCAAATCCGGTTAGGCCCACTCTCCTCAAGACAGAAGTAAGATAGTGTAGTAGGTTCTATCGTACAGTGGATAACCCCGATCTACGTGGATGGGATTGAGTTCGCGGGTCTCCATCGGCAAATCCGGTGGGCACCCTATGATGCCTTGGAGGAAATGCCTAGGGATGTGGAACACTGAAGGATTCGAAGCCCGATGCACCGAGCAAGATGGACCCTAGTACAAGACAGACATTGGAGCAAGTGAGTCACGAGAATGTCGCCAGGAAGATGCGGCTTGACTACTCATATGCCAAAGGCGACCGTAACTTGAGGGTCATGGACGCGGTACAGGGGCTGTTTTCTCACCTGCAGACTCATCAAGTTGACACGCGGTCGCTCATTAGCGAAGCAGCCAATTTGATCAACAGACATTTCTCAATCAGAGAGGTGGCCATTGGTCTCCGGAGCGCAACGGACGGCAAGTATCGGTACGAAATGTTGGTCGGATATCGGAAGGAATCGGAAGAAGCTCACAAAAGGCTCGCGTACTCATTCACTGAAATGTACGACGAGGTTAAGTACAAAGGGACGGTCCTGAGCAAGTACACAAGATTGTTCCTGGCCGAGGACGAGCCATATGCCCCTGGCGAGGAGACCACATACAGTCGCCCAATCATGCTCAAGCTGCGGCGCAAGGGCCTCGAGGATTCCATCGAGGGCGACTACATCGACACCAACATCTACGGCACCAACGAAGAACTGCTTGGATGGATTGAGATCTCCGGAACGACGGCCTGGAAGTTGCCGGACATCGTGACCATCAAGTGGATAGAGGTCATCGCCTGTATCATCGGAACCGCACTGAGCCCGCGGTTCTCAGCAGGGAACGTTCCCACAGAACCCTTGAAGAGCAAAGAATCGGCTCATGATTGACCAACTGGAACGGCTGCGCACAACTGATGCTGTTATTGTAACGACCGAGTCAGTGCCCGCGAGTCGCTTTCACGAGCCACTCCTCAATCCTGGTGAGACGCGCGTTCGCTCTCTTCATGTTCTCTCGCAGGTCGGCGACCGCGAGCAACAGTTCGCCTGAAACGTCGTCCTTCGGAGGCGGTATGTCCTGGATGGACTGCTCGATCTTGTCGAGCCGCGAATCGATCCCGTGAATCGTCTTATCCATGGTGTCATCCTTCTCCATCTGCCTCTTGTAGTCTGCGATTGCGTTTTCTATCCTGGAGTCCACGGATGACAACATGACTGAGAGTCCCTTTGACAACCTCTCGTCAGCGGTGCTCGTGTATTCCGACAACGACTTCTTCAACAGCTTCTCGAGATCCTCGAGCTTCTTGTCCTGCTCCTCGGCTCTCCGTATGAGGTCTGACAGATCTCCCATGTCCTTGAGCATCTTTTCGAGCAAGACCTTCTCTTTGAGGTCTATGTTGACCTCGACCGGCGCACTTGGATAGTTCTTGAGAGCGTCAACAAGACCCAACATATCAACTTCCGGGCCGGAGTTGGCGATCGCGTTCTTGATCGGCTGCAGGCGCTTGAGCTCCATCTCAGCCATTTTGATCGTGCTCTTGTTCCCAGCCTCGACCTTCGCGAGACTGTCCAGTACCCTCTCGAGGTGGTTCACAGCTTTGGCAATGTCCGAATCTTCGAGGGCTCGCATATCGCGAAGTGCGTCCTTCTTGCCCTTTGCGATGGCATCAGCGACCGTCGAGCCTTCGTGCAAGTAAACGCCGACCATGTGCGCGACGCCCGACATCACCTTGCTCTCGACGTAAGTGAAAGGCTTCTCCACGATTGTGACCGTCTGCTTGTCAGCTCGCTCGAATAGCATGCAGAAGCATTCATTCGGCAGAACGACGACCTCGATCTCGCAGGGTTGGTTCCTGGCGAGCACCGGAAGGTGCCCCGGCCGCTCCCTCTTGATCGTATTGAGATAAGCGCCGACGTAGGAGGCGGAGTAGTTTTCCAGGCCCTTCCTTGAGGGTGCCTGAGTCGCTTTGGATGGGGGGCTCTCCATGCAGAACGGTTACTACTATCGGATATCGCATATTCAGTCTTTCGCTGTTCTTCCCGCTGAAGATTCTCAGATGTGTTAACGACCAGATGAGTACTGACCTGCACAGCTGGTGCCTATTCTCAAATACGAAATCGGCTCGGAAACCATTATGTATAATCGTCTGTAATCAGATGGCAATCCAACAGCCTGCGCAGGGTACTCCCCCGAAGTCAACAAGTGATTCCATTGAGCATTATCAAATCCAAGCGCTACATCAAGAAAGTGGCCCTCGTAGGGGACGGTTCTGTCGGGAAGACCTCTCTGATCAGGAGGTTTGTCGTCGACGTCTTCGACGACAAGTATATCGCGACAATAGGGGCGAAAGTCAGCAAGAGAGATATCGAGTACAGCCTCCCTGACAAGACGGTGTACCTCACGGTTATGATGTGGGACATCCTCGGACAGAAGGATTACAAGAAGATGAGGACCCAGGCCCTGACAGGCGCACACGGGGTAGTACTCGTGTCTGACCTGACCCGGCCGGAGACCGTGAAGTCGATAGAGGATTTCTGGCTTCCGGAGATCTGGGAGACCCTGGGCACTCCATACATTGTGTTCGTCGGCAACAAGTGCGACCTGTCCAAACCAGATTCCGAGCCCGCGAAGATGCTCAAGGCGATCTCTCAAAAAGCGGAGATGCCGATGATGCTCTGCAGCGCGAAGACAGGAGAGAACGTCGACACCGTATTCAGGAAGCTCGGGGAGATGATGATCTCGAGCGATTTCGGCGAGAAGAAGGCGTCTTTGGAGCTGAGCGCTGAGTCCCTTGCGCAGGCGATAGACGACGTTGTGAGCGACTTCTGCGAGCAGTACGGGGACACAGCAAAGGCGATGGAGATAATCGAGCGCGAGTTCACCAAAGCCAACGTCAACGTGAACTCTCCGAACAAGGAATCGCTCCTCATGGCCATCGAGTACCTCTCTGACGTGGAGCGGGACGTCCACGGGAGGGACATTTCAGAGGTCAACAAGCTCAGGCGTTGGAAGATGATCGACGAGGCAAGGTAGTGCCTCTGGAACATGCTGCGACAGGGGGGAACGCATGCAGATGAGGAAGAGACGGTTGGAAATCACATTGCAGAAGCTGAGGCCAGTTCCCACGCGATCGGCTAAGCTGGAGCAGTATGCAACCTCCGCATTCGTTGCCGCTGACGCCCTCTGGGAGATGTACGGTTCAGGTGACATTGCTGGTATGAGAGTGATCGACCTGGGGTGCGGTAACGGCATCCTCGCGATCGGGGCGAAGCTGTTGGGAGCTGGCGAGACTCTGGGTATAGACGTGGATAGGAGCGCAGTTGAAACGGCTCGGGAGAACGCTTCCGCGCTGTCGGTCGACGTCGAGTTCAAGGAAGCCGATGTTGGAGAGGTTGTCGGGAGCTATGACACGGTCATCCAGAACCCGCCCTTCGGGGCCCAGACCAAGCATGCGGACCGGGCCTTTGTGAAGAAGGCGATCGAGCTTGCCCCCAGGGTATACTCATTTCATAACGATGGAACTGAGGGCTTCTTGGAGAAGCTGGCCAGCTCGCTTGGGGCCCGGACGCAGCTTGTCAAAAGGTTTAAATTCGAGATACCATATGCGTTCGAATTCCACAGAAAGGCTACAGAGACGGTATCAGTAGTTCTTTTGAGGTTTGAGAGATAGGTGATTCAACTGGCAAGGACCGGTCGAAAAGTGCTACCAGGAGATGAGGTCGCCATCGCCGAGGAGTACATGTCGGGCGAGGGGACCTACGAGGCCGACGGGAAGATATTCGCGAGCGCGGTCGGGGAGTTGGACCTTGACCCAAAGGAGAAGCTCGCGAAGGTAGTTCTTGACAACCCGCCCGTGGTTCTAACGGAGGGGGACGTAGTTCTGGCGGAGGTCACGGACACGAAACCAGCGATGGCAATCTGCTCGGTCATCTCACAAGAGGGGAACGAGAGGGCCGTTTCGTCTGAGACCCTTGCGTCAGTTCATGTGTCGAAGCTGTCGAGTTCATATGTCGAGGACGCCGGTGACGTGATGAGGCCAGGCGACATCATCAGAGGCACGGTCATCCAGGCCGATCCTTCGGTTCAGCTGTCGACAGCAGGCCCGCATTTCGGGGTCGTATGGGCGCTCTGCTCAAGGTGCAGGAGCCCGCTCGAGAAGAAGGGCAGATCGCTGTACTGCGAGAGGTGCGACCGCACTGAGAATCGTAAGCTGGCCGACGACTACAGAGCTTTCCTGCAGTGAGGTCATAGCAATAGGTTATTATCAACGGAATGCGTTGAGTTATGCAGCAGAAGGGGGGCGGCGCGATTGGCACAAGATGAAAAAGATCTCCTCGCTGAGATAGCACGCCTCAGGGAGGACGTGAAACAGCTCCGCGAAATCGTGAATGTACTGGTGAATGTGGTCATGGAGGAGGACTTCGCCGAAGAGGACGACACCGAGTTCCCCTCGTACCCTGGTAAGGAGAACAACTTCAACCTCTACAACTGACGGGGAGAATCAGCCCGCTGGCCCCTGGGGGGAATGTAACTTGAAGAGCACATACTTCTTAGACAGCATGAGAGCTCAAGAGAAATGGCGCGTGGAGGAATCCATCAACCTCCTCCCATCCGAGAATGCTTCGAGCCCCCAGGTCAGGGCGCTCCTTTCGAGCGATTTTGGCAACAGATACACGCTCCCGATAAACGCCTCCTACGGAGAGGAGTATATCGAGAACGCGTACAGGGGAACCAGATTCACAACGGATGTCGAACTCAAGGCCGAGGAGGTCGCGAAGAGCGTATTCGGGTCCAGACATGCGTGCGTCCAGCCGCTCTCTGGTCACATAGCGGCCATGATCACGATCGTGTCCACGACGTCGAGAGGAGACTCGTTGGCTGCCATCGCGCCCGAGAACGGCGGATACGACGGATACGCAAAGAACTACATCCCCGACATACTCCAGCTGGATGCTCACACTCTGCCTTTTGACGCAGACAGTCAGAACATCGATGTCGACAAGACCGTCGCATGGATAGAGAAGAGCAAGCCCCGCCTGGTCATCCTTGGCGCGTCGCTCATTCTGTTCCCATACAATATGGGGCCGGTCAGGGACGCATGCAGGACGACCGGTTCCACGCTCGTCTACGACGGCTCTCATGTTCTAGGCCTGATCGCTGGTGGACAGTTCCAGAAGCCGCTCAAGGAGGGGGCCGAGATTCTATACGGGTCAACGCACAAGAGCTTCTTCGGACCCCAGGGCGGATTGATCGTCACCAACAGCAAGGACCATGACGAAGCCATCAGGAAGAACCTGACTTGGAGAGTGGTGGACAACGTCCACTGGAACAGGGTCGCCGCCCTCGGGCAGGCCCTGCTTGAGTCTGAGAAGTTCGGCCCGGCATACGCTAAGCAGGTCGTGAAGAACTCGAAGAGACTCGGCAGGGAGCTGAAGGAAAGAGGATTCCCGATCATGTTCGAAGAACTCGGCTTCTCCGAGTCGCACCAATTGTTGATGGACGCCAAGGAGGTCAAGGCGATCTTCGGCATGTCGGTGAACGACTTCTCCGTGAGACTTGAGAAGTCGAACCTGATCATCGATTCTGTCTCTAGACTCGGGACCGGAGAGATCACGCGCCTGGGGTTTAAAGAGAAGGACATCCCTGAGCTGGCGGACCTGTTCATGGAGGCGGCCGGAGGCAAGAGCGTCAAGAAGCAGGTCAAAAGGCTTAGGGACAGGTTCGACATGGAATTCAGGTTCAGATAGCCAAGGGACGAATGCGAGACCGCATAGTCGGGTTTATGTGGACGGCTTTGCCATCGGGGTTAGTCTCCGGGAGAGAGGCGATTGGACAGGCTGAAGGCGTTCAAGAAGTTCCCAGAGCTCAAGACCAAGAGACTGGTCCTGCGAGAGATAACCTTAGCCGACACCGAATGGTATCTGAGGCATTTCTCCACGGATGAGATAGTCCGGGGCCAGGGGTACCCGGGTCCACTGGGGTTCAAGGAGGCGAGAGCAGAGCTAGAGAAGTACTTCGTGGACCTGTTCAAGGAGAGGAACGGTTTCAGGTGGGGGATAGAGATCAAGGGCGAGGACCGGCTCATTGGCTCGCTCGGGTTCTACAAGTGGGTCAAGCCGGCAGGACTCCAGGCGGAGATGGGGTATGACCTGGATCCGGAGTACTGGAGCAGAGGGATCATGAGGGAAGCGATGACTGCTGTGATAGACTTCGGATTCAAGAGGATGAAGCTGAACAGGATCGAAGTCCTAATCATGACGCGGAACCGACGATCGGCGGTCCTTGTCAAAGGGCTCGGCTTCGAGAAAGAGGGTGTCCTCAGAGAACACGGGTATGACGAGAACATGAAGCTGGTGGACGACGTGCTGTACTCTCTCCTAAAGAAGGAATGGTCGCCCAGAAAGCGAGTGAAGAAGCGCCAGGTCATCGTTTGATGAACGTACCGTCTCTCAGCTCGCGGAACGCTGTGTCCAGTTCCTTCTCTGTGTTCATCACGATCGGCCCACCCCAGGCTACTGGCTCGCCAATGGGCTTCCCCGACACGAGAAGGAATCTCAGGCCTCCGTTCCCGGAGTTGACGACCACATCATTTCCGTCTCCGAATACCACGAGCAGCTCGGAACGGATGGGGCTCTTCTTGCCAGGGTCGAACGACCCCTCTCCCTCGAAGACATATGCGAAGGCTCTGTTGCCCTTCTTGATCGAGTGCTTGAACTGTCTGTCCGGTTCCATGGCGACGTCCAAGTACTCTGCCTCAACCACGAGGTCCTTGACGGGCCCCTTCGTGTCAGCTACCTCACCTGCGATGACCTTGACATCCACTCCCTTGCCGACGGATATTGACGTGATCGTCTCGCTACGGACATCCCGGTACCTGGGCTTCATCATCTTGTCGGACGCTGGCAGGTTCACCCAGAGCTGAAAACCCTGCATCAGTCCCCTGTATGCAACTGGCATCTCCTGGTGGAGGATCCCGCTACCAGCGGTCATCCATTGAACGTCGCCTGAGGTGATCGAGCCTCTGTTTCCAAGGGTATCCCCGTGCTCCACGATTCCCCTGATCATGTATGTGACCGTCTCTATCCCTCTGTGAGGATGCCACGGGAATCCCGCTGTATAGTCAGCAGGGTTTTCGGAGTGGAAATCGTCCAACATGAGGAATGGGTCCAGGAGCGGGACCTCGGAGGGCCCGAATGCCCGCTTGAGATGCACTCCGGCGCCCTCAATCGTTGGCCTGCTCGGGAAGATGGAGTCTATACCCCTGACAGATTTCACAGGGGCACTAAGGGAGGTGACGATATATTAGGATTTGACCAGAATGGAGGAGGGAGTGGCTGAAAGCAATTATTAATGACCACCGACCATTCCCATCTCTGTGAAAGAGAACAGGTACTCCAGACAGACCCTGCTCCCGGAGATAGGTCCGGAAGGACAGAGGAAGCTGGGAAAGAGCAGAGCCGTCGTGATAGGCGGCGGGGCCATCGGCACTAACGCATTATCCTTCTTGGTAAGAGCGGGTGTGGGCCAGGTAGTAGTCGTAGACAGGGACATAGTAGAGGTATCCAACCTCCAGAGACAGACCCTGTTCTCCGAACGAGACCTCGGCCGGCCGAAGGCAAAGGCTGCCGAGGAGCATCTCAGGGAAGTCAATTCGGAGATTGACATCACTGGAATCGTGTCCGACATAACCTACGCGAACATTCAGAACATCATCCGTGGATCGACCGTCGTCCTGGACGCCACTGACAACATGGACACGAGGTTCCTCGTCAATGATGCGTGCGTGAAACTCGGAATTCCTTGGATCTATGCGGGCGCGGTTGGGGTCACCGGGATGTTGATGGTCGTTCGTCCCGGGGGACCGTGTCTCAGATGCGTTTTCCATTCATTGCCTCAGCCCGGGGAGCTGCCCACATGCGACACGGTGGGGATCGTGAACACGCTCCCGAGCGTCGTCGCCGCGTTGGAGGTCACCGAGGCATTCAAGATCATGATGGGCAAGCCGACAACAAAGGAACTGCTGGTACTCGACGTGTGGAACGCGGAGATACAGAAGGTCAGGGTCAAGCAGGACCCTGGTTGCGAGTGCTGCGGCAAGCATAACTTCGAGTTCCTGCAAGCGAGGAAGAGGAAGCTGGTGGTATCCCTTTGCGGCAGAAACGCCGTTCAGATAGTCCCGGCGAGCGAACTCAAAGGGGACCTGAAAGAACTGAAGAAGAAGCTCTCCAGGCTAGGGAAGACGGAGATAGTGGACGGAATATTGAGGTTCAAGACCAGGCACGGCGAGATAACAGTCTTCCCGGACGGACGGACGATAGTCGGTGGGACGACGGACCTGGCGAAGGCTAAGACCCTTTTCTCGAAGTACGTCGGTGATTGATTGCGCGGTCTGGTGCTTCTCTCTGGCGGGATAGACTCGCCCGTCGCCGGCTACATGATGGGCAGGCAGGGACTGGACCTCATCCTTGTCCATTTTGACAACCGGCCCTTCACCAGCGACGAAGAGGTCGAGAAGGCGGTCAGCCTCATGCGACAACTGGACAAGGCTTTGGGCAGGGAATCGCAGAAGCTGCTGGTGCCCCATGGGAAGGCACAGGCGGAGCTCGCCAAGTGCTGCAGACGGAACATGGAGTGCGTTCTCTGCAGGCGGATGATGTTGAGGGTTGCCGAGCGACTCGCGGAGAAACACCATGCTGAGTTCATCGTGACTGGCGAGTCCCTGGGCCAGGTGGCGTCGCAGACCCTGGCTAACATAAGAGTAGAGGAGCGGGCGACCAGGCTCCCAGTTCTGAGACCGTTGATAGGATTGGACAAGGTGGAGATTGAGAAGGTCGCCAAGGAGATAGGCACGTATGAGATATCCATCAGACCGGGTCTGTGCTGCACGATCGCTCCAAAGAAACCGTCCACATACAGCAGATTGGACTCAGCCCTCGAGGAGGAGACGAAGGTGAACATCGAAAGGCTCGCCGAGGAAGAGTTTGTCGGGACCGTGGACGTGAAATGAAAGGGTACGTACTCGACACATCCGTGCTGTTCTATGGGAAGGATGTTCCACAAGACTTCGAGCTAGTCATCACCCCGGGTGTGGCGAGGGAACTCGGGAAGGAGGGAATGGGCGAGAGGCTCGAGCTCTTGTTGGCGACGAGGATCAGGGTGTTGTCCCCGAGCCAGAAGGCGCTCAGCAGGGTCATGGCCGAGGCCGAGAAGACCGGCGACTCCCGAAGGCTGTCCGAAACGGACAGAGAGCTCCTGGCGCTGGCATCGGATCTGGGGTACGAACTGCTCAGCGACGACTATTCCATCCAGAACCTGGCGCGCGTCATGGGGATACCATGCCGAGGGTTCGACCAGAAGGGAATCTCGAAGGTATTCGAATGGCAGGCGAAGTGCAAGGGCTGCGGGAAGGTTTTCCCCGCAGACGTGAAGATCTGCGATGTCTGCGGCACCGAGACCAAGGCCCGGAGAAAGGTTCAGAGCCTTTCGCAGAAGTAGATCGTCACGACATCTGATTCCTTAGGCTTCTGGGAGAACTTGTACAGCTTCGCGAGCTTGTTGATGAGATCCTCCCTGTTCTCGCCGGGTTTCCCCTCGAGGTCGTAGTCAAGAAACCCTAGCGGGAGGTCCTTGAGCTTCCAGTCACAAGAGAGCAACACGTGAGCCTTGAACTTCTTCGTCGGGGCCTGGACCTCGACCATCTCGTCGGGAGCGTACTTCATGTCGCCCTTGTGCACGCGGATCGTCGCGAAGAACCTGTCATTCAGTTTCTTCCAGTCTTGCGAGAACGCCATCGCCCTGTACTTCATCAATATCGCCCTTGGTACGACTATCGAGTCCACATTCTTAAGTATTGCTGACAGACGCTCGAACGAATTGCGAAAGAATATGGCTCCGCGCCCCTTGGGGCGCGGGATGGCAACTGATTCAGATCTCTATGTTGCCGTAGTCCAGGTCGGATACACGCTTGAAGTAACCTTGAGTGTGCGCGCAGTTCGGGCAGTTCTTCGGGGCCTCCTTGCCCCTGTGCAGGTAGCCGCAGTTGGTGCAGAACCAGACTTCCTCCTTGTCCGACTTGTAGAGAGTCCCGTTCTTCAGCCGCTCAAGAAGGAGCCTGAAGCGCTTCTCGTGATGCTTCTCGATCCTGTTTACGGTCTCGAAGTATCTCGTGGCCAGCTCGTTCCCCTCGGCCTTGGCCGTCTTGGCGAACATCGGATACATGTGGGTCCATTCGTGGACCTCGCCGCCAGCCGCAGCTGCCAGGTTCTTCTCGGTAGTCCCCGCCAATCCGAGCAGCCTCATGATCGTCGAGGCGTGTTCGTACTCGTTCTGCGCAGTCTCCTCGAAAATCTTCGCAATCGCCTGATGGCCTTCCTTGTTGGCCACACTAGCGAACTTCATGTACTTCGCCCTTGCCTGGCTTTCGCCAGCTAGGGCCGCCTTCAGGTTATCCTCTGTCTTGCCCATGGAATCATTCCTTGGCCACGTGATGACCAACCCTAGCTTAAGCAATTTGGCGAACTCAGGTTCTGTCACAAGTCGGGTGGTGAGGAGGTCGAGACGGGTACACCCTGACCTCCCAGCACTGCATGTAGTGTCAGAGGCTTAATGAGGGAAACACCTTGAATGGGGTGATGCCAGTAAATGGTGTCGTATCAGGCCTGGAGTCGGACCTTCAAGTCAACCAAGACTATCCCAGGCACAGCGGCAGAAAGCGCTCGACATGTGGGAGAATACAAGATTCCCGAATGGGCGCGGTGTTCGAATGCCAGTGCGGATGGCGCCTTGACAGGCACATCAACGCCAGCATGAACCTGCTGCAGACAGCCATCTCCAAGGGATTGGAGGTGGCAGGGGGCTTACGGTTCAGCCCCGGCGCGTTCCAGCATGACGTGATGATGACCCTCTACGAGCCAGCGATGGCCGCACGGTCGGAGCCGAATGGAACGAGTTGTGTTTCCGGGGTGACCTGACGGTCACCAACCGATGACGCAACAGAACCGCGAACTCATGTCCCTAGAACAGATAGAAGACCTTGCGGCACCTGATTGCTCTCGACAGACCCCTCTTCCTCAGCACGGACATTGCGAACTCCGTCCGTCTGTCCGAGGTGAAGAAAAGATCGCCGAATCTCCTGGTCCGCAAGGAATCAGCCAATGGCTTCTGCAGGAGCCTTCGCCATCTCCCCTCGTACTCAGTCATCGGAATCCCTCCTTTGATGTGTTGCCTGATTGTCTGGCCGGCGATTCTTCCCGCTATCATCGCAATCGGGATCCCTCCGCCATTGGTGGCCATGACATGACCAGCTGCATCCCCGACCAGGATCGTATTGCCTGTGACGGTCCGCTCCACCGGTCCAGAAAGAGGGACGAGTCCCATGGTCACGTCCCTGACTGATAACCCCAGTTTGGCCGCGAACCTCGCGAAGAGTTCACTGGGTGGAACCTTCAACAGCGCTGGGTTGAACCCCGCTCCAACATTCGCGCCATGCCGCTTCGGGATGACCCACGCGTATCCCCCTGGCGCTATACTCCCGAAATACATCTTGACAACTGGTTCGAATTGCCCAGAGGCCTGGCAAGTGATAGCCGGATATCGCCTCTCAGAACGAGGGAGGCCGACTCCTCTCGCAGTCCTCGAATTCGGCCCGTCCGCTCCGACGATGACCTTCGCCTTCACATCGCCGAGCGTCGTCCGAGCAACTCCGTTCTTGATGGAAAGCAGCGATGTATCGGTCTCGAGCCTCGCACCTGCCTCCACTGCGAGCTTTGCCAGATGCTTGTCGAAGGCCCTTCTGTCGAGCGTGCGCCCCTTGAAGTCGCATCTGTACATCCGTCCCTTTGGAGACAACATGTCAACACTGTCAGACTCGCCCGCGACGAGTGATTGGTCGACCGTGAACAGCTCCTCGAGGTCCATGGTCCCCGGGAACATCGAGTATGTCTCGCTGACATCAGGAAGGAACTCTCCGCATTGAACGGGGAAGCCTATCTCCTTCCGCCTGTCGATCATGAGCACTTCGATGTCTTTGCCGGCACAGAATCTGGCAGTGGTGCTCCCAGCAGGACCTGCTCCCACGACTAGGACATCGACTTCCAAGGTTTCTTCCCCCTGGTCATCGTGGCACCCTTGAGCTCCAAAAACTCCGTTCCGATGTCCGTGAAGCCGGCGTCCGCAAGCAGTTCCTCGTACACCTTGACTGAGCCATACGCGTCGTAGGTTTCGAGGAGAGTCCTGTATGGATCCCTGCTCCACCTCTCCCTGGCCACAGTGGGAACAGCAACCCTTGTCAGCGGAGGAACCATGTGCCTGATATGGAACTCGAGCATCTTCGCGAGCGGACCTGGCTGCGGTTTTGCCATGTCGACTATCACTACCTGCCCGCCGCTCTTCAGAACCCTGTGCATCTCCTCAGCGCTGGCACGCTTGTCGAAGAAATCCCTGAACGAGAAGACGCAGAACACCTTGTCAACGGACGAGTCGGCCAATGGCACTTTCTCCCCGACCCCTTTGAGGAGGGTGACCCTGTCGCTATCGATGAGCCTCCTGGAGTGGGCGGCCAATTCGCTTGACGGCTCCAGACAGAGGATCTTCTCGGAAGTCAAGTGCCTCGTGAAGTTGCCCGGCCCAGAGCCGATCTCGAGCACCGTGTCCTCGGGCTCTGCGAGCTCGGCCACCCGCTTGCGCCACCTGTCGACCATCCCGAAGGTGATGAGCCAATTCACGCGGTCGTAGTATGGTCCCACCTCCTCCATGGCGTCCATCATGTTGCACCATTCGTCCATTGTCATTCCTGCGTGATCCATTGAATCTCACCTACGAATCTCTCTCAAGCACTCTGGCGACCAGATCCCGGAGGGATTTGCTGTGCTCGTTGTTCGCCAGACGCCCGAGGAACTGCAAAGCCTCCATCCCGTAATACTCTCCCATTCCTTTTGCCTTCTCGATGGCGCCGGACTTGGCCACCAAAGAGGCGCATTTCTTTATCTCCTCAGGAGATGGCGTCTCCTTCTCGATGACATCTATAAGCGCCCGCCTGGCATCCTCTGAACCCTTCATGGCCAGCAGAGATGGAAGTGTCAGGTGACCCTCTCTGAGATCTGTCCCGACCGGTTTGCCAGTCCTTTTGGGGTCCCCGTTGAAGTCGAGGATATCGTCAACGATCTGGAAGGCTATGCCGAGGTTGAGGCCGTACATACCGAGGCTCTCAATATCCTGGGCGTTCCCACCAGCCAAGTACGCGCCAACCATCGCGCCCGCGCGGATAGGCTCCGCGGTCTTGCGCTCCATGATCTTGACGTAAGTGTCGACTGTGATGTTACGCTTGTGCCGATACCTGTTCTGCAAGATCTCCCCCTCGGCCAACCGCGCGCACGCGGAGGCGGTGATACTGACTACCTGCTTGTCGAAGGCGCCTCCAAGCAGGAAGGCCTTCGAGAAGAGGAAATCGCCCGTGACGATGGCGTCGTGGAGGCCGTACTTCTTGAACACAGTCTCCCGTCCGCGTCTGGTGAAGCCGCCGTCATTGATGTCGTCGTGGACGAGCGTGGCAGAATGTATGAGCTCGAACCCGGCGGATATGTCGATGATCTTGTCGATATCCGTTCCACCAAGTGCCTTGAATGCGAGAATCGAAACAGTGGGCCTGAGGCGCTTCCCACCCGCATCTATGACGTGAAGAGAAGCATCAGTGAGAACCTGTTCCTGGGACTTCACCATTTCTCGAATCTTGTCATCGACCATCCGAAGCTCCTTCTGGATGCCGAAGTCCCATGGCTTTGTGGACATGATGTTGCGCATATTCCCCTTTTCCTACTTAACTGTAATGGTATCTGGTCCGGGCGAAAATCGGACATCTGGCCGAGTCGAAGATACAATATCTGATGCGCTCACAACGGCAGGAACGGGAAGGCTATTCTCGCAGCCTCCTTGCACAGGTCGATGACCTCGTTCGGATACACGCCGACCGCCACAACCATGACGAGCGCGACGAGAACTGAGACCATCAACATGGGCGGTATCTTGATCTTGCTCTCGGGTCCCTGCTCCATGTACATGTACTTGATCACGCGCGCATAGTAGTAAAGTGATAGCGCTGAGTTCAGGACTCCCGCAACGGCTAACCAGATGAGCCAGCTCGGCCCAGGATCGAAGGATCCTTGGACCGCCGAGTAGAACAGGACGAACTTGCTGGCATAGCCCGCAAGCGGCGGGATCCCTGCCAAAGACAGCAAGAAGATGGCCATCGAGAACGCCAAGAACGGGGATCGTTTGTGAAGTCCCTTGAAATCATCCAGCTTCTCCCCGATCGCGGCCGCGCTCATCGATGCGACGACCATGAACGCTCCCGACTTCATGAACGCGTGGGTGAGTATGTGGAACAGAGCTCCCGCGACTGCATACTGGGTCCCTATCGGTAGGGCAATGAGGATGTAGCCCGCCTGGGCTATCGAGGAGTACGCGAGCATGCGCTTGATGTTCGTCTGGGATACTGCGATTAGGTTGCCCACGGTCATCGTCAGCACCGCGACGATGGCGATCGCGATCTCCCAATCGGCTTTGATGAAGAACAGGCTGAACAGGAAGATCTTCAGCAGGGCCGCGAAGCCCATCTTCTTCGAAGCTGCCGCGAGCAGTCCTGATATGGGCGTGGGAGCGCCCTCGTACACATCAGGCGCCCACATGTGGAACGGGACTGCGGCTATCTTGAAGCCGAGACCGGCAACGAGCAGGACCGTGGCGAGGAGTATGACTGGTTTCGACTCTTCAATCCATGTTGATCCGCTCCAGATGGCCTCCCCGATTCCCGATATGCTGGTGGTGCCAACAGCACCGTAAAGGAGCGAGATCGCAAAGAGCGTCATGGCGGATGAGAAAGCCCCAACTACGAAGTACTTCGTAGCGGCCTCAGCGGATCTCTTCTCGCTCTTTCTGAATCCGGAGAGCGCGAAGGAGGATATTCCTGCAATCTCCAGACCGACGAACAGGACAATCAAGTCCGTTGCCTGGGCCACCAATGTCATACCCGTGATTGCAAGAAGGATAAGCGAATAGTATTCCCCCTGGTTACGGTCAGGCCGTATGAACTCGGGCGAGCCGAGAACGACTATGATTCCGACCGCGATGAAGACCATCATGAAGAGCCCGGAGAAGGTGTTGAACTCCAGCAGGTTTATCTGGCTGTCCGCGGGGGTCCACAATCCGAGGAACAGCCAAGCCACGAGTGTGACCATGATCTCCACGAGAGGCGCGAGTGCGATAAGCGACAGCAGCCTCTTGTCATTCAAGAGGTAGTCGAACAGAGGCATGAGCAGCGCGAACATCACGAGAACGAGCTGCGGGATGAATGACTCGAGCATGCTCAAGACGTCCATCTCACACACCTCCCAGGAGAGTTCTCACGATTGTCACGGCGGGTTCGATGTACTTGAACACAACAAGTGGGAAGACCCCGAAGATCGCGATCAGCGCAAGAAGAAGTCCGACGGGAACGCTCTCATACCAGTTCATGTCGTGCACATGCGATGTATCTATCTTGTTAGTGAGCGGGCCGAACATCGATCTCTGGAGGGCCCAGAGATAGTATCCGGCGGTGATGGCTACGCTGATGATCGGAAGGAACAGCCACAGGCCCCACGAATCGAACATGCTCACGAGCACCATGAACTCGGCAGCGAAGCTCACGAGCCCGGGTAGACCAAGCGATGCGAGGAAGCCCACTGTCATCATCGCTGACGCCACCGGCATCTTCTTCGATAGTCCGCCCAGGCTCGGGATAAGTCTCGTGCCGACATGGTGCTGCACCACGCCGCACATCATGAACAAGACCGCAGTCACAAGCCCGTGCGCGAACATCTGGAACACGCCCGCGACCATGCCGACCTGTGTGAAGGTCGCGTACCCGAGCAAAACGAATCCCATGTGGCTTATGGAGGAGTAAGCGACCATCTTCTTCAGGTCTGTCTGCGCGAGACACAGAATGGCTCCGTAGAGAATACTCACGATCGCAACCACAGCCATGAGCAGCTGGAGATCCATGGCACCGTCGGTCAGAGTCGGGATCGCCACCCTAATCAGACCATAACCGCCCATTTTGAGCAACAGGCCCGCAAGCAAAACGCTTCCCGCGGTCGGGGCCTCGACATGCGCGTCCGGCAACCAAGTGTGGAACGGCACCATCGGCAGCTTCACACCGAATCCGAAGAACATCGCGCCGAACACGATGACCTGGAAAGTCCTGCCGTAAGTTGCCGTGCCGATCGCTTCCATGCTGAAAGTTCCGGTGCCCGATTCGAAGTACATCGCCATGATGGCGATGAGTATCGCGAGGCTGGCGATGTGAGTGTAGATGAAGAACTTGATCGCGGCGTAGTCCTTCTTCGGCCCTCCCCAGATACCTATGAGGAAGTACATCGGAATCAGGACGATCTCCCAGAACACGTAGAAAGTGAAGTAGTCCAGGGTCGTGAACACGCCCAGCACGCCGACTTCGAGCACGAGCATCAGCCCGAAGTAAGCCTTCGGCCTGGTCGTCGTGTCCCATGAAAAGAGGATCGACATCGTGCAAAGGAGTGTCGTCAGCACGAACAATGGCAGGCTGATGCCGTCTAGACCGACCGTGTAGCTGATCCCCAGGGACTCGACCCATGTATGAGACTCGTAGAACTGGTAATCGAACCAATCACCGCCATCGTGGAATCCCGTGGAGGAGCTCGATGGATTCAAGGAGAACTCCAGAGCTACAAACAGGGAGAGGACGAGCGCCGCCACGGAGAACCCGAGCGCCACCCACTTCGCATACTTGTCGTTCTTGCCCAGGCAGAACGTGATGACTGCTCCGATCAACGGCAGGAGTATGATTATCGAGATGATCGGGATGCCTTCGAACATGGCTCACCACCCTCCCCAAGGAACGATGTAAAGAACGAATACGAGCAGCAGGATAATTCCAACAACTATCAGGCTCGTGTACCTCTGCACATTGCCAGACTGTGCCTTCCTGATCACGGCACCCATGTTCGCCCCGAGATACGCGAACCCGTTCACGATACCGTCTATGACATACCTGTCGAACAGGTCCGCGAGCTTCGAGAACCCGTAGACGACATTGTACGCGAAGTCATCGTAGAACTTGCTGATGTACCACCTGTTCTCAAGGGTCCTCTGGAACCACCCGGGCACGCCCTTCGCAAACACCGCCCTGTCGAATCCGGGCATGTAGTAGATGCGGTAGGCGATCAGTATGCCGATGGTGGCCAGTCCGAGCGCCACATACGTCAGCCAGCTCGTCAGGATCTCGACGAGAAGGTCCAATGGCGTTCCAGCCTCTGCCGCGTGCTCGATGAGGCTCTCTATCGAAGAACCCATGAATGATCCGAATCCTGTCCCGATGAAGAGCACGAACCCAGACGTCAGCGCCAAAGCGGCGAGGAGCATCAGAGGCACCGTCATGATCTTGGGGGACTCATGGGCATGATACTCCGAGCGCTTCTCCCCGGCGAATGTCAAGAACCACATCCTGAACATGTAGAAGGCCGTGAGGAAAGCGGTCGCGACACCCATCGCCCAGATCACGAAGAACACCCAGTCGAATCTACCCGCGCTGTAAACGGCCGACAGCACCTCGTCCTTGCTCCAGAATCCAGACAGCGGCGGAATGCCGGCAATGGCCAGGGAACCGATCAGCATGGTAATCGAGGTTATGGGCATTACCTTTCTGAGCCCGCCCATCTGCCGCATGTCATTCGTGGCGACAGCGTGGATGACGCTGCCTGCGCAAAGGAACAGAAGTGCCTTGAAGAACCCGTGGTTCATCAGATGGAACATCGCGGCATCATAGCCGCTCGTCGACTGGGCCTTGATGACCAGAATGCCTCCGGCCCCCAGCGCCAGGATCATGTACCCCAGCTGGCTGATAGTACTGTACGCCAGCACGCGCTTGATATCGTTCGCAGCAAGGGCAGTCGTAGCCGCCAACAGGGCTGTTATCCCACCGATAGCCGCTACGAAGATGAGCGTGTCGGGCGTTTGAACGAGGAGCGGGAACGACCTGGCCGTTAGATACACTCCTGCCTTGACCATGGTCGCGGCGTGAATCAATGCTGATACGGTGGTCGGGCCCTCCATCGCGTCGGGCAACCATTCGTGCAACGGGAACTGCGCGCTCTTCCCGATTGCGCCTCCGAATATCAAGGCGGTGGCAAGAGTGAGCATGTTTTGGGATATCCAGCCCTGCTCGAGGATGCTATTGGCGCCCTGCTGGAAGAGCGTGCCGAAGTGGAGGGGATCGGATCCGGGATTGGCCTGTCCCACATACTTGAAGAGGATGATGATACCGGCCATGAACATGATGTCGCCGACCCTGGTCACGATGAACGCCCTCTTCGCGGCGCTAGCGGCCGACGGTTTCTCGTACCAGAATCCAATGAGAAGGTAGGAGCACAGGCCCACGAGCTCCCAGAATATGAACATCTGAAGGTAGTTGTCCGAGAGGACAAGCCCGTACATTACGGAAATGAAGAGCATGATCTCAGCGTAGTAGCGCTTCCTTCCTGCGCCCTCCTCGTGCATGTACCCGCCAGAGTAGATCACAACTAGTGTGCCGACGACCGAGATTACCACGAGCATCACGGCAGTGAGCTGGTCGATCCAGACACCGAACGTAATCTCGTACGAGCCAACCACAAGCCAAGTGTATCTGGGCGACGCCGTTGTCAAGATGTTGCCGTTGACGACATCCCAGACCACCAGCATGGAGAGGATGAACGCTCCGCCGGCGCCCGCGATAGCAATCCCACATCCGTCCTCCCAGCCGAGATAGCGCCTCGGGAGGAAGGAGACGACGAGGAACGCGGCGAATGGGATTACGGGGATGAGCCAGCCATAGTCGAGGAACATCCTACCACCTCAGGATGTTGATCTTGTCAACATCGATAGTCTTGTACCTTCTGTATACCACGAGGAATATCGCCAATCCGACGGCAACCTCGGCCGCCGCTATCGCGATCGAGAAGAGCGCGAACACCTGACCCAAGGCAGCGGGCTCCGGCGAGCCCGGGTGCAACACGCTGCTGTAAGAGCTGAACGCCACGAAGTTGATGTTCGCGGCATTCAACATGATCTCTATGGACATCAGGACGACGATGGCGTTCTTTCTGGAGAGCACACCGTACGCACCCACCGTGAAGAGGAGAAGGCTCAGGATCAGCCAGTACATGATGGGAATCATTCCTTTTCCTCCTCCTTCGCGAGGAATATTCCACCAAGGAGCGCCACAAGCAGAAGGAGTCCAATCAGGAAGATGACGAGGGCGTATCCCTGGTTTAGATTTCCACCGCCCAAATCGTAACCGAACATCGCCTTCCCCACATCCTCGTTCGTGATGTTCGCGTCACTATCATCGGAGGGCCAGGAAGGCCAATCTACCTGGAGCACGGCCCCAATCATCAACAGGGCGAACGCGAGAACTGCCAGGGCCTTCATCGCACCCGACCTCATTTCTTCTCACTCTCCATGATCTCGCGTTTGGTGAGCATGATACCGAACAGGATCACAACCACGACTGCGCCGACATACACCAGTATCTGTACGATGGCGACAAACTCCGCGCTCAGCATGATATAGAGGCACGCGACCGAGATGAAGCAGGTCGCGAGTGCAATCACGCTGTGCACTATCTCCTTCGACCAGATCACCAGAAGTGCTGATATGAGGGTCGCTACCGCAAAGACGAGCCACAGGAAAATCTCCCAGGTCACTTCCTCACCCCCTGCATCTCGATTGCGGTGAACTTGCACGCGCGGAAACACTTGCCACAACCGACACATTTCTCGAGCACGAACACTGCCCGCTTCTTCGGCTTGCCCTTCTTCCCGTCCTTCAAGGTCTTCTCCGTACCAGGCATCTCAAACATGTAGATCGCATCAGCTGGGCAGGCCTTCGCGCATGCACCGCAGCCCGTGCAGCTCTTGAGCAGGATCTTGGGCTCAGGCATCTCGAAGTACGATTCGTAGACATCGCTCATCACGATAGCTTTCTCTGGACATACGAGCGCGCACTTCTCGCACGACGTGCACTTGGCCAGGTTTGTCTCTGGTTTGGATCGGCCGACGCCCTCCATCGGCATCATCGCGATGCATATCTCGGGGCACTCGCCAGCGCACATCTCGCAGCTGGTGCATTTGCTGAGGTCGAGCAATGGAAGCTTACGCTTCTGCCGTTCCTCGACGACCCCGTCGGCGTACTTGTCGTCCCTGAGATCGAGCGGGCTGAATACGAGCTTGGACCTGTCCCTGTCGGCCAGCTCGAACTCCACGGTCTCGTGGATCGCAACGGTGGGACAGACCTCTACGCAAAGACCGCAGAACAGGCATCTCCCGAGATCAATCCCCGGGCGCTCTATCTTGCCCAGCTCTGGGTCCTCGAGTTTCTGCATCCACATGCAGTCGTTCGGGCATATCTGCACACAATTGCTGCATCCGATGCATCTCTTGAAATCAAGTGTGTGCTTCCCGCGGTAGGTCGGCGGAAGGTCGAGCTTCTGGTATGGGTACAGGATAGTGTTCGGCTTCCCCCGGAAGAGTGACCTGCTTACCTGTGTGCCGGTTCTAAGCATCGGTCTGAGCACGAACCCGGGCGAGTGAACTTTCTTCTTGACCATCAGAACACCCCCCATACCTTCAGCACGGCCGCGATGAAAAGGTTCAGCATGGCGAGCGGCAACAGCCTCTTCCAGCCGATGTTGAGCATCTGATCGACTCTCACTCTCGGGACGGACCAGCGCATCCATTCGACGATGATGAAAACGATGTACGCCTTGAGTAGGAACCAGATGGGGTCAGGGATGAACCCAGGTCCCTGCCAGCCGCCGAGGAACAGCGCGACAGCGAGCGCGCCACCTATGTATCCTCTGAGGTAGCTCGTCATCATGAACAGGCCGAACCGCATCCCACAGTACTCGGTCGTCCATCCTTCCACGAGCTCGGCCTCGGCCTCCGGCAGGTCGAAGGGCTGTATCTCGACCTCGGCAACCAGGCAAACGAGGAACACAATGAAGCCGACGAACAGCGGGATTGCGAACCAGATGTCGTGCTGGGCCGCCACCACCCCGTGGAAGCTGAAGCTTCCCGCAAGAAGCACTACGCTCGCGACACAGAGGAGCATTGGGATCTCGTAGCTCATCATCTGGGCCGCTGACCTCATCCCGCCAATCAGGGTGTACTTGTTGTTCGAGGACCACCCTGAAATGAGGATCGAGAAGGGCGCGATTGCGAAGAACATGAAAGCGATCAGCGCGCTCGCAGGGACTCCCGGGAATGTCCCCGGAGGAGTGGGTCCGGCGTTCGTGCCGATGTAGAAATCCCATCCGAGCGGGATGGTGACCAGCGCGGCGAACGACGAGCCGACGAATATTACCGGCCCGAGGAAGAATCCGATCCTGTCAGCTTTGGCGGGAGTGATGATCTCTTTGACGAACAGCTTGATCCCGTCCGCCAGGTTCTGAAGCCAGCCCCCGATCCTGTACCCGACATAGTACGGGCCGTAGAAGTCGAACATCCGACCCATGAACTTCCTGTCCAGCCAGATGAAATTGAGAACGTTGACAAGAGCGATGATTACTATTATCAGTACTTCCAGGATGATCGCCATGACAGCGATGTGCTCGTGTGACCTGGCGAAGTCCCCGACGGCTGTGAAAAAGTCCCCGAACGCCCACGGCAGGTGGTCGCCCAGCCAGTACCAGATGTTGTTGATGAGGTCCACGAGCCAGTGAATGAGTCCGTAGCAGAATTGGAACAGGTTCATGGCCTCACCTATCGGTCTCCCCGATGCACATGTCCAGACCGCCCATGATCGCCACGACATCGGCCACCTTGTATCCGATGAGCATCTTCGGAGCGGCAGACACGGTCACGAAGATAGGGCTCCTGATCTTCAGCCGGTAAGGCCTGTCAGTGCCGTCCCCGACGACGTACATCATGCCCTCCCCTCGCGGGTCCTCGACCCTCCCGAGGCCGGTCCCGACAGGAGCGTTCCTTGGGGAGACCACTCTCCATTTGCCTTTGGGCATGTTATTGATGGCCTGGCGGATGATGTGGCAGCTCATGGCCATCTCGTCCATCCTGACCTTGAACCTCGCGTAGCAGTCGCAATCCGTGTGGTAGCACGGCTGGAATTCCAGCTCCGGGTAAACAGAGTATGGCTGGTCCTTTCTCAGGTCGTACTTCACGCCCGAGGCTCTCAGCGGTGGGCCCGTGACGCCGAGATTCAGCGCATCCTCCTTCTTGAGGATCCCAACGCCCTCGTTCCTCATCATGAAGACTTTGGAGCCATCGAAGATGTCCTCGTACTCCTTCAGCTTCTTGTCCATGTAGTCGCACGCCCGAAGCGCATCCCGGTCCCAGTTCGCGGGTAAGTCGTGAGCAACACCGCCTATCCTCGGGAAGTTGTATGTGATCCTTGATCCGGTCAGGGACTGGAGGAGGTCTATCCAGATCTCCCTGTCTCTCATGGTATAGATGAATCCTATCATGGCTCCGAGGTCTGCCGCGTACGCCGCGAGCCACATCAGGTGGGAGGCAATCCGCTGCATCTCGAGGACCGCTACACGGATGTACTCTGCTCTCTCTGGGACCTCAATGCCCATGAGGTCTTCGACTGTAAGGCAATACAGATGACTCCAGGTCATGGAAGAGCCGTAGCACAGCCTGTCGCTGATGGGGATTATCTGCGTGTACGTTCTGTTCTCGCAAATCTTCTCGATACCTCTGTGGAGGTATCCCACCTCTGGCTCGGCGTCGACTATGGTCTCGCCGTCCACCTTGATCCTCAGGTTCCAGAGCCCGTGCGTCATCGGGTGCTGAGGGCCCATGTTGATCCACATCTCAGCCACTCAGCCACCTCCCGTGAAGTCCTTCCTGAGAGGATGGTACAAATAGTCGCTCGGGAGCAGGATCCGCTGCAGATTCGGGTGGTTGTTGAACTTGATCCCCATGAGGTCGAATGCCTCCCGCTCCTGCCAATTGGCGCCGCCCCAAATGGCGGATATTGACTCGACGGACGGGTCGTCCTTGGGAGTTGTTGTTATCAGCTCAAGTAGCAGTCTCTTCTCATACGATGTGATGTGATACACGATCTCGAATCTGCTGTCGTACTCGACCGCGGATATCATCGACAGGTGCTCGAATCCGAGGTTGTCCCTGAGCGATTTGCAGGCTTTGAACAGGTCCCGGCGCTCGATCTTCGCGCGCAGCAGGCCGTCCCTGACCTTCTTGAAGTCGGTCAGGGTGGACGGGAACATGTCCAGGAGGGTCCTGATGACCAGCTCCTCGGGCTGACCATCGATTCGGGTCGGAGGCTCCTCTATCTCCCCCTTCAAGACCCTTTTCTGCCGACCAACCATCGCACAACTCCCCCGTGTCACTTACCTGTCAACAAACCCTTCTTGTTCTCCTTGATGATCTTCTGAAGTTTGATGAACGCATCGATCAGGGCTTCGGGTCTCGCAGGGCATCCAGGGATGTAGATATCCACTGGGATGAACTGGTCCACCCCTGGCACGACGCTGTAGCTGTTGTAGAATGGCCCTCCAGATATGGCGCACTCTCCCATGGCTATGACCCACTTGGGCCCGGGCATCTGGTCGTAAAGCCTCCTCAATGCGGGCTTCATCTTCTTGCTGACAGGCCCGTTGACCAGGAGCACATCGCACTGTCTCGGAGTGGACCTGTAGATAACTCCGAACCTCTGCGCGTCAAACCTGGGGGCGGAGGCCACGGCCATCTCGAGGGCGCAACACATTATCCCAAAATGGAGTGGGTAGATGGAGTTGCGCGTGGCCCAGTTGAAGAAGTCCTTTGTGACCACGTCCACGCCCGCGCCCAGAGGCGACCGCCTAAGGATTCCCTCGAATACGTTGTCCCACCATTTCAGGAAATCCTTTGACTTGAACGCGATGACCTGCCCGACTGACGAATTGGAACCCGCGGCCTTCAGATCCAGAGTATCTCCTCCTTCTTCAGGGCGTACGTGACGCCCACGAGAAGAGTGCCCAGGAACATGAGCATGAAGACCTTGGCCAGGTCGGTGAGCTCGCTGAAGACCAACGCCCAGAGCAAGACGAAGACGGTGACCAAGTCGAACGCGACGAACATGATCGCGTACATGTAGTACTGGAAATGGAACTGAATCTGCGCGTCACCGACCGGGACCTCACCGCACTCGTATGTGGTCTCGCCCCTGGGATCGTGCGAGTCAGTCCTAATGTACCTCGACAAGAAGAAGACCAGAGTCGGGATTAGGAGGGCTACCAATGCGAAAACTGCTACCCCCATGTAGTCCTCTTCTAGCATTGCCTGGGGATTTGCTACAATGTATAAAGTCTTTAATGCCGCCACGAGGGAGATTGAATACAATACGGGATAGTATTCAATCAAAAGCAGTGTAAAGGGTTTGGGGGTTTGGCCTACCCGAAGTAGGGGAGGTTGTCTCTCGCCTTCGGGGTGCTGTTCGGAATGGAGGGCGCATCGAGGTGTCCGAGTATGGCCTCCATTGTGGGGGTGTCAATCTTGCCTTCGAGCCTCGCTCTGAGCACATCCTCATGGGTGAGCCTCGCGTATGCGACCTGCTCCGAGCCCCTCTGAACAGGCTGCGCGGGGATAGGCCTAACGGGTTCTTGACGTGGCCTCGCATCCATCACCGAATCATAGGAGTCTCTGACAGACTTCTCGCTCAGATGGATGTATCTTGCCACCATGTCGAGGCTCTTGTGGCCGCTCTGCGCCTGAATCATCTGCGGAGACACGCCCTTCTCGGCCATGTTGGTTATCATGCTGTGCCTGAAGATGTGAGGATGCACATTCTTCTCAATGCCAGCATCAAAGGCAAGGCTCTTGACGGTGTTGTATATCATGACTTTGCAGAGCGGTTTGCCCTGACCGCTCACAAACAGAGCATTCTCGAAGCCCTTGACTGGCTTGCCTCGCTCATGCTCGACATAGTTGCCGAGGTTCTCCGAGGCTTCAGAGGTAAGGTTCACCATGCGGCAATCCCCGCCCTTGCCTCTGTTCACCCTCAGCCTGTTCTTCTTGAGATCGAGCCCCGAGACTGTGAGGTTAGTAACCTCGAAGCATCTGAGCCCCCCGCAATACAGCACATCAATCAGTGCAGCGTCTCGCATTGGGTGCTTCGTTTTCAGAGCGGCCTCACGGATCTCCCGAACCTCATCTTCCGTCAGGGGTATCCGTGTAACTTCCTTCATCTTAGGAGCTCGTATCTTCAGCTCAGGCCTGCGGAGAAATGTCTGCGTGTATTGGTTCGCAGCTCGCTCGATGACGCACACGGTGTTCTGTCCGTATTTCTTCGTGAGGTATTCCTTGAACCGCTGCACATCATCGGGCGTGAGCTGTTCGGGGCTCTTACCGCATACACTCAAGAGCTGCTCAACGGCCTTCGTATAGATGTCGATGGTCCGAGGGCTCTTCAAGTCGGCCTTAAGGTGCTGCTCGAATCGTTCAATCTCCCTGCTCACAATCTGCTCAATGCTGGTCTTGCTCATGCCTTCACCGAGCCAGACATGGGATTCAGGGATAATAAAGCTGTGGTGACATGGGACGGAGAATCACGATTTTGGTGAAAGCATGAGTATCCGTCCCATGCCATCCCGTCATAGGTCAAGTGGCTCTTAATGCTCATCATTCGCCCTCGTCCTTGGCGAATTTGCCTTCTATCGCAGCTATCATGTGCCTCGGTGCGAGCAGCTTCTTAGGCCTTTCCCCGATCTGCTTCCGCATCGCGTTCTCCCTGTCGTGAATTCTCGCAGCCTGCTCTGTGATCTGCTCGGCAATCCGCTCGAGATGCATCTTCAGCATGAGCATAGCATCCTTTGAGATGCGTCTATTCGGAATCTTTCTGTGCATCAGCCTGGCAATGCTCCTGACTGAGAGGGCCATCTTCAGGATCTCCTCCGTCTCTCAATCTTGAATGATGGGATGGATTGCTGACCTTGCTCTCGTGGAGTGCCGAGTTGGCTCGCGCACTGAGCACACACTAGAATGTCGTTTGCTGTACTCCGGCCGCAGGTGATGCACCGCCCCTGCTTCATCCGCGTCCCCCTCCGCCCCGTCCGAAGAGCCAGTATAGGAAAAATAAGAGAACCATTATCACAATGAGGGCAACAACGGCCAAGCACACTGTCAGGATCTTGTCCAACGCGCCGCCGATGTCCGAACCAATCGAAGCCGATACTAAGATCGGGAGAAGGACCAAGGCCACGTTTCTGAGATTCATCTTCGCCTCCCGAGAAGATTCCCCACGACCCAAAGAACCCCTCCGATAATTACGACGATCAAGAGGAGAAGAATCAGACCTTCCACAGTCTTGAACATCTCATCAATTCTATCGAAATATTTGTCCAGGTCTGGAAATTGTGGAAGCCCGCAAACATCATCGGCCATCAGAATCGCCCTCTCCGCTTTCGTTCCTTGAGGTCAAGGAGTTTGCGAACTTGAGGATCTCGCTCAAGGACTTTCAGCCAGAAGAGCCCCTGCTTCCCTCGAGGCAACTTCTTACAGTCTTCGATGTATTGGGCGAACCGTTCCTGAGGGCTGATCGTGCCCTTCGTGCCAAAGTCCTCGAGGCGGCTTGGGCTGGCTGTCATTCCGTACCCCCCTCCCCTCTCGGTACAGCTGGTATGGCTGGTATTTCGGGGTCATCCAGTCTGGCTTGTGAAATTATACCATCAGTACCAGCAATACCAACAGATGCAGGAAGGGGGGAGCCGTCAGCTTCAATCAACTTCTCCAGATTGCCTATCGAACCGTCTCGGATGGCCTGGTATCCGTACATTCTGGCATTCATCGCGCCGAACCGTTCATAGAGCTTTGGCAGCAGCTCCCGCAACTGTTGGGTTTTAGTCATTCTGACTTTCTCCTTTCTGCGGGTCTGAAGCTCTTGCCCTTGATTCTGAGATAACTAGATGGTTTCAGGATCTTCTTACAGAGGTCACCGTCAGAGTGACAGACACCTATCGCCCTGAGGAATTTACAAGGCAATCCCATCAGTATCTCGATCTCGTTCTCAAATTCCGGCGCACATTGAGCCACACATGGTGGCAGCTTGTCGTCTTGCTTTTCAGTATCTCCGCTTTCGTTCATTCTTCATACCCCCTTGCTTTTCAAAAAGTCTTCTCACTTCAGAATCGCGTTCAAGGACACCTAACCAAAAGAGTCCCTTCTTCCCTCGAGGCAACTTCTTACAGTCTTCGATGTATTGGGCGAACCGTTCCTGAGGGCTGACCGTGCCCTTCGTGCCAAAGTCCTCAAGATGGGCGTTCTTGGTCATTCCTCTCGCCCTCCGAACTTGGAGATTAGGCCGCGCTCTTCGGCGTGCTCATAGATAGCATCTCCTACAGCGTTTCGCATCTCTTCTTCCGAAGCTCCCGACTCATGCATTTTTACAAGCAGCGAGAGCTTTTCATCTATGGGGGGGTACTCCTGAGTTCGTTGATTCGTTGATTCCCTATCAACGAATGTATCAAACTTGTCCATAGTTCGTTGACTCTTGGTCAACGAATCAACGAAGTTTTCCCTACTAGGTCTGAGTCGCCGGAAGAATATTGTCCCCTTCTGAGTAAGCAATGCCCCCCTTGCGGATCGCGTTTCAATGAGACCCCATTTCTTCAGGCGCGGGAAGTGAATTTTTCTAAGGGTCTGCCCCTCAATCCCTCCTATCGCCTCAGCGAGTTGGTCAGCAGTCTTCGCTCCTGCAGCAAGATGCATTACTATGTCAACATCCACCTCATCGAATTCCTTCACCATTTGCAAGAAGTCGTCTTCGGTTAGTGTGTGTGAAGGGCGTTCCACCTCTTGGAGATACGAATCCAGCTCCCACTCATGTAGCAACTTCTCGAATATCGAAACGGCCTGTTGGACCATGCTGCAATCCACAATGACTTTCTCTTGCGATTCGTCAGTATGATGGAGAAGACAGGCCGTGGCAGCGGACAGCTTAGTCAGAAGCGGCCTAAGACCTTTATTTACCAGCGGAATGCGCGCGCTCTCATAGCTCTTCAGCAATCTACTTGTCTCATCCTTGATGAGTTGCACAGCGTCGGGAGCATAGAGGACATCGTCTGGCTTTCTTGTCCATGCCCACATCACATGCCTGCAGTATACTTCTGGACGGATTGGCCTAGATGTCTCTGTTGAGTAGGCTATCTCGTCGGCAGACACGTCGGCTTTGAAGGGGACGAATAAATCCCATCTGGTCAACTCCGTGGCATCAAAGTCTCCAAACTGAGTGAAGCACTTGATGTCAGTAAGCGCATTAACTGGAAAAGAATAACCTTCCAGACCTTCTGGTCTGACCGGATTGGCCGTTGCTATTATTCTGCATCTTGCATCAGCTCGCCCTCGAATGCATCTGGTTACAACGACGACGCCTTGGCGAATTATCTCGCGAAGCTGACCCAATTCGTCTGAAGGGAACCTGTCCAGTCCGTCCAATACTATTTCTCTGCGGTCATTGGTAACCAAGACCCCCCACTCAATCATCTGAAGATCGCTGTTTATGGAATACGCGAGTCCCGTTCTTGCAGCCGTCTCTGCATTCACGTACTCTGAGAACGTGTTCATCCCAAGCGTCTCATCCTGATCAGAGAATGATTTGGCTGTCTCAGTCTTACCAGTGACCGTCCGACCTACAAACAATGCATTGAGCGTGCCGGAAATTGTGCGTTGGTTATCTATGTCTCGGATCTCAAGAACCGAATGGTCCACCAGGGCATGGACCATCTTGCCGATCTCCCGTGTCTTGCCAACGATATGCGGCGCAATGCTGAGATGGACATTGCCTTCTCTGAAGATCGGGAAGGTCGTCTTGTCGTCCTCTGTGAGCATGAAATTCGATAAAGTGTCCTGGAGTGGTTCGTACCTCGTGGCAATTACCTCGGCATCACCGGACTTCAAGTTCTTGATGCCATATCCAAAAAACTTCACAATCTTGCCATCTGGAACTTGATGCCCTAGAAGGTGCACCGTGTATCTCTGTCGGTCAGACCTGCGGGAAATACCTTCAATCCGCAAGACTATGTAGTCCGCATTATCAGTCGTATGAATTCTAAGAGATTTGTCGAAGCCGTGTTCACATCCTTCTGTTTGCAGGACTAGAGCCATCTTGGATTTCGTCGCAATATATTGGTCCCTGTGATTTCCAATGAAGTACTCCGCAACCTCAGGGTCGCTGAAAATATCGAGCTTGACTGATAGGTCACATGTGCTACAATGAGCAGTTGCTGTCCGATGGAGAATCTTCCGCGAAGATTTGCCCACGATACGACTTACAAAACTGACTTCTTTCCCGCGTATGCTTGCTCCGAAAAGGGTATCTGGATCGCGCTCGGCGATTGATTCGGAATCTCTCACCAGCATTCCTCCGTGAGGATGAGCTTCCCGATTCGAGTGCTCTTCGAGAAAATCACATAGAGGCCGTAGGTCTTCGCGCTGTCAAGCCATGTCTGAAAATCTCCTGGATAGCCCTTGAGAACCACGCCGAACACACGCTGGCCTAGGACGTTTTCCTTCTCGTTCTGCTTGTATTCTTCTTGCATTCCCTTCATCCCTTCTCTGAGCCCTGTTTACTTCGATTGAAGCGCTTTGACCTCCGCTATGAGTTCTGGTATGCTGTCATGCCCGTTCACGCGGTTTACCGTAGGTTCTACGGTCCGAATCTCACCTGCCTGCGTTTCATTGAGCAGGTTGAGGATCGCTCGCCGGAGCGCCGCGCTTCTATTCTCAAAAACTTGTCGTTCAACAAGTTGGTCGAGATCTTCGACGTAATTTCTTGGCACGCGCACAGCTAGGACGAACTCACGCTGGAGAGTGCTCATGGGCTCATCCCCTTGATAGGCCTCGGTATTATTCCGCCTGGTCTTTGGTGACAGAAGCATCCACAGTTGTCGTCACCTTGTGCGCAGTTGGAATGTTCACCAAAGAGACAGGCTCGCGAGCGCGTTGAAGGCCACTTAAGGGACTTCATGCCCTGGCCTCTAAGTATTCTGCGAGTGCGAGCTTCAATATGCCAGCTCTTGACAGTCCAGTTCTCTTCTTCTCAGTCTCTATCTCTTGGGCGAGCCTGCCGTCCAATCTCACATGCACGTGCATTTTGTCAACTCCGTTTGTGGGAGAATTAATATCTGATACCAACCATTACACTTTGGTATCAATAGAAAAGAATGACTTTCAGCTTAGCCAGAATCCGAAATGAGGCATTGATACCATGGTATGGTGATGGTATGGCAAAAGGCGAGATTGACAAGAACATTGAGAAGCTGAAGACTGCCGTTGGAGAAAGCCCTCTTCCGCACCATGAATTGTGGAAATCATCTGGAATCAAGACAAAGGGAGCTTTTGAAAGTGCCAGAAAAAAGGCGGTCAAATCTGGCATCTTGAAGACAGATGATGATACGAAGATGTACTATCTTCCGGGACAACAGGATTTAGCCAAAGAGAAGAAGATGATTGGATCAATTGGGAATAGGCAGAAGCTCGTCCTCATTGAGAAAGCCTTTCAGGAGATTTTCACAATCAGACTGCGCGCCTACGGGCTCAACAGAACATGGCTACAATCGAGTCACATGGCGGAAAGGATTGAGCCAATTCTTGAGGAGGTAAAGAGACGGGACTCCTTGTTTCCATATTCAAAGGAAATGCATCGGTGCCTCTATGAATATCCCGATGTACCCTCTGTCCTTTCTGAACAGCCTGCTCCTCAGTATTGGCAGAAGTACTGCGCAGATATTCTCGAGTACTGCGATAGAAGGCTTCGGAGCGGACTCCAGGAATAACTGGCAATCGTGCAAACACTACATTGGGAAGGTAGCCAGCAGCTTAAGCAGTCATATCTGGCTATTTGTATACACTGATGGCTGTGGGCATTAGTGTACATATGTGTTCATCACCTTGGGCGTACCGTGATCTCGGACTTCAAACCTCCCTATGTCCCTGGTGCTAGGGACTATTCAAGATGCTGGACAGGAGATTGATATGACACTGAGATGTTTTTCGACAGGTCTTGTTGCTCCCTATTAGTGTCGTGATTGTCATGGAGGGTACACACACACTCCATTCGTACATAAGTAATTATTATCAACGGATGAGAAAAAGTAAGTAAACTATTGTCTGGCAATTAGGTTTTCATTTTCGTCCGAGTGCGCTCCCGATCAACCACGCGAAGACCATGACCATCAGAGGATCACGCTGCCGAACTTCTCGTCAGTCCTCTAGTGAGAACCCCGTTCACGTTGAGACTCCTGAAAGTATCCTTGGAGAATGTCCTTCTCGCAATCTCTCTCAAGATAAGCGACTCTTCGCAATCTACCGCTTGGAGCGTCAAAAATGCGGTGTTCCTTTGTATAAAGTCTTTAATGCCGCCACGAGGGAGATTGAATACAATACGGGATAGTATTCAATCAAAAGCAGTGTAAAGGGTTTGGGGG